>Ga0070741_10018826_pt1 | contig 11114 bp, 8 predicted proteins | sample Coa_R1_4_FD_66440 | JGI IMG/M metagenome (GOLD analysis project Ga0070741, IMG submission 66440) | Surface soil microbial communities from Centralia Pennsylvania, which are recovering from an underground coalmine fire - Coalmine... | ecosystem: Environmental > Terrestrial > Soil > Unclassified ...
GTCGGAGCATTTGTCTCCGGCTCGATGGCTGCGTCTGCGCCTACTCGATCTGATCATGAGATTACTCCAAACGCTCAGCCGAGTCAGCGCACGGAAGTACACAAACTAACGCGCGTGAAGCGCACCAGGCCCTTCGACGTCGGCACCGCTTCTTGGTATGGAGCCTATTTTGAAGGTAGGCCGACTGCGAGTGGCGAGCCGTACGATATGTACGAACTCACCGCCGCCCACCGCACGCTGCGTCTGGGCACGTGGGTGAAGGTCACCAACCTTCGCAACCACCGCTGGGTCCTGGTTCGGATCAATGACCGCGGCCCGGTTCCGACCACTCGCATCATCGATCTCTCTTACGGAGCCGCCAGGATTCTTAAAATGAGCGGCCGCGGACTAGCCAAAGTCCGACTTGATATAGTCGAAACGCCGGAATCGACCTCCGATCTGGCAATGCTTAGCTCCCCTCGATAATCTTCATTCCTCGGACCGACGCGCGCCCTCGCGCGGGCTTTTGGCCGATGTGGATCAATGGTCTCGATTCACAAGACACCCCGGCCGGGCGGGCGAGTTCCGTGGTCTTCGCGCTAGAATGCCAGCGTGACCTCCCCAAAAGAGCGGCTAATCGTCGCCTTGGACGTTGCGACTGCCGTCGACGCCCAAGAAATCATTTACGAACTGGGCGATTCGGTTTCTTTCTACAAAGTCGGCCTTCAGCTCTTTACTGCCGAGGGGCCAAAGATCGTCTCTGAACTGGTCAATGCCGGCCGGAAAGTCTTTCTCGATCTCAAGCTGCACGATATCCCAAACACTGTAGCCGGGGCGGTGCGGTCAGCTTCCGAGTTGGGCGCGACCATGCTCACGGTTCATGCTGCGGGCGGAAGCAAGATGCTGATGGCAGCCGCTGAAGCCGCCAGGCAAGCTCCGCAACCGCTAACCGTGCTTGCTGTGACTGTGCTCACAAGCTTGGCCGAGAAGGACCTTCGAGAATCGGGCGTGCAGGGCTCGATTCCCGATCAGGTCCTGCGCCTGGCGATGCTGGCAAAGTCGGCAGGCTGTGGCGGGATTGTTAGCTCACCGCACGAGTCGAAGAAGCTGCGGTCGGCGCTGGGGCCGGAGATGGCGATCGTGACTCCAGGAATCCGTCCGGCAGGAGCAGATCCAGGCGATCAATCTCGGGTCGCCACTCCCTCGGCGGCAATCCAGGCGGGAGCGTCGCATATCGTCGTCGGCCGTCCAATTCTTTCCGCCCCCAATCGAAACAAGGCAGCCGCTGCAATTGTTCGCGAGCTGAGCTCGGCATTGCGAACCGCAGAAATGGAAATGGCCGGCACAAGGCCGGCCTGATCCAATCCTGAAAGCCCGCTAGAGCTTCTCGTAAAATTCGCAGGCTGAGCAGGAGATAAATACGCCTCCGCCCACGCCACGCTCGCGGTCTTTCACCCGCTTCACGATGCGGGTTGGCTTGCCGCACTTGGGGCAATCCGTGCTCTTGGATGTGTCCATGACCTTCTTACGGTCGGCTGTCTTGGCGATCTTTGCCATGATTGGTTGATAACTCCAGAAGGGTAATTACATTTCCATTGTACGTGAAGATATGACCGGACCGACGCGCGCCCTCGCGCGGGTTTTCACTTGCCGAGATGTCTTGACGACTTACCAAACACTCGGCCGAGGGCGGCCGCAGCTCCGAATTACCTCTTCTATTTCGGATTAACGGGCGGCAATGATCCCGCTCCCGGCAACGGCGCATCCGGAGAGCTAGTGGTTGGACTCTGCGGGGTCTGGGTGCTTCCCGTCTGTGCAGTTCCACTGCTTTGAGCCGGCTTCGTTCCCCACTCCGGTTCCTGAGTCGAACCTCCAGCCGGAATCGGTTTCGAACCCAGCTCGCCCGGCATATTTGAGGCAGCTTTCTGATCCTCGGGCTGCTCGCCTGCACGACGTAGGGTCGGAGCCTTCGGCGGCTTCTTGGCTTGCGCAGTCTGCGGAGCTTCTTCGGGTTGCGCCGCCGCAACGGTCTGCGGCGCGTTGGAGTCGATCATCGTCGCCGCACCGGTCACAGCATTCACCTTCACCTCGCGCGCGGTCTTGATCGTGGTCTCGCCACCTACTTGGCTGTGCTCGACGCGAACCACTTCTTCATTCACGAAGCGAATGAATTGAACATCGCCCGGCGGCTCGCCATAAATCCACTCTTCGTAATCGACATTGTCTTGCGACTCGCGAATGCGCTTCGGCGGGCGACCGAGCGCGTCGATCACCATCTCCTTGCTCATTCCCACCAGCGCCTCATGGTTCTGAATCGAGCTCTTCAACTTCGGCGGAAGCGTGTCGAGGTATGCCTGGGTAGGCGACTTGACGGAAAAATCGATGACTGGTTCGAGCAGCTTCTTCACGTCCGCTGTCGTCATCTCGGGAACATACTTTGGGAAGACCAGGGCCAGCGTGCATCCCGGATTCGCAGCGCCCTTTTCCTGATGGACGGGCACCATCCCCCCGCCCCCACCAACTTCTATGTGGTCGTACCAATGTCCTTTGCGCTTTGATCCGCCATTGATGTCGAAAACAATCTCGCTGCCTTTGATCACAACATCGGTGATCTGCAGCTTGTCGCCCGGCTTCGCCGCAGGTCCATTGCTCGCTACCTGCATCATGATCGCTTGATCGTCAGGCGAGATTTGCCCTGAGCTGGTCAGTTGCAGGCCTTTCTCGCCCTTGGGAAAAAGCTTCTTGGCAAACCCAAACTCCGCCTGCAGTGTGCGAATCAACTCGATCCGCGTTTGCTTCGAAACCGGCGGACGCCCCTGCAGCTCCGATGGCAATTCATTGGGTTTGGCAGGCGCCTTTGAGGTCGTCTTTTCCGGCGTCGTGATGGTCACTTGACCATAGGCGAACAAAGAACCCAGCATCAACAGGGAACAAAGTAGGCGGAAGTACTTCATAAGAGCCTCGGGACGAAGCGGGCAGCCCGCAAGCACTCACGTTCTTTTGGATGCGCCGCTGGGCCTATGATTCGCCTGTTTCCGCAGAAAAGCAACATCAACATGCGCCAGAGTTGGCGAGTTACCATACCTCTGCAGGAGGTCCTCGCATGAGCTTCACCCCCGACGACGTTCGCAGAAATCAAGACTACTTCGCCCACAAACTGCACGCCGAAAAGCAGCGCAACGACGTGCTCAAAGCTGTAGAGGGCAGCGGGAAGTTTGACTTCGTGCTCCTCGACACCCGCGGCCGCGAAGCCTTCAACAGCGGCCATATTCCCGGCGCATGGCTCGTTCCCGATGCGGGAATCGAGCAGATCGCCTCTGGGCTTCCCAAAGACAAAGAGATCGTGACCTACTGCTGGAGCCACGATTGACAGCTCTCAGCTAAAGCAGCTTTGCAGTTGGCAAAGCAAGGATTCTTCGCAAAAGAACTGAACGTCGGCTGGAAAGAGTGGACGTACAACCGACATCCCACGCATCAAGAGAAGGTCGGTGGGGATGGGGTTCATTGCTCGTGCAGTAAGTAAACAGGATTTGTCTATCGGCAACGTTACATTACAAGCCGGTTCCGTTTGAGACTGTCATCCCTCGCTCCGCCGCGACACCATTCCCACTGTATACGAATTGATTTGCGGAGCGGGGGATCTGCTGTTCCCGCGCGTGAAGTAACAGCAGATCCCTTCGACCGCAACACCAATGATTGCAAGGCCTATACGTCATCTCGGCGGCCTAAGGGATGACAATTCTATTTGCAGGGTCTTAGTTCGCAAAGAAATCAGACGTGGCCGCAAACACTCCGCCGGCCCACCGGCTACGGCCGGCGGTTCTGTTAACCTTTTTCCCGATGAAATTCTTTTGCGTGCTGTTTCTTTTCCCTGCGGCCCTGCTCTTCGCTCAACAACCGACGACCACTTCCACACAGCAAGGTCCACCTTGGAACCTGATGCCTGTGCCGGCCAAGATCCAGCCCGGCACCGGACAGTGGCTCGTCAATCAGGCGCTCACGATTTCCATTAGTGGCGCCGACGATCCTCGCGTCCGCTCGGCTGCGGTTCGATTCGTCGATCATCTTTCCCGCGCGACCGGCATTCCGTTGCGGTATCAACCTGCCGAGGAAGGCAAAGCGACGGTCGCCATTCGTTGTCAGAATGCGGGGGAAAAGATCCAGAAGCTGGGCGAGGACGAATCTTACGTTCTGGACGTGACCGACTCCGGTACGAAGCTCACCGCGCCGAATCCGCTGGGCGTCATCCATGGACTGCAAACACTGTTGCAGTTGGTCGAACCCGGCCCGCAAGCCTTCGACGTGCGTGCCGTTCACATCGAAGACACTCCGCGCTTCCCCTGGCGCGGCCTGCTGCTCGATTCTTGCCGTCACTGGATGCCCGTTGATGTCGTCAAACGGACGCTCGACGGCATGGAAGCAGTCAAAATGAACGTACTGCACTTCCACCTGAGCGAATACCAGGCGTTTCGCATCGAGAGCAAGAAATTCCCAAAATTGCACGAGATGGGCTCGAATGGCCTCTACTACACGCAGGACGAAATCAAAGAGCTGATCGCCTATGCCCGGGATCGCGGCATCCGCGTCATGCCCGAATTCGATATGCCCGGACACAGCACGAGCTGGTTCGTGGGCTATCCCGAATTGGCATCCGGACCCGGGCCCTATGAACTGGAAAAGCGTTGGGGAGTGTTCGATCCCGCGATGGATCCAACCAAGGAATCGACATACAAGTTCCTGGAAAAATTCATCGGCGAAATGGCTGACCTCTTCCCCGACGATTTCTTTCATCTTGGAGGCGACGAGGTCAACGGCAAAGAATGGGACCGCAATCCGGAAATCCAGAGCTTCATGAAGTCGCACAACCTGAAGAACAACGCCGATCTGCAGACCTACTTCAACCAGCACGTGGTGAAAATCATCGAGAAGCACAAGAAGACGCCGGTGGGTTGGGACGAGGTACTCACGCCTGATCTCCCAAAGGACGTAGTCGTGCAATCATGGCGCGGGCCGGAGTCGGAAGCGAAGGCCGTGCAGGACGGGCATCGCGCTCTGCTCTCGAATGGTTATTACATTGATCTTGCCCAGTCAGCCGAGAAGCACTATTCCGTCGATCCTCTCGGCGGTGCTGCGGCGCAGCTTTCTGCTGAACAGCAGAAGATGATTCTAGGCGGCGAGGCCTGCATGTGGTCCGAGATGGTCGATGCCGAAAATGTGGACTCGCGCATCTGGCCGCGCACTGCCGCCATCGCCGAGCGTCTATGGTCACCTGGCGACGTTCGCGACGTGAACTCGATGTATCAGCGGATGCAAGTCGTCAGCGAGCGCCTCGACACCCTCGGCCTTACGCATCATTCTGCGCTGCGCGCGATGCAGGAGCGCCTCGCTCCTGATCACGTGGATGCATTGCGCGTTCTCGGCAATGCTGTCGAGCCGGCAAAGGGCTACGCCCGCGCCAGTAGTCATCGCTACAACGTCGACGCTCCGCTCAACCATCTTCCCGATTCGGTACCACCGGAGAGCCTGGAATCGCGGAAATTTTCGCAGCTCATCGACCGCATCGTCGCTGGAGGCGCCTCGCCAGACGATGTCGCGCAGGCGCGTGATCTCATGACTGCGTGGAAGATCAACCACGATCGCCTCGCGCCGGCCTTGCAGAATGAGTTACTGGCCGAAGATGCGCCGGTCTCGCAGAACCTCGCGACCGCCGGAGCAATCGGCCTGCAGGCGTTAGATCTGTTCACCTCGCACTCAGCCCCACAACCAGGCTGGGCCGACCAGCAACTTGCCCAGCTCGAACAAATGAAAAAACCGCAATCGGAATTGTTGTTGATGATCGTGCCGGGGGTGGAGAAGCTGGTGCAGAGCGTGGGGCGGTAATCGCGACACGCCCTGTCATTCCAAGCAACGCGAGGAACGCAGGCCCGAAGGGCCGAAAGAAGCGCAGCCCAGGGCGTGAGCCCTGGGTTAGCGAGCGTGCATGATGGAGCCCTGAAAGGGCGCCACCCATGCACGCCGATCAATCGAAGATGTAGCGCGGATCGTAATCAACTCCGGCTTTCTTCAATATGATCAGAAACTCTTCTTTAAAATCGCGCTTCTTGTGATGCTCGGCTTGATTCGCAATATATTTCTTCACGGTTCCGATTTGTGATGGGCTAACGCTGAATGCGCCGTATCCTGCTTGCCACGCGAAATCGCGATGCCGCTCGCCCATCCACCGCGATGAATTTGACTTAAAGATCCCAACAACATCGGCGACGTCTGCCTTCGCCGGCAGCTCGAACAAGAGATGGACGTGATCGCGCATGCCGCCGGCAATGATCAGCGCAATCTTGGTATTCCGCGCAATTCCACCGAAATAGGCCCATAGGTCTTGAAGCTCGTTTTGCGAAATTAGGTTCTGGCGTTCTTTCGTGCTGAAGATTGCATGAACTGCGATTCTTACCAGCGATTGCGCCGCGTGTCTCTCCGGAATTGGGAATTAAAAGGGCACATTAGACGTGTCGATCGTATTGGTGCCGCCCTTTCAGGGCTCCGTCATTGCGCACACCCCGTTACCCAGGGCTTACGCCCTGGGCTGCGCTTCTCTCGGCCCTTCGGGCCTTTGCTCATCGTGATTACCAACCTGTGCTCATCGTGGTTGCCAAAATGTCGGCAACTTCAAATGGCACTTCGATGCGGAATGACAAACCAAACCGCATTCCTCCGTGCCTCGGGGTCTCCGTGGTGAAAAACGATCCCTTGTTAAACTAGAAAGATTCCTATGCGTCACCTCTCCGGTTCTGAAGCGCGCGAGACCTTCCTACGCTTTTTCGAGAGCAAAGGACACCGTCGCGCGCACTCATCGTCGCTGGTTCCGGCGAACGATCCTACGCTGCTGTTCACCAATGCCGGCATGAACCAGTTCAAGGACGTCTTTCTCGGCATCGAGAAGCGCGACTACTCACGCGCGACTACCTCGCAGAAGTGCGTTCGCGCCGGCGGCAAGCACAATGATCTGGAGAACGTCGGCTTCACCCGCCGCCATCACACGTTTTTCGAGATGCTGGGGAACTTCTCCTTCGGCGACTACTTCAAGAAGGACGCGGTTGCCTACGCGTGGGAGCTGGTCACGTCCGAGCAGTGGTACGGCCTGCCCAAAGACAAGCTCTACTGCACGATCTTCAAAGGTGAGCAAGGCGTTTCCCGAGACGAAGAAGCCGAGCGCTACTGGCGCGATGAAGGCGTTCCGCAGGAGCGCATCTTCGCCATGGGCATGAAGGATAACTTCTGGGCCATGGGCGACACCGGTCCGTGCGGCCCCTGCAGCGAGATTCACTACGACATGGGTCCCGCAGCATCAGACGCGGGCCACACCGACTGCAAGTTCCCCTGCGACTGCGGACGCTACGTCGAAATCTGGAACCTAGTCTTCATGCAGTTCGACCGCAACGCGCAAGGCGAACTCACGCCGCTACCCAAGCCGTCCATCGATACGGGAATGGGACTGGAGCGCGTCTCGGCCGTGCTGCAGCGCGTGCTGTCGAATTACGACACCGATCTGTTTACGTCGCTAATCAAGCGCGCAGCCGAGCTAACCGGCACCGATCTCAAAAAGGAACTAGCAGCCGAAGCGCACACACGCTCGGCGGCTTCTTTGCGCGTCATCGCCGACCACGCACGCGCATGCACGTTCCTCATCAGCGATGGCGTTCTCCCCGCAAACGACGGTCGCGGGTATGTGCTGCGCAAGATTCTGCGCCGCGGTATTCGCCACGGCAGACTGCTCGGTCAGACGAAGCCGTTCATGCACGAGATGGTGTATGCGGTTCGCGATCTGATGAAGGACGCCTATCCGGAGCTAATCGAAAGCTCGAAGCGCGTAGCTGATGTTGTTCTTTCGGAGGAGAAGCGATTTGCGCACACGCTCGAATTGGGATTAGGCAAATTGGAAGACGATCTCAGACATGTTCAATCGAATTTTGAGCATGATCTCAAGGTTCTGTTCAAAGCAGATCCGACTCTGGCTCGCGAACCTCGCCCTAAATACTCAGGTGAAAACGCGTTCAAGCTCTACGACACATTCGGCTTGCCGCTCGATTTTATGATCGACGCAGCGCGCGATCAGGGAATCGAGTTCGACCAAGCTGGCTTCGACAAAGCGATGCAGGAACAGCGCGAGCGCGCTCGTGCTTCATGGAAAGGCGGAGCGAAGCAATCGGCGAGTCCCGTCTATCGCAATCTCGACAAAACCATCTTCGAAGGGTACGGGCAGACTTCTTCGTCCGACTGCGAAGTGCTGGCGATCGTGAAAGACGGCCAGGGTGTTCCCGAATTGAAACCTGGCGAAGAAGGTGAGGTCGTACTCGATCACACGCCGTTCTACGCCGACTCCGGAGGACAGGTCGGCGACATTGGCGTCTTTCGCGACAGCTCCGGCAATGTAATTGCCGACGTGAATGGTTGCGTAATGCCCGTGCAAGGCGTGCGCGCGCACAAAGTCAAAGCGCGGCAGCCGATTCACCTTGGAGAAAAGGTCGAAGCCGTGGTTCACGCGGATGTGCGCGAGGCGACCAAGCGCAATCACACCGGCACGCATCTGCTCCATGCTGCGCTGCGTGACACACTAGGCAAGCACGTAAAGCAGGCGGGATCGCTGGTTGAGCCGGGCCATCTCCGCTTCGACTTTTCGCACTTCACGGCAGTCGCCGACGAAGAACTGCAGGACATCGAGGACCTGATGAACCGCGAGGTGCTGAAGAACACGCGCGTCGAGACACTCGAAGACGTGCCCCTCGATGTGGCCATCAATGAATACAAAGCCATGGCTCTCTTCGGCGAGAAATATGGCGAGCGCGTACGCGTAGTAAAGATCGGAGATTTCTCGACCGAACTCTGCGGCGGCACGCATACTTCGGCGACTGGCGAGATCGGCCTGCTTAAGATTCTGCGCGAAGGCAGCGTCTCTTCTGGCGTGCGGCGCGTGGAAGCGGTAAGCGGCGAAGGATCACTGCAGCACTTCCGCAAAGATCATCAACTCGAGCACGTTGTATCGACCTTCATAGGACGCGCCGACGAATCGCCTGCACAGGCTCTCAAGACCGAACTCGAACGCCGCGACGAAGAGATTCGCCGCCTGCGCAAAGAGCTCGAGCAGATGCGGATGAAGTCCGCGGCATCTGCGGTGTCTTCCGCAGCCGATCATGTGCAGGAAGCGAACGGCATTAAAGTCCTCACGCAGCGCGTGGACAATCTCGAACGCAATCAGATGCGCACCCTGGTGGACAACATGCGCAACAAGCTAGGCTCCGGCGTGGTCGTGCTCGGCTCGGTGCAGGATGGCAAAGTCGCACTGATCGTCGGCGTGACCAAAGACCTCACGCAGCGCGTGCAGGCAGGCAAGATCATTGCCGAGGTCGCGAAGAAAGTAGGCGGCAAAGGCGGCGGTCGTCCTGATCTGGCCGAGGCCGGAGGATCTGAACCCGGCGCGCTCGATTCCGCATTGAAGAGTTCGGTGGACGTCGTAAAGCAGTTAGCGTCGTAGGGCGCCCGTACCGGCTTCAAAGCATAAATATGTCATCCTGAGCGCCTCTGTTGCGCGAAGGACCTCCCGGAATGCTTCGGGCCGAAATGCACTCGCGAGGCTCCTCGGCCCATGACGTTAGGTCTCTGATGGAGGAGCCACACTGGCGGCAAATTAAGATTGATGCATTGCGGGAGATCCTTCGCGCAAAAGATGCGCTTCAGGATGACAGAACTCGGATTTCGAGCCGAGTCTTCCATATGTCATGAATAATCCAGGCGAAGCGCGCATAGAATTCGACAACATAGTGCCAATTCAGGAATTGCGTATGCGAGTCAGCATGCCCAAAAGCAGCGTACCTTCCATAACGAGACGAAATCGACAGCGCCTGTTCGAAGCTCGGTCGCTTTGAGTCTCTCCTCCTCACGGGCGTGGGCTAACAAATTCCGCCCTTCGGGCTGATGGATGGAGTCCCTTGGGAATGTTCCGCCACAGCTTGAATACAAACAGCGCAAAGGCAAGAAAGATGATGCCGCCGGTGACATCGAGTGCGACGTCCCACCCGGAAGAAGTACGGCTGGGATCGAAGGCTTGATGCCATTCGTCGAGAATCGCCGTGATGAGGGTCATAATTACTGCCAGCAACGTGCATCGAACTCGAATTGAATGCAGCGCGCTTGCGACCCTCGAGGATTCGGAGGATGTCCACGTAATGTTGGAACGAGAAACGAGCGTGTGAAACCACGCGCGGAAAATCAGCACGCAAAGGATTCCATAGCCGGTGAAGTGCCCGGTCTTGCGCAGAATGTGGTTCAACTCCTGAACCGCTTGCAATGAGATGTGCGCATGCAGGAGACGCAGTAACTTCCAGAGCCAGCCGCCAGTCACGTTCGATGACAGGCCGAACGACTCGACAGCAATGATCCCCAGCCACAGAAAGACAGGAATCCAGAAGCGGAAATTGCGCGTGATGATTTTCAAACGGCGTTACTCGAGCCGGTAATTAGGAGCTTCGCGCGTGATGATCACGTCGTGCACGTGGCTCTCGCGCAGGCCCGCGCCGCTGATGCGCACGAAGCGCGCTTTCTGTTGCAATTCGGGAATGGTGCTGCAGCCGCAGTATCCCATTCCGGAACGCAAGCCGCCCACGAGCTGGAGCACCATATTGGAGAGCGGCCCGCGATAAGGCACGCGTCCTTCAATGCCTTCGGGAACGAGCTTGGCGAGGCGGTTTGATTTTCCATTTTCCATCATCTCGGCGGCAGGAGTGTCATCGTCGTTTGACTGGAAGTAGCGTTCGCTGGAGCCTTGCGCCATCGCCGCAAGGGAGCCCATGCCTCGGTAGGACTTGAACGATCGCCCTTGATAAAGGATTGTCTCGCCCGGGCTTTCGTCCACTCCGGCGAACAACGAGCCGATCATTACTGAACTTGCTCCCGCAGCAATCGCCTTCGTGACATCGCCCGAGTACTTGATACCGCCGTCTGCGATGATCGGTACACCCGAGTCTTTTGCGGCGCGAGAAGCTTCCGCGATCGCGTAAATCTGGGGGACGCCGGCGCCGGTCACGATTCGTGTAGTGCAGATCGATCCCGGACCGATTCCCACTTTCACCGCATCGACTCCCGCT
>Ga0070741_10018827_pt1 | contig 11114 bp, 10 predicted proteins | sample Coa_R1_4_FD_66440 | JGI IMG/M metagenome (GOLD analysis project Ga0070741, IMG submission 66440) | Surface soil microbial communities from Centralia Pennsylvania, which are recovering from an underground coalmine fire - Coalmine... | ecosystem: Environmental > Terrestrial > Soil > Unclassified ...
TCGGCCACACGTCGGCAGAACTTCCTGATCCCGCCGCGCCGTCATCGTTCGTTCCCGTTGCTTGAACTCACCTAGTGTTGTTCTCAGACCAGAATAACAGACACCTTCTGGTCTGCATCGAGAGCAGGGAGGCAGTATTTCTCAGAAGTACTGCCTCTTTGTCGGAATGGCGCCTCCTCATATGATGGCGATCCTACCACATGAGCCGGGGTATGCTTGCTCTCTCAAGAGGAGCGCAATTTTCGCTGAATGACATCTATGGTTTTGCGCACAATCTCCACAAATTCGGGTTTGAGGCTGGCGCCGCCGACCAGCGCGCCATCTATGTCGGGATGGGCCATAAACTCGCCGATATTTTCCGCGGTAACGCTGCCTCCGTAGAGGATGCGCACTGCTCCTGCGGCGTCTGCTCCGTGCATTTGCGCGTAAAGCTGGCGGATCAGGTGAATGGTGGAACCCGCGCCCTCAACGGTAGCTGCTTTTCCGGTACCAATCGCCCAGATGGGTTCATAGGCGATAACTACATCCTTCGTATGTTGCGACGCGAAATTGGCGAGGCTACCCTGTACCTGATTGCGTATCACCTCTTCGGTCTGGCCTGCCTCATGCTGATCGATATTTTCCCCAATGCAGACGATGGGTCGCAGCCGATGTTGAAAAGCTGCTCGCGCCTTCTTATTGACCAGTTCGTTCGTTTCGCCAAAGTACATACGGCGCTCGGAATGACCCAGGATCACCGTACTGCATAGCTCGCGCACCATACCGGGGGAAATTTCGCCAGTGAAAGCTCCTTTTTCTTCAAAGTACATATTCTGCGCTCCCAACTCGATACGAGGGGAAGGGATCGCATCCAGCACCTCGCGTACGGGGCTTAACGAAATCGATGGGGGGCAGAGGATGCACATAATATGTGGATAGCTGCGCATCAACTGACCCAGCGCAGGGACGATCTCCATTGCGAAACCGGATGCCTGGGAAGGGCCGTAGTTCATCTTCCAGTTGCCGGCTATTATAGCTGGGCGTAATTGGGCCATAGCTTGCTTATCTCCTGTCCTGTAATGCGGCAACGCCGGGAAGGGTGCGACCTTCCAGGAATTCGAGGGAGGCCCCGCCGCCGGTCGAAACGTGGGTCATCTTATCTGCTGCGTGAACCTTCTCAACCGCTGCCGCCGAATCGCCGCCGCCGATGATGGTGGTCGCGCCTGCTTTTGTCCGTTGCGTCAAAATATCGGTGATAGCGTAGGTACCTACGGCGAATGGCGACATCTCGGCTACGCCCAGTGTACCATTCCATACGATAGTTCTGGCGTCGTCAAGCACTGCTTCAAACTTCTCTATCGTAGCCGGGCCGATATCAAGAATGCGCCAGCCCGGGGAAACCTGATCGATAGCAACCACTTGATGAAGCGCATCGGCGGCGAAGCGATCCGCAACGACCACGTCCACGGGAAGCACGAAAGGTATGCCCCGCTGTTGAGCCTTCTTGAGCAGGTCGCGGGCAATGTCCAGTCTGGTCTCTTCAAAAAGCGAATCGCCGATCTCATAGCCTTCGGCTTTAAGAAACGTGTTCGCCATCCCGCCGCCGATCAAGACCGCATCGGCAAGACTGATGAGCCGCTCCAGCACTGCGATTTTATCGGAAACCTTTGCGCCACCAATGATTGCCACAAAGGGATGCTGGGGATGTTCCAGCGCGGAACCGAGAAAGTTGATCTCCTTTTCCATTAAGAAGCCCGCGACGCCTGGCAGGTAGCGCGTCACTCCTTCAGTGGAGGCGTGAGCTCTATGGGCGGTGCCAAAGGCATCATTCACATAGAGATCGCCGAGCGAGGCAAGCTGGTTAGCGAAATCGAGATCGTTCTTTTCCTCTGCCTTATGGAAACGCAGATTTTCCAGCAGGAGCACCTGACCGGGCTGCAATGCCCTGGCCTGGGCCTCGACCTCTGGCCCTACAGAATCTGTTGCCATCTGTACCGGTCGATGGAGCAGCTTGCTCAGGCGTTGCGCCACCGGAACGAGCTGCATCTTCTCAACCACCTTGCCATCGGGACGGCCCAGGTGGGACATCAAGATCACCGCAGCCCCATTGTTTAGCAGGTATTCGATGGTGGGGAGCGCGGCCTTAATACGGGTGTCATCGGTAATGTGCTGGGCATCGTCTAGCGGCACATTAAAATCGACGCGCACCAGCACCCGTTTCCCTGCAACGTTGCTATCGCGGATGGTTTGCTTATTCATCACTTTATCCTATAGTTAATCGATTAACCTGCAAGGGCACCCATGCGGGTGCCCTACCATATATCGCCGGTCGAAATTGCTGTGGTGATTAGATCCCTTTTTTGCCAATGAAATCGGCCAGATCGGCCACGCGACTGGAGTAGCCCCACTCGTTATCGTACCAGGCGACCACCTTCACCATATTATTCCCGAGCACCATCGTCGTCAGGCCATCCACGATAGCGGAGTGCGAATCACCGCGGAAGTCACTGGAGACCAGCGGCTCTTCGTTATAAGCGAGGATGCCCTTGAGGGGGCCGGCTGCCGCATCTTTAAACGCTTGATTGACGGCTTCTTTTGTGGTCTCTTTGCGCACATCGGCCACGAAATCAACGACCGAGACGGTCACGGTGGGAACGCGCAGGGACATACCATCAAAGCGCCCTTTTAGTTCAGGGATCACCAGCGAGAGAGCTTTGGCGGCTCCGGTTGTCGTCGGGATAATATTGGCTCCGGCGGTACGTGCGCGGCGCAGGTCTTTGTGGACCTGGTCGAGGATGCGCTGATCGTTAGTATATGAGTGAATGGTGTTCATCAGGCCGCGTTCGATCCCAAAGGCATCATTCAACACTTTAGCGGTCGGCGCCAGGCAGTTGGTGGTGCAGGATGCATTGGAGATGATATTGTGGCGGGCCGGATCGTACATATTGTCGTTCACGCCCAGGACAATCGTAATGTCCTCACCTTTAGCGGGCGCGGAAATGATCACCTTTTTCGCGCCCGCTTTCAAATGCGCGGCAGCCTTGTCAGCATCGGTGAAAAAGCCGGTGGACTCGATCACCAGTTGCACCCCCAGGTCGCCCCAGGGGATCTGGGCGGGGTCGCGTTGTGCCAATACCTTGATGCTATGCCCGTTGACAATCAGGTTCTCCTCAGTCGCCTCGACCTCTCCGGGGAAACGGCCATAGGTGGAGTCGTACTTCAAGAGGTGCGCGTTGGTCTGTGTATCGGTAAGATCATTGATGGCGACGACTTCAAGATCGTGGGGGTGGCGTTCCAGCATTGCCTTCATGGATTGCCGCCCGATACGTCCAAAGCCATTGATGCCTACACGGATGGTCATGTTTTATTCTCCTTTGACTTTGCGTTCTCTACCAGTTTCTGGTAGAGAGACAAATCCTGATGTTTCATGTGAAACATTGTATGTTTAACGGCCAGCCCTTGTAATTCTGTGTCAAAGACAGAATGTGTCGAACTGGATAGACGGCTAATTTTCAAACAGTATTTGTTATTGTAGATGGAAATAATCTGAGGCAGGCGTGAGAGCGGCCTGCGCATGCGATTAAATTCCCAACAGAAAAGGCCAGGGCAGGTGCGAGACCTGCCAGTACAGAGACTGCCCACATAGAGACAGGGCAGGTGCGAGACCTGCCCCTACAGAGTATCACCTCGTAGTTTAACTATCAAGAGACTTGCTATTTATGAGGTGGTGGGATCGTCGGCCACCGGGATAACGCCGATTGAGAAGCGGATGTATTCATCGGTGTAGCCGAAGCCGGAGCCGGGAACGCCAGCGATGCCGGTTTTCTCGAAGAGGGAGAACGCGTCTTCTCCCTGGCGTAGCTTGCTCCAGTTGTAGACGGTGGCGTCGTCATCAATGTAAATTTCCTCAAAAAGAGGTTGGATTGCATTGATATGCTGTAGTTGTTCAATCAATTGCTGGCGTCTCAAGCGATAGAAGTTGCGCAGTTTTTCCGCTAGCTGTGGGTGTGACTGGATCAGGCGGTAGTAAGCCATAAAACGCAACTGCCATTCGCCCGGCAGTGATGCCATGCTATTGGTCCAGCTTGCCGCGATAACCGATGCGATTGCTGGATCTCCGCATGTCACCCAACCAAAACGCTCGCCGGTCAGAGTATGCGTTTTGGAGAAGCTACTCACAAAAATGGTATGTTGCAACACATCTGGCGCGGCGAATGTGGCCATGCGCGCCTGGTCTTCTACCGGTTTGCCTGTTCCAATATATGCAAGGTCGGCGAGAAGAAGGATCTCGCGACCCATCTCTCGATAGCGTCTCAATACCCTATGGATGGCGTTCAATTCATCTGGCGTATAGGCAAAGGTGGTGGGATTATTGGTAACGGTCAGGTAGATGAGACGAATATCGGGTGCATCCTGGAGAAGCTGATCGACTTGTTTTTCGGTGAGCTTAAAGCGATGTTCCGGCAGCGTCGGGAAATTGTGGAGGCGATAGCCAAGCGAGCGCGCCTGCCACTCTGGAACATTAAAGCCAGGCTCGGGAAAGAGCACGGCGATATTGGATATATTCTGGGTGTGGTACATATAGGCAAGACCGCGTAGAACTTTGTCAAGGCCGTCCATAGCGCCCAACGTCAGATACACCTGTTGCGGCGTAACAGAAAGTCCCCAACGCTTCATCTCCAGGGCCAGCCATTCGCGTAGCACCGGATTCCCGACGCCATAGATGTCATAGATGCGGGGATCATAGTTGTGAGACAGCAGCAGGCGTTCGCACTCCATCATCTCTCGCCGTAGCCAGAGATAGGTTTCGCCGGTCGCTGTATAGCCATGAAGCTGTTCGCCCGGTAGAGCAATGCCCAGTTCATCCGCGAGGAGGCGATAATCGGCAGGACCGCCTGGTTCGCCCTCGCATTCAGTAACAAGGCGCAGATTAACGTCGCCAATGGTGCGGTTAACGATTTCGCTATGTATCACAGCTTCAGCGATGTTGCGCTGGCGGCATTCATGCTCAAGTTCTGCCACAATACGAGCCATGACGCGGATCGGGCCCGCGCCTTCATGAATGTGGGGACGGTGGCGTTGAATTAATTCACGGCGTAACTGCTGAAGAATGGCTCGTTGTTCCTGTAACAATGTGACGGAAGCGGTGGGCGAATCCACAGAATGGTTGTGGGTAATCACCAGTTATACTCCCTTCGTGTTGCGCTCCACACGGCGCATCTTCTGTTGAGAAGCTGCCAGTCCTCATTGACTGACCTGATGATAAAAGTGTAGCACATGGAAACGAAATGAAGCAAGGTAAGACCCGCTTTTTTGCCTACTTGCTTATAATGGAAATTGAAGCGATGGAATGTTTCATGTGAAACATTCCATCACGCGATATCGGTAAATGCGCCCTCGCGGACTTTTTGGGAGAGGAGCGCGATATCGGGGGCCAGGACGCGATCATGATCGAGCTTAGGGATGTAGCTACGGACGCGTTCATAGGCACGTTGTACGCCCATGCCGGGTTTAAGGGGCAGGCGGAATTCGAGCATCTGGGCGGCGCAGAGAAGTTCAATAGCAATAATCTGCTGGCTCTGCTCCAGAATGCGGAGTACTTTAAGGGCGCTGGTGGCTCCCATACTGACAAAATCTTCCATACCTGCCGATGTGGGGATCGAGTCGATGCTGGCAGGATGAGCCAGGATCTTGATCTCGTTTACCAGGGAGGCCGCTACGTATTGTGTGATCATAAAGCCGGAGTTCAGGCCGGGATTGGGGGTCAGAAAGAGTGGTGCGCCGTCTTTATCCCATTCATGAGGACCCATCAAGCTGTAGATGCGCCGCTCGGAGAAACTGGCCAGTTGGGTCAGGGCAACCGCCATCATATCAAGCGCGAGCGCCAGGGGTTGACCATGAAAATTGCCGCCGCTGAGCACCGCGTCATCCTCAGGAAAAACCAGCGGGTTGTCAGTAACGGCGTCCAGTTCGCGCTCGAAGATATTCATGCAGTAATCCAGGGCGTCGCGGATGGCTCCGAATACTTGAGGGGCGCAACGCAGGGTGTAGGGGTCCTGCACGCGGGCGCAATTTTGATGGCTGCGATTGATTTCGCTATCGCTGACAAGTTGGCGCAGATGGGCTGCGCTCTCCTGCTGGCCGCGCTGGTTGCGACGTAGATGAATGCGGGCATCCAGGGGAATATGGCTACCCATTAGCCCCTCCAGACTCATAGCGCAAGCGACTTCGGCGGTTTGTACCAGCGATCTGGCATCGGCGAGGGCCAAGAGAGCTATTGCCTCCATCAGATGGGTACCATTGATCAGTGCAAGCCCCTCTTTGGCGTGGAGATGAAGCGGAGCGAGTCCGGCCTGTTGCAGGATCTGCGAGCCGCTGAGCCGCTGACCGCGGTAAAAAGCCTCTCCTTCTCCGACCAGGAGCAGGCCCAGGTGCGCCAGCGGAGCCAGGTCTCCGCTGGCTCCTACCGATCCTCTTGAGGGGATAAGAGGGTATATTTCTGCATTCAGGAGCGCGATAAGGAGCTGAACAATCTCTACGCGCACGCCGGAGTGGCCACGAGCAAGACTGGCGGCGAGCAGTATTATCATCGCGCGTGCAACTTCTTCGCTCAAAGGTTCGCCAACGCCTGCCGCGTGGCTGCGCAGCAGGTTATGTTGCAGGTCTACCAGTTGCTCCTGGGGGATGCGCACGCTGCTCAGATGACCAAAGCCCGTTGTCACCCCGTACACTTTCCGCCCTTCGGCAGCGATAGTATCGATCACCGCTCTCGCCGCCTGGATGCGCTTGATAGATTGTTTACCTAGCTCCACTTTTACCCCGTAGCGAGCGACGGCAATAACCTCTTCAATAGAGAGCGCCTGCCCATTGATCATAACCGGCTTCTGTTGCTGCTGGTGATAGATTGTCCTCATCATAGAAGTTCCATCCTTTCCGGGCCTCATTGCCTTGTATCTAGCATAGCAGAGAAGCAGGCGAACGTAAAGAGCCAGACAATGCCAGCCCTTCCCCCAAAATCAGCCCTTCCCCTCAAAAAAGACCGTATGCCCTCCGTACCGACCCGATTGATCGCGTCTGCTTCAGCGCCGTCCTCCAAATCCATCCCAGGGCAAGCGCAAGGCATTGCCCCTACCGTCTCCGGTCCAACATGGCAGGTCCTGTTTGGATTTGTTTTGGGGAGTGATGCAATGTGGGAGGTTGGTAGGGGCAATGGATGGGGCCTCGCGCTTGTCCTGGTTGGGGAACGACAAACGATCTATCAGACGCAATTATTCCCTTTTTCAAGGACGCTGTAATTTTGGTTACCATGTGATTTCGATGCGATGGCGACGGCGGAAGCGCATGGAAGAGGGACGAGTGCAGGACGGACGCGGTGAACCGGATCGGTACGAACGGTTCGTTCATTGCTATGGGGCACTGCGAACGTTTGTCACGATCTGCGCCAGCGGGGCCACGACCAGCAAGCTTATCATGATGATGAGCAGAGGGAAAGCGATAGGGTGTGTAAAAACTGCAAGCTGCGGCGGCGCCAGGAGTACGAGAAAATAGCTGCATTGGGCCAGACCGGCATATTTGCCCCAGCGCGTGGAACTAAAGCGTATTGGTCGAGCCAGAAGAAAATAACTGACCAGCGCGGCGAGCAGTGGCATGCAGAAACGCAGCAGCATGATCATACCGATCCAGAGCGCGAGGATATGCTGCTGCAACAGGATCAATATGATAGCCAGATAGAGGCAAAAATCGGTCTCGGCATCGATGAGTTGCCCCAGCTTACTTTGTGTATCAGTCCATCGCGCCACCTGCCCATCAAGAATGTCCGTTGTGATGCCGATGAGCAGAACGGATAGGAGCAGCCAGGAAGGAGTCGTGAGGCCGCCAACCAGTCGACTGAAGAGGAAAGATGCAGCCAGGCCGCGCCACCCGGTAAGCATATTTGCCAGGCCCACCTTTTGCAGTAATCTCCCTGTTTTTACATGACGGTTCAACCCCAGATGCCAGTAGAGATCGCTCTGCTGCCATGCCACGCAAAACAGCAGGCCGGGCAACAGACGCCATACTGCTCCGGTCCCCTCAAGCGCGATCACAGCGACGACTAAACCGGCGGCCATAAGCATCATCAATAGCGTCACGCATAACCACGAGCGTTTTAGCGTAGGATTGGCCCTGGCGGTGACATTTGACATCTGCCACGAACGCGCCAGAAAATGCCACCAGCCGACCGGGCTGAAACGTTCAGCGCGCAATGTCGTTAGCAGATCAACAACAAACTGATTGTTCTCGTTTGTGGTCTGTGCTATCGAACACCTCCTTTCTAGGGTAAGCCAAACAATGTTTCATGTGAAACATCCCATTTCTGGTAAACGCTATGATTGATATTTTACCAGATTAGTAATTTCATCTGTAATTGATGGTTCAAAGAAGTGTCAAAAGCAGCATATCCCTTTCTTTACCTTATGGGAGTGGAACGTTGGTCCATTATGCCTACTTGCATCGCGCGGTGTTCTTCGATATACTCCATCGTAAGCTGATCACTTTGTTACCAGGCAAAGTCGGTTTTCCGTGCCGGACTGGTTGAGCAAACATAGAGGAAAGACATGCATATTGATGCGATCATCACCCACCTTATGCGCAAATTCCGCGAGCAGGGGTGGATCTCTCCAACCGTTTACGCTGCTAGCCTTTCTGGGATGGTCCGGGCATTCTTTCTAGCGTCACTGGAAGGAGAACCACAACAGAAAGCGCATCAATTGTTTGTGTTGGGTCGAGAAAAGGGACAAGCGTACCCGCAGGATCAATTGGCAGAGGTCATCTTAGCCTCACAGGTGTGGATCACTGCCTCCACTGCCGCCCATGTGCAAGCGCAGACGAACCCACAGTTCACCCGGAGCGAAGGTCTCGCGCTTTGGAGGGTTGCAAATAGCTCACCCTGGCAGATGGAAGCGAGGCTCTACACATTTGTGCGCAATAGTGCAGGGATTCCTGTCGAGTTGATACAGGAGCCTGAGAAGCAAGAGCAGCAGGATATTATCTTGCTGCCGATATGGGCATTCTGTGCAGGTTGGCGCTCGCGGCATCTCTCGGATGTGCAAGTCGAGCATCTCCAAAGCGAGAGTTTGCGTGTCTTTCTGACATTAGAGCACGAAAATGGCCCTCCGCTTTCCTCCTGAAAAGTTGGGAGGGCGGCCATGTTAAGCGTGCGAATGTTTCACATGAAACATTTTAGCGTACCACCAAAATGGAGCGAACAAGATTGACGCCGAAGTGATAACCAATTTCGTGATAGTCGCGGATCGACCAGAAGGTCAGCTCGCATTGTTTCCCCACCTCGATGCTGCCGGTCTGGTCATGCAATGCCAGCGCCCGCGCACCGTTGATGGTCGCTGCCATCAGCGCCTCTTCAAGCGTCATGCCCATTGATGACATTGCCAGCTCCAGCATCATCTGCATATTTTCGCAGTACGAGGTGCCAGGATTAAAATCGGTCGCCAGTGCCACATACAGACCGCGATCAATCAGCCGCCGCGCCGATGGGTAGGCGGTGCGCAGGGTATGCGAGCAGCCCGGCAATAGCGTTGCCACGACTCCGGCCTCGCGCAATGCATCCAGATCGCTATCGTCGGCATGGTCAAGATGATCAGCGGAGGTCGCGCCTAGTTCGGCTGCCAGCCTGGAACCACCGGAGGGGCTGAGCTGGTCGGCATGGATTTTGAGCTGATAGCCGAGTTCTTTGGCCCGCGTCAAAACACGGCGACTCTCTTCAAGCGTAAAAGCTTCGCGCTCACAAAATACGTCGCAAAAGCGAGCCAGCCCTACAAAGGCGGGTAGCATTTCTTCAATCACCATCTCAACATATGTTGCGCGCTGATCCCTGAATTCGGGGGGAATGCTATGTGCGCCTAGAAACGTAGGGATGATGCGCAGTTCATTATGCGTGTGACGATGAACGGTCGCTTCCTGCTGACTAAGATGATTGATGGCGCGCAGGCAGGCTTCTTCCGTTGCCGTATTCAGCCCGTAGCCGGTCTTAATTTCAACCGTAGTGGTGCCGTGGGCACGTATGGTATTGAGGCGCGCACTTGCCAGCTCTATCAGTGTATCGGCGTCGGCCTCGCGTGTAGCCTTCATCGTCGTAAGGATGCCGCGTCCCTGGGCGAGCAGCTCGCCATAACTCACGCCGGAGCGTCGCAGGTGAAATTCTTCGGCCCTATCTCCGGCGAAGACGAGATGCGTGTGCGAATCCACAAAGCCGGGGGTGATGACAGCTCCTTCCGCATCAATCAACGTGATATTAGGAATGCTATCATCCGTGTCGGATTGAAAAAAGGGTTCCGACTCGTCATCGGAGCCGATCCAGGTAATTATGCCGTGATGGACGGCCAGAGCCGCGTGGTTAATAATGTGTAGCGGGCCGCTTGTCCCCGCTATTGGTTGCTGAGCGATAGTGACTAATTGACCAATATTACGAATAACCGTATCCGCCAGGATCGTTGCTGAGGGTTGGGACGATTCCTGCTCCATAATACCATCTCCTTGCATATATGCAATCTTTCCCCTCGTTATAACATAACCTGTTGCGGGCGTCCACTTGCTCTCGCTAGCTGGATTTGTTACACTGTGGTCAGATTGAAGAATGCAGAATGCTAGCGAATTTCAGAAACAGGATAATAGTGTCCTTGATATTTTAGGAGGGTGTATGAGAGCAGTTGATGATAGCAGCCCTCGCTATGCAGCCGTTCTGCGGCTCCTACAGGCATGGAAACAATTACCCGAGAGCGACCTCTCACGCATGCTGCGCACCCACTATCTCATCACCGACGATTTTCGCGAGATGGAAGAGCAGGGGCTTCTCACCATGACCTTTGTGGGCGATGAATACATCGTCGCCGCCACTTTGCTTGGCCGTCTCTGGTTAGAACAGTATACTACCGAGGAGCAGAAAAAACATGGCGTATGATGATGCGGATGAAGCTCTGCCTTATACTACGATTGGAACAGATGAGGCGAAGCACATGATCGAAGCCGGGGCACGAGTAATTGACGTGCGGCAACCGGAAGAATGGAATCGTGGCCATATTGCCGAAGCTACGTTAGTACCGCTCAATGGCATCTATTCGTTTGGGAAAGCTCTCCAGGAT
>Ga0070741_10018828_pt1 | contig 11113 bp, 10 predicted proteins | sample Coa_R1_4_FD_66440 | JGI IMG/M metagenome (GOLD analysis project Ga0070741, IMG submission 66440) | Surface soil microbial communities from Centralia Pennsylvania, which are recovering from an underground coalmine fire - Coalmine... | ecosystem: Environmental > Terrestrial > Soil > Unclassified ...
CGCAACGGGGGAGGGGAGCACGCCGGCCGAGCGGCCGATCCTGGCCACGTCCGCGCTCGCGACGATGCTCGCGCCGCTCAACTCGACCATGATCGCGGTGGCGCTGCCGAGCATCATGGCCGAGTTCGGCGCCTCCGTCGCCGCCGCCGGCTGGCTCGTGACCGGCTACCTGGTGGGGATGGCCGCGCTCCAGCCGGTGGCCGGCAAGCTCGGCGACCGCTTCGGTCGCCGTCGTCTGATCCTCGCCGGCCTCGGCTACTTCGCGGTCGCCTCGCTCGGCGCCACGCTCGCGACGAGCCTGCCCATGCTGATCGCGTTCCGCGTCCAGCAGGCGATCGCCGGCGCGATCGCGCTGCCGAACGGGACCGCGCTGGTGCGCGAGGTGCTCCCACCGGAGCGGCGGGCGAGCGGCTTCGGAATGGTCGGGGCGGCGGTCGCGCTGGCCGCGGCGGTCGGCCCCCCGCTGGGCGGCCTGCTCGTCGGCGCCTTCGGCTGGCGCTCGATCTTCTTCGCCAACGTGCCGATGGTCGCCGCGGCGCTCGCGCTCGGCTGGTGGGCCGTGCCGCGCGCGGCCGCTTCGCGGCGGACCGGACCGTTCGACCTCCTCGGCGCGGTCCTCCTCTCGGCCCTGCTGCTGGGGCTGGCGGGCACGCTGACGTTCGGCGTGCGCGCCGCCGGGACGACGGCGGTGGTCGTCGGCGTGCCGGTGCTGTTCGTGGTCGCGATCGTATTCGTGCGGCGCGAGCTCGGCCACCCGGACCCGCTGCTCAGGCCGGGCTTGTTCATCCACCGAGGCTTTGGCGCCGCGGCGGCCGCGGTGTGTACGAGCAACCTGGCGATGTACTCGACGCTGTTGACCTTGCCGATCCTGCTGTCGCACCGACCGGGCGCGTCGAGCGCCCAGGCCGGCGCGGTGCTCGCCGCGCTCTCCATCGGCTCGGCGGTCTTCGCGCCGCTGGGCGGCTGGCTCGCCGACCGTGTCGGCCGGCGCTGGGCCACGTTCGTGGGCTGCGCGCTACTGGCAGCTGGCCTCGCGCCGCTGGCCGTGAGCGCCGACCTGCCGCTGCCGTCGCTGCTCGGCGTGCTCGGCCTGGCCGGCGTCGGGACCGGACTCTCCTCGGCCCCGATGCAGACCGCCGCGGTCGAGGCGGTCGCCCCGAGCGAGGCTGGCGCCGTCTCGGGCCTGTTCTCGACCAGCCGCTACCTCGGCTCCATCGTCGGCTCGATCGTGCTCGCCGCGCTGCTCGGCGCCGGCGACGACCCGGCCGGCTACGCCGCGCTCTTCGCGGTCGTCGCCCTGGCCAGCGTCCTGGCCGTCGCCGCCAGCCTCGGCCTGCGGGACTGGCCGGACGCTGGAGTCGCGGCCGCCCGCCCGGTCCGAGCCTGAGCGCGCGGAGGCTATTAGAAGCCGACCGCCGCGCCGTCCGTGCGCGGCTCGCTGCCGACGACGTAGGCGCCGTTCCTCAGCCGCCGGATGATCTCGCCGTGGCCGAAGCCACCCACCGTCGGCGGGATCGTGACGGCGTGCCCGCGGGCCGCCAGTCCCTGCGCGATGTGGGCGGCCACCGCGTGCTCGAGGGCAACCGTGCGCCCCTGCATCCACTGCCATCGCGGCGCGTCCAGGCTGGCCTGGGGGTTCAGCCCGTAGTCGACCTGGTTCACGACCATCTGCAGGTGCCCCTGCGGCTGCATGAACCCGCCCATCACGCCGAACGGCCCGACCGCGCGGCCGCCCTCCGTCAGGAACGACGGGATGATCGTGTGGTACGGCCGCTTGCCGGGCGCGACCTGGTTGGGGTGGTTCGGCTCGAGCGTGAAGCCGTGGCCGCGGTTCTGGAGCGCGATCCCCGTGCCGGGCGGCACGACGCCCGAGCCGAAGCCCTGGTAGTTCGACTGGATGAACGAGACCATCATCCCGTCGCCGTCGGCCGCGCAGAGGTAGACCGTCCCGCCACGCGGCGGCTCGCCCGGTCGCGGATCGAGCGCGCGCTCGCCGACGAGCCGCCGCCGCTCAGCCGCGTACCCCTTGTCGAGCAGCCCATTCGTCGGCACGTCCGCCTTCTCGGGGTCGGCCACGTAGCGGCGCGCGTCGGCGAACGCCAGCTTCATCGCCTCGATCTGGAGGTGGTAGCTCTCGATCGATTCGCGCGGGTGCTTCGCCAGGTCGAACCCTTCGAGGATGTTGAGCGCGACCAGCGCGGTGATTCCCTGCCCGTTCGGCGGGATCTCCCACACCTCGTAGCCCCGGTAGCACGTGGAGATCGGCTCCACCCAGGTGCTGGTGTGGTCGGCGAGGTCGCGCTTCGTGATGTAGCCACCCGTCTCCTCCGCCCACGCCGCGATCTTCTCGGCGAGCGAGCCGCGGTAGAACTCCTCGGCCTTGCTCTCGGCGATGAGCCTCAGCGTCCGGGCGTGGTCGGGCGAGCGCCAGATCTCGCCGGCGCGCGGGGCACGGCCCTCCGGCGCGAACGTCTCGAACCAACCGGCCATCTCCGGACGCTCCCCGAGCGCCTTGAACGTGTCGAACGCGGCGTTCCAGGCGGCGGCCTGGCCCGGCGCGACCGGGTGGCCGTTCTCGGCGTACCAGATCGCCGGCTCGAAGAGCTCCTCGAACGGCAGCTTGCCGAATTTGGCGTGCAGGTCGCGCCAGAGCGCCGGTGCGCCTGGCACGGTCACGGCGTGCCAGCCGCGCGCCGGGACCTCGGTCAGACCTTGCTTCGCGAACAGCTCGGGGTGGTGGGTCGCCGGCGCCCGGCCCGAGCCGTTGAGGCCGTGCAGCCTGGCGCCGTCCCAGACCAGCGCGAACGCGTCCGAGCCGATCCCGTTCGAGCCGGGCTCGACGACGGTGAGCGTGACCGCGGTGGCGATCGCCGCGTCGACCGCGTTGCCGCCCTTCAGCAGCATGCGCAGGCCGGCCTGGGCGGCCAGCGGCTTACTGGTCGCGACGACGCCCCGCGTCGCCACCAGCGGAAGACGGCGCGAGGCGTACGGGTAGTGCTCGAGGGTGAGGCGTTCGGCGGAATCCTTCATCACGGCGAAGCCTATCAGACTTCGCCTGCCCCGATTCCCCTGTCCTGGTGGGAGAGGGAGGGCCTACCTCCCGGCCAGCCGCGCGACGACTTGCGCGAACGGCTCGGCCGTGTCGTCGGCGACGGTCACGTAGGAGACGCCGAGCCGCTCGCGCAGCCCCTCGAGCTGGTCGCACACCGCCGCCGTGTCGCCCGTCAGCACGAACGCCGAGCCCGCCTTCGCCAGCTCGGCCAGCTCGACGCCGAAGATCGCGAGCACCCGGCTGCGGACGCTTGGCGGAGGCCCCTCCGGTGGCAGCACCGCGACGAGGTTCAAGCTCAGCTCGACCTCCGGCAGTCGGTCGCCGGCGACCGAGCGCGCCCACTCGACGCGCTCCGCCAGCGCGCTCTCGCCCTGGCGCGGGTCGACGCCCAAGGCGATGACGTCGGCCTCGCGCGCGGCCAACTCGATCATCCGCCGGCCGCCGGCCGCGACCAGGATGGACGGTCGCCGCGCCGGCCTGGGGAACACCTCGGCGCCGTCCACCGCGTAGCTCGTGCCGAAGCTCGTGACCCGCTGGCCGCCGAGCAGCCCCTTGACCACCCGCAGCGTCTCGGCGACCCGGTCGATGCGCGCCCCTGGACGCCCGAAGGGAATGCCGGCCTGGCGGAAGTCGGCCTCGCCGACGCCAGCACCCAGCCCGAGCTCGAAGCGGCCACCCGAGAGGAAGTCGAGCGTCGCCACCTCGCGCGCCAGGACGACGGGGTTACGCAGCCCCGCCGCCAGCACGAACGTGCCGACCCGCAGCCGCGTCGTCACGGCGGCCGCGACCGAGAGCGCCGGCAGCGGTGAGAGGATCGGCCCGACCAGCCGGTCGGGCATGAGCAGCGTCGCGTAGCCGAGCTCCTCGATCCGGCGCGCCCGCGCGACCCACGCGTCGGGCGACGGCGCGTTCCCGACGACGACGCCGAACCGGAACGGCTTCGTCGTCACACCGCACCTCCGACCGCCCTGGCCGCGACACGGCGATCCGGCCGCGTCTTGATCCGCCGCGCCAGCCCCTCCGACTGCCCGACCGCGGCCAGACCGACGAGCAGGTGCACGACGCGCACGACCCAGTGGACATCGCCCGGCAGGATCTGCGCCTGGGTCATCCCGAGCGCGACAGTGAGCACACCCCAGACCACGGCGGCGGCGACCCAACGCACGTCGACGCGCGCCACCGCGGCGATCCCGGCTAGTGCCCAGAGCCCGAGGACGAGCAGCACGCCGTTGAGCATGTGGAGCGGGATGAGCTGGAGCTGGCTGCCTATCCAGAAGAGCCCGCCCAGGACGAGCTGGACGAGTCCACTGAGGCGCACCCACCACCGCAGGACGCTCGCCGCCACCCTCATCCCAGCGCCTCCAGCCGCTCGCGGTACTCGCTCGGCGAGATGTCGCCACGCGCCAACCGCTCGGCAAGGATCTCACGCGCCTGGCCGAGCCCGGACGGCCCCTGCCACCGCCGCGCGACGACGAACACGATCAGCCCCACGACGAGCAGCCAGACGAGCGGCATCAGAGGAAAGAACGGGATGAACCCATGCCAGCCGGTGCCGTACAACCACCACATGGCTCGAGACCTCCGCGGCGTGTCGCCGCCTACGAACGGAAGTCTCCTCGACGCCTGTCGCCGAGCCGTCCTATGGCTGTCGCGGCTTTGTCTCAGTCCCAACCGGCAGGTGGACCGTGAAGACGCTGCCCTCGCCCGGCACGCTCGCCGCCTCGATCGAGCCGTCCATCGCCTCGACCAGCTCCTTCGCCAGCGCCAGGCCGAGCCCAGCGCCGTCGGCGCGGTCGCCGTTCGAGCCGCGGTAGAATCGCTCGAAAACGCGCGGCAGATCGTCGTGCGCGATCCCCTCGCCGGTGTCGCGCACCTCGACCCGCACGCCCTCCTTGTCGGCGTCGACCACCACCGCCACCAGCCCGCCCGGGGGCGTGTGGCGAACGGCGTTCGCCAACAAGTTCCCGACGACCTGCTCCAGCCGCTCGCGGTCGGCCCGGGCCGGCGGCGGACGTTCGGCGATCTCGGCTAGCACCTCGACGCGCCGCGACTGCCACGCCAGTGGCGCGACCGTTCCGACCAGCCGTCGCACCACATCGCCGACGTCGACCGGCTGGAGGCGAAGCTCCAAACGCCCGACCTCGGCACGTGACAACGTGAAGAGATCGTCGATCAGCCGCTGCAGCCGCGTCACCTCGTGCTCGATCGTCTCGAGGTCGGCGCGGAGCCGGGTACCCGCTCGCGGGTGCGCCGCCGCGTCGTCGTGCGCGAGGGTCGACTCCAGGTACCCTCGCACGGTCGCGATCGGCGTGCGCAATTCGTGCGACACGTTCGCGACCAGCTCTCGGCGCGACCGCAGCAGCCCCTCCGCCTGTGCCGTGCGTGCCTCCACCTCGGCAATGGTCGCGACGAGCCGGTCGGCCATCTCGTTCACCCGCCGGGCGAGGTCGCCCACCTCGTCGGCCGGCCCTGGCTCGGCGCGCCGCCCCAGGTCGCCGGCTGCCAGCGCCTCGACCGTCTCGCCGAGCCGCTCGAGCCGCCGCACCAGCCGCCGCGACAACCAGTAGGCGACCACGCCCGCCGAGGCCAGCGCGAAGACCGCCGACACGCTCAGCACGACGAAGCTCGCCACGCCGAAGAACGCGAGCCCGCGCAAGATGCCGCCACCCTCGGCCGGCGGCGGCCGGGCCGCCTCGGCCACCACGACCGCGGCCACCGGGACGCCATTCGGGCCCGCTATCGGCGCGGCGCCCAGCGCGGCGGGCCCGGCGCCGGACCGCTCGTGCGAGAGCTGCTGGGGGTCTGTCGACCTGGCCAGCGCCGCGGCAACGATCGGCGCCCACTCGGCGCGCTCCGGCGGCGCGAACGCCGCGCCGGTCGGGTCGGAGCTGGCCAGGACGCTCCCGTCCGCCCGGACCACGACGACGTACGCGAGCTGACCCAACGACGGCCCGGCGGTATCTGCCCAGCGCGCCCACGCCGGCGCGTAGAAGCCCGGCGCCCCGAGCAGCCGCAGCCGGCCCTCCACGATCGCCCGCAGGACAGCGTCGACGTCGGCCGGGTCACTGCCACCGCCGACCATCCCGTCGACCGACCGCGCGATCGCGAGCGCGCCCTGGCTCGGCTGGCGCGCCGAGCCGCTCTCGTACCCGCTCCAGACAGTGGCGATCGCCACGGCCGCCGCTACCATCGAGACCAACGTGACCACGATCGCGACGAAGTGCGAGAGCGTGAGCTGCCAGCGGAGCCGGTTCAGCCGCATCACCCCTCCCCGCGCCGCGTCATTCCGCGCGTGGCGAGGAACGCGGGCTGTGGCACTCGCGGCTGGCGGCGGTGATCTGCATCAGGGCCGAGGCTCGTCGTCGCCGGCGCCGCCCAGAACGGCAGGCCGCGGGCTTGCCGTGGGTACGTGCGCGGCGAAGCGGTACCCGACGCCCCAGACGGTTTCGATCGCGCCGCCGAGCGGACCGAGCTTACGCCGCAGCCGCAGGACGGCGTTGTCGACCGAGCGGTCGCCCTCCAGCGACGGCTCGCCCCAGACGGCGTCGCGCAGGTACGCGCGGCTGAACGCGCGCCCGCGATTGCGCATGAGAAGGTGGAGCAGCTCGAACTCGGTGCGCGTCAGTTCGAGGGGACGGTCGTCGACCGTCGCGACGTGGCCGGTCGGGTCGAGCAGCAGCGGACCGAGCCGCAGCGCGGCTGTGCCCCCGGCGCGGTCGGCCGCCAGCATCTCCCGCAGCCGTTCCTGCCGACGCAGCAGCGCGCGGATCCGCGCCACCAGCTCGCGCGTGCCGAACGGCTTGGTCAGGTAGTCGTCGGCGCCGACCTCGAGTCCGACGACCCGGTCGACCTCCTCCACCCGCGCCGTCAGCATGAGCACCGGCACGGCCGAGCGGGCGCGAAGCCAGCGCAGCACGTCGAGTCCGTCCACGCCAGGCAACATCCAGTCGAGGACGACGAGGTCGGGTGGATCGTCGACGAAGAGCCGCTGGGCCACCGGTCCGTCGCCGGCGCGCCGCACGTGGTAGCCGACCGCCTCGAGCTCCCGCTCGACCAGCCGTGCGAGCTGCGCCTCGTCTTCGACCAGAAGGATCGTCGCCATGACGGAATCTTGGCACGCTGGCACGCGCCCGAGCGCGGACTGCGACAGAACCGCGACAGACCGCGCCTGGCTCCCGAGTCGCGGAGCGACGAGCGATCTCGGCCGTTGCGCCCACCATCAGCGTCAGGGCGAAGCCGCCACAGCCGCGGTTCCTCGCCTTGCTCGGAACGGCCGACCGCGAAGGCTAGGCGGTCGGCAGCGTCTGTCCCCGCCCCATCGCCTCGCCCAGGACGTCGCCGTGCTCCTTCACCCAGCCCGGCACCGTCTCGATCGTGAACGCGCGCCGGTCGGGCGTGCCGCGCTCGAAGCGCGACCAGGGCAGCGGCATGGAGACGGTCGCCTCGGGCGTCGGCCGCGCCGAGTACGGCGCCGTCATCACCTTGCCGCGCGCGTTGCCGGCGACGTCGACCAGCACGCGGTCCGTCCGCGCCTCCTTGCGCAGGTAGTCGGCCGTCACCAGCTTCGGGCGGGCGCGCGCCAGCTCCCCGGCGATCCGCCCCGCGTAGTCGTGGCTGCGCGCGAAGCTCTGTCCCGGCGCGAGCGGCACGCAGACGTGGATGCCGCGCTTGCCCGAGAGCTTGGCGAACGACTCGACCCCGTCCCGCGCGAGCAGCTCGCGGGCGAGCAACGCCACCTCGCGGGCGGCGTCGAGGCCGAGCTCGGCGCCGGGATCGAGGTCGAGCACCATCAGGTCCGGCTCGTCGATGTGGGCGGTACGGGCGAGCTGGGTGTGGAGCTCGATCGCCGCCTGGTTCGCCAGCCAGACGAGGCTGCGCACGTCGTCGGCGACCAGGAAGTCGACGTCGTGGCCGACCGACGCGGCACGGCCGCGGAAGGTCGCGAACCACGCCGGCGTGTGGGGCGGCGCGTCCTGCCGGAAGAAGAAGCGGCCCTCGACGCCGTTCGGGTACTGCTTCATCATCAGCGGCCGGTCGCGCAGGAACGGCAGCAGGTACGGCGCCATGGCCACGTAGTAGGCGGCCAGGTCACGCTTGGTTAGCTGCTGCTTCGGGAAGAGGATCTTCTCTGGCCGCGTCAGCAGGCCGGCGAGCTCGGGCGTGAGCTGAGCGCCTCGGTTGGTCGTCAGGTCACACCGCCTCGCGCACCTGGCGGCACGCCGCGTGCCAGGGCCCAGGCCGAGTGCATGCGGGTCCGCAGACCCATGGTCCAGGCGCTGTCGACGAACTTCACCGCCCAGGCGCGCTCGTCCGGCGGCGTGTCGGCCAGGATCACCCGCGCGGTGCCGCGCAGCTCCTCGAAGAAGCGGTTGTACAGGTAGAAGGCGGTGGCGAGGTGGCTCGCGGCGTGGTCGGGGCGCCGGGGGCGGTAGCCGCGCCAGAACGCGGGGTCGTCGCCGGCGAACCACGTGTCCCGCTCGGCCGGCGCGAGCAGCATCTCGTCCCAGTCGACGAGGTAGCGGCGCTTACCGCGGTCTTCGAGGACGTTGAACGGCCAATCGCCGTGCGTCAGCACCAGCTCGAGCCCGGCCGCCCGGCACGCGCGCGCCACCTCGCCGAACGCCGCCCAGTCCCGATCCAGCTCCTCGCGCCGGCGCTCGACGAAGCTCCGAAGCGCCGCCTGCGGCGCGTCGTTCGTCGCCTGCGCGCGCAGCCGCGCGACGTCTTGCCACAGCTCCTCGGCGTACGGAGGCTCGAACGTCTCGCGTGCCGGCGGAGCGGTGACGCGCGCGGTCGCCGCGTGGACGCGACCGACCAGGTCGCCGATCCCTTCCCCGCCGAACGGGAACGGGTCGACCCGCTCGGCCTCGAGGTGCTCGAAGACTACGACGAGGTGCGCGCCGATCCAGACGCCGAGTGCCCCATGCTGCCCCGGCACGACCCGCGGGACCTCGCGGATGCCGAGCCTGGGCAGCTCGGCCAGCGCCGGCAGCGCCGGCGCGGCGGTCCGCGGCAGCCGGCTGCTCGGGAAAACCTTCACGAAGAACCGGGCACCGTCCACGGTCGTCGCGGTGTACGTCTCCCCCGTCCAGCCGCGCGCGGCCGGCTCGAGGCCGGCCAGCGCGAAGCCGTAGCGCTCCCCGAGCGCGGCCGCGACGAGCTCCGGGGCAACCTCGGGCGCGACGCCTGGCGGGTACCCCATCGCGGGCGCGGCCTACTGCGGCGGCGCCGTGGTCGTCGACTTCGCGCTGATCTTCCTCAACGCCTCCACCAGGGCGTCGCGGCCGGAGGCATCCTCGTAGCTGCCGCCCCCGACGTCGGCGACAGCTCGCAGCTGGTCCCGGGCCTTCGGGTCGACCCTGAACCCCACCGTGAATATCCGCGTGGCCGGATCAGTCGCGCGGATCGCCCGAGCAGCCTCGACAGGGTCGCCGCCGCACGTCTCTTTGCCATCGGACACCAATACGATAGCCCGGTTCACGCCGCCGCCGGCCGCGGGGTCCGTTCTGGCCAACAGCGGTGCGAGGGCCGGGCTCAAGCCGACGTCGGCCAGCGCGCTCGCGAGCGACGGGTCCGACGCCGCCACGACCATCCCCTCGCCGTCCACAACGTAGGCGCTCACGTCCAGCGGCCCAGCCGCGCTGCCGCTCGACGAGCGCGCGCTGGCGGGCGGCGCCCTGCTGCGTGGTCGTGACCGACGGGTAGCCTGGCTGGGTGAGCCTGATGTCGGCGCCGCAGAGGCCGAGGTGGTCGCCGAAATGGGTGAAGGCGGCGCTCCGTCAGACGGCGGAGCCGGCCGGCCAGGTCGGCGAGCGGCGGCGCGCCGCCCTGCACCGCTGGGCCGCTAGTGGCGTCGAGCGCGCCGAACGTGACGGCGCCGGACGACCGCCCGGCGAAGGCGGCCGCGCGCGCCGGCCGCGCGTCTGGGGTGCCGGCCGAGCTGCGCGACGTGGACGGCAGCGTGCCAGCCTCGGCCGGGTGGAGCGCGAGGTAGTCGCCGACGTCCTGGGCGAACGACAGGGCGATGATCCGGTTGGTACGGAGCGACTCAGACAGGGAGGCTTGCTCGTAGCCGTCGGCGACGACGACAGTCACAGCGACGAGCGGCAGCGTCGCGAGCGCGCCCATGATCAGTGCGAGCCTGAGCCGGAGCGACCCCGGGTCGAGGCGATCGAGGTGGTCCTCCACCCAGGGGAGCGCCGCCACCGCCAGCCCGAAGGCCCCGTAGAACGCGATGCCGCTCCACATAAGGAAGTCGAGCGGCCCGCCGACGGCGCCGAAGAGCAGCAGAGCGCACGCCGCGGCGAGGTGTGCCGCGAGGCGCACGCACCGGGAGCTGTTCCGCCGCCACTCGACCATCGCGAGCGACAGCCCGACGACCGCGAAGAACAACCCGAGTGGGACGATCGATGGTCTTCTGATGCGGTCGTACACCGGTAAATGGAACTGGTCCGGTCGGGCGAGCATCGTCGCGCCGAGGACCCCGAGCGCCACCGCGACCGTGGTGGCGAGCAGGTCCGGGGCGGCGCCCGGGTGAGCTCCGCTCGAACCAAGGAGTGGCGAGCGAAGCGGCGGCGAGTGCGCCGTAGGCCGCCGCCCCCGAGGGCACGCGATGCGCGAACGAAACCGCGAAGAGCAGCAAGGCGGCCGCCGTGGTGAGGTGGAGTGGGACGCCGATCGAGCGGCGCTGCCGGAGCGCCGCCACGGCGATCAGCGCTCCGCCGCCAAGCGGGAAGGTGGCACCGAACAGGCCGAGCCAGGGCTGGATCGGCGCGTAGATGGCGGCGTTGAACTGGTGGGGCGGTAGGATCGGTTTCCGAGGTGGCGGACGTCGGCAGCCTGCGCGAGGCGCTAGGCGCCGGTGGCGTCCCAACCGGGCAGCGGCCGACGAACAAGCCGTGGGCTTCCGGTTCACCGCGCTCCGCGGCTCGACGGCCACGCCGTCGAGCTCGACGCGCCGTAACGCCGGCGCGCCGGGCCTGGTACGCTGGGGCGCGGGAGGTACCGCTGCCGTGAAAGTCTCCATCCGCGTCGGCTTCCGTCCTGGCAACCCCGCGAACC
>Ga0070741_10018829_pt1 | contig 11113 bp, 8 predicted proteins | sample Coa_R1_4_FD_66440 | JGI IMG/M metagenome (GOLD analysis project Ga0070741, IMG submission 66440) | Surface soil microbial communities from Centralia Pennsylvania, which are recovering from an underground coalmine fire - Coalmine... | ecosystem: Environmental > Terrestrial > Soil > Unclassified ...
CGGGGCAAGGGTGCCGGAGTAACGAGAAATCAGAAGGAGAGCATCTACTTATGGCTAATATTACACGCTACAATCCGTTTAACGAAGTCGTTTCATTGCGCGAGGCTATGGACCGCCTGTTTGAAGATAGCTTCATCTCTCCTCGGGGCACGACCTTCTGGGGCAGCCGCGCAACAGGGGCAAACCTTTATGAGACGCCCGAAGGCTTCACACTACAGATACCTATGCCTGGGGTCAAGCCAGAGGATGTTGATATCACCATCCAGCAGGATACAGTGAATCTGAAGTGGGAAACTAAGATTCAGGCTCCCCAGGGTGCCACAACGCACTGGAGCGGCTTCCAGGCCGGTCAATATCAGCAGTCTTTTACCTTGCCATATCCGATTAATGCGGATCAGGTGCAGGCCAGCTATACAGACGGCATTCTGACTTTGCAGATGCCCAAGGCTGAGCATGCCAAAGCTCGCACCATTAAGGTCAATACAGTTAAGTAGTCGAGGGTGGTGCTGAGACGAAAAAACTTTCTGCCCAACTTGCGCAACGCGCAAGTTGGGCAGAAAGTTTTTTCGTCTCAGCACCACCGCGAAATTTTGTCAGGAAGTGCTGAGACTTGTTTCACCCCCCGGTTGTTCCATAAAAAGGAAAAACAGGATACAATAAGGGCCAATAGACGATAGATATATTGAGAGATTGAGACTGACTGCCAGGAGATATTTAATGGAGCATCCGTTATTAGAACAACTGCGACAACGGCCGGTGCTATGCGACGGAGCAATGGGAACGCTGCTGTATGCTCGCGGGGTGACTTATGAGCAGTGTTTTGATGCACTGAACCTGACACGCCCTGAACTTATTCGCAGTATCCATAGTGAATATATTAGTGTCGGGGCTGAGATCATCGAGACAAATACCTTTGGGGCTAATAGGGCCAAGCTGGCAATACATAATATGGGGGAGCAGGTACGCGAGATCAATTTCCGTGCGGTACGGCTGGCACGCGATGCACGCGAGATAGCCGGCCGGCCGGTCTTTATCGCGGGTGCCGTTGGTCCGAGTGGCCTGCCACTGCAGGCTCCAGATGAGCGTCATTTGAGCGATCTACGCGCGATCTTCCGTGAACAGATTGAAGCTCTACAGGAAGGTGGCATTGATCTGCTGATCCTCGAAACGTTCTCTAATCTGGCAGAATTACGGCAGGCAGTCCTGGCAGCCCAGGAAGTCGGCGGTCTCCCTATCGTGGCGCAAATGAGCTTTTACGAGGATGGTCATACCCTCTCTGGACAATCGGCGACACGTGTAGCTACCGTATTAGGCGACCTTGGCGTCGATGTGATAGGTGTGAATTGCAGCATGGGACCGGCCGTTACATTAGATGTATTGAATGAGATGATCGCGACCGCTGAATTACCTGGCGAGTCAGGGAAAGTGCCGATTTTCTCAGCACAACCGAACGCGGGGTTGCCACAACGTATCGATAATCGCTTTTTTTATGTCTCCACGCCCGATTACTTCGCGGATTATGCCCTGCGTTTCGCCCAGGCAGGGGTGCATTTGATTGGTGGCTGTTGCGGCACCACCCCACACCATATTGCTGCTATGCGTAAGACACTTGACGAGCATTATGGCGCACATACTCAGTTCTCGCTCATAAGCGGTCCGCAGGTAAAACAAACAGGCGAGAAGATAGCCGTAAATGGGAAGGCTGCGCTCATAGGCAGCATCGAAGTAGAGGCTATCTTGCCACAGGAAGGCACCAGAACACGCTTGCAGGAAAAACTGGCTGCTGGAGAGTTTGTGATTAGCGTTGAGCTTGATCCTCCCAAGGGACTGAATCCAACGAAGATTCTGGCGGGCGCAGCGTTGTTGCAAAAGGCGGGAGCCGATTGCATTAATATCGCCGATAGCCCGATGGCGCGTGTACGCATGGGATGTATTGCAATGGCACGGTTGATCCAGGATCACCTGGGCATGGAGACAATTATTCATTTCACAACACGTGACCGCAATTTGATGGCTTTGCAATCCGAATTGCTCGGCGCACATGCGTTGGGTATCCGCAATATTCTCGCCCTTACAGGTGACCCGCTGCGTGTAGGCGCATATCCCAATACAACTGGTGTCTGGGATGTGGACTCGATAGGTCTGATCCGTGTGATACGTGGTTTGAATGAAGGACACGACGCGGCGGGCTCATCGATAGGCGCAAAAGCCTCTATTCACATTGGATGCGCCCTCAATTTGAATATGACCGACGAAGAGACAGATCGCGAGATCGAAAAATACCGCAACAAGATAGAGGCTGGTGCCCACTTTATCATGACACAACCCATTTACGAGCTCGCGCCCCTGGAACGCTTCTTGAGTCGCGCAGGGCAGCCGCCGATCCCAATGATTCTGGGATGTATTCCTCTGCACAGTTCCCGACATGCCGAATACTTGCATAACGAGGTTCCCGGTATTACCATACCGGATGATGTACGGGCACGCATGAAAGCTGCGGGCGAACATGGACACGAGGAGGGGTTGAAGCTGGCACAAGAGTTGCTAACAGCAGCCAGTCATATGGTGCAGGGCGTCTATCTTATGCCTTCTTATGGACGCTACGACGTAGTAAGTGAGCTAACGAAGACCTTACAAGCACAGCATACTGCTAAAAAATGACACTGCTAAACACGATTGCTCAGCCTCCATTATGGATAAAGCAGATAATGGAGGCTGAGCAATCGTGTTTAGCAGTACAAGAGGAGGATTTGGACTTGCAAAAGGACTTTGCTTACCAGGATCTTTCTGAGTATGATTTCTCTGGGATGGACCTGCGGGGAGCGGATTTTTCCTATGCCGACTTGCGCAAGGCTGATTTTACATACGCCGAGCTTGAAGATAGCAACCTGAGTTATGCACAGCTTAAAGGGACGCAGTTCATCGAAGATCTGTTCATCGGGGTGAGCGCGCTGAGCCCAGACGGCACCTCCCTGGCTACCGATCTGCGTTATGGGCGTGATGATGGTATACGGCTGTGGGATACTGCAAGCGGGAAGCTAGAGCACGAACGGATCGGGCATTTATGCGGAGTTCGCTGTTTGCTCTTCCATCCTCAGGGCCACCTGCTGGCCGGAAGCAATACTGAAGGCTGTATCCGTCTATGGGATGTGGAGGACGAACGCCTGGTGCAGGAGATGAGCACATCTTCCGCGATCCCAGTAGAGAACCTGGCCTTTCACCCCGATGGTCGGTTGCTGGCAGCAGCAGATCGGTTTGATGCCAGGCAGAACAACACACGCTATATCCATGTCTGGGAGATTGAAAGCGGCAAACTGGTCTGGCGCTTGCCAGGTGGTGCAAAGGCCCTGGCTTGTGGTGGCCCTGAAGGTTTGCTGGCGAGCGCTCGCGCGAACGGGGAAATTGACCTGTGGAATATGGAGCGAGGAGAGCAGCTGACAACACTTTCCTGTGCACAGTTCGTACCAGGAGAAATCAAAAGCCTGGCTTTTCATCCTACTAACCCAACATGGCTCTATGTCTTGCTGACCGAGAAAAACCCGGCTATGGTGCTTCTGCTCGATCTGTTTACTGGAACATTGCTTGGTTCACTCAGAGGGTCAACCTCGGATGCAACGCAACCTGGAGAGAGCGCTATCAAACCATCTCTTATGTTACCCCTACCCCACGATAACCGGATCGTCATTTCCGGCTCGAAATACGGAGGCATACCAGACACATTTGAGATCTGGGATCTGCTCAAAGGCGAACGACAACAAAGCTTCTCAGGTGACAGTGACACCATTGGTTGGCATATCGATTCCGCAGGTAGCCAGCTGGTCGGCATCACTCGCCGTGGACACTTGGCCGTCATTGATCTTCATACAGGGAAAAAGCGGGTTGAACGCCATATTCCTGCTTGTAAAGGTATGAATATCTTCGGCGTTGAGGGATTGAGCAGTAATGAGCACACATACCTCTTGCGTGCCGGGGCTATAGAAGTCGAGCCACCAACACGGGAAGATATATTGACCATAAATCGATCCGCTTTTGGAGAGGATCACAGCAGGCCGAAGCACGAGATAGCTGGTTATCAGGGATCACCAAGAGCTGGTGACAGAGAAACATATACATTTACCTTCAATGTTCACAGGGATGGACGCCTTAGCTTCGATGAACAGTTTGTCCTTTCCAGTAATCATGGTTACGCAGAAACCAACATGAAATATCACCTGACCATTCCAGCAGCACATGTCGAGCGTTTTCTGGTTTTGCTGAGCACCAGGAGGCATCTCCAGATTCCTGTATCTGAGGACAACCAATGGAATCATTTTCTGATAGAGGCTCTGACCAAACTGAACGACCAACACTTACTCGTTCCGTTCAAAGCTGGTATTAACAGTCAAAAGAGCGTTGGCAAGTCTATCATTACCCTTGAGCAGTGGCTGGAACAGGAACATATTCCCCATAAACGGGCCACATGGAGGATGGTCAGCGTACATGTGGAGGATGTAGACCCTTTTGTCTGGTAAATATATCAGATTGCCCGTAACAAGAATGTGCATGGTAAAGCAAGAACAATCAGGAAGCAAGCTGATTTTATAATGTCATCAGCTTGCTTCCCAGATCAGTTGACCAGGTACACGTTGAGAGAGGGCAAAGGACATGCCTCAGAACCATTTGTTCTCGATGGCTTGCTCTACAACACAGGCATAGATGGCACCTTGAATACCTGTGCGTCGGTACTTCTCAAGGCAGCCGGAGAGCACGAGTAGCGCGGTATCGCGCAGGTTTTGCCGCTTGCTGTATACGGACATGCGAAGTAAGCACTCAGCAGCAAGGGCATTCTCGGTCAGTGGTTGTTCGCGCAAAGATAAGCGACCTATGGCGTCGGGGTCCTCGGGATAGTCGTAGAAGAGACCACTGTCTGCGTCGAGCAACTGTTGGCAAGCAAAGTGCATCAGCGCAATTGCCGTCTCCAGGTAATGTTTGCGCCCATGCAACTCGTAGGCATCGAGCAGGGCGCGTGTCATCCATACCTGATCAGCCAGTTGTCCTGGCAGTTGCGCCCGACCGTGTAACATATAATGACATATGCTACCATCATGATGCATCATATGCTCGCATAGATAGTCTAACGCACGCAATGCTATTGCATCGAGAGAAGGCTGCTTGAGCACCTGAGAGGCAAGGAAAAAAGACGAGATCATACGAGCATTCCACGCAGTATAGATTGTCGTATCTACATGCGGAGGTTGTCGCGAGGCCCGCGAGTAAGGTCCCGGCTCGTAATATTCTTCATCGGCACTCTGACTGCCACTAAAAGCACCGGTTGTGGGCTGCCAGAGCACGCTGTTGACATACAGCAACAGATCTTTCGCCAGTGCGTACCACTCCTGCTCTCCGGTCTCCTGAGCAGCGAGCAAGACGAGACGCAGCATTGCAGCATTCTCTTCCAACATCTTTTCGGTATGCGGAGTGCTCCAATCGCTGGCAGCTGAGTAGCGGAAGAACCCACCTTCCTCTTTATCCCATAGCCCACCATCACGCATCTGTCCCAGAGAATAGCGTACCATCTCCACAGCATCAGGCTCACCACCTCGTGACAAGAGTAATAACAGTTCAAGGGCTTCTGGATGAGGAAATTTCAGATGAGGATGAATAGCAAAGCTACCATAGTCTGCATCATAAAGATCGCGTAGCACCATACCAGCACTGGTTGGCAAATCCTCCAGAGCGACTCGTTCTTCTTGCAGTAATGGCCGTAAACCAGAGCGAGGCAGTTCATGAGTCAGCTTGCGTGTAAGGCGGCGCTCCTGCAATACCTGTACCTGATCTGCAAGCTCTTCCCTATGTTCGCTATAGTAGCGCCGTATGTGTCCAAGATAATAGAGCATTTGTTTGGGCGGCACGTAGACACCACCCCACAGAATTTCGCCTTCGGAGGAGAGCAAGACCACGCTGGGCCAACCATTTTGATTATAGCGTTGATTGACATCAGGGCGTAAATCACTATCAACGCGTATGGGAATATAATCATTATTTACAATAGTTATAATACTCGGTTCTGATAATGTGGTTTCATCCATGATATGGCACCACTGACACCAGGATGATGAAATAACCAGGAAGATGGGCTTATCCTGCAGGATAGCTTCTTCAAACGCTGCTTCTCCCCAGGAACGCCAATGAATTTTGTGGGCCTGATTGGGACGAGGGGAAAAACGAAACAGTTCGGGTATAGGAGCAGATGACCACGAATGACTGGCGACTATCTTGCCGCTCATGCTGGGGCCTCCTTCGCGTCAAGCGCATGATTTGTCGAGGTGCCTGCTTCAGAAGACTCGTAATGGCTCATACATGAAAACTTGTCGTGTTGATTAGTATACCATAAAAACAGCGAAATATGGATATGATAAACATAAAGAAAATTTTCTACGACGAGCATAGAGAATTCTTCTAAGCAAACTCTCAGCAATGCACAAGATTTCGCCTGGACTGAAGAATTCTTTTGCGTTTGTTTTTATAGTTTTGAAACGATGAATTTGTGGAATTCTGTAATAAGCATACTTGCAAACGATCCACGCTCGTAGTATACTTGTACAGTCCGTTTGAGAGAGATTCGCAGTGGTCGCGGCAACAATGCAAGCAAGCTTGAGTGCCGTGTCCAGCAAACGGAAACAGATGTTTTAGTCTTAGAAAGACAGCGTGTTCACTAGTTTTAAGAAAGAGGAGATTTGGCCTATTAACAAGGATTTTCGGGGGAATGACCGTCAGCGTGAGACACGGGTGAATGAGCGCATCCGCGCACGCGAAATACGCTTGATCGATGAGAATGGTGAGATGATGGGAGTGATGCCTCCCGTAAAGGCTCTTGATATTGCCCGAGAGAGAGACCTGGATCTGGTTGAGGTGGCACCCAATTCCGTCCCGCCAGTGTGTAGACTGATGGACTATGGTCGGTTTAAATACGAGCAGGCGAAGAAAGAAAATGAGGCTCGTAAGCACCAGAAGACCATCACACTCAAAGAGATTCGTATGCGTCCACGTACAGATGACCATGATGTTGAAGTCAAGACACGCAAGATCCAGGAGTTTCTGGCTGAAGGCGACAAAGTTAGAGTAAGTGTGCAATTCCGAGGACCCGACATGCGCCATCCTGACATTGGTCGCAAATTACTGGACGGAATAGCAGAAGAGTTAAAGGGCATAGCTACCATCGAGCGCTCTCCTGTTATGGAAGGTCGTATGATGTCGATGATTGTCTCCCGCGCTCCAGGATGGGAACCACCGAAAAAACAAGCTGCTCCAGCTGGTCAATCCAATGGAACCCCGTCCGCGCCAAATCATGCGTCCCAGAACAGTAATTCGACGGAGACTCCACAACAGTAGTTTTTTCCTTACCACATCGGTTTTCTATGCTGTGAATTAGCAACGAGTTCGCCAAACAGAACGTTACAAGAGGGTGTGAGCAAAATGCTACACCCTCATTTTTTATTTGAGGCATCCGATTGACTTTTTCGTCATGGACAACTAAGATACTGCTATGCGTAAGATGTACAACATTACAGAAGCACTTCCACAAGCGGTGCCTTACGGAGGCTCTCGGTGAGTAGATATGATGATCCACGTTGGTATGAGGAACAGCATACCGACGATCAGGCTTTCTCCAAACAACCCACCAACCTTGAAATGGGAAACCAGGGTTCAGGCTTCACAGAGTACGACAACACCAACAATGTGCATAATGATGTGTTCGATTTCCTGCCAGATGAAGATTCGCAGCAAAATCATTCACAGGCTTATGATAGAGTCTACCGCTTCCAACAAGCCTTCAGACGCTTTCTTGTGATAGCAGCCTTTGTGGTTGTTGCATTTTGGGCTGGTTGGTTCAGCCACCAGGTCTTCGCGAACTCCTTCCACCCAGGTAGTCAATCGCAAGCCAACCTGAACTTGTTTGAGCAGGCATGGAACACCGTTGACCAGAACTATGTAGACCGAAAATCTGTTGACTATAAGAAAATGACCTATGCGGCTATTGATGCAATGGTCAAGTCACTGGGCGATACAAACCACTCACGCTTCCTGACGCCCGCTGATGTGCAGGCCGAACACCAGCAATTGAGCGGCAAATTTACAGGCGTTGGCATTTACTTGCATCAAGATCAGAAGACAAAACAGTTGATTATTAATGCTCCTATTCCCGGCTCGCCTGCTGAGAAAGCCGGTCTCAAGCATGGAGACGTAATCATCGGAGTGAACGGCATCAATGTTGTCGGCAAGGATACAACTGCCGTCAGTAACCTCATTCAAGGCAAAGTTGACACGCCGGTCGATATCACCGTACAGCGTTCCGGGGTAGCACAGCCAATTACGTTCCACATGCTGCGAGCCCAGATCCAGGTCCCCAATGTGATCATGCACTATATCCCCGAAGATCATATTGCCGATATCCAGATTGTACAATTCTCCGAAGGTGTTTCCAGTCAATTGCGCGATGCCGTCAACCAGGCGAAAAGCATGGGAGCAACGCGTATTATCCTCGATCTGCGCGATAATCCCGGTGGCTACCTCAACGAAGCAGTGGACACCACCAGCCTGTTTGTCAAAAGCGGCAACGTCCTGCTGGAGCGCGGCAGTAACGGACAAGAGACTCCCGTGGGGGTGAATGGGAATCCCATCGATACGACATCACAGATCGTGGTACTGGTCAACCACAATTCGGCCAGCGCTGCTGAGATTGTTACAGGTGCATTGCGTGACAACAACCGTGCTATTGTTCTTGGGGATAACACATTTGGTACAGGTACTGTCTTGCAGCAATTCAACCTTTCCGATGGCTCGGCTGTTCTGCTGGGAACGCAAGAATGGCTCAGGCCCACAGGTACCGATTTCCGGCATGGCATCAAACCCGATGTGCCAGTGACGCAACCAGCGAACGGCACAGAGTTGTTCCCCAATGATGAGAATACAGGGCATATGACGGAACAGCAAATACTGGATAGCGGCGATGCCCAATTAGTTGCGGCGATTCATTATCTGGAGGGGCAAAAATAATCGCGTCACTCACACCTATCAGGTAAATCACGCACAAGATAGATTTGTCTGTTCTGGCGCGTGATTTTCCTTTTCCTCATGAATATTTATAAATGTTGCTTAAAAGTGTCCTCCTGCTCCCCCGCCGAAATCACCGCCAGAGCTACCTCCTCCTCCGCCAAAGTCATAGTTACTATGAGAACTGCTGCTACCATGATGCGTATGCGTCTTATGATGGTGTGGAACATACGCCATGTCAACAGAGGGGTCATAGGACGTTCCGTTCATTCGAGAAGCTTTCCAAGAAGCTTTTTTGGAGGAACGTACCATCAGGATAATGACAATTACTAGCGCGATCAATAAGATAGCGCCAACAATTCTGCCCAATGGAGTTATTGTAGTGCTCTCACCAGCAAATGAGCCTCGAAGGGAATCGATCGCAGCCATAGTCGCACCAGTATAGCCACCTGTACTGAAGCGATCGGTAAAGGCTGCTACAGCGTCACTGGCCTGACTATCTGACAATTTGACACTGGTTCCGCTCTGGATAGAGAGATTTCTATTTACCGTATCGATCTCAATCACAATTGTTTGTTGATTGGAGAGGTGATGGCGTGCATCTTGATTTAATGCGTTCAGATCACCCTGAAAGGTACTAGTAGTATAGATCAGAAGAGTAACGGGTAATTCTGCTGCCTCCGCTTGTACCTGACTGGCATTGAGAACGTGTGCCTGATCAATGATCGTTACAGTATTCGCCAGCGTCTCCAGAGGAGAAAGAAGAACAAATGATAGGGCCATTATCATAGTTAGTGGCAATAATAGTGGGTAATGCCTGCGCAAACATACTTTTGTTACATCCATGTGCTATATTCTCCTTGCTGACTGGTAAGGACTGCAAAGGTGGATAGGACTTTTCATATAGATAGACGGTTGTGGATGGCATGTTTTCAAATAGAGTCAGTGCGGGAAGATTTACCCTGGTGTGAGGATTGGCCCGCCTTGCACGGCATCGTTGCATCGTTCGCAGTCAGGGAGGCCGCAGTGTGTTATAGATGGGTCCTCTTGAATTGCTCGCACTAATGCCTCTAATGCTTGTTGCGATGGGAACACTTGCCAGAGACTTTGCCCTACGTAAAATTGTCGCCTGAATGGGGCAAGAACTGGCGCAAGTTGTCCGAAGCCGCGGGAACAACTGCCCACCTCCACGAGCATCGGCTGCCCGTCAGGGCCAAGCGCACAGCGTCGAAAGAGGTTGCGCCCGGATTGCTGCTCGGCGTAATGAATGAAGGTCATGCAATCAAGCCCTACACCCATGAGCACGATTGAGCCGTGCGCGGCAATCAATGCACGAAACGGAGCATACACGTCCAATGGCCGCTGATCTGCTATCAGTTCTTGCGCTAGCGGACCAACAGCGGCAAATGAATTGAGGGGATGATTGCCACGGATCCGCTGCTGCATGCGCACAAGCGTTGCAGGAATAGTGCCCATGTCGCTGCTAACTTCTGTTATCTCAGAGGTATACACGCGATTATTTCCCTGGGGCATGGTCGCGTCTATACTGGCGTAATCACGTCCATTTCTGGGTGGACGCATTGCAGGATCATGAGGCGGCACAATACCAAAATCGTAGGTGAACGAGGGAACCAGCACAGTACAACCTTCGGCTAACAGGCCATCTATGATCGCTGTTGCTCCTCCCTCAACGGTGCCAAACGAACGCAAGGAGGAGTGCACACACAGAGGCTGACCGATTAAACCGAGAGTATGTATGGCTTGCCGGATATCATTGCTAGTGACGCTCATGATACTCCTCTATTCTAGAGGGAACAGGTTGCAGCTTGATAATATTTGCTAGTGGGGGCGTGGCCTAGCAATGGAGCAATAAAACGGGTGGCCGCCACGACTTTTTCCAGGTCCACGCCCGTTTGGATGCCCATGCCATGCAGCATATAGAGCAGGTCTTCGGTTGCCAGGTTGCCAGCCGCGCCCGGCGCGTAGGGGCAGCCGCCCAGTCCACCGGCGGAGGAATCAATAATCGAGATGCCCATTTGTAAGGCTGCCAGCACGTTCGCCAGCGCGGTGCCTCGTGTAT
>Ga0070741_10018830_pt1 | contig 11113 bp, 6 predicted proteins | sample Coa_R1_4_FD_66440 | JGI IMG/M metagenome (GOLD analysis project Ga0070741, IMG submission 66440) | Surface soil microbial communities from Centralia Pennsylvania, which are recovering from an underground coalmine fire - Coalmine... | ecosystem: Environmental > Terrestrial > Soil > Unclassified ...
GTTTGATGTCCACTTTCAGCACGCCCGCGCTCCTGGTCTGAAGGAGCGAAAGGGCCACGGCGAGACCCAGGCATGCCAGGAACACCAGGCCGACGCGGTCCATGAACGGTAGCGATGGCCATACCACCTTCAGAATGAGTGACAACACGGCGGAGGCGATGGCCGCCGTCAGCGCCCCCAGAGACGTACACCGCTCCCAGAACATTCCCAGCAGGAAGATCACGCAAATGCCGGGTGTGAAAAAGCCCGTGAACTCCTGGATGTACTGGAACGCTTGATCGAAGTGGCCGAGGAGCGGTTGCGCTGTCACGATCGCAATGGCGAGCGCCGTGGCGGCCGTGCAGCGGCCGATCAGCACCAGGTGTCGTTGCGAAGCCTGGGGATGCAGCGGCCGGTAGATGTCCATCGTGAAAATGGTGGCGATGGAGTTGATCTTCGAGCCCATGGAGGCAACGATCGCGGCAATGAGCGCGGCGAATACCAAACCCAACAGCCCGGTGGGCAAGAGCGCCATCAGGTGTGGATACGCTTCATCCGGATGCGCCAGGCCCGGAGCGAGCGCCACGGCCGCGATGCCCGGCAACACGATGATCGCCGGCATCAGCAGCTTGAGAAAGGCAGCCAACAGAATACCTTGTTGAGCCGCGCGGATATTCTTGGCGGCCAGCGCGCGTTGAATGATGTATTGATTGAAGCCCCAGTAGGAGATGTTCATCACCCACAAGCCACCCAGCAGGACGGAAAGCCCGGGCAGGTCCTTGTAGTGAGGATTGTCGCGCGTCAGGATCATGGTGAACTTGTCCGGAAAGTGCGCGGTCAGTGCCTGGAACCCGGCCACCACGCCGGCCCCCGCACCGATTTTCTCCAGCGCGATCCAACTGATGACCAACCCTCCCAGCACCAGGAGTGTGACCTGCACGATGTCGGTGAGTGCGACCGCCTTGAGGCCGCCATAGAGCGCATAACCACCGGCGAATACACCGAGAGCGACGAGCGCAAGCTGTAAGTTGAGTCCGGTGACCGTATGGACGGCCGTGGCTCCCAGCCACAGAATCGCCGTCAGGTTCACGAAGACGTACACACCGAGCCAGAAGACCGCCATGACGGTGCGCACGGTGGGACCGAAGCGCCTCTCGAGGAACTCCGGCATGGTATAGATCTCATTCTTGAGAAAGATCGGCAGGAAGTATTTCCCCACGATGACGAGGGTGAGGGCCGCCATCCACTCATAGGAGGCAACGCCCAACCCGATGACATACCCGGATCCGGACATGCCGATGATCTGCTCGGCGGAAATGTTGGCCGCGATCAAAGAAGTACCGATGGCCCACCAGGGGAGAGCCCGGCTGGCCAGGAAATAGTCCTGCGCGTCCTTCTGGTGTGAGTCCTTCTCACGCGAGACCCACTGCGCGAGCGCGAAAATGAACAGCGCATAGGCGCACACGATCGCAATATCGACCGTTGAGAGCGTCATGAGCGCACCCCACGCACTGCCCGCACCAGCTCGGCGGCCCGCCGCCCGACATCTGCAACGTCGTATTCGGGACGGAACAGCTCCGAGCCGAGCCCGAAGCCTCCCGCTCCCGCGGCGAGCCAGCCCGGGATGTCACGCGCGCCGACGCCACCTACCGGGAGTATCCGCACCGTCCTTGGCAGGACCGCCCGCAGCGCTTGTACATGCGCGGGGCCATAGGTCGAGGCGGGAAACAACTTGAGGTCTTGCGCGCCGGCCTGGATCGCCTGGAACGCTTCGGTCGCGGTCGCGAAACCGGGGATGACCCGCAGCCCGAGTTGCACCGAGCGGCGAATCACCTCCGGATCGCAGTTCGGCGCGACTATCAGATTCCCGCCGGCGTCCTGCGTGCGTTGGACGTCAGCGACGTTCAACACCGTGCCCGCTCCTACGATGCAGTCCGGGCGCTTGCAGCTCGCGAGCGCCGCGATACTGGCGAAGGGATCGGGAGAGTTGAGGGGCACTTCGATCATGCGAAAACCGGCTTCGTACAAGACGTTCCCGATTTCGACCACTCGCTCGGGGGTCACCCCGCGCAGAATCGCGACCAATGCCACCTCATCCGCGGATGCCATCTCTCATACCCCCTTACGACAGCCGACTGTAGACTTGTGTGAGTCCGGCGAGCGAGGCCGTCACACCATCGAGCTGCCTGGTGTCCAGGCCGACGGTGGCACAGGCGCGCGCATAGAGTTGTGTCAATTGTGGGGCCCCCACCAACACGATCGTGCGCGGTGCGAAAGCACTCGAGAGCACGCGTAGGGCTCCATGAACGTCGCTGCCAATCAGTAAGCCGGAAAGGTACGCGGATGCGGACGTGGCAGGTAATTCATTACTGAGCGGCCGACTCCGGCATTCGAACAGGCGATGCAGGAGCTGTGTGGTCGGTTGCTCCGCGACGCTGGCCAGGCCTTCCTCGAAGGCTTCGGTCGCGAACGTCTCGCGTGACTGGCGGACGAGCACACTGTGATCGCGCAGCACGGCAAACAACTCGCCGGTGGGCGCCGTGAAGAAATCCCGGACCTGGCCGTCTTGCAACATCACCCATTTGGTGTGCGTGCCGGGGAGACAGGCGAGCTGCGGTCCCGTGCGCAACTCCTCCACCAGCGTGAGGGCGCCCAGGAGTTGGGTTTCCTCACCGCGCAACACGTCGGGGGCGCCAAATCGGTTGCGACACGAAAGGCCGGGTACGACGTGAATGCGGGGAGCGCCCATTCCCCGCCCGGCGCTGCGTGGCTCGTCCTCGATGCCGAGGCAAGCCGCCGCGATCTGTTCCGGTCGCGCGGGGCACGGGACGTAGGGGGCCTGCAGCCACCCGAGGCTCGAGCCCACCATGCCGCACAGAACCGCCGGTAGCTTCCCATATCGCGCATCCCAATCCGCGGTCAGGGATGCGAAAATAGAGGCGAATCGCCCGGCGGCCTCGGCGGCCCCCGGACCGTTGCGACTCTCGAGGGCAACACCCTCTCCGTCGCACAATGAAAGTCGCAGGTGAGTGGTGCCCCAGTCTCCCGCGATGAATCGTGCGCCTTCCATCAATGCGATTCCGGCTCCACCGTGCTGCCGCTCGACCCTGTCAGAAAGCCCAGATCGCAGCCGCCACTGGCCTGCATGTCAGGCGTTTTTAATTATAGGATAAATAGGATGATATCTGTCAACGCACCCGGGGGCGGCGGATGCGCCTACGCTCGCTACGGCTCACTTGCCCGGCAGCAAGCTCTCCAGCAGGTCCTTCAGGCGTTCCGGGACTGTAGCGGTCAAGGACCAGGGGCTCGGTTGCCGCAAGACATGCAAGCTGCCTCGCTGCGCGAGGATTTCGTAGTCACTGCAGCCATTCTCCAGCCGATAGAAGCGGATGGAGAGAACGGCGTCCGCGACGCGTAACCGATTGAGGGTGATGTCCGGCAGCCAGGGCGGCAGATGCGGATCGATGAACAACAACTTCAAAGGTGCGAACGGCTGCAACCCGAGCATGACTTGCAAGAGCGTCAGGGGCGTGGTCGCGGACCAGGCCTGCGGTGAGTTGGCATCTGGATATAACGCCGGGAAAGGGTGCGCGGCATCGCGTGGATGGCCGCTCACACATTCGGGCAATCGGGTGTGCTCGAACAACCCCGCGAGCTCGAATTGCGCCTGGCAGATCTCATGCAGACGCGCGTGTTGACCATAGCGGTAGAGCCCGACGGCGAAGGGTCCATGTTCGACCGGCCAGATCGAACCGCGGTGATAGGAATACGGATCGTAGGCGGGGTGCTCGCTCGAGAGCGTGCGGATTCCCCACCCGGAAAACATGTCGGCGGCGAACATGCGCTCGACTGTGCGGATTGCGAGCTCCTCCTCGGCCACTCCAGTACCGACGCAGTGGAGGGGATTCGAGCCTATGGAGCGAACCTGGCGTTTGTGGCCATCGAGCGCCATGGCGAAGCAGCCGAGATCGGCCATCCAGTACGCCTCGTTGAATCGCTTTTTGAGCTCCACGGCCTCGCGGTGCAGGCGCTTGGCTTCCTCCTTGCGATCGAACCACCACAGCACCTCGGCCAGATTGAGTTTCGCGGCATAGGTGATGCCTTGCTCTTCGCACGTGGCGATCGGCGTGGGCACCTGCCGGCCGTCTTCGTCCACGAGCGCGTCGCCCGAGTCTTTCCAGGACTGATTGCGCAGGCCTTGTGTTGAGCGCGTCTGGTACTCGACGAAGCCGTCACCGTCCAGATCGGCGGTATTCAACCAACCCATCGCGCGCACGGCGGCTTCCAGGTAGGGTGCCACGGCTTCTTTACTACCCGTCCAGTGCCATAACTGCGCCACTACAAACGGATAAAAATTGGCGGCCGTCACGGAGCAGTAGTCACGCCCTTTCGGCGTAAAACGGAGCGCGGCCAGAGGTCCAGGATGCGCTTCATGGAGCATGCGCCCGGGCTGTTCATCGCGCCAATCGTCGAACCGGGTGCCTTGCCAGCGCGCCAGCTGCGCAAGTGTCCCGTGCATGAGCTCCGGGCCGAGAAGCGCGGCCTCCCAGGCGGCGGTAAGTGTGTCACGGCCGAACAGGGCGACATACAGAGGTAGGCCAGCGGCGACCGTCCAGGCGCGCTCGCCGCAGTCGAAGTCATGGAGTCGGAGTGCGACGAGATCCCGCTTGCCCTGCTCGAGCGCTGCGAACACCGTGTGTTGCAGAGTATGCGCTCCGGGTACCACGAATTGCGTCGAGTCCTCGAGAAAGAGGCGATCGCGTCTGTCGCTCCCGTCTACGTCCTCGCGGAAGTCATGACAGGAGCTCGGCGCCGACAGATCCCGTCCATCGATCATCGGTCTCCATTTCAGGCACGCGTGCCAATGGCCACGCGGGGCGAGTTTCACCGCAAACCGGATCCAACGGCCGGCGCAGGAAGGAGGCGAACTGGCATTCTCGATGTGGAGGGTGATTCCGCGGTGAATGGCTGCCACCCCGGAGTCGCCCTGATGCTCATAGCGGTGCTCCGCGCGGTATTCGAAGGTGAGCTCCCAGGCATTCTCCAGTGCATGCCAGGCGCGCGTCTTCTTGCCATGCTGCTGCCGTTTACCTGACAACTCCTGCTGGTCGGCGAAATCCGCATCCACTTCCAGCGCAAGTCGTACGTAGAGCTCGCGCTGCGTGAAGTTGGTCAAATCGATGTCCTCGTGCATGCCGTCGCCAATGAAGCGCGAGAGGCGGACCTCGAGAGTCTGTTGCGCCGCTTCGGTGGGACCCCGGATATCGGCGCGGCCGTGGCCGACGAAAGGAGGGGACACGATGTAGTAGCCCAGCCAACTGCGCTGCTCCACGTTCGACAAGGCCACAGGGAAGAGCGCTTGACCGTCCACAATCCAGCGATATCGGGAGAGTAATCGGGTCTCATCCACGAGGAGACCCTGGTCCGGGCCGCCGTGGACAAAACCATCGTGCGCGACCGCCAGTACGGTCCGATCATGGCTCACATAGCCGACCTGCGGCCTCGGGCGCAGTCGTATCAGTTTTCGGTCGATGATCGTCATACCGGCGTTCAACAGCTCCAACTCAGCGGCCTCGAGAAAGTTCCCGCGTCATGCACCGGAGCGGAGCTCCCGGCCTGACCTGATGCGCGGCACTACCCGAGGGGGCGCACGGCCTCCGCCGGGCGGGATGCGCTGTGGTCGCGTTTGACGCTCGGCGACCTCCCCGCTCGCCGCTGCTCTATTGGAACAATCTGACTTCCTCGTCAGGAGAGACATATAACTCCCCGCGGAATCAGCGCGCCTGCCGCGGACGCTTCGAGTTGGGAGTGTAGTTTCTTACCAACACCGCCGGTTCCCACGGGAGCGCTGTCCGGCGAAATGCGTGTCTTGACACGCAATTGCCACTGTGTTGAATTAGGTTGGAGCGCGAGACCGAGACGGGGAGCGTCCGGCCGCGATCTCACGCGTGAGCGCATAGTTAGAATCAGGGGGGCACATGCGGATCCACACGTCAGCGGTACTGCGGCGGCCGATGCCGGCGATTGCGGCATTGATCATGGGGTCAGCCATCGCTCAGGCACAGACGAACACGGCGCCAACGGGCGCGCCAGGCGAGGCTAGCGCGAGCACCGGCCTGGAAGAGATAGTCGTCACGGCGCGCTATCGGCAGGAGAACCTGCAGACGACGCCGGTGGCCATCACGGCGGTGACTGCCGAGGACATCGAGGCACGCGGATTCGTAAACGCGTCCGACATCGCGTTTACCACACCGAACGCCGTAGCAAGGCCGGCGCAGCAAGCATTCGGAAATACACTCACTTACTTCATTCGGGGTATCGGACAGTCGGACTTCAACTTCGCTTTCGAGCCGGGCGTCGGCATCTATGTAGACGATGTTTACTATCCAACCACGATGGCCTCGCAGTTCGATCTGCTCGACCTGCAGGACGTGGAAACACTCCGTGGGCCGCAGGGAACGCTGTTTGGTCGTGGCGCAATCGGCGGCGCCGTGCGGTACACGTCCAAAGAACCCAGGGGAGATAACTCCGGCTACCTCGAGGCGACCGTAGGGGACTTCCACAGAGTCGACGCGAGGGGCGGATTCGACGTGTCGCTCCTCCCCGATAAGCTGTTCGTACGTGTCTCTGCCGTCGAGCGCAAACAGGACGGATATCAGAAGATGATCGACTTCGCCTGCGCCAATCCCAGCCAGGCGGGAACGCTGCCAATCACCGTCCGTAATCGGCTCTCGGGTTGCCAGGTGGGCACGCTCGGGGGCACGGACATTGCCGGCGCCCGCGCCCAATTCCGGTTCATCGCGACCGACACCATGGACTTCAATGTCGCCGTCGATTACCAACGAGACGATTCGCAAGCTCGGGCGGACACGCTGATGGCGATCGGCCCGCTGGTCGGAGGATTCGCCGCCTGGGACCAAGCCATGTTCAACGGCACGATCCCCGGGCCGGGTGGCACGACGGTCCGTCCAAACCCCAACTTCTTCGGCTACGGAGTCCACTACGACAGCCGTTTCGTACCGTCGAATCCCTATATCACGTACGACACGTTCAGCGATCCCTACTCGGGCCTGCACTACACGCCCAAGACCTCACTCAACCAGAAAGGTGTCGCGGGTACCTGGAATTGGAAGCTGACCGACGAGGTGAACATGAAGTTCATCAGCGCCTGGCGCAAATGGGATGGGTACTTCTCAACCGACCAGGACGGCTCGCCTCTCGGCCTCTCCGTGGTCGATGGCATCCAGCAGTTCACCTATCGCACCGATGAGCTGCGCTTCGAAGGCACATTGTTCAAGATGCTGGACTGGACAGTGGGCGGATTCTACTACGACGGCAATTCGGCCAGCGCACAGTCGGTGGAGCTGCCGCAGGTGGGGCCTTTGCCGTTGTATCTCGCCAATCCCCAACAGTACGCGCTGCTGGTCAACGGCCTCGACCACGGGCATTTCGAAAACAAGTCGGCCTATCTGCACGGCATCCTGCATGTCACGGACGCTTTTCGGGTGACCGCCGGGGCGCGCGTATCCAACGACAAGAAGAGCGACCTGAACGACAACACCATCGTCGTGCAGACCGTCAGCAGCAGTCAGACACGATTCGATTGGCTGCTGGGCGCCGATTATCAGTTCGCGCCCGAGTTGATGGGTTATGTCTCGGCCGCCACGGGCTATCGGCCGCCGGCATTCAATCCGCGTCCGTTTCAACCGTCGCAGTTCAAGCCGGTCTCGGGTGAGTCTCTCCTCGAATATGAGGTCGGCCTCAAGAGCGATCTGCTCGATCATCGGGCGCGCGTGAACCTTGCATTCTTCTACGGCGACTATAAGAAGCATATCGTCGGTGCGAGCGGCCTCGAATGCGTGACCAATCCAGACGGAACGTGCGTCGGAGGCCCCAATGCGGCCGCGACAGTGCCATTGACCGCGTATGTCAACGCACCCGCCAAGCTCAGTGGTTTCGAGTTGGATGCGCAGTTCCGCCCTGTGCAGGGGCTGTTGCTGACTGCGTCCACCGGATACCTGCACACCTCAGCCAGTGCGACGACGTTCCAGGGGGTCCCCTACACCGGGCTCACTCCAACGGGCGAATTCGCCGGCGTCCCGCAGTGGACCGCCTCGGCGAGCGCCCAATACACTCTTGCGTTGCCAGATGGGTCGACCGTGTCCCCGCGCTGGGATGCGTATATGAACACCCGCATCTGCGGATTTGCGCCCAATACCAAGATCGGCTACACGGCGCAGACATCCTGCGCGGGCGGCTTCGTATTGCATAACGTACGTCTGGAGTATGCGAACAAGGATCGAATCTGGACGGCGTCGGTGGGTATCAATAACGTGACCAACAAGTTCTACTGGCAGGACATCTTCGACTTGACCGGGTTCGGGGAGCCGACGATCGAAGGTCAGCCGAACGCGCCTCGGATGTGGTACTTGACGGTGCGCCGGAACTTCTGAAAGGGCGCACCGCAGCGCAGTCTCGGGGTGCCGGAGGCGATCGGTAGGGGTATGATCCAACGCCAAAGTTGGATATCTCCTGATGAGCAGGCTATTGCGCAAGAAGAAAAAGGGGGCCAGGAAGCCCAAAAGACCTGACTCCGATCCCCAGTCCGCCTTGGAGCCGCAACAGATCCACCAGAGCATCTTCATGATCAAGGTGCTGGATCTGGCCAATAGTATCGATCGGGCCGCCGGCGCCTATTACGGCGCTCGATTTGGGCTGCGGATCGCGGACTTGCGGGTTTTGGTGCACGTGGCGCGCTCCCCCGGCTTGTCGCTGGTTGCAATCAGCCGCCGTGCGAAAATCGACCGGGCCTGGATCAGCCGCTCGGTGCAGCGGCTGGTCAAGCGAGAGGTCGTCAGGAAGTGCTCGGTCGATGGCGACGATCGGGCGCAGAGCGTCTTTTTGACCCAGAAGGGAGACGCGCTGCTGCGGCGGTTGATCCCGATCGTCCAGGAGCGACAACGTCGACTCTTGCAGGGCGAAAACCACAGGGCGCTGGAGCAGGCCCTGGACCGCCTCACGCGCCGGATCGAGCAGATGATCGCCGAGGATGAGGCGGAGTGGAACGGAAGAGAACATCGGCGCTAGCATTCGGTGGTTTATGCGTAAGTGCAAAGCTTGACGGTCCGAATGCAACGACGAGAGGACGATCGCGAATGTCGATGAGCTGGTGGCGGCGCTCAAAGGCGCGTGCCGAGGGCACCGAAACGCCTGTGGCGCAGCAAGGCTCAGAGGGCGATCGAGCGAAAGACTCGGCGGCAGCTACGCGCGAAAGCTCACGGGAGAAACTCCGCGAGCGAGCCATGCGTCTGGTCGGCGCTAAATCCAAACGGCTGTTTCTCCAGGTGGGTTTGCCGTGGGGCGCGGCGCTTCTCGTGGGCCTGGTCTCGGTGTTATACGCCATCTGGAGCAGGGAGGCGTCCGCGACCTTCCTCGGCTGGATCGCCGGCCGCCCCTGGCTCGCCTTCGTGATCACCCCGACGTTGACCGCTCTTGCGCTATTTCTAACCCGGCGATGGTTCACGGGTAGCGAGGGGAGCGGCATTCCGCAGGTGATTACGGCGCTTCATGCGCGGCGCGGGGAAGAAGAAGACACGCTGATGCGACGTCTCTTCGGCCTGCGCGTGGTTGCCGGAAAAATGGGTATATCGCTCCTGGGCTTGCTGGGTGGACTTACAATCGGTCGCGAGGGACCGACGGTGCATATTGGCGCGGCAATCATGGCGGAATTCCGCCGCTTCTATCCGCATCGTCATCCCCAACTCGAGCGCCGGCTACTGCTGGCGGGCGCGGCGGCGGGACTGTCCGCCGCGTTCAATACACCGCTCGCCGGCGTCATCTTTGCGATCGAAGAGCTGGCGCGGGATTTCGAAAGCCGCACCAACGGGATCATGATCACGGCCGTGGTGTTCTCGGGCCTGACTTCGCTGGCGCTGGCCGGCAACTATCTCTACTTCGGCCAGATCAACGTGCCGGTTACCTTGGGTGGAGCATTTGCACTCCCGGTTGTGTTGTCGGCGCTGCTGTGTGGGCTCTTCGGCGCGGCGTTCAACCTGGCACTGCTGCGGTGGCGAACGTGGATGCCGGGGTGGCTCGTCGCCCTGCGCGCGCGCAAACCGTTGGTTTATGCGCTAGCCGTCGGGATCGTGGTGGCGGCGCTCGGTGTCGGTTCGCACGGAGAGACTTGGGGCAGTGGCTACGACCAGGCGCGCTATCTGCTGACGGGTAGTGCGCCAATTTCGGAAGGCTATGCGATCACCAAATGGGGCGCGATGGTGGCTACCTACATGGCGGGTATCCCGGGTGGTCTCTTCTCGCCTTCCTTATCGATCGGCGCAGGACTTGCGCAGTGGGTGCACGCAGTGTTCACCTGGGCGCCGATGGCTGCAGTGATCGCCCTGTGCATGACTGGATATCTCGCAGCGGTGACGCAGTCGCCGATCACATCGTTCGTGATCGTACTGGAGATGACCAACGGCACCGGCCTGGTGATCCCGATGATGGCAACGGCCCTCGTTGCTTCGCGCATTTCGGCCTTGTTTACGCCGCCGCTATACGAGGCTCTCGCGAGGAGCAACTACTTTCAGGTTGCAACCCTGCCGGTCGGTGGGTTTCTACAAAAGAAACCGGTGCCGCCTCCAGGGGCGTGAAAGCTTGCTGGCGCACTCCGCACGAACCTGCGCTCAGATCACGCGACGCCGTGATCCTCTTCCTTTGGCGGCGGAACGTGGGCGCGAAACCGCTCGAGCTCACGGCGAGGCGGGGCTCCAAACAGCCGTCGATACTCACGGCTGAATTGCGATGGACTCTCGTAGCCGACCCGATAGCAGGCGGCCGAAGCATCCAAGCCTTCGGCCAACATCAGGCGTCGTGCCTCGTGCAGCCGCAATTGTTTCAGGTACTGCATGGGCGACATCGCCGTCACTTCCTTGAACCGATGGTGTAGGGACGAGACGCTCATGTGGGCAGCGGCGGCGAGATCCTCGACTCGCACCGGGCCCGCGTAGCCGGTCTGCAACAGTCGAATTACGCGGCCGATGCGTTGCGTGTGACTATCCGCCGTGCACAGGTCGCGAAGCCGGTGACCCAACGCTCCCGTCAATGCCCGATAATGGATCTCCTTCAGCACCAGAGG
>Ga0070741_10018831_pt1 | contig 11112 bp, 8 predicted proteins | sample Coa_R1_4_FD_66440 | JGI IMG/M metagenome (GOLD analysis project Ga0070741, IMG submission 66440) | Surface soil microbial communities from Centralia Pennsylvania, which are recovering from an underground coalmine fire - Coalmine... | ecosystem: Environmental > Terrestrial > Soil > Unclassified ...
GGCACGATCGTCGGCGGTTTCTTCGCGTGCTCGCTGCTGCTGTTCGCGTTCACCGGCGGCAATATGTTCCAGACCTGGAACGTCGCCGACACCACGCGCGAATATTTCGGCGTGCCGACCTGGGTATCCGGCGTCGTCATCGCAACCGCGGCCGGCATCGTCATCATCGGCGGCATCAAGCGCATCGGCATGGTGACCAAGACGCTGGTGCCGCTGAAGTGCGGCGTCTACGTGTTGTGCGGCCTCGTGATGATCTTCCTGCATCGCGCCGAGATGCCGGACATCTTCCGCATGATCTTCCACGATGCGTTCGCGCCCGCGAGCGGCGTTGGTGCATTCACCGGCGCGGTGTTCGGCACGACGTTCATGTTCGGCATGAAGCGCGCGCTGTTCTCCAGCGAGTCGGGACTCGGCACCGCACCGATCGCGCACTCGGCGGTGAAGACGCCCGAGCCGGTGACCGAAGGCGTCGTCGCCGGGCTGGAGCCGTTCATCGACACGATCTTCGTCTGCACCGTCACCGGACTCGTGATCCTCTGCGCCGGCATCTGGAATCGCGGACCGTCGCTCACGTGGGAGACGCCGCCGCAGATCGTTGAAGTGTCGTTGGGGCAATGGCAGCCGGATCTCAAGCAGATCCCGAACGACGCGAATGCCGATCTGCAGCGCCCGAGCGTGCCGGTGTTCGTGATGGTCGAGCGCGATGGCAATCGCGCGCGCGTTTACGGGACGGTTCAGAAGGCGAGTGACGGCTACCAGATCTCTTGGCAGCCGATCGCGTCGAAGACGGCGCCGACCTTCGCTGAAAAAGGATTGTTCGCCGACTATCGCGGCGCGACTCTGGTCGCGAAATCGTTCGACACGGTGACGCCCGGTCTCGGCCGCTGGCTGATCACCATCGCGGTCTGGGTGTTCGCGCTGTCGACGCTGATCTCCTATGGCTACTACGGCGAGCAGGGCATCACGTATCTGCTGGGTGCGAAGTACATCGCGCCTTATCGCTGGCTGTGGTGCATCGCCGCTGCGGCCGCGTGCTTCGGATTCATCAAGACGTCCGAGGAGCTCGACGCGATCTCCACCGTCGGCATGGGCTTCATGTACTGGATCAACCTGCCGTTGATGCTGGTGATGGGCAGCAAGGCGATGAGCGCGTATCACGATTACTTCCGCCGCCTGCACGCGGGGCAGATCAAGCGCGTGTGAGCACGGATCGCAAAGCGGCGGTCCTGCTGGTCAATCTCGGCACGCCGGACGCGGCGACGCCCGCAGCGATCCGGAAGTATCTCGAGGAGTTCCTGAGCGATCGCCGCGTCGTCGCGCTGTCGCGCGCGATCTGGCTGCCGCTGCTCTATGGATTCATCCTGCCGTTCCGGCCGCGCGCGCTCGCCGAGAAGTACGGACTGATCTGGACGAGCGAGGGCTCACCGCTGCTGAAATTCTCGCGACGCCTCACCGATCGCGTCCGCGAAAAGCTGCAGGCCTCCGGCGCGCAGGTCGCGCTTGCGATGCGCTACGGCGAGCCGTCGATCGCGTCCGCGCTGCTCGCACTCGCGCAGAGTCGCGCCGAGCGGCTGATCGTGCTGCCGCTGTATCCGCAGTATTCGACGACGACCACTGCGTCGGTGATGGACGCCGTGAGCGCGCGCCTTCCGTTGCCGGACTGGAATCCGAAGCTCCAGTACATCGAGCGCTATCACGACGATCTGCGCTACATCGAAGCGCTCGCGGAATCGGTGCGATCGCACTGGCTCACCCAAGGACGCGGCGATCACCTGATGATGTCGTTCCACGGCATCCCGGAGCAGTACGTCGCGCAGGGCGATCCGTACGCGCGCGAATGCCACGAGACCGCGCGCTTGCTGGCGCGCGCGCTCGAGCTCGGCGATAAGGGCTGGTCGGTCGCGTTCCAGAGCCGGCTCGGCCGGGCACCGTGGATCAAGCCGTACACCGATCAGGAATTGCCGCGGCTCGCGGCCGCAGGCGTGCGCACGCTCGACGTGATCTGCCCGGGCTTCGCGGCAGATTGCCTGGAGACGCTGGAGGAAGTCGCGATCCGCTACGACGCGCAGTTCCGCGAAGCGGGCGGGGCGGCGTTGCGCTACATCCCTGCGCTGAACGATGCACCCGCGCACGTCGAAGCGCTGGCGGGCATCATCGAGGATCGTCTTACGACGTCGGGACCCTGATCTCGGCGCGCATGTTGAGATTGCGCGCGGGATCGCCCTTCTTGCTGGTGAGCGGCTGCGTGTCGGCCGCGCCGGCGGGATGCAGATGCTCCCGATCGACGCCGCGGGCGACGAGCTCCTTCACCAGCTCCTCGGCGCGACCTTCGGCGAGCACGTCGGCCTGCGCCGCTTCGGTCAGCGGATCGGCGTGGCCGACGATGTCGACGCGCACGCTCGGTCGCGACTGGATGAGCTTCTGCACGCGGATCGCGAGCGCGTCGATGGTCGCCGAGGAGCCGGGCGTCAGCGTGCGCGCGTTCGCGGAGAAGTAAGCCGTGCCCTGGATGAAGTAGGCGCCCTCGCCGGGCAGCGCAGACTTTGGCGGCGCCTTGATCGACGGCGGCGCTACGTAGCTCGAGTTGGTCTGGTTGTCGACGATCTTCTTGCCTTTCTCGGTCAGCAGCGCCTTGTCGGTGGCCTCGGGCGTGAGCGTCGGCGGCGGCGTGTTCATCGCCTGCTGGATCGCAGCCTGCTCGGCGGCTTTCTTCGCTTCCTCGGCAGCGCGCTTCTTCTCCAGCGCGTTCTGTCGGGCCTGCATGCGTGCCTGCTCCTGCTGCTCGCGCTTGAGCTCGGCCGCGGCCTGCCTGCGCTCGAGCTCGGCTTCCTGCGCTGCCTTGCGCTCTTCCGCCGCTTTCAATTTCGCCTGACGCGCGGCTTCCGCGGCTTCGGCCTTCTCGCGCCGCGCCATCTCGGCCTGCTCGGCCTTCTGGCGCTTGAGCTCTTCAGCCTCTGCGCGCTTCTGCGCCGCGGCTTCTGCGGCGGCCTGCCGCTTCGCTGCGGCGTCGGCGGCAGCCTGTTCTTGCTGCGCCTTCCTCGCGGCGAGCGCCTGTTCTTCCTTCTCACGCTTCATCGCCGCTGCGTCGGCTGCGGCCTGGCGCCGGTTCGCGGCTGCGTCCTCTTCGGCTTTGCGCATCTGCTCGTCGGAAGACGGTTCCGCCGGCGCGGTCGTGACGGGGGCCGCGGGCGCCGGCACGACAGCAACAGCAGGCGGCGCTTCGGCCGGTGGCGCGCTCGGCGCGGGCGTCGGCAGCGGCTGCGAGAACTGGCTCATCGCCAGCGCGTCTTCCGCGGTGATGCGGATGTCGACGCGGCTCGAGCCCTTGCCCGCGACGGCGCCGTGACCAACGGGCTCCATGCGCTCTGCGGGCAGGCCTTGCGAGATCAGGTATTCCCAGACTTTCTGCGCGCGCGCGTCGGCGAGCGGACCGGGCTTCTTCTCGGACGAAGCGGCGTAGCCGCCGATCTCGATGGACGAATCGGGCCGATAGCGCAGCAGGACGGAAAGGGATTCGACGTCTTCGCGAAGCTTCTTCTCCGCGGCGTCGGTGAGCTTCGAGCTGTTGGTCGCGAAGCTGACGCTTTGCTGCACCTGGTAGCCGGCGTCCTGCGCGGATGCCGCGAAAGGCGTCGCGAAGAGGACGCCCGCCAAGAGCGCACTGAGCTTGTTCACGAACACCCCTTTCGCACGACGTCGACCTGGACCCACTACGCACGCCCCCCTAAAGGCTGCTCGGGCTAGTTTACGTTCTCCGGCGCGAGGATGCGAGAACTTCCCGAGACTCAGTCTCGCACGGCGGTCACGGTGTATTGCTGCGCCTGCAGAAGCGCCCGCGCCGACTCCATCGAATCGCGATCCTGGAAGGGCCCGACCAGGACCCGGTGCCAGGGGGCGGAGGCGTCGTCGGCGGTGTGGATCTCGACCTGGTCGACGCCGTCCTCCTTGAGGTTCTCCCGCATCGACACGGCGTTGATCGGATCCTGGAAGGCGCCGACCTGCAGGTAGCGCGCGTCGAGCGCGGTTTGCTGCAGCGCCGGCGTGATCGCCTCGAGCTCGACCGGCACCTCACCGTGGCCGAGCATGCCGAGCTTGACCGCGGCGGCGTAGGAGAGGTCGATGATGCGATCGGAATGGAACGGGCCGCGGTCGTTGACGCGCACGATGCAGCTCTTGCCGTTCTCGAGGTTGGTCACGCGCACGTAGCTCGGGATCGGCAGCGCGCGATGCGCGCCGGTGAGCGCGAACATGTTGTAGGGCTCGCCGGTCGCCGTCTTGCGACCGTGGAACTTGCGGCCGTACCACGAGGCGCGACCGCGCTCGTGATAGCCCTGCGCGGAGTTCATCACCTTGTAGGTCTTGCCGTAGACCTCGTAGGTCGGCGCGTTGCCGCTCGCAGAGACCGGCTCGTCGACCGGCACCGGATCCGGCAGCTCCGCGAGGTTCGGCGGAATCTCTTCGGGTCGCGGCGGCCCGTCGGTGTCGGACGGCGTCACCTTCGGCAGCGGGCCGAGCTTGGGCTCAGCCGGCAGGTAGTAGATGCGCGGCTGCTTCTGCGCGTGACGGATCGGTTGCGCGTCGCATGCAGAGAGAACGGCCGCCAGCGCGAGCAAGGCGGCGCAGCGAAGGAAGGTGCTCATCGTGAGGCGACGCTGGCCCGATGCAGCGCTTCGGAGAGTTGCGCCACCGCCATCGCGTAGAACGTCCGCGGGTTGTACGACATCACCGCGAAAAAGTTGTGCAGCCCAAGCCAGTACTCCCGACGCCCATCCGCCGAGGGCAGCTCGATGAGCCCCACTGCCTCGTCCGGCGGCAACTCCACTTCGGCTGTTATACCAAGCTTCTCCAGCTCGGCAAAGGGATGGGATGGTTTTTTCGGATTGACCGGCACGCCCTGCGGCACGCCGGATTTCAGGCGCGCGCGCACGATCATCGGCGCGCCGCGCTGGTAGCCCGCGTCGCCGGCATAGCGCACGAGATAGTTGCCGATGCTGCCGATCGCGTCGGGCGCGGCCCACAGATCGCGGATGCCGTTGCCGTCGAAGTCGATCGCGAGGCGGCGGTAGTTGCTCGGCATGAACTGCGCGTAGCCCATCGCGCCGGCATACGAGCCGAGCACGGCCGGCGGCGAGAAGCCGAACTCGCGGCACAGCGCGAAGAACTCGGTGAGCTCGCTGAAGAAGAACGCCGAGCGCGTCGGATGCTCGAAGCCCTGTGTCGTCAGCGCGTCGAGCACGCGATGGTTGCCCGCGAAGGTGCCGAACTTGGTCTCGACGCCGAGGAACGCCGCGACGAGCTCCGGCGGCACGCCGTAGTCATACTCGGCGCGCGCGAGCGTTTCGGCATTGGCTTGCATGAAGTCCAAGCCGCGCTGGATGTTGGCGTCGTTGATGTGGATTGCGCGATACGACGGCCAGTCGAGCGTCTTCTCCTTCGCCTTCTGCTCGAACTCCACCAGCTGCGGCACGCGCTGCGCGGCGACGAGCGACTGCTTCACGTCGGCGATCTCTTCGTCGCTGAAGTCGTAGTCGGCTTTCAGGTTCTGCAGCAAGAGCCACGCGCGGGGATGTCCGCTGTAGTCGGCGGAGGCAGTGAGGCTTAAGAGAGCGAGCGCGCAGCCGAAGGCGAGCGCGCGCATCAATTACTGATGAGCTTGCGATGCGTCTGGATCGACATGAGCAAGCCGAATCCAGTCAGCAGCGTCACCATCGATGTGCCGCCATAGCTCACCAGCGGCAGCGGCACGCCCACGACGGGCAGCAAGCCGATCACCATGCCCATGTTGACGAACATGTAGAAGAAGAACGTCAGCGCGATCGAGCCGGCAAGCAAGCGCTGGAACGTGTCCTGTCCGCGCAGCGCGATGATCAAGCCGCGGCCGACGATCGCGAGATACAGCGAGAGCAGCAGCAGGATCCCGAGGAGTCCCAGCTCTTCCGAGTACACGGCGAAGATGAAGTCGGTGTGCGACTCGGGAAGGAAGTCGAGCTTCGCCTGCGTACCTTGCAGCCACCCCTTGCCGAACAGGCCGCCGGAGCCGATCGCGATCTTCGACTGCGTGATGTGATAACCCGCGCCGAGCGGATCCTGCTCCGGATCGAGGAAGGTGAGCACGCGCTGGCGCTGATAGTCGTGCATCTTGTACCAGGCGAGCGGCGCGATCGCGGCGACCGCGACGATACCGCCGCCGATCCAGCGCCAGCCGAGGCCGCCGAAGAACAACGCGAACACGCCGGCGACGATGATCAGGAGCGCGGTGCCGAGATCGGGCTGGACGGCGACGAGCGCGGTCGGCATGACGATGAGCGTGAGCGCGATCGCCATCGTCGACGGCCGCGGCGGCAGCGCGCGTCGATGCAGGAACGCGGCGACGGCGAGCGGCATCGCGAGCTTCATGATCTCGGACGGCTGGAAGCGGAACACCTTGAAGTCGAGCCAGCGCGTCGCGCCTTTGGAATGCTCGCCGATCACCGGCACCAGCATCAGCAGGAACAGCGTGCCGAGATAGAGCCAGGGCGCGAGGCGTCGATAGAACTCGGGCGGGAATTGCGCGCACACCGCCATGACGAAGAGACCGAGGCCGAAGCGCTCGAGCTGGTTGATCGTCATCGGCAGCGAGTGACCCGACGCGCTGTAGACCACGAGGAGCCCGAGCGTCGTCGTCGCGATGAGCAGCAGCGTCAGCCAGAGATCGATGTGGAAGCGGGCGAGGAACTCTGCCCAGCCAGCTTCTTGGGACGTCGGATAATTCACGATCTACTCGGCTTCCTCGGGCTTCACTTCGCCCGGCATCACGCCGAGAAGATACGCATCCATGACCGCGCGCGCCACCGGCGCCGCGATCGTCGCGCCATGACCCGCATGCTCCGCGAGCACGGCGACCGCGATCTGCGGATGATCGGCGGGCGCGAAAGCCATGAACCACGCGTGATCGCGCAGCTCCCACGGCGTCGATTCGAGCGTCGGCGCCTTCTCTTGATCCTGCGACAGCACCGCGACCTGCGCGGTGCCGGTCTTGCCCGCGATCGCGTAGGTGAGGTTCTTCGAGATCGCGTGCGCAGTGCCGTAAGGCGCCGAGATCACGTGCTGCATCGCCTCGATGTCCTTCTCCCACAACCCGGGATTGCGCAGCTTGATGGGCGGCAGCAACTCGGGCTTCAGCGCGGTGATCTTGTTGGTGACCGGGTCCTCGATGGCATGCACGAGATGCGGCTGCGCGCCGTGCCCGCGCGCGGCCATTCGCGCAGTGGCTTGCGCGAGCTGCAGCGGCGTGAGCACGAGGTAGCCCTGACCGATGCCGACCGACAGCGTCTCGCCCGGATACCAGACTTCCTTGCGCGCACGCTCCTTCCATTCCTTGGTCGGGAGCAGGCCGCCTTTCTCGTTCGGGATGTCGATGCCGGTCGGCTTGCCGAGCCCGAACTGGGCGAGGAACTCGCCGATGTGATCGATGCCGAGATCCTGCGCCGCGCGATAGAAGTAGACGTCGCACGACTGCGCGACCGCGTGGTCCATGTCGACCGTGCCGTGACCGTGCCGCTTCCAGCAGCGGTATTTGTGCGAGTTGCCCGGCAGCATGATGAAGCCGGGGCAGTAGACCGTGTCGGCCGGCGAGCGGACGTTGTACTCGAGCGCCGCCAGCGCCATGAACGGCTTGATCGTCGAGCCCGGCGGATACACGCCCTGCAGCGCGCGGTTGTAGAGCGGCTTGTGCTTGTCCTCCATCAGCGCCTTGTAGGTCTTGGTGTCGACGCCCTCGACGAACGAGCGCGGATCGAACCCGGGCTTGGAGACGAGCGCGAGGATCTCGCCGGTGTCGGGCTCGATCGCGATGACGGAGCCGTCGTTGTCGCCGAGCGCACGCTCGGCGGCGACCTGCAATTTCGCGTCGAGCGTCAGATACAGGTTCTTGCCCGGCGTGCCGCGGCGGTATTCGAGCTCGCGCAGCGGCCGGCCCGCGGCGTTGGCCTCGACGAGCTTCGATCCCGCGACGCCGTGCATATCGGCCTCGTGGCTCTTCTCCACGCCGGTCTTGCCGATGTAGTTCGTGCCGCGATAGTTCTCTTCACCGACGGCTTCGAGCTCCTCGTCGGTGATGCCGCCGATATAGCCGATTGCATGCGCCGCGGTCGCACCGAGCGGATAGTCGCGCGACAGGCCAGCGGTGACTTCGACGCCCTTGAAGTCGAATCGATTGAGCTCGTAGCGCGCGACTTCCTCCTGCGAAAGGCTCGTGCGCAGCGGCACGCCGCGATAGCGCGGCGTCTTGCGCATGCGGTCCTTGAAGCGGCTGATGTCGGAGTCGGTGAGCGTCACGTATTGCCCGAGGCGCTTCAACGTGTCGTTCATGTCCACGACCTGCTCGGGCGTGATCTCGAGGATGAACGATGGCGCGTTGGCCGCGAGCAGGACGCCGTTGCGATCGAAGATGAGCCCGCGCACCGGCGGAACCAGGTTCACGCGCGTGCGGTTCTCCTCGGCGCGCGTCGTGTAGTAGTCGTGCTGCACGAGCTGGAGGTTGACCAATCGAAGCACGAGCACGAGCGACAGGATCACGCAGACCACGCCGGCGAAGACTGCACGCGCGAGGAACGACTGCCGCTCCTTGTGCAGATCCTTGATGGCGTCGTAACTACTCATGCACCGCTAATCCCGGCTGGGCTTGCCCAGCATTGAAAGCACGGGGAACAGGAACGGCCAGAGGATCACGCTCGATGCGATCGGCAGCCAGCGCGTCCAGAGATCGGCTTGCTGGCCGCGCACGCCGTCGATGTAGAACAGCACGACGGTGTAGAGGCCGAGCGGCAGCGCGAGCACGAGCGCGGTCTGCCAGAACGACACCATCAGCATGATCCGCCGCATGCGGTAGACCATGTAGATGCCGATCAGCAGCGCGAGCGCGTGCTCGCCCAGCGGTGCGTTGAGCAGCACGTCGAGCACCAGGCCGACCAGCCAGGCGAGCAGGATGCTCGGGCCCGCGGGCGAGATGTAGGTCCAGTAGGCGAACACCATCGGCACCAGGAGCGGCCGCGCCGGAGCGATGGCGTCGGGCAGATGGACGAGCTGCAGCGCGATCGCCGCGAGCAGCAGGATCGGCAGCGCCAGCACGCGTCGCCTCATGGCTTGCGCACCTTGGTGACTGCGTGCGCGGGCTCGGTTTCCACGCCGGTGCCTTCGGGATGCTCGCCCCAGATCAGCAGCGCCTGCCGGCCTTGGTTGAGCTTCGCCGTCGGATAGGCGAGCGCTTCGACGAAATGCTCGCCGGGGCTGTTGCGGATTTCGTAGATCTCGCCGACCGGATAGCCCGCCGGAAACCGTCCACCGAGACCTGACGAGACGATGAGATCGCCGACCTTCACGTCGGCGTTGCTCGAAAGGAACGGCAACGACAGCGACTGCGCGTCGCCGCGACCGAGCGCGATCGTCTGCAGGCCGGTGCGATTCACCTCGACCGGGATGCCGTGGTTGGCGTCGGTGATCAGCAGCGCGACGGACATCGTCGGATTCACTTCGACGATCTGTCCGAGCACGCCGTGCGCGTCGACCAGAGCCTGGCCGCGATAGACGCCGTCCTCGGCGCCCTTGCTGATCACGAGCTGCTGCTTGTACGGATCCTGGGCGATCGAGAGGATCTCGACGATCTTCACCTGCTGGCCGAGCGTGGTCGCCGCCTGCAGGAGCTCGCGCATGCGCGCAGTCTCGGCCTCGAGCGCCTGCATGCGCGACAGGTTCGCGCCCATCTCGAGGTTCTTGAGGCGGAGCTCGCGGTTCTCCTCCAGCAGCGTCTCGCGCGTGTGGAAATGCTCGAAGAGATCGGAGACGTCCTGCGGGAACGCGACGATGCGCTCGAGCGGATACAGCACCATCGAGGCGACGTCGCGGACCTTCGCGAGCGACGGGCTCTTGCCGTCGCTGTAGATCATGGCGCCGGAGATCAGGCTGAAGAAGATGACCTTCAGGCCGAGCGTGGAGACCTTGGGGATCGGGGAGCGTCGTCCGCCGCTTAAGTAGTCCATGTCAGCGGCGCGCTTGCCGGGAGGGAATCACGGGCGGCGGCGCCGCCCCGGGCCCGCGACCTGCGCGCGGGCCGCACCGCGATGCTGCGATGCTGCCGTCCTCGAAAACCGCTTACTCCTGGCTGTACAGCTCGCCCTGCTTGTCCAACTGGTCGAGCATCATGCCACCACCGCGCGCGACGCAAGTCAACGGGTCGTCCGCGATGATGACCGGCAGCCCGGTCTCCTCCGAGATCAGCTTGTCGATGTCGCGCAGGAGCGCGCCACCACCGGTCAGCACGATGCCGCGCTCGGCGACGTCGGAACCGAGCTCCGGCGGCGTGCGCTCCAGCGCCTTCTTCACCGCCTGCACGATGCCGGACAGCGGCTCCTGCAGCGCGTCGAGGATTTCGTTGGAGTTCATCGTGAAGTTGCGCGGCACGCCCGCGGCCAAGTGTCGCCCGACGACGTCGATCTCCTGCACTTCGTGGCCCGGGAACGCCGTGCCGATCTGGATCTTGATGCGCTCGGCGGTGGCTTCGCCGATGAGCATGTTGTACTGACGGCGGACGTACGAGACGATCGCCTCGTCGAACTTGTCGCCGCCGATGCGCACCGACTCGGCGTAGACGATGCCGCCGAGCGAGATGATCGCGACTTCGGACGTACCGCCGCCGATGTCGAGGACCATCGAGCCGCGCGCCTCGGCGATCGGGATGCCGGCGCCCATCGCGGCGGCGATCGGCTCTTCGATCACGTAGACCTTGCGCGCGCCGGCGTTCTCGACCGACTCGCGGATGGCGCGTCGCTCGACCTGGGTCGAGCCGTAGGGGACGCAGACGACCACGCGGGTCATCGGCTTCAGCATGCGGCCCTTCTGCACCTTGCGGATGAAGTGCTGCAGCATCTTCTCGGTGACGGTGAAGTCGGCGATGACGCCGTCACGCAGCGGGCGGATGCAGGTGATGTTGTTCGGCGTGCGGCCGAGCATGCGCTTGGCGTCGAGCCCCACCGATTCGACTTTCTTGGCGCCGCGGACGTCGTTGCGGATGGCGACCACCGAAGGCTCGTTGAGCACGATGCCTTCATCACGAACGAAGATCAGGGTGTTGGCGGT
>Ga0070741_10018832_pt1 | contig 11111 bp, 9 predicted proteins | sample Coa_R1_4_FD_66440 | JGI IMG/M metagenome (GOLD analysis project Ga0070741, IMG submission 66440) | Surface soil microbial communities from Centralia Pennsylvania, which are recovering from an underground coalmine fire - Coalmine... | ecosystem: Environmental > Terrestrial > Soil > Unclassified ...
GCCCTCTTTGGGAGCCTCCGTCGAGCCTACGGCTCCTGGGCCCTCTCCCGTCACTGGCCGCTGCGAACGAAGGCGATCCGCTCGCCGAACGCGCCCACAGGGCAGGCACCTCCGGCGCAGTCGTGGGAGTCCGTGAGCGCGAACGTGCACGACCGGTTCGTGCCCCTGCACCAGCCGCTCCAACGCGCAAGCGTCCAGCCCGGCGACGGATGCGCAACGAGCCGCACCGTCTCGTCCTTGAAGAACGCCCGCGAGCGGCACGTGCCAGGACACGAGATCCCCTTCGGCACGCTCGTCACCCGTCCCTGTCCGGAGATCGCGACGAACACGACCCGGCGGATGATGAACGACGAGTGCGCGCTCGAGCCTCCCACCGTCACGCACGCAACCACCGCCGCGAGCGCGACCGTGAGCGCGAGCCTCGTTGTGAAGTGCACGACCCTCGTAATGATAGTGTCGAGCGGGATGCGTGGACTGCCCGCATCCCCGCGCAAGCGGCGCCGCGTGCTCTTGCTCGCCGCCGTTCTTACCGTCGCAGCCGTCGTCGGGGGCGTCGTCTCGCTGATCCCGAGCTCCGGCCCGCCGAACCCGACGCCGACTGGGAACGAGGGCGCAGCCCAGGTCGCGGCGCACGTGCCCGTCCAGATCACGGCAGCCGACCGTCGCGCGATCGACCGGACGCTCGATCGCTTCGTTCCCGCGGCCGTCGGCCGCCAGGACGCCGACCTCGCCTGGTCGCTCGCCGGCCCGGAGTTGAAGGCCGGCTCGACACTCGCCGAGTGGCGCGTCGGAACTTCGCCGGTGCCGAAGTACCCGGTCAAGGTGGAGCCCTTCCATGACTGGTCGACTCTCGACAACGGAAAGAATTACGTCGATTTCACGCTTTTGGTTCATCCGCGTCCCGGTGCGAACATCGGCGCCTGGACATTCGCCGGCGAAATGGTGAAGCAGAACGGGAAATGGCTCGTGAACCGCCTCTACACGATCGCCATCTTCCAGCCCGTCCGCGGCTCCAAGCACGAGATCGGCCCTGCGGACTTCGCCGCGCCGGCGCCGTCCGCTTCGACGCCGCAAAAGAAGTCGGTGCTCGGGAAGGTCGGGCTCGTCCCGATCGCCGTCGTGCTGGCTCTCATCTTCCTGACGCCCCTCGGCTTCGGCATCTTCGCCATCGTGCGTGCGCGCCGCTGGAAGCGCCGGACGGCCGCTCTTCCGCAGAGCAGGGAGCTGCCGCCGCTGCCGACCGGGTACGAGCGCGAGGTGGACGACCGCGAGCGCGAGCCCGCCGGACGACCGTAGACCTAACTTTTTCGCTGCTACCGTGGTCTAACAGGTCATGGCGTCCTCGACTCCCCACGCCCCCGGCCGGTTCTTCGGCTCGCCGCGGGCGCAGCGCAGGATCCTGATCGGGAGCAGTCTCGTGTTCGTCGCAGGCGTGATCGCATTCGTCTCGATCGTGTTGCTGAGAGGCACGGGCAACGCCTTCGTCGGCACCATCTCGAACAAGCCGGCGACACTGATCAAGAAGGACAAGAAAGTGCCGCCGTCCCCCGCGGCGTTCAAGGTCGCGCGCAAGTTCCTCGAGACTGCGGTGCTCCGCAAGAACGTCGACGCGTCCTACAACCTCGTGCACGTCGACCTCAAGGGCCGGATGACGCGCAAGCAGTGGGACACCGGGAACATCCCGGTCGTCGACTACCCGGCGAACAACGCGAAGACGGCAGCGTTCCAGGTCGACTTCTCCTACCAGACGGAGATGCTGCTCGAGGTCAACCTGGTGGCCAAGAGAGGAAGCCCCAGCACCGTCCGGCCGAACCTGGACTTCTTCCTCGGGCTCAAGCGCGCCGGCGGCAAGAAGGACGGCCGCTGGCTCGTGAACTACTGGGAGCCGCACTGGCGGCCGCCCGTCCCGCTCGCAGGCGCCGGCTAAACCAGAAAGCTCAGGCCGGCAGGCCGAACGTGCCGCGCACGACCGAGCCGTCGGGCGCCGGCGGGGTCCGCTCGCCGCCGCGTCGGACGCCGAGCGTACCGGCGTCGACCACAAGCACCGCGAGGGCGGCCGGATGCGCAGCGGCCTCGCCGCTCGCGGTGGGCCGAGCCGGGTGCGAGCCCGCAACGAGGTGCAGCGAGATGACCGCGGCAGCCGCCGAGGCGGCCAGCGTGCCGAGCCCGGCGAAGACGTGCCGCAGCGGCTGCGGGCGTGCCGGCAGGTCGACGGCGACCGTCACTCGATCGAGTGATGCGTCGCGTAGCAGACGCGTTTGACGGATCGCATCGGATTTGAAGGCGTGGCAGTCGGCGCAGCGCCCGACGTGCTGCTCGAGCAGCGCCGATTCGAACTCGGAAAGCACGCCGTCGAGCTGGAGCGAGATCCAGAAGCGTGCGCGATCACAGTGTGCTGCGCGCATATCTCTTGGTAGGACGTTCCTTCAGAAGCAGAAGTTAGTACGCGCGCCGCTCCGGATCGAGCAACGCGCCGATTGCGATCAGCGCGATTCCCAGCGCGAATAGGAGGATTGCAGTGCTCACGGATTCCGTCCGTTCGTCAGGCGTTGCCTTGCGCAGCCCGCGCCCGCCGAGGAACCCGCCGCCCTGCGAGTCGCGGAACTCCGGGCGTAGCGGCCCGCGGCTCCCGAACACGAACGTGCCGATCAGCGCGAGCGCACCAGCCGCATAGAAGCCTGTTGCGATCGCGCGCGCCATGCTCGCGCCCGCCAGCACGCCGATCGCGGCCGACAGGATGGTCGTCACGGAGACGGCGCCGCCGAAGATCAAAGCCAGCCGGCGGGCCGCTGCACGCACGGGTGCGTCTCAGTCCGCGGCGACCGGGACGGCTGAGATGTGCCGAATCTCGTCCTCGTCCATCGGCCAGTGCTCGAGGGGGAAGTGGCACGCCGCCGCGTGCTCGCCCTCACCGACCGAGCGGAGCTCCGGCGTGTCGACGTTGCACTTGCCGTCGACGAACCGCGGGCAGCGCGGATGGAACCGGCAGGCTGCCGGTGGATTGAGCGGGCTCGGCACGTCGCCGGTCAGCACGATCTGCTTCCGCGAGCGCCCGAGAGTTGGATCGGCGATCGGTACGGCCGAGAGCAGCGCGCCCGTGTACGGATGCTTCGGCTCCGTGTAGAGCTGCTGGCTCCCGCCCACTTCGACAACCTTGCCGAGATACATGACGAGAACGCGCTCCGAGATGTGCCGCACCACGTTGAGGTCGTGCGCGATGAAAATGTAGGTGAGGTCGAAGTCGCGTTGCAGGTCCTTCAGCAGGTTCAGGATCTGCGCCTGCACCGACACGTCGAGGGCCGACACCGGCTCGTCGCAGATGATCAGCTTCGGGTTGATCGCGAGCGCCCGCGCGATGCCGATGCGCTGGCGCTGGCCGCCGGAGAACTCGTGCGGGAAGCGGTTGTAGTGCTCGGGGTTCAGGCCGACGATCTCGAGCAGCTCCTGTGCGCGGCGCCTGCGCTCCGAGTCCTCGCCGATCCCGTGCACCTCGAGCGGCTCCGCGATGATCGAACCGACGCGCTTGCGCGCGTTCAGCGACGCGTACGGATCCTGGAACACCATCATCATGTCGCGCCGGATCGGCCGCATCTCGGCGCGGCTGAGATGCGTGATGTCGCGCCCGTCGAAGGTCACCGTGCCGCCGGTCGGCTCGAGCAGCCGAGCGAGGCAGCGCGCCATCGTCGACTTGCCGCAGCCGGACTCGCCGACGACGCCGAGCGTCTCGCCCCGCCTGACGGTGAAGCTGACGTCGTCGACCGCCTTGACCTGCCCGACCTCCTTCTGGAAGACGAGCCCACGCGTGACCGGGAAGTACTTCTGGAGGTTCTCGACGACGAGAAGGTCTTCCGCCACTAACAGCACCTGTTCGTCGGGATCACGCAGCGTCCTCCGCCATCATCGCGGCGCGCTTGCGCGCCCAGATGCGGGCGCGCGCCTCCTCGTCGAGATGGCAGCGGAACTCGTGGTTCTCGCCGACCGTCGACGGGCGAAGCTCCGGCAGCTCGACGCGGCACTCGTTCATCACGAACTCGCAGCGAGGATGGAACGCGCAACCGGGCGGCGGGTGAAGGAGCGACGGCGGCTGGCCGGGGATCTGCTCGAGCCGGGTCGTGATCACATTCGGCCGCGGGAGGGAGCCGAGCAGGCCCCACGTGTACGGCATCTCCGGCTTCACGAACAGATCGTCGACCTTGGCCTGCTCGACGACGCGCCCGCCGTACATCACGAGCACGTCGTCGGCGAGCTCGGCGACCACGCCCAGGTCGTGCGTGATCATGACGATCGCCATCTCGTGCTCTTCCTGCAGGCGCTGCATCAGCTTCAGGATCTGCGCCTGCGTCGTCACGTCGAGCGCGGTCGTCGGCTCGTCGGCAATCACGACCTCGGGGTTGTTGATCAGCGCCATCGCGATCATCACGCGCTGGCGCATACCGCCGGAGAACTGATGCGGGTAGTCGTCGACACGCTGGTCGGCGCGCGGGATCTCGACCTCCTTGAGCAGGTCGATCGCGCGCTTGCGCGCCTCCTTGCGGGTCACGTCGTTGTGCAGCAGCACCGTCTCCTCGAGCTGCCACCCGATCCGCTTGACGGGGTTCAGCGACGTCATCGGGTCCTGGAAGATCATCCCGATCCGGGAGCCGCGGATCTTCCGCAGCTCCGAGGTCGATGCGCCGAGGAGCTCACGTCCGTCGAACATCACCGAGCCGCTGACGATCGAATTGCGCTTCTCGACGAGCCCCATCACGGAGAGGAACGTCACACTCTTCCCCGAGCCGGACTCGCCGACCACGCCGAGCGTACGGCCCCGGTCGAGCTCGAAGCTCACGCCGGAGACCGCCTTCACGACGCCGTCGTCGGTCCGGAAGCTCGTCTGCAGGTCCTTGACTTCGAGCAGAGCCATTGGCTACGTCAGGCGGATTCTCGGGTCGAGGAACGCGTAGGCGACGTCGACGATGAAATTGAACACGATCACCGCCATGGTCGCAAAACAGATGACGCCGGCAATGACCGGAAGGTCGAACACGCTGTAGGACTGGATGATCTGCCGGCCGAGGCCCGGCAGGTTGAAGATCTGCTCGGTGAAGATCGCGCCGCCGAGGGCGAGGCCGATGTCCATGCCGAGGATCGTCACGATCGGCAGCATGCTGTTCCGCAGCACGTGCTGGATCATCACCCGGCGCTCGGACGCGCCCTTCGCTCTGGCTGTGCGCACGTAGTCCTCGGACATCGTCTCCATCACGTTCGCCCTGATCAGGCGCACGTAGAGCGCGGCAAAGAGGATCATGAAGACGATCCAGGGCAAGATCATGTGGTAGGCCCACTGAATCGGGCCGCTACACGAGGCTCCCGCGTTGCCGGTGAAGAAATTGCAGTAGCCGGCGATCGGAGTGAGGTGGAGCTTGTAGCCGATCGCGAACGAGAGGATCAGGCCGATCCACACGGGATGCGCCGAGATCCCGATGAGCACGAACGTCATCGACGCGCGATCCATCAGGGATCGCGGCCGGAGCGCGGAGAGGATCCCGATCGGGATCGAAAGCGACAGCCAGAAAACGGCGCCGCCGAAGACGAGTGAGGCGGTGACCGGCGCATCCTGACCGATCATCCAGCGGACGGATTGCCGGGTGATGTAGGAGGTGCCGAGAGATCCCTTGTGGATGAGGTTCCAGAGGAAGATCCAGTACTGCTGCCACACGGGGATGTTCAGGTGGTAGAAGCGCGCGACGCGCGCCACGTCCTGAGCGTTCGCATTGCGTCCGGCGATCAGCTTCGCCGGATCCGACGGGATCACGAAGAAGATCAGGTACGTGACGATGGTCGCCACGAAGAACAGGAAGATCGCCCAAAAGATGCGACGGATGAGGAAGTAGCCCATGTTCTCTCGCCAGTCTCGGAGACTGCTGGAGGGGCGCCGGAGCGCCCCTCCACACAGTAGTTGATCCTGCTTCTACCTTTCGGCTAGCCGACCGTCAGTGCGTTGAAGTCGGGCTCTCCGAAGTACGTGCTGTAGATCCAGTTGCCGACGCGCTTCGAGGTATAGAAGCGCGCGCTTTCGATCTCGTACGGGACCCACGGTGCGTAGTCCTTCATGACCGTCAGGTCGAGAGAGGCGTACGCCTCCGCGCGGGCCTTGCCCGAGAGGGCCGCCGCGGCGTCCATCTGCTTGTTGAGCGCCGGGGCATTCAGGTACGACATGTCGGTGTTGTTGTTCGCCTGAATCGACCGACCATCGAGAAGCACGTTGATGTAGTCGAACGGGTCGAAGTAGTCAGCACACCAACCGGCACGCGCGATGTTGTACGACGTGCCCTTGGTCTCGATGGTGTTGTAGTACACGGTGCCCGGAGTCGGGACGTCGTTGTACTTCAGGCCCATCTGCTTGAGGTTGAACTCCATCTGCTGCGCACCGGACACGCCGGCGGGGCTCGTGGAGTGGATGACGTTCAACGCCGGAGCGTTCGTCAGGGCGCTGCCGCCGATCTGCTTCGCCTTCGTGGCATTCGCGCCGTTCCAGGCGTAGATCTTGTACGGCTTGTAGCCCGGGATGCCCGGAACCAGGATCTGGTCCGTCCGCTGGCCGGCGTACTTGCCGAGCAGGCGGAGGAGCGCAGGCCGGTCGATGCCCCAGTTGAGCGCCTTGCGGACCGCGAGGCTGTTCGTCGGGGCGCGAGCGGTGTTGAGCAGGGCGTAGATCACGCACGCGGTCGGGCCGACGTGGAACTGGCCTCCGGGAGCGTTCGGCGTGCCCAGAGTCGCGGCAGCGGTCGGCGGGACCTGGCTCATGTCCATGTCGGTCTGGCCGGCCTTCGTCTCCAGGAGCGATTGATCCTGGTTCGTGTTGCTCGTGAACACGATCTCGTCCGGGTTCGCCGGCCGGTTGCCCTTGTAGTACGGGTTCCGCTTGAGCACCAGCGTCTTGCCCGGATCACGGCTCGCGATGTAGTACGGGCCGGCCGATGGGTAGACGTTCTCGCCCGTCGTGGTGTACGGCATGTTCGGCTTTACCGCACCGAACCACTGCATGCTGAGGTACGACACGAACGTCGGGTTCGGGTGCGTCAGGTGGAAGGTCAGGGTGAGACCCTTCGCCGTGATGCCCGAGATGTGCTGCGTCTTGCCGGCGAGGAACGCCTCGCCGCCGGCGATGACCTTTTGGAACTGGTCGTTGACGCCGTAGGGGGAGCCCATCTTCGGGCTCAAGTTCCGCTCCCACGCCCGCTGGTACGCAGCCGCGGTGACCGGCGAGCCGTCGCTGAACTTCAAGCCCGGCCGGATGTGGAACGTGTAGGTGAGACCACTGTTCGAGACGGTCGGGAACGACGTCGCCGCCTCCGGATAGAGCTCGCTGCCGGCCTGCCCGTTCTTCTCGGGGAAGTTCACGAGCAGCATCTGGGTGGTGTAGAGCATCGCCCAGTCGTTCGTCACGTAGGCGAGGCCCGGGTCGACCGTGTCGAAGTCCGTGCTGGACTGATCGATCCGGAGGACGCCGCCCTTGTGCGCCTTGGTCGACGCCACCGTGCCCGGCCGGCTCGTCGCCGAGCCCGCGGCCGCGACGGTCGTCGCCGCAACAAGCAGAGCCACTCCCGTTGTCAAAAGCAACAGGGAGAGCACATGCTTCTTCCGCATTAAAACTCCTTCCTCTCGTTCCGCCCCGCCCTTGGAAGCGGCGGCGCCCAATCGTAGTGACGGGATGCTGAAAACACCAGCGTCCGGTTAGACGCCGGGACGTGCCGATGGTTAGGGGTGCCGGGGCCGCGAACGCTCACTTGCCGAGCTCCGGCGGATGAAGATGAAGTGGCGGCTTGAAGCCGGTCGTCGTCGTTGCCGGGTGGCGCGCCGGGGGCCTCGTGCGTCCGCAGGCAGCGAGTTGGGTACCGGCGAGGATCGTCATGAGGAGTAGGAGCGCGGTGGAGAGCCGGCTAGATGCGGGCGCGCGGGTCGAACGCATCCCGGAGGCCGTCGCCGAGCAGGTTGAACGCAAGCGTCGTGAACAGGATGCAGAGGCCCGGCCAGACCATCAGCCAGGGCTGGACCAGGTAGTAGTCCGGCGCCGTCGAGAGCAGGTTGCCCCAGCTCGCGGTCGGGAGGTCGATGCCGAGGCCAAGGAACGACAACCCGGCCTCCGCGATGATCGTCTGCGCGACGATCAGCGACGCGTAGACGATGATCGGCGCGACGAGGTGCGGGAGGATGTGCGAGCGCATGATGCGCACGTCGCTCGCGCCGGTCATCCGCGCGGCCTCCACGAACTCCTTCTCGCGCAGCGAGAGGACGATGCCGCGGATGATGCGCGCCGGATAGAACCACCCGAAGATCGTGAAGATCAGCGCGAGCGTGAGGACGCCCTTCGAGAGGAAGCCGAGCGTCAGGTTGTTCATGCTCGGCCCCATCACGATCCGCACCGCGATGATGAAGAGCAGCTGCGGGAACACCATGACGATCTCGATCATCCGGGAGACGACCGTGTCGATCCAACCGCGGAAGTAGCCGGCGATGAGGCCCATGACGATACCGAGTGAGACCGAGCCGACGGTCGCGAGGACCGCGACCTCGAGGGAGGTCTGCGCGCCGTAGAGCAGCCGCAGGAAGAGGTCGCGGCCGAGGTTGCTGTCCCCACCGAGCAGCAGGTACGCCGTGTGCCGCGTCGCGGTGTACCCGGGCTCGCCTGGGAAGAGCTTGATGTGCGTGAACGGCCCGACCGGGGCAAAGGTGTTCGCATCGACGCCGTTCGTGAAGATGTCGTTCGGCCCGTGATGCAAGAGCCACGCCGCGATCGGCCCGCCGGCGAACGCGGCGAGGAACAGGAAGACGATGAAGTAGATGCTCGCGACCGCGAGCCGGTCGCGCTTGAACCGGATCCAGACGAGCTCCCAGTAGCCGCGGGCGACGAATGCGGAGCCGTCGGCGACGACCGGCTCGGCGTCGAGCGCGACGGCGTCGTCGGTCTGAAGGTCGACCCTGGTGCTCACGGGCGGCGCAACACTAGCCGATCACAGGGGCGACCGTGAGCATTTCGTGGATGAGACGGCGCACGGATCCCGAAGTTAGGCGCCGGATCCGAGATTCCTGTTAGCAGCGCGGCAAATGACTCGCGGAAGGGCTAGCCCGCAAGGGCGTCCGCACCGGCCACGACCTCGAGAATCTCCTGCGTGATCTCGGCCTGCCGGGCCCGGTTCATCGCGAGCGTCAGGCTGTCGATCAGCTCGCCCGCTGCCTTCGACGCGTTCCGCATTGCCGTCATCCGAGCGCCCTGCTCCGAGGCGGCCGACTCGAGCAGCGCGCGATAGAGCTCGGTCTCGACGTACACCGGCAGCAGCCGCGCGAGGATCTCCTCGGGCTCGGGCTCGTAGATGAAGTCCGGCGTTCCCTGCGTGGCGTGGTCGTCGCGCTCGGCATCTTCGTCCCCGGTGGCTTCGAGCAGATCGGTCGGGATCGGCAGGAGCTCGCGCACTGTCACCTTCTGCGTGAGCGCGGAGACGAACGCGTTGTAGACGACGTAGACGGCGTCCACGTCGCCTGAGGTGTACGCCTCGGAGACTGCGTGCGCGACCGCCTGCGCGTCGCGGTACTCGGGACGCTCGCTGAAGCCGGTCCACGACTGCACGACGTTCAACCTGCGAAACCGCAGCGTCGAGCCGGCCTTGCGCCCGGTCGAGAACCACACGACCTCGCGGCCCTCGGACCGGTGCTCACGCTGGAGCGCGAGCGAGCGGCGGATCACCTGTGCGTTGAAGCCGCCGGCGAGGCCGCGGTCGGCGGTGACCGGCACGATCGCGACGGTCTTCACCTGTTCTCGACGCTCGAGGAGCGGCAGCCGGACTGCGCCCGCTGCCTGCGAGACGCCTGCCATCAGCTCGAGCATGCGGTCGGCATACGGCCGCATCGCCTCGATGCGCATCTGCGCGCGCCGCAGGCGCGCCGACGCCACGAGCTCCATCGCGCGCGTCACCTTGCGCGTGTTCGTGATCGAGCGGACGCGCCGCTTCAGGTCCTGCGTCGATGCCACGTGCTACGCAGCCTCTTCCGTGCTCGTCGCGAAACGGCCCTTGAGCTTCTCGATCTCGCCGTTCAGCTGCTCGGCCGTCTCGTCGGAGAGGTCGCCGCTCTCGCGGATCGTCTTGTAGATCTCACCCTGGGCGCGCAGGCTCTCGCGCAGCTCCTCCTGGAAGCGCGGAACGTCCTCGGTCGGAATGTCGTCGAGGTCGCCGTTCACGCCGGCGTAGAGCGCCGCGACCTGCTCCTCCATCGGCCACGGCTGGTACTGCGGCTGATTCAGCGTCGCGACCATCTTCTCGCCGCGGTTCAGCGCCGACTGCGTCGCCTGGTCGAGCTCGGAGCCGAACTGCGCAAACGCCTCGAGCTCCCTGTACTGGGCCAGGTCGAGGCGCAGGCGGCCGGCGACCTTCTTCATCGCCTTCGTCTGCGCCGACGTGCCGACCCGCGACACGCTCGTGCCGACATTCACAGCCGGGCGGACGCCCGAGAAGAAGAGGTCCGACTGCAAGAAGATCTGCCCGTCGGTGATCGAGATCACGTTGGTCGGGATGTAGGCCGAGATGTCGCCGGCCTGCGTCTCGATGATCGGCAGGGCCGTCAGCGAGCCGCCGCCGCGCGCGTCGGACAGCTTGCATGCGCGCTCGAGCAGCCGGGAGTGCAGATAGAAGACGTCGCCGGGGAACGCCTCGCGACCCGGCGGGCGCCTCAGGAGGAGCGACAGCTGCCTGTACGCATCCGCCTGCTTCGTGAGGTCGTCGTAGATGATCAGCGCGTGCTCGCCCTTGTAGAGGAAGTACTCCGCCATCGCGCAGCCGGCGAACGGCGCCATCCACTTGATCGGCGCAGCCTCCGCCGCGCCCGCGGTCACGACGATCGTGTACTCCATCGCGCCCGCCTCGCGTAGACGCTCGACCACCTGCGCCACGGTCGACGCCTTCTGGCCGATCGCGACGTAGACGCACTTCACGTTCTGGTCGTGCTGGTTCAGGATGGTGTCGATCGCGATCGCGGTCTTGCCGGTCGAGCGGTCGCCGATGATCAGCTCGCGCTGGCCGCGGCCGACGTTCGTCATCGAGTCGATCGCCTTGATGCCGGTCTGGAGCGGCTCCTTC
>Ga0070741_10018833_pt1 | contig 11109 bp, 11 predicted proteins | sample Coa_R1_4_FD_66440 | JGI IMG/M metagenome (GOLD analysis project Ga0070741, IMG submission 66440) | Surface soil microbial communities from Centralia Pennsylvania, which are recovering from an underground coalmine fire - Coalmine... | ecosystem: Environmental > Terrestrial > Soil > Unclassified ...
CATCCGCTCCTCCGCCGGCCCTGCTTCGGCCGGCAGAGAAACTACCCGATCCTGTTCCGCTTCCATGCTCCCGTCCTCCGGTGGTTCGGAGGGGGGATTTTCAAATGATGACTAAGGGGGGAGATTCAGATGATTGCTGACACCGTCAACCACGACTGCGGGGACCGTGCGAACGCCGAGGCTCTTTGCGCGCGCGGCGACCGCCGGGTCGCGCATGTCGTGCACCTCGACTTCGCACGAACCGCACGCGATCCGGCGTACCATCGCGACCGTCTCCCCACAGAGAGCGCATCTCGCGCTGAACACCTCGACTCGTCGTTTGCGTGCCATAGGCCTGCCTCCTTAGGCCCATGAGCCTACATCCTGTACGTAGGTACAAAGTCAAGCAGCGTCGAAGACGTACATTCAGCGCTGGCGTCGGAAGCTCGGCCATTCGAGGATCGAAGCGCCCATCCGAGGAAGAAAATTCCTTGCGTCCGACGCGCCGGCAGACGAACCTGCTGCCCAGCATTGCTGGGCAGGACGAAAATTTTCTGGGGATTGCCGATTATAACTTTTCACAACGCGAACGACGATCGGACACAAAATCCGCCCTCTTGTTCTGGTCAAAAGACCGAGAGGTGATTAAAATCTGCCGCACATCACTTTCGACTACCACTGGCAGTTAGCAACCATGCGCCGCCGCTCACTGCTGCAACCGACCATCTTCCTGTCATGTCCTGATCGCGAACTGTTGCGACGCGGTGATCGTCGTCGGCCAAATTACAAATTCGGATCAAGACGGCTGCGCTGTTCATCGGGAGGGGGCCGCCGCGTAACTCGGTCAACCATGCCGACCGGAGAGGTGAAGCATGCGGATCAGGGCCAATCAGTCGTTGGCCCGTGTGCCGCGCAGGTCGGGCGGGGCGGGACTTTTCGAAGTCCCAAGGTTGGAGGAGCTGGTAGCTGACCCTGAAAAGGTTAGGGTGCTCGATGCGCATTCCACGCGGGTGTTGAGAAAGCAGGCGATCATCGCGCTCAATCTTCTCTACGACCACGAGTTGGAGCGCGAGCATGCCGACGCAAATGGTGCGGCAGCGAGGCGAGACCGGCTTCTCGGCGTCGAGGAGGCAGCGGTCAAGCTCGGCGTAACCGCCGATTGGCTCTATCGGCATCACAAGGACTTGCCATTCACAGTGCGGCACGGCAGGCCGGTTCGCTTTTCAGAGCTCGGAATCGAGCAGTACATCCGGAAGCGCCGCGGTTGAAAAACGCCGAGCCGTGTCGTTGACACGGCCGCATCTCAAACATTGATCTATTGTGGTGATGTGCGCGGCACCCTTGGCGTGCGGCGGCGATTAGGCCGTTACAGGCGGGTACGAAACTGCGCGCGTCGCGATCGATCCGAGCGCAAGGCGTGCAAAGGGATTGGAACCGAAAGAACGGAAATCAATGAGGGGAATGGGCCGCATCTTCAAACGCGGCTCGATTTACTGGATCGCGTACTGCTTTCGCGGCAAGGAGTATCGGGAGAGCTCGCGGTCCAACAACGAAAGCCAGGCACGCAAACTACTGAAGAAGCGGATCGGCGAGGTTGCGAACGGAAACTTGATCGGCCCAAGCGAGGAGCGGTTGAGCTTCGAGGACCTCGCGAAAATGCTAATCACCGATTACGAGATCAACGGCAAGCGCTCCTTGGAGTCCGTGCGTCTGTCGATCCGGCATCTGAGGGAATTCTTCGGGCTGGATCGCGCAGTCGATATCACGGCCGACCGGGTCGCGAAGTACGTTCGCGAGCGCCAGAAGGAGGGCGCGGCAAACGGCAGCATCAACCGAGAGCTGGCCGCGCTGAAGCGCGCATTCACGCTCGCAATCCGTGCCGGCAAACTCGGATCGGCGCCGTATATCCCGCTGCTCGAAGAAAACAACTCGCGGCGGGGATTTCTGGATCACGCGTCATTCCTTGCGCTGCGCGAGGGTCTTCCTGCGTATCTGAAGGACCCCGTGACGTTTCTCTACCTTTCCGGATGGCGCGTGAGCGAGATGCGCACGCTCGAATGGCGCGATGTCGATCTTTCCGGTCGTGAGCTATGCCTTCGCCCCGAGGTCAGCAAGAACAAAGATGGTAGGCCGCTTCCGCTACGGGGGGAGCTGTGGGAGATCATCCAGCGCGCGCACGAGAAGCGGCGTCCGGATTGCCGGTATGTGTTTCAGCACAACGGTGAACCGATCGGCGATTTTCGAAAGGCTTGGAAAACAGCGTGCAGGAAGGCTGGACTCAGCGGTATTATCGTTCACGATCTCCGGCGCACTGCGGTTCGCAACATGGTGCGCGCCGGCATCCCCGAACGCGTTGCGATGGAACTCAGCGGCCACAAGACCCGCCGCGTGTTCGACCGCTACAACATCGTGAACGACGCGGATCGAGCGCAAGCCAGTGAGCTTCTGCAAACTCATCTTGGCGCGCAGGCAAATCGATCTAAAATCGAGCCGATTGCGACGCCTACGCGGGCTCATTGAGACAAGGGCTATGACATCCAAAAAAACCTACGAATGGAAAGTTGGGCGAATCATGTGGGGAGGCGAGCAGTTCAATGCTTTCGTCATTTCCAATCTGACGCCCGAGGAAATCGAGGAGAATCCGTTCTCTGCAATTGTGGCAAGCCGAATATTGGCCGAGAACTTGGATCTCACGGAGCCGCCGGCAAAATGGGCCGTGTTCGCAAAGCCGAACGCGATGGTGCGAGAGTGGCGCTTTCTTGGTTCGGGGTCGGGAAAAAATTCCGTGCCACCACCGACGCGAGACTTGCCCGAGTCCCTGGTTCGACAGCTCGAAGGGATTTGACCACATTTCATGACGGTCGATGAAACCTGACGAAAAGTCCGGCAGCACGGAAAGCGCGCCCAAAATGTCGAAACCTGAATGGGACGCTCAGCCGGGGCGCGTCGTGAAAGAAATGCAAGAGCAAGGCGCTCCAGGTGGGCGAATACCGCCAGCAAACAGGTGCTCAGCGCACTTCGGCACACAGTCGCTTGAGTTCAAGTGCGGCGCGCTGGCCCTCGGAGCACGCTTCTTCGAGCGGGCGCTCTGTCCCTTCTCGGTAAGACACAATTCAGGATTATCTTCGTTCGCAATTCCGAACAGAGCAGAGTTGACTAGCCATGCGCCTTTGTACACGTAGTCCTTTTAGGTGCTTGACAATTCGGACAACTTTTCGGACAATCGCGCTGTCCGATGCTGTCCGAAACCGAAACGGCGCTTGATTTTATTGGTGGAGCTGAGCGGGATCGAACCGCCGACCTCCTGAATGCCATTCAGGCGCTCTCCCAAACTGAGCTACAGCCCCACCGCCGCAGGATGGGCTTTTCAGCTAAGCCGATGCGGGGGTTGGAGTCAATCTGAGGCCCGGTCTCGGCGCCGCCGGGCTCGGGCTTCCGAGGCTGGCCCCGAGGCAATCGCGGGGTTTTCGGGACCGCGGGGGCCGGGCCGGTACCGGTGCGGGGGCTTTGCCAAGGGGGGATTCGGATGTGCAAAGCTGGGCGCAAATTGGGGCGGCCTTTGTCGCCCCGGAAGAGGTAAAGCCCGATGAAGACGTTTGACCATCTGATCTACGAGACGCCCGCCGAGCATGTCGCGCGAATCGTCCTCAATCGCGTCGAGACCCGCAACTCCCAGGACACCCATTTTCTCTACGAACTCAACGAGGCCTTCGATGCCGCCGCGCAGGACGACGACATCAAGGTCATCATCCTCGCCGCCAACGGGCCCCATTTCTCCTCCGGCCATGATCTGCGCGAGCGCAACGGGGCGGACGCGATGCGCAATCACAGGACCGTCGGCACCTGGTGCGGATTTTCATGCGCCGGCGCCGAGGCCCAGATGGCCCGCGAAAAGGAGCTGTATATCGGGCTGAGCGAGCGATGGCGCAACATCCCCAAACCCACCATCGCCGCCGTCCAGGGCCGATGCATCATGGGAGGCCTGATGCTCATATGGCCGTGCGACATTATCGTCGCCAGCGAAGATGCGCTGTTCGTCGACCATGCGACCAGCTTCGGCGTCAACGGCGTCGAATACTTCGCCCATCCGTGGGAGATGGGAGCGCGCAAGGCCAAGGAGTTCCTCTTCACCGGCGACTGGATGACGGCGGCGGAGGCCTACCGGCTCGGGATGATAAATCACGTGGTGCCGCTCGAACGCCTGCATGAAACCGCACTCCAGATCGCCCGAAAGATCGCCACCAAGCCGCTGTTCGCCCTCAAGCTCGCCAAGGAATCCGTCAACGCGATGGAGGATGTGCAGGGGCGGGTGGCCGCGATGCAGACGTCGTTCGCGATGCATCAGCTTGCCCATACCCACAACCTCAAGCTCTTCAACCTCCTGTTCGATCCGACGGGCCTGCCCAAAGAAACCGCGAAGGCGGTCGGAATCGCCCAGGAAAAGAAAGCCTAGCCGGGGTCGCCGCTTCGGGCGGCGCCTTTCGCCCTCAGAAATCCGTCGAGCGCGAAAGCACCGCCCATCGCGCCGTCTCGCCCTCCACGAACGCGTTCTTCGCCGCAATCAGGGCGAGCGCGTCGCTCCCGAGCGGAAGCCTCAGCGGAGGCTCCGGCTCCGCCGCGATCTTGACGATCGCGTCCGCGAGCTTTGCGGGATCGCCGGGCTGGCGATGGTTGCGCTCGAGGGCCGCCTGCCTCGTCCTGCCCGCGGTGTCGGCATAGTCGGCGATTTCGCTTCCGGTCTTCACGAGCGAGCGCGGATCCAGGAAATCGGTGCGGAAATAGCCCGGCTCGACCACGGTCACCCGTATCCCGAGCGGCTTTAGTTCGTCGTGCAGCGCCTCGCTGATCCCCTCGACCGCAAACTTGGTCGAGCAGTAGATGCCCCATCCGGGGGAGGCTCTGAAGCCGCCGAGCGAGGAGAAGTTGATTATGTGGCCCGCGCGCCGCGAGCGCATCGAGGGCAGCACGGCGCGTACCACGTTGAGCAATCCGAACACGTTGGTGCGGTACACGCGCTCGACTTCGCCGGCGGGGGTTTCCTCGATCGCGCCGAGCACGCCGAATCCGGCGTTGTTCACCAGCACGTCAATTCGCCCGAACCGCCCGATCGCTTCGGCCGCCCCGGCGCTGACCTCCCCTTCGTCGGTCACATCCATCCGAAGCGCCATCATCTCGCCGCCCGCGCCGCCCAGGTCTCCCATCGCCTGCGGGTCGCGGGCCGTGGCCACGACCGAATCGCCGGCCGAAAGCGCGGCGCGGGCTATTTCCGCTCCGATACCTCGCGATGCTCCCGTGATCATCCAGACTTTTCGTGCCATCCAGGACTCCTTTCCGATCCGTCGAAACCGCTTCGCGCCGCGTTGATCAGATCTTCAGCACCGAGCGGAAGCGCACCTTTCCGGTGATCATACGTTCGTAGGCGTCCGCCGCGCGATCGAGCGCAAAGGTCTCGATCATCGGCCGCACTCCATTCGCCGCCGCGAACCGCAGCGTATCCTCGGAATCGATCGCGGTGCCCGACGGCCATCCCACAATCGATCGGCGCATCGGCACCAGTTGCGCGGGCGAGATCGGAAGCGGATCGAGACTCACGCCGACGACCACAAGCTTGCCGCCGACGCTGAGCCCGTCGGCCATCGCCCCCATCGCGCGCGCATCGGGCGCCGTCGCCAGGATCACCCGCGCCCCGCCCATCGCGGCAAGCTCCCTGGCGATGTTGCCGGACGAGGAATCCAGGTAGGCGTGCGCGCCGAGCTTGATCGCAAGGTCCTTCTTGTCGGCCCCGCGCCCCACGGCGACGGTATGGAACCCGAACCTGCTTGCGAACTGGATCCCGAGATGGCCCAGGCCGCCGATTCCCTGGATCGCGACCAGGTCTCCCGGACGCGCACCGCTGTTGCGCAGTGCGTTGAAGGTCGTGATTCCCGCGCACATCAGTGGCGCCGCCTCCTCGGGCGCGAGACTTTCGGGAATTCGCGCCAGCGCTTCCCTGGGAACCGTGACGAACTCGGCATAGCCGCCGTCATACGAGATTCCGGGGATCATCAGCTTGACGCAGGTTACGAAATCCCCGCGCCGGCATGATTCGCACCGCCCGCAATGACCGCCGTACCATCCGACTCCCACCCGGTCGCCCGCCTTCCAGGGCTCGGTGTTCGCGCCGAGCGCATCGATTACGCCGGCTATCTCATGCCCCGGTGTGCGAGGATAGACGATACCGGGGAGCGCTCCTTCCTTGGTCAGCGAGTCACTGTGGCATACCCCGCATGCCTGCACCCTGATACGGACCCATCCCGGAGGCGGCTCTTCGACGCGGCTGTCCTGAGGCGTGAAAGCGCCGCCCGGGCCGCTAAGGACGATTTTCTTCACGGCCGGACCTCCGTTGCTTCGGCATTCACGGGGCGAGAAGCAACAACGATACCAGCCTTCGATGACGGGAGAATGACGCCCGGGCCGCGACAATAGCCGTCAATCGGCGCCGAATCCCGCCGATTGCCTCGTTAAATCTCGCAACTTCGGCCGGAAATCGCGATGCGGCGATTCGCAGGAAGCGGCGGCGCCTGCGGAAATCGCGAACCCCCTTCCCGCCCCGCCTATGGTTGCGCGTTCGCCCCGGCGGGCTCCGGAAGCATCATAACCGTCAGATAAGTTCCGAACCCCAGACATGACAGATTGATAACTACCTCGACAAGCGTCCGGGGCCGAAGCGCCAGGTATACGCCGTTTTCAAAGTCGAACAGGATATCCATCGCGGCCAGGTAGATGAGCGAGCCGGCCGTGAGCAGCGCCGCCGCCCGGCCCCATCGCCGCCCCCGCGCAAGCCCCGCCGCCGCCACCGCCGCCGTCGCCGCCATCCAGAGATCCGCCGCCGGAAAGGCCAGCTCGAATCGATAGCCGCAGTCGGAAGGGCTCGGGGTGAGGCTTCCCGTCGCAAAGAAAACTATCCAGTAAAGCGGCGTGACGATCGCGACCAGCCGGAGCATCACCCGCGCCGCCGCCGTGCCGCGCCATCCATCGTGTCCCATCGGCGTTTCCGCTCCCCGGGGGCAAGAGCCGCGGCAAATCCATGACCCGCGGGCGCACGAGGGTCAACGCGCCCGCTGCTGGACAAATGAACATAAATTTGTGTACAAATGTACACGATGCTTTTTCAGCGAAACGACGGGCGCGCCCACGAGGACCGCCGCGACGTGATCCTCGAGGCCGCCGTCAGGATCATCGGTCAGGGCGGCCCCGACGCGATCACCCATCGCGCGGTCGCCGCGCGCGCCGGCGTTCCGCTCGGCTCGGTCACCTACTACTTCGACTCGCGCGAGGAACTGGTGCGGGAGGCGTTTCGCTTTTACGTCGCGTCCGCATCGCGGTTTCTCGCGGCGCTGGAAAGCGCCGCGGCGCCCGCCGCCGCCGAGGAACTGGCCGATTTCCTGGTCGATGTGGCCCGGCGCGAGTTCATGGAGCCGGAGCTGGTGCGCGCCGAATACGAGATGATCCTCAACGCGGCGCGCGACAAGACGCTGGCGCGCGAGTTCAACGACTACGAACGCGGCCTGGAGTCGCGCCTGGCGGCCCGTCTCGAACGCCTCGGCGCAGCCCGCCCGGTCGATTCCGCCCGCACGCTGATCGACCTCGTGCGCGGGTTCGAACTCGAGCGCTTCACGCGTCCGGATGCGGACCTCGAGGATCTGCGCCGCCGCCTGCTCGCGGTGATCGGGATGCTGGTGGCGTCGGATGCGGCGCCGGTTCGCCGCCGCGCCGCCCGCTCATCGTCGCCGTCCGCGTCCATCCACAAGCCCAATGTCGTCAGGAGGAGAGCCCGATGAAGCTCGAACATCTGCCCAACACTGCGACCGGCGATCAGGTTGCCGAGATTCTGTCCCGCGACGGCGCCCTGGTCGTCGATTCCCTGGTTTCGCCCGAATACATGGATTCGGTCGCGGAAGAGCTTAGGCCCTGGATGGAACGGACGCCGGTCGGACCCGATTCGTTTTCGGGCCGCAACACGCGGCGCACCGGAGCGCTCATCGCGCGCTCGCCCAAATGCCGCGAGCTGGTGATGAATCCGCTGATCCTCGCCACCTGCAACCGCTTCCTGAGCCACGCCACGAGCTACCAGCTTCACCTGACGCAGGTGATCGCGATCGGCCCGGGCGAGCCCGCCCAGACCATCCATCGCGACCAGTGGGCGTTCGACTTCTTCACCTTTCCCAGGGGCTACGAGGTCCAGTGCAACACGATCTGGGCGATGACGGATTTCACGGAGGAGAACGGCGCCACCCGAGTGATTCCCGGAAGCAACCGCTTCGATGACAAGCTGCGCTTCGAGGAAAAGGACACGATTGCGGCGGAGATGACGAAAGGATCGGTGCTGGTCTATTCCGGCAGCGTGTATCACGGCGGGGGCGCCAACCGCTCGAATCAGACCCGCGCCGGAATCAATATCACCTACAACCTCTCATGGCTGCGCCAGGAGGAAAACCAGTATCTCGCCGTGCCGCTGGAAGTCGCGCGCACGCTGCCGGTCGAGCTGCTCCGGCTCATCGGCTACCAGCGCGGCGCGTACGCGCTCGGCTACGTGGGCGATCTCCTCGATCCGCTCCAGGTCGTTCATCCCGATCTGCGCAACCTCGGTCTCGGCGATCTGCAGGGGACCACGGAAAAGCTGAAGAAGCAGGGTTTGGACCTGGTGCAGGACGAAAAGCGCTGAAGCCTATTCCCGCGCTCGATCGATGAGTTCGCGGGCGGCGCGCAGGAATTTGTCGCTGGTTCCTTCGCCGCCGAGCATGCGGGCGATCTCGCCCGCCCGCGCCGCCTCGTCCTCGAGCATCGCGACCCGGCTGCGGGTGGCGCCGCGCCGCTCCTCCTTTTCGACCACGAAATGGCGGTCGGCGAACGCCGCGATCTGCGGCAGATGGGTCACGCAGAGGATCTGATGGAAGCGGGCGAGCTGCTTGAGCTTGCGCCCCACCACCATCGCAACCGCCCCGCCGATCCCCGCATCGACCTCGTCGAAGATCATCGTGGCGATCCCCCGGCGCTGGGCCTCCAGCCGCTTGAGCGCCAGCATCACGCGCGACAGCTCTCCGCCCGATGCGATTCGCGCAAGCGGCATCGGAGGCTGCCCCAAGTTCGGCGCGATATGGAACTCGACGTTGTCGGCGCCGTCCGGCCCCATCGCGATCCCGCGATGGTTCATCGCGGCGTCGTCGGCTCCGAGCGGAGTGATGCGCGGTTCGAAGACCGGCGATCGCATCCCGAGCGTCTTAAGCTCGGCTTCCATCCTGCGCTTGAGATCGGCGGCGGCTTCCTTGCGATGCGCGCTGAGTGACGAGGCGCGCGCGGCCAGTTCCTCCGATGCCGATTCGAGTTCGCCAAGCGCCTGCGCCTTTGATTCCTCCATCGCCTCCAGCTCTGCGATCTCGGCGCGCGATCTTTCGAGCGTCTCGAGCGCGGACTCGAGCGATCCGCCGTACTTGCGCTTGATTTGGTTAAGCTCCTGGATTCGCGCATCGACTTCTTCGAGCCGCCCGGGATCCGCCTCGATTTTCTGGGCGTAGCTCGAGAGCGTGCGGGCCGCCTCCTCAAGATTTGCGCGCGCGCTCCGAATCATTTCGAGCGGCTCTCCGAGCTTGGGATCGAGCGCGACCGCCTCGGCAAGGCGGCTTTCGGCTCCCGCTATGGTGTCCACGGCGGCGCCGTCCGCCCCGTAGAGGATCGCTTCGGCCTCCGATGCGGCGGCGGCAAGCCGGGCGGCATTGGCGAGCACGGTCCGTTCGGCGGCCAGCGCCTCGTCCTCGCCGGGCGCGACGGCCGCCTTTTCGAGCTCGGCCACGCGAAAGCGCGCAAGGTCGAGCAGGTTGGCGCGCTCGCGCTCGCGGCGCTCGAGTTCGTCGAGGCGCGCGCGCAGCTCCGCGGTCCGCCGCCACGCCTGCCGATAGTGCGAGAGTTCCTCTTCGAGCCGCGCGTAGCGGTCGAGGATCTCGCGATGGTTTTCCGGGCGCAGGAGAGTTTGCTGTTCGTGCTGTCCATACACCTGCACCAGCGCGGCGCTGATCCTGCCGAGCTGCTGCACCGTGGCCATCTGCCCGTCGATCGTGACGCGCGAGCGGCCGGCTTCGGCCAGCACGCGCCGCACCACCAGTTCGCGCTGTTCGGGGTCGCGCTCGGGAAGACCGTCGATCGCCCCCTCCCCTTCCAGCTCGAACATCGCCTCGACCGTCGCATCCTTCTCGCCAGCGCGGATCATGTCGGGCGATCCGCGGGCGCCGAGCAGGAGTCCCAGGGCCGTGAGGATTATCGTCTTGCCGGCTCCGGTTTCGCCGGAAAGAACGTTGAGTCCGGGGCCGAATTCGAGCGCGGCTTCCTGGATTATCGCGAAGTTGCGGATCCTCAGCTCCTGCAGCATCGCTGCCCTAGCCCCAGTGCAGCTTGTTGCGCCACACCTCGAAGTAGCCGTGCTCAGAGCGCACCAGCGACACGCCGTGGCTCCCGCGCTTGACGCGGATTGCGTCCTCCGCCCCCACCATCGACGACTCCTGCCCGTCCACCGTCAACGTCGCATCGTGGTCCGACACCCGCACGTGAATCTCGATCTCGAAGGTGTCGGGCAGGACCACCGGCCGGTTCGAGAGCGTATGCGGACAAATCGGCGCGAGCACCACCACGCCCAGGGTAGGATAGATGATCGGGCCGCCCGCGCTCAGCGCATAGGCGGTCGAGCCGGTTGGCGTCGAGATTATCAGGCCGTCGGCGCGATAGGTGCAAAACGGCAGCCCGTTCGCGTGCACCTCCAGATGGAGCATCCGGCCGAGCGGCCCCCGATTCAGCACCACGTCGTTGACCGCGACGAACCGGTCGAGCCGCCGCAGATCATGGGTCGCGCGCTGCACCACCACATCCAGCGTGATTCTGCGATCGACCTCGTAATCGCCTTGCAGGACCCGATCCAGCGCCTGCATCGACTCCTCGATCGTCACCTGGGTGAGAAATCCGAGCCCTCCGAGATTGATCCCAAGAATCGGGGTGCCGCGGGCCGCGGCAACTCGCGCGACGCCGAGCAGCGTCCCGTCTCCGCCGAGCACGACGATAAAGTCGGCCCGCTCGGCGAGCGCCTCGCGCGAGATCGGTTCGGCA
>Ga0070741_10018834_pt1 | contig 11109 bp, 7 predicted proteins | sample Coa_R1_4_FD_66440 | JGI IMG/M metagenome (GOLD analysis project Ga0070741, IMG submission 66440) | Surface soil microbial communities from Centralia Pennsylvania, which are recovering from an underground coalmine fire - Coalmine... | ecosystem: Environmental > Terrestrial > Soil > Unclassified ...
CAGAAAACCCGCACCGCCGGTGATCAGGGCGCGCGCCATCACTGCCCCGGCCGGCCCACCGAGACATAGGTGAAGCCTTCGCTCTTCATCCGATGCGGATCGTAGACGTTGCGAAGATCGATGATGATCGGCTGCCGCAGGCTGCTCTTGATCCGCTCCAGCTTCAAGGCGCGGAACTCGTTCCATTCCGTGGCGATCACCAGCGCGTCGGCGCCCACGGCGGTCTCGTAGGCGTCGTGGCAGAACGTGACGTTCCGGAAGATCTTGCCGGCGTTCTCCATCGCCTGCGGGTCGTAGGCCCGAATCGCGGCTCCCTGTTTCTGCAGGCCGGCGATCAGAGGAATTGTCGGCGAGTCGCGCATGTCATCGGTCTCCGGCTTGAAGGCCAGACCGAGCAGCGCGATCGTCTTTCCCTTCACGTTGCCGCCCATGGCGTCGATGACCTTTCCAACCATCCGCTGCTTGATGTTGTCGTTGACGCGCAGAACGGACTCGATGATCTGAAACTCGTAGCCGTAGCGGCGGGCGATGTCGGCAATCGCGGAGGTGTCCTTGGGAAAGCAGGAGCCGCCGAAGCCGGGACCGGCCTGCAGAAACTTCGATCCGATGCGCGTGTCGAGTCCCACCCCGCGTGCAACGTCCTGGACATCGCCTCCGATGAGCTCGCAGAGCACCGCAATCTCGTTGATGAACGAGATCTTGGTGGCCAGGAACCCGTTCGAGGCGTACTTGATCAGCTCCGATGACTCGACATTGGTCACGACGAACGGGATCTCCAGCGAGTGCAGCGGGGCATAGATCTCCTTCATCAGATCGACCGATTCGTCGTCCGAGGCGCCGATGACCACGCGATCGGGCCGCATGAAATCCTCGATCGCCGACCCCTCGCGCAGAAACTCGGGATTCGAGACCACCGCGCCGCGATGCCCGTTGCCCGCGTCGCGCAGGATTCTCTCGATCATCCGCCCCGTGCCGATCGGCACGGTCGACTTGGTGATGACCAGCTTCGGCCCGTTCATGTACCGGGCGATCGTGCGCGCCACTTCCTCCACGTACCGCAGATCGGCCGAGCCGTCCGGCTTCGGAGGGGTGCCAACGGCGATGAAAATCGCCCGCCCGAAACGAATCGCGTCCGGCAGATCGGTGCTGAAGCGCAGCCGCCCCTCGCTCACATTGCGCGCCACGATCTTGTCCAGACCCGGCTCGTAGATCGGGATTTTCCCCTGATTCAGCGCCTGAATTTTCTTATCGTCGATGTCGACGCAGACGACGTCATTCCCGAAGTCAGCGAGCCCCGCGCCGGTCACCAGGCCAACGTAGCCTGTCCCAATGATGGCAATGTCCAAACGCGCGGGATCGTACCACGCGCGGCCAGGCTCACAAGGCGAGCGGCTTCCCCATCCACACCCGAGCGATGAAGTCGACCAGCGGCGGCTTCCCGTGCGGGTCGCGGATGCGCGCGTTGACCTGGGCTCGGTGATCCATGCTGGGCATCGCCACCTGGATCATCGTCTCGCCGCAGCCTGTCATCGCCCTCGGCGTCCGGGGTGGCGCGAACCGCGCGCCACACGAGTGCATCGGCCACTCCATGCGGGTGAAGAGATCGCGGATGATGGCGAGAAGGTTCACGCTTTCCGGCGTCTTTCGTGGAGGTCAGACAGAAACCGTGATCTGGCCCGTAAACCCGTTATAGAACATTGTGCCGGTGGCCAGAAAATCACGCCCAAGGAGAGTAACGACACCTTGCGCCTTCAGATTTGCGGAAGCCCTGAGCCGACGAGTTCGAATTCCACGGGATATACGTTGCCTTGATTCGCAGCGTGCGATGCAGAAGCCATTGTCACGACATCAATCACCGGTAGCCCCATTTTGCTGTGCGGTCTGATCATCAATGCAGGTACTGAACGCTCCGGTATCGATCAGTGCCAGCCCCGAAACTGGCTGAGGCAGTTGCTTACCCTGCTGCGTAAGTTGAGCAGCGAAGTTGCGTTCCTATTTATCTGGGTGCTCGGCCTGCAACTCGGCGCGGTGTGCTGCGAAATATGCTCGTTCTTTGTCTAACACGTCGGGCCTCGCTGCAACGTTCCCGTGCGTCAGTTGGCCGCATCACTGCTTCGGCTTGGGCGGCGGGACGGTGGTGGTCACCGCGGCGGTGCCGTCTTTGGCCACTGTCGTGGCGGGGGTGGGCGGGGCGATGGAGCGCTCGGTCTGCACGCGCTTCTCGATGCCGCGCTCCTGGCGGCTGCGGATCAGCCAGCGCAGCAGCTTCGATTCGTTGATGCCGATCAGGATGTCGTTGATCGACTCATAGACCGACGGGTCGTTGATCATTTTGCCGGCGGTTCCCTGCCCCGAGTTCAACTTCCCGACGGCATCGTTCAACTGATGCACGAGCGAGCTGAATTCGGCGAGAGTCGTATCGCCGAACTGCTTGTCGTTCAGCAGGCGGGGAACCATCCCCTGGCCGTTCTGCATCGCCGCGGTGAAGGCAGCGAGGTTGGCGGAGGTGACGCGCAGGTTCTCGACCAGATCGAAGATCTTCTTCTTCTCCTCGGGGTCATTGAGCAGCGCGGGAATCGCTCCCTGCCCGCTTTCGATCCCTTTCTGCAGCGTGGCGGTGATGCTCTTCAGCGAATTCGCCGTCGAGGCCAGCGATCCGGTCAGGTCGTCGGCGTACTTGTCGTCGTAGATCATGCGCCCAAGCAGGCCATGGCCGCTCTCGATATGCGCCAGCACGGAATTGGTCTTGTTCAGCGTCGCCAGAAGCGTGTCGGTGATCCGCTGCCTGGTCTCGGGCGAGCTGGTGAGTTCGCCGAGCAGTCCTTCGCCGCGATCGACGCGATTGAGGATGTTTTTCATCGAATACGAGATCTGCACGAGGTTGTCCACGAGGTCCTCGCCCGAGGAGAGGAGCTGGTCGACGTTGGTCTGGCGTGCGGCGGGAATGATCGATCCAGGCTCGAGCGGCTCGAACCGCGGACTGCCCGGCGAGATGTCGATGTAGCTGTCGCCGGCCAGCAGCCCGAGTTTTTTCAAACGTGCCCGCGAATCGCCGCGAATGCGATCGCCGTATTTGCGGTCGACTACCAGCGTGATGTCGACATCCTTCTGCTTCGGGTCGCTCGGCAGGAAGATGTCACGGATGGTCCCCACCGTGACCCCGGAGATCTTCACCGGATTGCCCTCGGCCAGTCCCGCGGCGTTGTCCAGCCGGACCTTGTACTCGTTCTTGCGCGAGAAGATCTTCTGCTCGGATCCGATGAAGAACAGGAACACCATCAGCACGACGGCTGCGGACGTGACCAGTGCGCCGACGCGGATGGTGCTCTGTTTTGATGTGCCGGGCATGATGAGTTACGAAACGGTCTCGCCGAGCTGCTTCATTTCAGGCTGCGCGGCGGCCACGGCACTGGCCTTCAGGAAGGCCCGCAGATCGTTGTCATCCGACGCACGCGCCTGGTCCATTGTGCCGATCCATTCGAACGTGCCGTGATTCAGGAACGCGATCCGGTCGCCCACCGAGAAGGCAGACTGGATATCGTGCGTCACCACCACGGAGGTAACGTTCAACTTCGACTGCAGGTCGATGATCAGGTCGTTGATCACCTGCGCGGTGATCGGATCGAGCCCGGTCGTCGGCTCGTCGTAGAGGATCATCTTCGGATCGAGCACGATGGCCCGCGCCAGCCCCACGCGCTTGCGCATCCCTCCCGAGAGGCTGACCGGCATCAGATTCTCCACCCCGTGCAGGTTCACCAGCTCCAGCTTCTCGCGCACCGCGCGCTCGATCTCCTCCTCGGTCATCTGGGTGTGCTCCCGCAGCGGAAAGGCCACGTTCTCGAAGACGGTCATGGAGTCGAACAGCGCCGCGCTCTGAAACAGCATCCCGAATTTCTTGCGCACGCGATACAGCTCTTCCTCCGGCAGATCGGTGATGTCTTCCTCTTCGACCACGATCCGCCCGGCCTCGGGGATCTCCAATCCCAGCATGTGCCGCAGGGTGACCGATTTGCCCGATCCCGAGCCGCCGAGAATGACCATCACTTCTCCGCGATAGACCTTCAGATTCGCGCCGGCCAGCACCTGCTTCGGCCCATACGCCTTATAGACGTTCTCGAATTCGACGAACGGCTCGCGCAGCACGCGCCTCCGGTCAGGTACCGCCCGCGACTCGGCGCGACGATCGGGAATCGGTGTCTCGTTCATCAGAAAGCCAGGAGAAACAGCTTGGTCAGAAAAAAGTCCATGATCAGGACCGTGATGGCGGCCATGACCACCGTGACCGTCGTTGAGCGTCCGACGCCATCGGCGCCCCCCGAGGTTCGCAGACCGTTATAGCAGGCGATCAAGCCGACGGCGAATCCGAAGAAAAAGGTCTTCCCGATGCCCGAGGCCAGATCGTTGTACTTGACGGTGTCGATGACGCTCCGCATGTAGTAATTTCCCGTGAGGTGGAGATTGGCCACGGCGATGACCAGGCCGCCGAAGATGCCGACGGCGTTGGATACGATCGTCAGCACGGGAAACATCAGCGTAGTGGCCAGCACTTTCGGGACCACGAGCTTGCGCACGGGGTTCGTGGCCATGGCGCGGAGGGCGTCGATCTGCTCGGTAACCTTCATGGTGCCGATCTCGGCCGTGATCCCCGCCCCCACGCGGCCCCCGACCATCAACGACATCAACACCGGTGCGAGCTCGCGCACCAGCGAGAGCGAGACCACTTTGCCGATGAAGAGCTTCACTCCGAACTGTTCCAGCGAATACGCGGTCTGCAGCGCGAGAACCATTCCGATGAAGAGCGAGGTGATGCCCACGATGGAAAGCGATCGGACGCCGACCTGCTCGAACTGCGTCAGCAGCAATTGCGTTTCGAGCGGTCCGCGGATCGCTTCACGAATGGTCTGCGCGCCAAGATCGCTGATGCCGCCGACGTACACCAGCGCGCGCTGCGCGCGATCGCGCGCCCGCGCCAGCACGCCGGGCATCGGCGGCGACGGCACGGGGAGATTGTTGGTGATCGAAGTCACGTCAGTGTCCGTTCCCGAAAATCATACGCAGCAGGCGTCTGATTCCACGGTCTTTTTCTTTCTGCTGTCGCTGTGCCGGCTGCCCCTGATCGGGTGTCGCCGGCTGTTCGCCGGGCAGGGCCTCCGAGTCGCGCCAGAAGGGGCTGGGCTCGCCGCTGCCGGCGTGCAGCGGACAGAGCGAGGTCGGCTCGGTTCCGGCGACAAAGATCTCGTCGCGCGGCTGCGGACAGTACGGCGTGGCCAGCATCCCCGATTGGGGATCGATCATCCGGTCGATCACGTCGTCGGGGCGTTTCCAGTCGACATCCGGAACGAGGCCGGCGATGCGGTTCATGTGCGCGGTCCAGATGGGGATGCAGGCGTCCCCGCCCGCGAGGCGGGTGCTTGTACCGTCGTCGAATCCGACCCACACCAGGCTGAGAATTCGGGGCGAGTAGCCGATGAACCAGGCATCCCGGTAGTTGCTCGTGGTGCCGGTCTTCCCCGCGAACGGCTCCTCGAAGCCGAGCGAGCGCGCCCTGGCCGCCGTGCCGTAGTTGAAAACGTCCTTGAGCATGTCGTTCATCACGTAGCAGACGCTCGCCGGCGCGACGCGTTTCATCTTCACCTCGCGGCTCTCCAGCAACTTTCCTTCCCGGGTGGAAACGGCGAGGATGGAAATCGGCTCGGCCTTCACGCCGAGGTTGGCAAACGCGGAGTAGGCGTAGGCGATCTCCAGCGGCGTCACCTCAAAGGACCCGAGGGAGACGGAAGGGTACGGCTCGAGACGGCTTTGGATTCCGATCGTCGAGGCCTCCTTGATCACGTTCGGCACGCCGGCATCGATAGCAGCGCGCACGGCGGGGATGTTGTATGAGTGCGCCAGCGCCTCGCGAACCGTCACGCGCCCGTGGAATCGCAGATCGTAGTTCTGCGGCTGCCATACCGCGTTGCCGGTGCGCACGGTGATCGGCGAATCGTCGAGCACGGTGGCCGGCGTGAATGCCTGCTGGCCGCGCGCCGGATCCATGGCCGTCGCGTAGACGAACGGCTTGAAAAGCGAGCCCGGCTGGCGGCGCGCCTGAATGGCGCGATTGAACTGCGTCTTGGAGTAGTTTCTGCCGCCGACCAGCGCCTTCACGTAGCCGGTGCCCGGCTGGATCGTCAGGATCACTCCCTCGAGCGGAGTCCGCGCCTTTTTCAAGTTCGGATAACGCCGCGTCAGGTCGGTGATGCCGCTGTCGAGTGCCTGCTCCGCCGATCGCTGCATGATCGTGTCGAGGGTGGTGAAGATCCGCAGCCCTTCGGTCTTGAGCTGTGTTTCGGGATAGGTCTCGCGAAGCTGCTTGAGCACCAGGTCGACGAAAAACGGCGCGCTGCGTGAGGTCCTCGGGAATCGCGCCGTCGACAGGGGCGACGCGACCGCCGCTTCGTAGGCGTCCGGCGTGATCTTCTTCTGATCGAGCATCAGCTTGAGCACCAGATCGCGGCGCGGCTTGGCCCGTTCCGGATATTTCAGCGGCGACAGCAGGTTCGGCGAGCGGATCATTCCCGCCAGCGTCGCCGCTTCCGGCAGCGTCAGATAGGTCACGTGTTTTCCGAAATAGACCTGCGACGCCTGCTCCACGCCGATGATCTGCACCGCGCCGTTCTGCCCGAGGTAGATCTCGTTGAGGTAGGCCTCGAGAATCTCGTTCTTGGAGAAGCGCGCCTCGAGCAGCACGGCCTCCAGCGCTTCGAGAGCCTTGCGTTTCCAGGTGCGCTCGGGGTTGAGAAAGAGATTCTTGACCAGTTGCTGCGTCAGCGTCGATCCGCCGTGGGTCCACGCTTTCTGGCGCAAGTCGGTCATGAGCGCACCGAGCGTCCCGCGGATCGAGATCCCCTCGTGGTGATAGAAGTTCTTGTCCTCGGTGGCGATGATCGCATCGGTCACCGAGCGCGGCACGGCGCTCAGCGCCACCGGCAGGCGGTCTTCCATCTCATTGTTGTAGATCGAGGTGATCAGCTCCGGCTCGATGCGGATGCCGCGCAACGGCGCGCCGTCGTCGAGGCGTTTCACCGAACGGACCGTCGAACCGTCGAAGTCGATCCGGACGGGAAGGGCGCGGAATTCGATGTCGGGGTATTCGAAGTTCTGCAGGTAGATCTCCAGCCCGCCATCGACGTAGCGATACTCTCCCGGATTGGCCACGCGCTCGCGCGTTTCGTGATAGCCGACGTGGTTCAGCTTCGGCTCCAGCAGCGCCCTCGGAAGGCGCATGCCGGGGACGATCGGCGTGGCGTCGGAGTATACCCGGCTCGGCAGGTCCCACCGCCGCGCCGACTCGAATCTCTTGGTGATGACGGCGTAGGTGTAGCCGGCGAAGCCGATCATCGCCACGAAGGCGACCATCACCAGAAAGGCGATGCCGGCGGAATGGCGCCAGAGAAAGTCTTTGATGCGCGAGCGTTTGGGCATCGGTCAAGGCGTTAGGTGTCAGGCGCTGGGCCTTAGGTCCCCTAACGCCCAACCCCTGGCACCTGGCGCCCGTTCCTAGGGTAGCAAACCGCAAAGTGCTGCCCCGAAATGCCCTTGCTGCCAGCAGGCCTAGGAGATTCGCGTGTTGGTGAGCCGGTTCAGCTCCGCGCGCATGGCGTCGAACTCGTAGGGCTTGAGAATGAAGCCGACGTTCGGCCGGGCGAGGTATTCCTGGAGTTTCGCCGAATCGCCGTGGCCGGTGGAGAAAAGCACCGGAAGCGCCGGCCAGCGCCGCTCGACCTCCAGATAGACGCCGACGCCGTCCATGTCGGGCAGGCCGATGTCGAGCACCACCGCGTCGGGAGCGAAACTCTCGATGAGGGGAATCGATTCTGCGCCGGTGGACGCAATGGCCACTTCGATTCCTTCCGTCTCCAGAAGCATGGCGATGCCGGAGGCGACCGCGCTCTCGTCTTCGACCAGCAAGACGCGCCGAAGCGAGAGCTGCTGCCGGGCAGCCTCCGGCGCGGCCTCATGAAGGATCGGTGAGGTGGCGGGGATGAACAGGTGGAACGTCGAACCGGCTCCCGGCTCGCTTTCGACGAAGATGTGCCCTTCGTGGCGGGTCACGATCTGATAGGCGATGGCCAGGCCGAGGCCGATTCCTCCGGCTTTTGTCGTGAACAGCGGCTCGAAGATGTGCTCCAGTCGCTCGCGGGCGATGCCGCAGCCCTCGTCGTTCACGCTGAAGTGGACGAATCGGTCGGCGGACTTGATCACGCCGAAGGGAAACGATCCGAAGCTCTTCGACAGGTGCGCGGACACCCGCAGCGTGCCGCGCCGCCCCAGCATCGCATCGCGCGCGTTGATCGCCAGGTTCGTGAAGACCTGGGCGAGCTGGAGCGGGTCAGCGAGGACGTGGAGATCGGAGCCGGCCTCGATGCGGAGGTCGACGTCGGCGCCGAGGAGCGGTTCGACTTCCCCCTTCCAGCGCTCGAAGAAATCGGAGAGCGCGAGGCACTGCAGTTCCGGCTCGGCCGGGCGTGTGAAGCGGAGGATCTCATCGGTGATTCGCTTGCCGCGCCGCACCGCGTGGAGGATGTTGTCGGTCACGCTGCGCAGCCCCTTCGGGGAGCTGCGCTGGATGACCTCGACGTTCGGCTGAATGCCCATCAGAACATTGTTGAATTCGTGGGCGATCGATGCCGCGACGCGACCAAGACTGCTGACGCGTTTGGCCTGCTCGAGCTGGTCCTCGAGCTGCTTGCGCTCGGTGAGGTCCATCATCGCGCCGACCATGCGCACCGGTTTCTTTTGCGCATCGCGCACGATGTACCCGCGATCAAGAACATGGGCATACGTCCCGTCGGTGCGCCGCAGCCGGTACTCCATGGAGCAGATCATCTCGCCCGAGCCGAGGGCCTCGCGCAATTTCGTCTCGCAGGCCTGGCGGTCATCGGGGTGCACACGGTCCGTCAAGAGTTCGATTGTTGCGCTCGACTCGACGGCAGGGTAGCCGTAGGCTTTCTCGAAGGCGCTGCTGCGCCACATCGTCCCAGCGACAATGTCCCAGTCCCAGATCACGTCATTGGTGGCATCGGCAATGAGCCGGAAGCGTTCCTCGCTTTCACGCAGAAGCTGCTCGGCACGCTTTCGTTCGGTGATGTCTTTGAGCGCGCCGACGACGCGGAGGATGCGCTGTGCCGGGTTGCTGGTCACGGTGCCCGTGCACCACAGCACTTTCTCTATGCTGTCGTGCAAGCGAACGCGCATCTCCCACTCCTCGTGGCCGCGCGCGAGCAACGTGCGCTGCACTTCCTCGAGCTTCGCCCGGTCTTCTTCGACCACCAGATCGGCGAGCGTGGAGAACGGAAGAGGCGCCTCGGTTGGCGGTACGCCCAGAATCCGGAACAACTCCTCGGACCACAGCATCGTCCCGGCGATCAGGTCATGTTCATAGCTGCCAAGGCCGGCTGACCGCTGCGCCTCGGCGAGCTGCCGCTCGCTGCGGCGCATCTTCTCCTCGGCCTCCTCGCGGCCGGTGATGTCGCGGGCCACGCCGAGAAATCCGATGCTCCGGCCGCCGATGACCTGATCGACAACGGTCAGCTCCAGCGCCACGCGCTGTCCGTCCTTCCCGAGCAGAACCAGACGCGACATGGGGATGCTTCCGTCTCGCCGCAGTTCATCGAACAGCCCTTTCGCGGTCTCCTGGCATTCCGCCGGAATCAGAGCCATGAACGGCCTTCCGATCCACTCCTCGCACGGCCAGCCGAGGATGCGTTCGAACGCGGGATTCAACGAGGTGAAGAGTCCTTCGAAGGAGAGCGTGTAGATGATCTCCTCCGCCTGGTCGAAGACGCTGCGATAGCGCTCTTCCGAAGTGCGCAGCTCCGCCGTCCTTTCTTCCACGCGCCGCTCCAGCTCGACTTCGGCCATCTTCCTCGTGGTGATGTCACGAGCGACCCAGATCACGGTCGATTCGCTCAGCGGCGACACTGACGCGTTGAACCACAACTCGTTCTTGTCAATGGTCAGCGAATAGTCGACTTCCACCGTCTCTTTCGCCGCCAACGCACGGCGAATCGTGGCCACGATCCAGCCGGCAAAGTCGGGAGGGAATATCTCGTGCACTCGCGCCCCGACAACCTGCTTCTCGGGTCGATAGCGAGGCGAGCGTTTGGTGGCCACCACTTCGACATAAGTGCCGTTCTCGTCCAAAACGAACAGCAGGTCGTCGATCGACGAAACCAGCGCGCGCAGTTTCGACTCGGATCGATGAAGGCGGAGAACGGTCCGGCGCACGAAGAGCATGACCACGACGACCACGAGCCACTCGGTGAACTCGCCGGCAAGATGATCGGGGTGGGCGACCAGTATCAACGAGGTGACCAGCAGAGCAGCCGCGCCGGCAATCCAGCCGCCCGCGAGCGCCGCCAGTGCGACCCCCGCCATCGCGAGGACGTCCACGAGGCGCGTGTAGGTCTCGGTCGGCCACTCGACCAGGGCGGTAGCCGCAAGAAGGCCTACAGCAACAAAACCCAGGAGCTGGAGCTGTCGGCGGCTCAGTGGCATGAGCTCAATCGTTCTCAAACGATGTGCCGCATCGGATCTCAGCTAACACCTTGAAAAAAAATGAGTTTCTTGTTTTGGACAGGATCGGAGAATGTCCAGACGGCGAAAGTCGTCCAGTTTCCGGACATCTACGGGCCGCTTGGTCGTCGCCGGCTCGAAAGCGTGTCGGGAGGGATCAGCAGCGCTCCGCGGTCTGTGAATGCGAATCGGTCCTGCCAGTCCGATCGCCCGCACATGCCCAGCCAGTAATTGACCGATTCCCACTGCACCAGTGCGGCCACGCGGTCGGAGAGGCGATAGGAGATCACGATCTGTCGATGCCATTGGCCGTCCATGCCGAGGTACGCGTCTGTCAGGCCGGCGGCACAGACGCCGCCGGAGTTGACCTGCTGCGCCCACGGCCGCGAGCCGTCAAAGCCGACGCCGATCCAGAAGTCGGAGGCGAGCCACTTGATGTCGGGGATCTCGTTCCAGTCGGGCGGCGCGACGCGGTAGGTGAGCCAGCCCGCATCGAAATACTGCTTCACCTGGTTCCGCGCGTCGACGGCCACGGCGAGAAACTGGCCGTAA
>Ga0070741_10018835_pt1 | contig 11109 bp, 5 predicted proteins | sample Coa_R1_4_FD_66440 | JGI IMG/M metagenome (GOLD analysis project Ga0070741, IMG submission 66440) | Surface soil microbial communities from Centralia Pennsylvania, which are recovering from an underground coalmine fire - Coalmine... | ecosystem: Environmental > Terrestrial > Soil > Unclassified ...
CCGAGATTGATCTCGGCGGTAGCGATCAGCTTGCCGGGTTCGGGAAGGATTCGGCCCGAGGTTCGATCGATGGAGAAGGCGACGAAATAGGTCGAGCCGTCCGGGCTGACCTTGAGGGCGAAGTTGTCGTCCCCGAGGAGGCCGACTTCCGCACGACCCGAAAAATTGTCCTGGAGGAGGAGCGAGGCGGTCTTTGCTGCTGCTTCCTTGTTGACAATGAAGCGGATGTCGCCGCTGCCGCCGTTTGCCACTTCCAGGGCCGCGAACAGGACGGCGTTGCTCTTGACCGCGAGCTTGTTGGTGGCATCGGCGCTGGTGTTGACGCCCACCATCGTGAACTTGCCGGCCGCCGGGGTGGACGCGCCGATGCCGGCCCCGTCGATCACTCCACCGGTGATGGCCACATTGTTCGCCGGTTGAGTAGCGATGCTGCCGAGGCCGAGATTGCCTCGTGCTGCGGATGGGCTCGCCAGATCCGAGAGGTTGTTTGCGGCAAGGAGCGCGCCGGTCGCGGTGGTCTGGCTGAAGCCGATCGCCGTCGTACCGAGCGTCCCGCCGACATTGGACGTGCAGAGCCAGACCGTATCGTGCTGGGCAGTGCCCTCTTCGACGACGACCAGCGAGCCAGGATGCTCGTCGTAGGTATCAAACTCGCCGGCGCGAGAAGCCGCGCCGGACACTGGCACGACATAGACGCCGTTCTCCCCAGCGGCGCTCTGGTCGTTGACCAGCGCAAGATCGCCAGTCGCGGCAGTGATACCGTCGTGAGTCGTCCCCGCCGAAAGACCGCCGCCGGCAAGGTTGACGTTCGCCGTCGTCTTGAAGCGGACCCGCTGGCGTTTGCCGAGGTTGGTGGCGATGCCGTCGACATAGGTCTTGGTCGCAGCATCGCTGCCCGCCAAAGGCGCCGGTAGCCCTACCAGGCCATATTGTGCGGTGACCTTGCCGGTCGTCTTGTCGATGACGAGGGCGTCGTTCCAGCCGGACCCATCGGGCGAGACCTTGAAGTGGAAGCTGTCGTCGCCGGTCAGCCCGATCTCCGCGCGGCCCGAGAAATTGTCCTGGAAGAGGAAGGAGGCGGTGTCGCCCGCCGTCTCCTTGCTGAGCTTGACCTGAACATCGCCGTTACCGCCGTTCGCGACCTCAAGTGCGGCGAGCAAAATGGCGTTGCTCTTCACGGCGAGCTTGTTGGTCGCGTCGGCGGTCGTGTTGATGCCGACCATCGGCAGGTTCTGGAGGGCGAGGACCGACATGAGATCGGTCCATACCGAACCGGTGAAGATCAGAAGCCGCTGCTCGTCGGCCAGATAGGCGAGAAGTCCCTTCTCGCCAGGATAGAAGCGCCAGGCGCCGTCGAGGCAGAAGGCGATCTCGCCGGCATGGCCAGCCCACGCGCCAGTCGGGCTCGCGGCGACGAGATAGGTGTCGCCGTCTGCGGGACCGCCGGGAGGCGCCGTCAGGTCGCGATCGAGCAGATAGAGGTCGACCAGCGCGTCCAGCTGGTTCAGCGCCTCGTTATGGGTGATCTCCTTCTGCGCCTGCCCCTGCGCAATGTAGGGCAGGCCGAAGCGCGGCGTCGGCATCGCAAATGTTCCTGACTTAGCGGAGTGGCGTGGTCAGAGCGTCGCGGCGGCCGGCCAACCGCGGCCGACGGTGGCTGAGAGCTGGTAGACCCTCACCGCTACGGAGGACTGCGGCGTCCCGAAATCCGCCGTCTGCTGGGCGGCTGTGTAGGTCACCGTCGGGCTGGTCACCGCGATCGTTCGAACGACGATCGAGCCGTTGAGGACGTCGACCTCGTAGCGCTCGCTCTCTTCGTTGAGCGGAATGTCGGTACCATCGGCCCAGACGCCACCGATCCGCGTCCGGCGAACCCAGCTGATCGCGAGGTCGCCGGAACCGATGCGGATGCCGGCGACATGCACCGGAGACCAGGGCATCAGGCCGACAGCGCGGGCGGTGAAGGTTTCCTGCTGCCAGGCGGGATCGGAGAGGTCGAGCGGCGTCGGGCCCCATTTGTAGAATCGCGCCTGACCGCGCTCGGCGAGCGCCGCCTGCAGCTGGTCCACCGCGCCGTCGAGGAGAACGACGGGCGCGCCAGCCGGAAGCGGCGCGCCCATGGCGTGTTCGGTGCCCAGGCGTCCGCGGAGAAGCTTGGTGAGGTCGTAAGTGCTGGTCGCAACCAGATCGGCATTGCAGAACTGGACGATCTCCCAATCGCCGTCCGCGTTCAGCAGCGCCAAGGCATCAGAGCGCCCTGACAGGATTGCCGCCTCGGACGCGCTCGCCAGTTCGCCGGCATAGAGCTGGACCCGAAGCGTATTGACCACGTCGAAATAGTCCGTCGGCCCGGCATAGAAATCAAAAACCGTCTCGCCGATCGTCCCCTTGATCGGCAGCGCGGTGTCGACCGCGAAGTCGTCACCGGTCGGGCTGTCCATCACCGTGACGCCGGCAAAAGGCGACGAGGTCGTCGCCACATATGGCGCATAGGGAATATCGGAGTCGCGGAGGACGGGCAGGTCCATGATTTCCAGGATCGCGCGGCCGTAGACGGTCGGCGGCACAAAGGTCGGCGGAGCGATGCCGGGCAGCGGCACGGCATAGATCGCCGACTCGGTTCGCTGCGCCTCGATGGCGCGGGGGCCGCTGTCGGTGATCCGGGTCAGGCGGAACGCGCGCGGACGGCCATCCACGACAAGGTCGACGACATCGCCGGGGTCGATGGCGATAAGCGCGGGCGGCAGACCGAGCCGTGCAGTCTCCCGACCAATCCACGCTTCGGCCAGCGCCCGGTCGGCGATGGTCTGGGCCTGGATTTCATCCATGACGAGGGCGAAGCTGGCATCGCTCTTCCGGTCCGACCAGCCGGCAAGCCGGCTCGCCGAAATGCTACCGGACTGGTAGTCGCCATTGCCGTCGATGAAGGTGATCGAGACGATATCCGGAAGCTCGGTCTCCTCAGCCCGGACCAGCGTGGCGATCTCGCCGCGATCGGGTAGCACGCAGTCGGCAATCTCGATCGAGGCCACTGGCGCCCGCCCCCGCGGCACAAAGCGGATGACACCCTCGCTCTCGACCGCGTCGAAGGCGAAGGCGTTCATCATCATCTCGATCTCGGCGCGCGGGCTCATGGGCTGATCGCGCACATAGCCGACCACCACCCCGAAGAGGCCCGACACGTCGACGTCGGTGAAGCCAACGCGGGCGCAGCGTTCGGCAACCAGCGCCGCGAGATCGGCGAGACCAATCTTCCCGGTCAGCCAATGGCCGAGTGGCCAGAGCGGGCCATCACCCCAGGCATCGGTGCGGGCCGGCCAGGCCGGATAGGGCCGCGCATCCCACGTCCATACGGCGATCGTTCCGATCATCCGGCCGCCATAGACCGAAGAGATCGGATTGTTGCCAGCACCGGCGCTCCAGTATTTGAGGAGGGCCTCAATGCCCCGGCGCTGGATGAGGTCGTCGCGCGTGCCCCGGCTGTAATAGGGGAGTGCGCTCTCGGACGACTTCGGGTCGTAGAATACATTCGGCTGGTTGGTGCCCTTGTCGACCGAGGGGACACCGAACTCGGTGAACCAGATCGGTTTCGACTGCGGCGTCCATGCGGTGGCCGATCCGCTCTGGATGCCACCGGGCCGGTTGAAGTGTTGGTTCAGCCACCAGTTCCGAACGTCCTTGGCCCGATAGACCCACGGCTTGCCGTAGGCGCCATCGGTGATCGGCGTCCGCGTCTGGGCGTCGCGGTCCGCGTCGCTGGCATAGAACCAGTCGAAATACTCGCCGCCCTCGATGTTGGATTGGAGATAGGAGCGCTGGTAGATCGACGTGGCGCCGGCCGTGGCGTCGAGGTGAGGGCCGTCCCGCCAATCGGAGAGCGGCACATACAGGTCGATCCCGACGAAATCGATGTTCGAGTCTGCCCACAGCGGATCGAGATGGAAGAAGAGGTCACCGCTGCCGTCGCCCGGCTGGTAGCGGCCGTAGTCCGACCAGTCGGCGGCGTAGCCGACCTTCACGCCCGAGCCGAGGATGGTCTTGGCGTCGTCGGCAAGGTCCTTGAGCTTGTCGACCGCCGGGAAATGCGTGCCGCTGTCGCGGACGGCGCAGATACCGCGAAGTTCCGACCCGATGATGAAACCGTCGATGGCGTTCGGTGCAACGCTGTTGATGGCATCGCAGAGCTTGGCGTAGTGCAGGATGAAGCGCCGAAAGCTCCATTCGCTCGGGCCCGAATAGCTGGTCGTCACGTCATCGGTCGAGCCGTTGACCGAGACGCCAATCTGGCTGCGCGTAACCGAACCGAAGAAACCCGAGATCTGGCCCGTCGCCGCGCCGGTCTTGTCGACCGTGCCTGGCTGTCCCGGCGCCGGATCGCAGGTGATCCGCCCTCGCCAGGAATAGACCGGCTGGCCGGTATTGCCGGTCCATGGATCGGGCAGCGTGTTGCCCTCCGCGATGTCCATGAACAGGAAGGGATAGAAGACGACCGAGAAGCCCCGTGCCTTCAGATCGCGAACCGCGCGAACGACCGAGTCGTCGGACGGCGTGCCGCCATAGGCGGGGCGGCCATCGACCGTGCTGACCACCGCCGCACCGCCGCGGGTGATGCCATGAACCTTCCAGGCATCGGGCGTCGTGGTCTTGCTCGATACCTCGACCTTCGGCCGGACGCTGCAATGGCCGGCGCGGAGATCGTCGCCGAACCAGCCGACGACGAGCAGGACGGTACCGACATTCGGCAGCGAGTCCTGAAGGTCGTCGAGGGCAACGTTCCAGTCAGCCGTACCCTGGCCCGAGAAGGCATTCTCGGGCGTGCTGGCACCGCCGCCGAGATCCCGTGTCTCGACCACCGTGTCGTAGACCCGTTCGCCGGCGCCGGGGATCAGCGTGATCGCCTCGACGATATCCTCGAGGCCGGAACCATCGGTCGGACTGACACGACGAAAGACCTCGAAATTGAGCTGCGGGATGCGGTTGCCGAAGGCGCCGATAGCGAAGTTCTCGAAGACCACATAGGCGGTGCCGCGATAGGCGGGCGTGTTGGCCGAGCCCTCGACCCCTTCGATCAGGGAATCCGGCGACTGGCTTGCGCCGCCCTTGTGGACGCGCATTGCGACGCCCTTCCGGTCGAGCGGCTTGCCGTCGGCCCAGATGCGCCCGATCCGGTCAATCTGCCCCTCGCAAAGCCCGACCGCGAAATTGGCGAAGTAGGAAAAGGTGGTCGTCTCGACGCCGCCGCCACCACCCTTGCCGCCCTGCTTCTCGGTCTTGGCGACCTCCTTGAATTTGGTTGCCCAGATGATCTGACCGGCGATGCGGACGCGGCCGGCGATCTCAGGAATCGGTGCGCCCTCGGTCGACGCCTGGACCTGCAGGCTGTCGAGGCGCGGGCCCTCGCTCTTCTGCGGACCCGGGCCGAAGAGCCGGGCATCGATATAGCCGCCGGCGACGGTGGCTAAGGCCCCGACAACGGTCGTGACCCATGCGGCTGCGCCGCTGGTCAGCGCCGCGGCACCGGCGGTCAAGAGAAGTGTAGCCATGAGATGAGCGGATCAGTCCTCGACGCCAGGAAAGGCGAAGACGAAACGGACGCGCCGGCGCCACCACGAGCCGATCGAGACTTCCGCGACCGCATGGGACTCGATGCCGTGCACCATGCGGTCGGGCGCGACCAGGATGGCGCAGTGCTTGGCCGGTGAATTTTCGTTGAAGGCGAAGAGAAGAAGATCGCCCGGCTGCATGTCGGCAATATCGACGACTTCCATGTGGCGGCCGGCGGCCTCGGCGAGAGTTTCTCTGCGACGCGCTTCGGCCCAGTCGCGCGAATAGGCCGGCGGTACTTCGGGCTCCTCCCCGTGAATCGCCCGCCAGACGCCGCGGGCGAGGCCGAGGCAGTCACAGCCGACGCCCTTCAGCGATGCCTGATGGCGATAGGGCGTGCCGATCCACGATCGCGCCTCGGCGACGATCGTGTTGCGCGCGATCACGTCAGCGCACTCCCGTCATTGCCGTCGCCCTTGGTCGGATAGGACAGCGCAAAATCGTTGCCTGGCATATGCGGGAAGCCGCCGAAGTTGACCACGTTGGAGAACCGGTCGCGGCATGTGGCGAGGGTCTTGTCGCAGCCGGCGGTCACGGTGAAGGCATCGCCGATCGCGATCGGGTCGGGCATCGGCAGGAACAGTGACAGGCGCGACGACCCGGTTCCGTGCGTGTGCGCCTTGATTTCCACGGCAAGCCCGGCATTGGCGCCCGAAGTCCAGACCAGCCGCCCCCGCGTGAGCACGCCGGTCGCGAGCGATCCGAGGCCGCTCGCCGTGAAGTCGAAGGCGCCGAGCACCTGAACCACCGCGCCGGTTCCGTGCCGGCCGGCGGCCGTCAGATCAATCGTGCAACGGGAGTCGCCCAGCTCCCAGGCGCAGCTTCGCTGGAAGATGCGGCCGGCGGCCTGGTCGAGGCGGGCAGCAAGCCCGCGAAGCTCTGCGGTGAAGGCGAGCGTTCCGCGCGAGACCTGACCGAGGAAGCCGGACCGCAGGATGACGCGCTGAGACACATCTTGCCAGTTGACGAGATAGATCGTCACGGCCGCGTCGTCGTAGCGGCCGGCATGGAGGTCATCCTCGGTGATCGCCGCCGAACTGAGAGCGCCTTCAACGTCGAGATTGGAGACGGCAAGCCCGAGCTGGTCCTCGATCGAGGTGGCGGTGAAGCCACTGGCCGCGCGATAGGTGAGACTGTCGAAGGCCAGATCCCGGTCATGATCGGTGAAGCCCATGACGGTGCCATCCTTCCGCTCGACGCGCCAGCAGCGGCAAAGCGTGGTGACCCCGCCGGCCAAATGTGCGGCGAGGCCGGGATCGAGGGATTTCATTTCAAGTACCTGCCAGAGCTGAATTCTGCGACGTGAGCAGTTGATTCGCCGGAACCCGACCAAGAGGCGCCGAATCGTGTCTCAGAGCTTCACGAATCTCGGGGCCAACCTGCGCACAAAGCCGGGACCACAATCCGCGAACCCAAAGAGCCGGAGAATGGGACAGCTAAGGTCTGCAACGACGCTCGGCCAATCGGCTGAAATACGTGCCAGAGGCCATTCTCCATCCACCGTTCGCTGGTTAGCTCTGGCGATTTGACCTTCGCGCCAGTCGATTCCTGGATCGAAGTCGGCAAGGTACCGGTTCCGAAGACCGGTCCAAGTGCAGCGAAAACTAATCTGCGTGGCGGTTTCGAGGCGCCGCGCAAATAGCCTGGCGTGTGTCACAATCTCGGCCGTCTCCCGCACTACTGTTTCGGGAGACAGCCAAGTTCCTCCCGGGCGCCCAAACTCCCTGACGCTGCGTTCGCGATCCTCCCGATAAGCGCGGATCAAGGTTGCCCGGCCATCCGCCGCTATCCGCCAGAAGTCTGGAAGCGAAGTGTGGAATTCGCGATCACCCAGCAAATTGGCCTCAAGGACGTCGACTCCGCCGCCGTCTGCTAGTTCGGGGTGAAACGCGGGCGCGATCTCGCGTCGATTGAAGGGGTAGAACATGCTCCAGCCAGTCCACACGGTGTCGCGGACCTCGTTGTTGATCTCCTCTAGTACCCCCGACAGCGAGGCTAAAGGGACAGCCTCTCCACCGTCGGTGGAAATCAGATAGCTTAGCTGATAGCGATTATCCTTCAACGGAACAGGCCAGGTGAAGTCACGCGCTTCCGTGAGCAACTGAAGAAAACGTTCCTCCCCTTGCTGATGCCATTGTACCAATCGTTGGACAGCACTCGGCACTTGAATCGCGGTTCCTTGCACTAGGCCGGAAATGTCACGGAGCAAACTGTCACGGTCATTCAGCACGCAGCGCCTTATCAAAGGCAGCCATTCCTCTGCGGTGAGGATAGGAGCACTCTCGGGACCGGGCTTCCGAATGTAATAGAGACCGATTTGGATACCTTGAGGTCGGCCTTTATCGTTGTTGGGCCCGTCGGCCCTTGCGGCAACCGGCGCCCGCCCGTGGCTTGGTACTCTCACGACCGGAAAGCCATCACCCCCTTTGTCCAGGATTATTTGGACCTCGCATTGAAAGGCCGGGGTCAAATAACGTTTGACGATTCCGGTAAACGTGTCGCGGTTGTATGATTCCAGCGAGGAAGGTCGCTGAACGTCTCGGGTAAGGTCGTCCTTGAACCCAAAGACCAGATACCCCCCGCCATGATTTGTGAGCGCGGCCAGGTGACGGGCGATATTTGCTCTAGAAACGCCGTCGCTGAGATCGAGCCATTCCTTTAGCTCGACATCCAACGTCTCCCGCGGAGCCTCAATCAGGTCGTTTAGATCGACGTCCATCGCGCATCCGACATGGGCCGATCGGTCACAATAGCGGAATAGCGCGGCGGGACGAAGAAGTGCAGTGTCAATCTCCGCTCGTCACTCAAGTACCTCGACCAGGCTGATTTCACTGGCGACCTGCTGATCCCAAGCATTGGCCTGCACCGGCAGGCTGTCGGTGTCGAAACGAACGGGCACATCAAACTGGAATGTCGCCGTCGGCGCTGAGCCGGGTGCCGAGCCGAAGGTGACGAGCCCGGTCTGGTGGTCGATCGACGATGGCGTCGCCGGTGAGCCGCCGATCTTGATCGCAACGGTCCCGAGGACCGGCTTCGTGATCGTGCGAACGTGCTCGTAGCCGCCGACGTTATAGCTTTTGACCAATTGCCAAACGGTCGGCGAGACTTCGACCATCGCCACGTCTGCGGCGTCGTAGTCGTTCCAGTCCTTGAAGCGGAACGAGTAGCCTCGGCCCTTCACGACATGGAAATGGCCGATGACGGCGAGCATCTCCTCGCGCGAGCGGATGCCGGTCGAAATGTTCCATTTGCCGCGGGAGTTGGCCCAGAGGATATTCCTCTGCTCGGCGCCTGAACCGAGGGTTACAACGCTGGTCGAAAATCCCGGCCCGCCGGTCGCGCCGCGGGCGACGAACGGCGGAAACGAAATGTCGAGAAACGGCTGTGGCATGGTCAGAGCCCCCGCATGCCGGCGCGGACGGCCCGGGCAAGATCGGCGGCAATCTGGGTACGGCTTGCCTGGAAGGCGGCGGGACTGGGCGTCTGGATGGTGACATAGACCGCCGGCTGCGCCTCGCGACCCCGCCCGTCATAGCGGCGGGTCTCCTCGCGCGAGAGGACGCGCTCGCCACGCTGCAGGATCGCCGGCACTTCGTCGGGCGACAGGAAGGCGCCGTCGTGAAGGCGGGGCGCAAACTGAAATAGAGCCATCGGCACATCGCGCGTCACGGCGAGCTGCTCCGCCATCCCGCCGGCGTGGCCGACGCCGATCCCCTTGAGGATCGATCCGAAGATACCACCGACCGACGAGAGCGTCGGCAGGCTGGTGCCGAAGAGAAGGTTCTTCAACGGATTGAGAAGGGCGAGCTTGACCATCTCCTGCTCGATGTCGAGGAGAGCCGCTCGACCGGCATCCGCCCACGAGTTCCAGTCGAGTTTGCCCTCGGCGATCAACTCAGAGAAATGACCGAAGACGCGATCGGTCAGACCCTGCAGCTCCTGCGTCGCCGCTTGGCTTTCCGCCAGCGACTGGTTCAGATGTTCGATCGCCGCGGCATTGGCGAGGATCGCCTGGCCTTCGGCGCTGGTGATGGCGATGCCACGCTGGCGCAGCTGCTGCTCGGCCTGAAGCTGGGCGATAACGATCGCGCGCTGCGACTCGCCTTCGCCGACCAAGTCGATCTGCTTCTGCAGGAGGCCGATCTGGTCGCGCTGCCCTTCCAGCGTCTGAAGAGCGGCGGCACGCGCTTCCTCGGCATTGAGTCGACCGTAGGCGCCGCGGAGCGCATCGATTACGCGGGTGAGCGTTTCCTTGGCATCACCCTCGGCGAGCGCCTCGGCGACGATGAGCGGGCGCAGCGCCTGCTCGGTCTGCATTGCCCGCCGCGCCTGCTCGGACGAGAGGAGCCCCGCGGCGACGGCGTCGTTGACGCGTCTCTGCGCGGACGCCTGTGCATCAAGGTCGGCGGCGGATTTCGCCGACTGGCTCGCCTGCTCGGCGATCTGATCTTGAAGCAGTTCGCGGGTGCGAAGCTCGACATCGGCGCCGTTCTTGATCGCCTCGGTCAGCGCTTTCCGTCGTGCCTCGGCTTCCGCCGCTGCCGCCGCCCCCTTCAGCCAGGCATCGGCAACGGCAAGCGTCGCCCGCGTATTGACGTCGATTGCGATCGACTGGTCACGGATCGCCTGCGTCGCATCGGCGGCCGCCTTGGCGCCGGAGCGGGCAATGTCGGCTTCGGCCGTTGCGGCCGTTATCGCCTCGCCGGAAAGCTCTATCCGCCGCCGCTCTTCGGCAATGGCCGCGCGCTGCGCCGGGGTCTTCGCCTGCAACGCCGCGATTTCGAGTTCGTCGAGACGGCGCGCCTTCTCGGCCGGGCCAAGCCAGGTGGTGATCGCCCGCGAGACCGCGTCATAGGCGGCCGAAACCTGAGCGAGGTCGGCGATCTTCTGGCGAGCAAGCGGATCGTCGAGGGCGGCCTTGAGCTTGGCCTGCTCCTCCTTGAGCTTCTGCAGGTCCTCGACGCCGGGCGTCAAGCTCCGGGCGATATCGCCGGCCAGCACCGAGGTGCGGCTCGCGGCGGCTTCCGCGGCGGCGGCTTGAACCTGCTGGTGCAGCGCGTCGAGCTGGGCTTGGACGGCGGCGATCTCGGAGTCGATCGTATCAACCGAGCGTGTGAAGAGTGGTCGGGCACCCCAGGGGCCGGTGGCGACGGAACGCTCTTGCTGCAGATCCCGGAGCCGCTGCTCCAGCGAGGGGCCGCTGAAGACACGGTCGATCCCGGAGCCGATCGAGTCGAGCGCATTCGAGGCGTTGCGCTTGACGAAGTCCCACGCACGACCAAGCGCCGTGGTGGTGTCGCTGGCCTCTACCAGACTACCTTTTAGGGCGTCGAGTAGAGCCCGCTGCGCCCCGGTGAAATCGTTCTGGGCGGCAAGCGTCTTGACGTATTGCCGGGTCCGGTCGTCAAGGAACCCGACTTTGGCATTGAGCGCGTCGGCGCCTTTGCCCGGATCGGCAAAGGCCGTGGCCAGTTCCTTGACCGCCTCGTCGACATCCTCGCCGGT
>Ga0070741_10018836_pt1 | contig 11108 bp, 8 predicted proteins | sample Coa_R1_4_FD_66440 | JGI IMG/M metagenome (GOLD analysis project Ga0070741, IMG submission 66440) | Surface soil microbial communities from Centralia Pennsylvania, which are recovering from an underground coalmine fire - Coalmine... | ecosystem: Environmental > Terrestrial > Soil > Unclassified ...
CCCGGCAGACCCTCGAAGTTGAACGTCTCGGCGACCACGCCCTGGCCGGCAAACGACGCGTCGCCGTGCAGCAGGACGGGCACCGCCACCGAGGGGTCGTGGAGGCCGGCCCCCGACGAGCGGTCGGTCTGGTCGGCCCGCGTCCAGCCCTCGACGACCGGGTCGACGGCCTCGAGATGGCTCGGGTTGGCGACGAGGGTGACGGCGATCTCTCCGGCGGCGGTCTTGTGGACGCCCTCGGCGCCGAGGTGGTACTTCACGTCGCCGGTGCCGCCCTCGGGCGTGCCGACGACGGCGGAGATCGTCCGCTCGCCCTCGAACTCGCGCAGGATCTCCTCGTACGGCTGGCCGACCGTGTGCGCGAGGACGTTCAGCCGACCGCGATGGGCCATGCCGATCACGACCTGGTGCGCCCCGCCGTCGGCAGCGAGCTCGATCGCCTCGTCGAGCATGGGCACGATGACGTCGAGCCCCTCCGCCGAGAACTGCTTCTGCCCGAGGAAGGAGCGGCGAAGGTACTGCTCGAACGCCTCGGCTCGCGAGAGCCGCTCGAGCAGCAGCCGCTTCTCGTCGGCGCCGAGCGGCTTGCGGAACTTGCCGGACTCGATCACGCGGCGCAGCCAGACGCGCTCCTCATGGTCGGAGATGTGCTCGATCTCGTAGGCGATCGTGCCGGTGTAGGTGTCGACGAGGTGCGGGAGGGCCTCCGCGAGCGTCTCGCCGGGCGCGTAGAGGCCGAGCGCCGAGGCGGGGATGCGCGCCTGCAGCTCGGACGTGAGCGGCGGCTCGGAGCGCTCGGGCTCGAGCGACGGGTCGCCGACCGGCTCGGTGCCGAGGGGGTCGAGGCGCGCGGCGAGGTGGCCGAACGAGCGGTACGCCCCGACGAGCTCCGTCGCGGCCGCGACCGCCCGCAGGAACTCGGGATCGGGCTGGGCGGCCGGTTGTGCGGGAGCCTGCACCGGCGCCGGGGCGGGCTCGGGCGCGGCGGCGACGGGAGCCGGGTGCTGCCCGTTGCCGTCTTCGCGCATCGCTTCCAGGAGCCGCGTCAGCCCGGGCAGGGTCGTGACCGTTTCGCTCGCGCCGCTCTCGAACAGACGGCGCCATTCCTCCGGGACAGCCTCGGGGTTCTCCAGGTATTCCTCGAGCAGCGCCTTGGCGTAGCCCGAGTTCAGTCCGTCGACGTCGTGCATCGCTCGTGTCTTTCTAGCAACCCCCGCCCGGCTCCTGTCCGGGGGAGTTGCGCGGCTACCAGAGTTGATGCCCGGTGACGATCGCGATCACGAGCCCGCCGACGAAGCACGTCGCCGCCACGATCACGGCGAAGAGGCACAGCGTCTTGTGGCGGACGCTCATCCCGCTCGCGACGAGCGCGAGCAGGCAGGCGGTCACGGACAGCGGCACCGGGTGGTACGCGAGCGCGACGAGCGACGTGAAGAGCGAGGCGGCGGCGAAGAAGCCGGCGATCGACTCGACCGTGTTCCGCCGCGACTCGGCGACGGGGTCGTACGGCTGCGGCTCGTACGGGTCGTCGAACGAGCTCATCCGGCGTCTTTCTCGACATAGCCGGGGGCGAGCCAGCTGGCCGGCAGCGGAGCGCGCTTGATGCGGCGCCGTGGCGAGCCGTGCGGGCCGCCGCGCCCGGGCCGCGGCCGGACGCTACGCCGCAGGAAACGCCAGCCGGAGCGCGGGTCGGGGTCGAGCGGGGCGGTGACGAGCGCCGGCTCCATCGGCTCGGGCGGCGCCGGCTCGGACTTGATCGCCCACCAGATCACGCAGCACAGGTAGATGATCGGGATTTTCAGGATCACGAGCAGGAAGATCGTCTCCCAGACCACGACCAGAGTGTACGCAATGGCTCCCGCGGCACGAAAGGGGCTAGCCCCAGCCGCCTCCACCGGGGCTCTCGACGCGGATCACGTCGCCCGCCTGCAGCTGGCGCGTCGCCTTCGGCGGAAGCTCTTCCCCGTTCAACAGCGTCCTGCCTTTTGCGCCCGGCTCTCCCCCCGCCGCTCCTGCGGGGCCGCGCGTGCGGCGCTCGGACAGGAGCGACAACCGGCAGTCCTCGAGCACACGCAGCTCGCGGACGACGCCGTCGCCGCCGCGGTGCTTCCCGGCCCCGCCCGAGCCTTCGCGCAGCTCGTAGCGCTCGACGCGCAGCGGATACGAGAGCTCCAGCGCCTCCACCGGCGTGTTCAGCGTGTTCGACATCGCGACGTGGACGGCGCTCGGCCCATCCGACTCCGGGCAGGCACCCTGGCCGCCGGCGATGGTCTCGTAGTAGGTGAACCGCCGGTTGCCGAACGTGACGTTGTTCATCGTCCCCTGACCCTGCGCCGGCACTGGGATCGCCTGCCCGAACGCGGCGAAGACGACGTCGACGATGCGGCTCGACGTCTCCGTGTTCCCCGCGACGACCGCCGCGGGCGGGCGCGCGTTGACGAGACAGCCTTCGGGCGCACGGATCGTCACCGGCGCGTAGGCACCGCCGGACGAGGGCAGGTCGGGCGCGGTCAGGCAGCGGACGACGAAGTAGCAGGCCGAGCGGGTCACGGCGGGCGGGCAGTTGAGGTTGCCGTCGTGCTGCGGGGATGTCCCGTCGAAGTCGATCTCCACCTCGTCGCCGGCGATCGTGACCGCCGCGTGGATCTCGAGCGACCCTTCGAGCGGCTCGAGGATGTCCGCAGCCTCGTAGCGCCCGTCCGGGAGCTCGGCGAGCGCGGCCCGCACGACGCGCTCGGAATAGCGGTAGAGCTCGTCCATCGCAGCGGTGACCGTCTCCTCGCCGCGCCGGTCGACGAGCTCCTGGAGCCGCCGCTCGGCCAGGTGGTGACTCGCGATCTGCGCCCGGAGGTCGCCGCGGCGCTCGTCGGGGTTGCGCATGTTGGCGAGCAGCAGCGTCAGCACCTCGTCCTCGAGCCGCACGGGCGGGACGATCACGCCCTCCTGGTACAGCTCGCGCGAGCCGGCCGGCAGGCTCGCGGGCTCCATGCCGCCGACGTCCGCGTGATGCGCACGGGAGACGGCGAAGCCGCACGGGACGCGCGAGACGATGGTCAGGTCAGGAAGGTGCGTGCCGCCCGTGTACGGGTCGTTGAGGATGTAGAGCTCGCCGGGATGGGGGTCGCGTGCGCGGACGGCGGCGACCGCCTCGGGCATCGCCCCGAGGTGCACGGGGATGTGCTCGGCCTGGACGGCCATCCGTCCCTGCTCGTCGAAGAGCGCGGTCGAGCAGTCGCGGCGCTCCTTGATGTTGGCCGAGAACGCCGAGCGGACGAGCACGGCCCCCATCTCCTCGGCCACGGCCCGAAGGGCAGCTCCGATCACCTGTAGCTGAATTTCCACGCTTCTTTCACACCCTCGTGAGCCGGAGCGTGCTACTTGGTCCTGAGCCCCTGGTCCCGTCCCGAGCCCCCACCCACCCGGGGCCCACCCAGCAGGTGGCACCGTCCAGTTCGAGCAGGGCCGGGCCGGACACGTTCAGAGGAGGCTCGACCGGGAGGGACAGCTCGGGGGCGGGGCGGATCTCGGCCGTTCGGACGGCGACGAGTTCGATCGCGCGCCCGGGATCGGCGTAGCCGTAGCGCTCCTCGTGCGCGCGGTGGAACCGGTGCGCCAGCCCGTCCCCGAGCGAGACGGTCAGCTCGAACGACTGCCCCTGGTAGCGCAGGTCGGCCTCCCCCTCCGCCGGCAGTTCGCCTGCCTCCTCCAGCGGACAGACGTACGAGCGCACGCTGTCGCGCCGCTCCTCGCTCGCGACGAGCCCGAGCGCCGAGAGCACGCCGGCGGCGGCGGGGACGAGCACTGTCGAGATCCCGAGCTCGTCGGCAAGAGCGCACGCGTGCAGAGGACCGGCACCGCCGAACGCGACGAGCGCGAAGTCGCGCGGATCGTGACCCCGCTCGACGGAGACGACCCGCAGCGCCCGCAGCATCTCGGCGTTCACGACCTCGACCACGTCGGCGGGGTCGAACCCGGCCATCGCGCGTTCCGCCGCGTCGCGGTCGAGCTCCACGCCGCCGGCGAGCCGCGCGGGCAGCCGCCCGAGCAGCAGGTTCGCGTCGGTCACGGTCGGCCGCTCGCCGCCGCGCCCGTAGCACGCCGGCCCGGGATTCGCACCCGCGCTCTCCGGCCCGACCCGCACCGCCCCGCCGGCGTCGCGCCACACGATCGATCCGCCGCCTGCGCCGACGGTGTGGATGTCCACCATCGGCAGCCGGATCGGCAGGCCGCCGACGGAGCGCTCGAGCGTCCGTTCGGCCCGCCCGCCCGAGATCAAACAGACGTCGGTCGACGTCCCGCCCATGTCGAACGAGATCGCGTTGTCGATGCCCGCCAGCGCCGCGACGCGCGCGGCGCCGACGACGCCGCCCGCAGGTCCGGAGACGAGAACGAGCGCCGCGTGCCGCGCGGCCTCGTCGATCGTCGCGACGCCGCCGGACGAGCGCATCACGAGCGGCTCGGGCAAGCCTGCCGCCGAGCACGCCGCCGCCAGCGACCGGAAATAGCGCGCGCACACCGGCCCGAGATACGCATCAGCAGCCGTCGTCGAGGCGCGCTCGTACTCGCGGAACTCGGGCGCCACCTCGTGCGAGGCGACGACGTGCACCCCGGGGTACCGCGCACGCAGCTCCTCCGCCGCCGCCAGCTCGTGCGAAGGGTCGCGGAACGAGAACAGCAGGCAGACCGCGACGGCCTCGGCGCCCTCGAGATCCGGCAGCGTCGAGAGATCCAGCGGGACGCGCACGCCGTCCGGGCCGATCCGCTCGCGCACGCCGTGGCAGCGCTCGAGCGGGACGAGCGGGGTCGGGAGCTCGTCGCAGAGGCGGTAGAGGTGCGCGCGTGTCTGGCGCCGGAGATGGAGCAGGTGCTGGAAACCCTCGGTGGCGACGAACGCCGTGGCGACACCCTTTCGCTCGAGCAGTGCGTTGGTCGCGATCGTCGTCCCGTGCGAGAAGCGCTCGACGTCGCCGGCGCCGACCGCCTGCGCGGCCGCGACGACGGACTCCTCCTGCGCCGGCGCCGTCGGCACCTTCGCGGTCCGGAGGCCGCCGTCGTCCAGCAGGACAGCGTCCGTGAACGTGCCGCCGACGTCGATTCCGAGAATCGCCACGGTCAGAACATAAACGGGAGGCCGGGACCCCCGACCCGGCCTCCCGCAAGCGCGTCAGTCGTGCGAACTAGGCGACGCGCACAGAGACGAGGCGCCTCGTGGAGACACCGGCGAGGATGTTGTCGCCGGGCTTCCGGGCCCTCACGAAGATCACGACCAGGTTGCCGTGCGTCAACTGGAAGGTCGGCAGGATCTGGAACGAGATCGTCGCCCACCCGGTCGCGTCGGTCGGCACCTCGGCGGGCTGCGAGAGCCGGCTGAACGGGACGCCCAGACCGAGGACCATCGCGCCGCTGACGCAGTAGCCCTTGGTGCTGACGACGTGGAAGTGAGCCACGAGCGGCACCGAGCGCGACGTGATCTGGGACGGCGTGTAGTTCAACTTGTCGATTACCAGCCGCTCGGGCAGGGACACCTTGGTGACCGGCTGGCACTGGCCGGCCGGCGGGCCGCTCGACGTGACGACCGAGGTCGCATTCGAGATCGCCGCGGACGAGCCGGCGTTGTTCGAGGCCGTCACCAGCACGCGGAGCGTCTGTCCGACGTCAGCCGTACCGAGCAGGTACGTCTTCGTCGTGACGGGCGTGTTCGAGCAGTCGCCGCCCTTGGCGTCACAACGGCGCCAGCGATACGAGAGCTGGATCGGCTGGTTGCCGCTCCAGTCGCCCGGGTCGGCAGTCAGCGTCTGGCCCTCCTGGGGGGTGCCGGTGATGGACGGCTCCGTCGTGTTCTTGGGAGCCTGCGGCGGAGCGGCCTTCACGACGTCCGTCGCCTTGGACTGCGCCGTGCCGGCGCCGTCGCTGTTCACCGCCGTCACGAGGACGCGCAGCGTGTGCCCGACGTCAGCCGAGGACAGCGTGTAGATGTTGTCCGTCGCCTTGGCGATGTTCCGGCAGTTGCCGCCTGCGGGTCCGCAGCGCCGCCACTGATACGAGAAGTCCATCGGCGTCGAGCCGGTCCAGGTGCCGGGGTCGGCCTTCAGCGTGTGCCCCTCCTGGGCCGTTCCGGAGATGGTCGGCGGTGCGGTGTTGTTCGGGGCCGCCTTCGCGGCTGCCCCGGCCGGCCTGCTCAGGCCCACGACGGCGGCCGCCGCGGCCAGGCCGACGACGAGCGCAACGCCTACGAGCCTCGGTTTGCGGGGGAGTCCCAAGTGAATCAACCTCCTCTTCGGGTTGTGCTACCCGACGCACATTCCCGCGGCGAGCAGGCGAAAACCCTCTGGGCCGCCGATCTTCACTCGATGCTTGCGAACGGCTTACGCGTGAATTACGCGGCCTGCAGCGGCGGCCCGACGCGACCGTGCCGGCGTGACCGTCCGGCGGCCCGTTGCACCCGCGCGTACGCCGCGGAGACCGTCTCCCCGCCGGCCATCACCTCGCCGGTCGAGCGCATCTCCGGGGTCCGGTCGGCCGCGCCCGCGAACCGGTCGGCCGGGAAGACGGCCTCCTTGGCCCACGCTCGTGTTGGCAAGGCCCGCTCGGGAAGATCGAGCTCCGTGATCGTCGCCCCCAGCATCAGCCGGCAGGCGAGTTCGACGACCGGCACGCCGGTCGCCTTGGCGACGAAAGGCACCGTCCGCGACGCCCGGGGGTTCGCCTCGAGCACGTAGAGCGCTCCGCCCTTGACCGCGAGCTGCAGGTTCAACAGGCCGCGCACCCCGAGCCGCCGGACGAGCTTCAGCGCGACCTCGGCGATCTCTGCGGCGAGCGGCTCCGACACGGACGGCGCCGGGATCACGCAGGCCGAGTCGCCGGAATGGACGCCCGCGGGCTCGATGTGTTCGAGGATCCCCGCGACCCACGCGGCGTCGCCGTCGCCGAGCACGTCGACGTCGAGCTCGAGCGCTCCTTCGAGAAACTCGTCGACGAGCGACGGCTCGTGCAACTCCAGCTCGCCCGCGCTTCGCACGACGCGCATCCGGCGGCCGCCGAGCACGTAGTGGGGGCGGACGAGAACGGGGTAGCCGATCTCCGCCGCGACCGCGAGCGCCTCCTCCTGCGTCGTTGCCGTGCCCCAGCGGGGGGCGCGCACGCCGAGCTCGGCGAGCACCTGCCCGAACGCGCCGCGGTCCTCGGCCGAATCGATCGCGGGGAGCGGGTCTCCGAGCAGCGGGACGCCCTCGGCCGCGAGCTCGTGCGCCAGCCGAAGCGGTGTCTGGCCGCCGAGCGTGACGACAACGCCCAGCGGCTGCTCGAGCGTGCACACGTCGAGCACCCGCTCGGCCGTCACGGGCTCGAGGTAGAGCCGGTCGGACGTGTCGTAGTCGGTCGAGACCGTCTCCGGGTTCGAGTTCAGGAGCACCGCCTCGTAGCCGAGCTTCCGGAACGCCTGCGCCGCGTGGACGCAGCAGTAGTCGAACTCGATCCCCTGGCCGATCCGGTTCGGCCCGGAGCCGACGATCACGATCGCGCGGCCGGACGGCTCGGGCTGGACGTCCGACGACTCGAAGGAGAGGTAGTAGTACGGCGTCTGTGCCTCGAACTCGGCGGCGCAGGAGTCGACCGCGAGCCGGCCCGGCCGCGGACGGCGGGCGCGCACCTCGCGCTCGGAGAGGCCGAGCACGGTGGCGATCCTGGAGTCCGGCAGGCCGAAGCGCTTGGCCTCGGCCACGTCGCCGGTGCTCGCGAGCTCCAACTCGGCAGCGCGGATCGACTCGAGCTCGGCCTGGAAGTACGGATGCGCGCCGTCGAAGGCAGGCAGGCCGTATCCGTCCTCGCGCCCCTCGAGCGCTTTCAGGAACGCCTCCGGGAACGTGCGCCCGAGCCCGAGCGCCTCGCCGGTCGAGCGCATCTCGGAGCCCAGCGTCCGCGGCGCGCCCGGAAACTTGTCGAAGTCGAACCGCGGCGCCTTGACCGCGACGTAGTCCAGGGCCGGCTCGAAGGCCGCAGTCGTCTTGCCGGTGATGTCGTTCGGGAGCTCGTCGAGCGTGTAGCCGACCGCGAGCAGGGCCGCGAGCTTCGCGATCGGGAAGCCGGTCGCCTTCGAGGCGAGCGCCGACGAGCGCGACACGCGCGGGTTCATCTCGATCAGCGCCAGCTCGCGCGTCTCCGGCTGGTAGGCGAACTGCACGTTCGCCCCGCCGGTGGCGACTCCGACCGCGCGCGCACAGGCGAAGGCGGCCTCGCGCAGGCGCTGGTACTCGGCGTCCGGCAAGGTCTGCTGCGGAGCGACGGTCCACGAGTCGCCGGTGTGGACGCCCATCGGGTCGATGTTCTCGATCGAGCAGACGACGACGCAGTTCCCGGCCGCGTCGGACATGACCTCGAGCTCGAACTCCTGCCAGCCGGCGAGCGAGCGCTCGACCAGCACCTGCCGGGCCGGGCTCGCGGCCAGTCCGTGCTCGACGCGCGCGCGAAGCTCCTCTGCCGTCGCCGCGAGGCCGCCGCCCTGGCCGCCGAGAGTGAAGGCAGGCCGGACGATGGCCGGCGCCGGGAACCCGTCGAGCTCGGTCACCGACGTGACGACGACGCTGTCCGGCACCGGCAGCCCGGCGGTCCGCATCGTCTCGCGGAAGGCGAGCCGGTCCTCGGCGCGGCGGATCGCGTCGACGTCAGCGCCGATCAGCTCGACGGCGAAGCGGTCGAGCACGCCGGCGTCGTGGAGCTCGACCGCGATGTTCAGCGCCGTTTGCCCGCCCAGCGTCGGCAGGAGCGCGTCCGGCCGCTCGCGCTCGACGATCTCGGCGACGGTCTCGGCGTCGAGCGGCTCGAGGTAGGTCGCGTCGGCCCATTCGGGGTCGGTCATGATCGTCGCCGGGTTCGAGTTCACGAGCACGACGCGGTAGCCCTCGCGGCGGAGCACCCGGCACGCCTGCGCGCCGGAGTAGTCGAACTCGCAGCCCTGGCCGATCCGGATCGGCCCGGAGCCGACGATCAGGAGAGAGCGAAGGTCCTGGCGTTTCGGCATGCGTCGGCGATCAGGTCGAAGAAGGGCAGCGCGTCGAGCGGGCCTGGCGCAGCCTCGGGGTGGAACTGGACGCTCGCGAAGTCCTCCCCGCCGAGACCCTCCACGGTTCCGTCGTTCAGCGACAGGTGGGTCACGAGCTCGGGGTCGGCGGCGGAGACGGCGTAGCCGTGGTTCTGGACGGTGACGAGCACGCGGCCGGAGCGGAGGTCGCGCACGGGGTGATTGGCACCGCGGTGCCCGAAGTGGAGCTTGAACGTCTCCAGGCCGAGCGCGAGCCCGAGGAGCTGGTGGCCGAGGCAGATCCCGAACAGCGGCACTCGGCCGAGCAGGCCGCGGACGGCCTCGATCGGCCGGTCCAGCACGGAGGGGTCGCCGGGGCCGTTGCCGATCAGCACCGCGCGCGGCTTCGTGTCGAGGATCGCCTCCGCGCCCCAGTCGCCGGGGACGACGTGGACCTCGAGCCCGGTCGCCGCGAGCCGCTCGGGGATCGAGCGCTTGCAGCCGAGGTCGACGAGCGCCACGCGCGGGCCGGCGCCGACCGTCCACGGCTCGTCCGTCCACGTGTGCCGCGCGAGCGGCCGTCCGTCGATGGGCGGCTCGGCGAGCGCGCGCGCGAGCAACTCGTCCGGCTCGCCGTCGCCGAGCGCGCAACGCAGCACGCCGGCGTCGCGGATGCGGCGGACGACGGCACGCGTGTCGACGCCGTCCAGCGCAACCGTCCCCTGCTCCGCGAGCCAGCCGGCGAACGCCGGCCGCAGCGTCCGCGCGACGACGCCCTCGCACTGCACGCGCTCCGATTCGCAACGGCTCGGGTGGACGCCGTAGTTGCCGATCAGCGGGTACGAGAAGCAGAGCACCTGGGCCACGTAGCTCGGATCCGTGACCGACTCCTCGTAGCCCGCCATGGAGGTCGTGAAGCAGGCCTCGCCGGCGGCGATGCCCGGCGCGCCGACGCTGCGTCCGGTGAACACTGCGCCGTCTTCGAGGACGAGATGTGCGGTCTTGTGCATAACTAGCTCTAGTTTGGCATAATATCCACTGTGATCGCCACCGCCATCGTCGGTTGCAGCGGCTACACGGGCCAGGAGACGCTCGACCGGGTGCTCGCGCACCCGCAGCTCGAGGTCGTCGCGCTCGGCTCGAACAGCCTCGCCGGCCGGACGGCGTCAGCGCTCGACGTGCGGCTGAACGGGTCGCTGCCTGCGTTCGTCGCCAAAGACCAGGCGCTGGCGGCCGGCGCGGAACTGGTCTTCCTCTGCCTCGACAGCGCCGAGGCCGCGGCCGTCGAGCCGCCGGACGGAGCCGTCGTCGTCGACCTTTCCGCGGCGCACAGGCTCGTCGACGAGAGGCAGGCGCAGGAGTGGTACGGCGTCACGCCCGGCGCCTGGAGCTACGGGCTGCCGGAGCTCTATCCGCCCACCGGCTCCCTGATCGCGAACCCCGGCTGTTACGCGACGGCGGCGCTGCTCGCGCTCGGGCCGCTCGTGGGCGCAGTCGACCCGGCGAGCGTCGTCGTGGACGCGAAATCCGGGGTCTCCGGCGCCGGCCGCACGCTGAAGCCGAGCTCTCACGCGGGCTTCGTCCTCGAGAACTTCGCGCCGTACGCGGTCGGCGCGCACCGGCACGCGCCCGAGATCGCTCAGCAACTCGGCTTCCCCGTCTGCTTCGTGCCGCACCTGCTGCCTGTCCGGCGCGGGCTGCTCGCCACCTGCTACGTGCGCGCGGACGCGGACGTGCGCGCGCTGCTCGAGGCTGCGTACGCGACGAGCCCCGTCGTGCGCGTCCTGCCTGAGGGCACGGCGCCGGAGCTCTCCAGGGTGCAGGGCACGGATGCCGCGGAGATCGGCGTCTTCCACGATCGCGCGACGGAGACGGCGATCGTCATCTGCGCTCTCGACAACCTGGGCAAGGGCGCCGCCGGCCAGGCGGTCCAGAACGCGAACCTCGTGCTCGGGCTCGACCAGACGGCCGGTCTGCGGCTCCAGGGAGTGCTGGTATGAGCGTGACGGCTCCGAGGGGATTCGTCGCCGCCGGCGTCCACGCGGGGATCCGGCACTCCAAGCTCGACCTCGCGATCGTCCGCTCGACGGAG
>Ga0070741_10018837_pt1 | contig 11107 bp, 11 predicted proteins | sample Coa_R1_4_FD_66440 | JGI IMG/M metagenome (GOLD analysis project Ga0070741, IMG submission 66440) | Surface soil microbial communities from Centralia Pennsylvania, which are recovering from an underground coalmine fire - Coalmine... | ecosystem: Environmental > Terrestrial > Soil > Unclassified ...
CACTACGGCGGCGGCTCGAACGTCGCGTCCGCGCCGCTCGTCGAGGTCGACGGCACGCTGTTCGCGGCGCTCGGGGCGACGCTCGCGGCATTGGCTCCGCGCTGAGCCACGCCCTCAGGCACGGCCGACGACGACCTGTCCCGGCCAGGCGTGGACGAACGCGACGGTGCGCTCGTCGCCGCCGGTGTCGCAGTCGGCGTGGAGGCCGGCGAGGAACGCGTCGAAGTCCTCGCGCCGGTTGTCGAAGGCGACACCCTCGTTGAGCTCCATCCCCGGCCACTCGGCCAGGGCCGGCTCGTAGGTGCAGAGCGTGTCCTCGATGACGTAGATCGCACCGGACGGGAGCCGGGGGAAGAGGAACTCGAACGACGCGATCGTCAGCTCGTTCACATGGCTACCGTCGTCGATCACCAGCCGCAGGTCGGGCAGGGCCGCGAGCGCGCGCTCGAGGAGCTCCGGATCGGCCTGCGAGCCGACGAAGACCTCGAATCCCTGCGCGCGGGCAGCCGCCTCCGCGCTGATATCGAGGCCCGCGATCCGGGCGCGCCGGAAGTACGCGCGCCACATCCGGAGCGAGCTCCCGCGGTAGACGCCGATCTCGAGCAGCGAGAAGCGGTCGTTGCGCCACCCGGCGAGGTAGTGCTCGTAGATCCGGCCGTAGCTCAGGCCGGGATCGATCCGGGCGTGCGCGACCTTGTCGGTCCCGTGATAGGCGCCGAGGCGCTCGAGCGAGAGCAGCCTTGGCGCGTGCCGCGCGAGGAACCCGACGCCCCAGTGGCGGACCGCGAAGGGAAGGGTTTCCACGGCCTCGCGACTCTAACGTCGGGTCGTTCGACGGAACGTCGGATCGCGGCCGCGCCACGAAGTCGGCCCGAGCGCAGGCCGGGCCGGGCGAGGCCGACCCGGATGGGGACGTATCAGCGAGCCGGTCAGCGACGGCCGAGGTGCGCGGCGATGCGTCCCCCGAAGCCGCTGATGTCGCCGGCGCGCAGGAACCGATAGGCGCGCAGGAACCTGTACGCCCACGGGCGGCAGCGCGGGAGGTACCAGTCCACGTAGAGAGGGGAGAAGCGCTTGCCGCCGTGGGCGCGGCTCGCGCGGATGGTCTCGGGAACGAAACCGAGCGGCTCCGCCATCGTCTTCGACACGGGGTGGTACCGGTAGGCCGCAAGGACGTGATCCACGTGCACGACCTCGAACCGCGCCGCGAGCCGCAGCCAGAGCTCGTAATCCATCGCATACCGGTAGCTCGGGTCGAGCCCGCCGACGGCCTCCCAGGCCTCGCGCGTGATCAGCGAGCCGGGCTGGGCGACGGCATTTCTCTCCTCGAGTTGGGCGCGGTAGTCGAACGGCACGGGCGCCACGTCGCGGATCGTCCGTCCCTCCTCGTCGATCTGCCGCCAGCCGCCGTGGACGAGGGCCGCACCCGACGCGCGCAGGGCGGCGACGCCCGCCGAGATCGCGCCGGGCAGGTACAGGTCGTCCGCGTTCAGCCAGCCGATGATCTCGCCGGCGGACATCGCGACGCCCTTGTTGACTGCGTCCGCCTGTCCCCGGTCGGGCTCCGAGACCCAACGGAGGTGGGAGTACCGCCGCAGGATCTCGAGCGTCTCGTCGGTCGAGCCTCCGTCCACCACGACGTGCTCGACGTGCGGGTAGTCCTGATCGAGGACGCTCCGGATCGTCTCCTCGATGAAGCGGCCCTGGTCGAGCGAGGGCGTGACGACCGAGACCAGAGGCAGGTCGGCTGACGCGCTGTCATCCATCGGCCCGCGCGACTCTAGATGCCTCGCGCGCCCGCAGCTCACGGAGCAGGGCGAGCTCGCCTGCCGTCCGGAAGGCGGCCCAGAAGAGCGAGAGGCCGAGCCCCGTCGCGCCGTCCCGGTAGCCGCGCTTCGAGACGAAGCTCGTCCGGAAGCTCCGCCACGGCGTCTGCAGGACGTTCCTCCAGCCCGTGATCTCTCCCGCCGCCGCACGGTCGCCGGCCTCCAGCCGGAGGTAGCGGCGGTGCCGCCGCAGCAGCTCGCGGTAGCCCGTCGCCCATCGGTGGACGATCGCCGTCTCGGGTGTGAACGGAAGCTCGAGGACGCGCCGGCCCGGCAGGATCCGCATGCCGCCCCAGATCGTCGGGGTCAGCTCGACCGCGGAGCGCCGGACGAGGAGCCGCCGCTTGTTCGGGCCGCCCCAGACCGTCCCGCGCAGCGGCCTGCCCGCGAAGTAGTACTGGCGCGGCGCGTCTACGGCGGCGACGTCCTCCTCGAGCGTCGGCAGCAGCTCGGCCACCGCGGCGGCGAGGGCGGGCGGCACCTCCTCGTCGGGGTCGACGACGAGCGTCCAGTCGTGACGGGCCTGCGGAGCCACGGTCACGCGCGCGCATTCCGCGATCTGCACGTATCGATGCCGGACGACGCGGGCGCCGTGCGCCTCCGCGACCGCGGCCGTGTCGTCGGTCGAGTCGACGTCGATCACGACGATCTCGTCGCAAAAGGCAATGCCCGGCAGGCAGCGCTCGAGCAGCCGCGCCTCGTTGTGGCTCGAGACCAGCGCCGTCAGCGGCAGCTTTCCGCCGGCACCTACGGCGGGCTCGGTCTCGTCCCGGTCGATCCTCTCCGGGGACTTCCCGACCACGCGCGTATCCTTGCACGCGCCTTGCGCCACGCCCTTGAGCGGCTCGGCCTCGAGCTCGTCGTTCCTTGCACGATCGCAGCGACAGTCTTCACCTTCGCCTGCGGGTCGAGCTCGGTGCACTCCGTGAGGGACGTTGCGGGGCCGGCGCGTTGGGCGATGCTCGCCCTCCTGATTGCGGTGGCGGCCGGCTGGGCATGGGCGCGCCGCGGCAGCTGGCCTCTGACGCCCGCGGCGACGGGAGCGGCGGTGTTCTTCCTCGCCGTGGCGCTCGTGTCGGCGGCCTGGTCCGTCGACCCGCGGCTGTCGTTCGAGCGAGCCGTCGCGCTCGGCCTCGTCCTCGTGGCCGCCGGCCTGCTCGCGGCAGCCCGGGCGCCGGAGCGCGTCGCGACCGGCCTCGTCGCAGGAGCGGTCCTCGTCGCGCTCGCAGGGCTCGTCGTACTGGCGCTCGACCATCGTGACGCCGTGTCGCCGGCGAGCCGGCAGGTGCCGGCACGCTACGAAGGGCTCGGCGAGAACCCGAACACCGTTCCGCTGCTGCTCGCACTTGTGCTGCCGATGGCCGTCGCGGGGCTCCTGCGGTCGCGCGGGCGAATGCTCACCGCGGCGACGATCGCCGTGCTTCTTCCCTCGGTCGTCGCCTCGGGTTCCCGGGGTGCGCTCGTCTCCGCCGCGGCCGGCTCGGTTCTCGTTGGGCTGCTCGTGCTTCGCGACCTCCGCGCTCGTGCCGTAGCCGTGGCCGTGGTGGCCGCCGTCGCCGCCGTCGGCGCCTACGTCCAGTCGATTCCGCAGCCGAGCGCTCCCCCGCCGGCAGCCGCTGTCCGCGCCCGCGCAGCCTCGCCGTCGCCTGCGCCGTCGACGCCGCCGCGCTACGCGAATGCCGACGATCTCTATCCGCTCGAGGCGGACGTCGGCGCGCCGCTGCCCGGCGGTGGGCAGCCCGGTGTGCGGCGTTCGTTCTTCGGGAGCAGCGGCCGCGGCGCGGCGTGGGAGGGCGCGATCCATCAGGCGGCGCAGCGCCCGCTGCTCGGATTCGGCTTCGGCACCGAGGAGCATGTCTTCGTCGACCGCTACTACTACTTCGTCGGCAGCAGGCCCGAGAACGCGTACATCGGGCTGACGCTCCAGCTCGGCCTGATCGGGCTCGTGGCGTTCCTGGGGATCCTCGCCGCGGTCGGCGTCGCCGGCGCGCGGGCGCTCGCGGGGCCGCAGCGGACGGTCGCCGCCGCGGGCCTTGGCGTGCTCGCGGCGGGCCTCGTCATGGCCGTCGTGCAGTCGTATCCCTACGCGGCAGGCAACATCGCGACCCTCACGCTCTGGAGCGTGCTCTTCCTCGTGCCGGCAGCCCTGCGGAAGCGTTTGCCGTGAACGGGCGACGCAGACCCATGGCGCTCGCCCTGGTCCTCGTGGCGCTCGCGGCACTCGGCGGGTTCGTCGCCCTCGGCCGCTGGGAGCGCTCGCGGAACGCGGAGAATCAGATGCGCGGCATGGAGCGCGTCCGCGCGCTCGTCGGCCCGCTCGACTCACCGTCGCTCTCCGGCTACCGCGTCGAACCGGGCTTCGACTGCCTGACCTACCGCCGCGGGGCGAACGAGTTCGCGCTCGAGCTCTGCTTCGACCCGGCCGGGCGGCTGATCGAGGCGATCGACCGTCGCACGACGTCGCGCCACATCTCGAGCCTCCGTTCGGATCCGACCGCCTCGACGATCCGCGTCGACCCGAGCGAGGTCGAGCGCCTGCTCAGGAAGATGGGTGCTAGCAGGAGCGCTGGACCGTGAGCTGGTAGACGAGCTTCGCCCACTCGGTGAAGACGGCCGACAGCGTCGACAGCGCCGACGAGCCCGTCCCGATCATCGCGACGCGGCCGTGGTAGCAGCGCCTGACGAGCATCCCCGCGCGGAAGACGTGGTAGCGCGAGCTCACGACGTCGATGCGCGTCCAGCCGTGGGCCCGCGCGAGCCGCTCGATCGCCTCCGCCTCGCCGTGCGTGCTGTACGGGTGCGGGTCGAAGCAGAGGACGCGGTAGCCGGTCGCGCCGTTGGCGCAGAGGCGCCTCGCGGTCACCCACTTCGGGTCGTAGCCGGAACCCGAGATCACGAGCAGCGGAGCGACCTTCTGCTCGACGAGCCTGATCGCAGGATCGAGCCGGCTGTCGCGGCCGCCGGAGAGGACGATGACGGCATCGGCCTTCCCGGGCGCGTCCGTCGGAGGCCAGACGAAGAGGTACAGCGACGCGCCGACCCAGACCAGGAACAGCACGGTGACGACGAGGACGAGCGGGGAGCGGCGCAGGGGCGAGACGCTACAGCGTCAGCGGGTCGACGCCGCCGCCGCAGGCACGACGTCCGCTTCGGCGCGCGGGCGCCGGACGACGCGGGTGCCGAGCACGAGCAGGTCGATCCTCGTCTCGAGGAACGTTCGCACGGCGTCGGCGGGCGTCATCACGATCGGCTCGTTCTCGTTGAACGACGTGTTCAGCACGACGGGCACGCCCGTCTGCCGCCCGAACTCGCGGATGAGACGGTGGTAGCGAGGGTTGACCCGCTCCTCGACCGTCTGGAGCCGGCCGGTGTCGTCGACGTGGTTCACCGCCGGGATCACGTGGCGCTTTTCGCCGCGGGTCTTGTAGACGAGCACCATGAACGGCGAGGTGTAGTCCTGCTCGAACCACTCGCCGGTCGCCTCGGCGAGGATCGACGGTGCGAACGGCCGGAAGGGCTCGCGGTGCTTGACGCGCTCGTTGAGGACGTCCTTCATCTCCGGCCGGCGGGGGTCGGCGAGGATCGAGCGGTTGCCGAGCGCGCGCGGCCCGAACTCCATCCGCCCCTGGAACCAGCCGACGATGTCGCCGGCGGCGATGCGCTCCGCAACCTCGGCGAACAGCCGCGCGTCGTCGACGCGCTCCGCCGTCACCCCGGCGCTCGACAGCGCCGCGTCGATCTCGGCGTCCGAGTACTCGGGCCCCGTGTACGCGTGGTCCATCACGAATCCGCGCGCCCCGTCCAGCACCTCGTGCCAGACGTGGAACGCCGCGCCGACCGCGGTCCCCGAGTCGCCGGCGGCCGGCTGGACGTAGACGCCGTCGAACGCCGTCTCCGGCCTGATCCTCCCGTTCGCGACCGCGTTCAGCGCGACGCCGCCGGCGAGGCAGAGGTCGGTGAGGCCGGTCCGCTCCTGGAGCGACCGTACGAGGTGCAGGTACGCCTCCTCGAGCACCTCCTGCAGCGACCTCGCCACATCCTCGTACAGCGGAGTCAGCTCGCTGCCCGGCTCGCGGGCCGGCCCGAACGCCTCTTCGAGCCGGTCGGAGTAGATCCGCCCGACCGTCGGCGTCCCCTCGTCCCAGGTCATGTCGACGCCTTCCTCGTGGTGCGTGAAGTAGTCGAGCCGAAGCTCGAACACCCCGTCCGACGGCCGGACGAGCTCGCGCATCCGCTCGAGCTGAGCCGGCTCGCCGTAGGGCGCGAGGCCCATCACCTTCCCCTCGTCGCCGTACTTCGGGAACCCGAGCCACTGGGTGACGGCGGTGTAGAGGATCCCGAGCGAGTGCGGGAACAGCACGCGGTCGAGCACCTCGATCCGGTTCCCGCGCCCGACGGCGAGCATCGTCGAGGCGAAGTCGCCGAAGCCGTCGACGGTGAGGACGGCCGCCTGCTCGAAGGGCGAGACGAGGAACGCGCTCGCCGCGTGCGCGCGGTGATGCTCGACGTTGTGGGTGGTGGCGCGGATCCGCTTCGGGTCGACATCGAGCGCGCGCGCGAGCTCGGCGCCGACGTCCCGCACCCGCGCCGCGTTCTCGAGCCGCTGGCGCAGGTAGCGGGCCGAGAGGCCGTGCCGGATCGTCCGCGCGAGCTTCGGGACGAGGTTCGCCTTCGGGTCGCGCCCGATCGCGACGTGGTCGAGGTCCTCGGGAGCGATCCCGGCGTCATCGAGGCACCAGCGTGCGGCCTGCGCCGGAAAGCCGGCGCAGTGCTTGACGCGGTTGAAGCGCTCCTCCTCGGCGGCTGCCACGAGCTCTCCGTCGACGACGAGCGCGGCCGCCGCGTCGCCGTGGTAGGCGTTCAGGCCGAGGATCGCGGTCATCTGGCCATGTTAGGCGAGGCCCTTCTCGGCGAGCAGCGAGCGGTAGAGCGCGTCGACGTTGTCGATCAGCTGCTCGACGCCGTAGCGGGGGAGGACGCGTTCGCGGCCCGCGCGGCCCATCCGTCCGCGGAGCTCCGGGTCCCGCGCGAGGACGGCGAGACGGTCGGCGAGTTGCTCGACGTCGCCGGGCTCCACGAGGAAGCCGTCCTCGCCGTCACGCACGACATCCGGCACTCCGCCGACTCGCGTCGCGACGACCGGGCGCTCGCTCGCGAGCGCCTCGATCACGCTGACGGGCGTGCCCTCGTTCGCCGACGGGAGGATCATCGTGTCGAACGCGGCGTAGAAACGGCCGACGTCCTCCTGGTAGCCGAGGAAGAGGCAGTGGCGAACGATTCCGAGATCGTGCGCACGTCGCTCGACGTGCTCGCGGTCGGGGCCGTCGCCGACGAGGCAGAGCGCCGCGTCGACGCCGCGGCGGCGGACGCCGGCGAGCGCGCGCAGCACGTCGTCCGTCCGCTTGACGCCCGTCATGCGGCCGATCCACCCGACCAGGAAGCGCTCGGGCGGCACGCCCATCATGCGGCGCGTCTCGAGGCGGCCGTCGTCGCCGGGATCGACCCGCCGGTCGAGCTCGATCCCGAGCCGGATCACGACGAACTTCTCCTTCGGTGCGACCCCCAGCGCGACGAGGTCGTCGCGCACCTCGGGGCTGACAGCGACGAGCACGGTCGCGACGCCGGCGAGGCGGCGCTCGAGCTCGCGGAAGAGTGCAGCGCGGAGAGGCCCGAAATACCCGCGCAGGACGTGACCGTGGAAGGTGTGGACGATGATCGGCGGCCGCGCCTCGCCGGCGAGGAGCGCCGCGAGCCGGCCGATCGCGCCGGCCTTGGCGGTGTGCGTGTGCAGGATCTGCGGGCGCTGGAGCCGGATCAGCCGGGCGAGTCGGAGGACCGCGAGCGCGTCGCGGAGCGGCGAGATCTCCCGGTGCAGCTCGGCGATCGAGATCACCTGGACCCCGAGCTCGCGCGCGACGAACGCCATCGACTCCTCACCGCGCGCGAGGCTGCCGGCGACGAGGGTGGTCGCGTAGCCGCGCTCGCGCAGGCCGGACGAGAGGTAGGCCACGTGCAGCGCCGGCCCGCCCATGTTCAGGCGGGCGATCACCCGCATGACCTTGATCGGCTCAGGCAAGGTCGTCGGCGGTCAGGCGCAATCCTTCCTCGAGCGAGAAGCGCGGCCGCCAGCCGAGCACGCGCTCCGCCTCCGAGACGTCGGCCCAGGAGTCGCGGACGTCCCCGGCACGCTCGGGGAAGTACCGCCGCTCGACCGTGACGCCGAGGACCGTCGCGATCGCGTCGGCGAGCCCGTTCACGCTCAGCCCGCGGCCCGTCGCGACGTTCACGACGGCGCCGTTGGCGTCGCCCGCGTCGGCGGCGAGCAGGTTCGCCTCGACGACGTTCGCGACGTAGGTGAAGTCGCGCGACTGCTCGCCGTCGCCGTAGATCGGGAGCGGCCGGCCCGCCTTCGCCTCGGCGATGAAGCGCGGGACGACCGCCGCGTACTGCGAGCGCGGGTCCTGGCGCGACCCGAAGACGTTGAAGTAGCGGAGCGCGATCGTCTCGAGTGGGTAGACGCGGCTGAAGCTGACGCAGTAGCGCTCGGCGGCGAGCTTGGCGACGCCGTACGGCGAGAGCGGGTCGGTGTGCTGGGTCTCGCGGCGGGGGAGCTCGCCGGAGTTGCCGTACACCGATGAGGACGAGGCGAAGACGACGCGGCGGACGCCGGAGTCGCGCGCGGCGAGGAGCACGTTCAGCGTTCCCTCGACGTTGACCGCGCTCGTCGTGAGCGGGTCCTGCACCGAGCGCGGCACCGAAGGCAGGGCGCCCTGGTGGAAGACCACCTCGACGCCGCGCACCGCCGCATGGACGCGCTCGTAGCTGCGGAGCTCGCCCTCGACCACCTCGACGTCGTCCTCGAGGCCGACGAGGTTCGCGCGGTTGCCGGTCGAGAAGTTGTCGAGAACGCGGACGCGGTCGCCCCGGTCGAGCAGGCCACGGACGAGGTGCGACCCCACGAAGCCGGCGCCGCCGGTGACGAGCACGTGCCTGCTCATTTCACCGCGTTAACATGGTAATTCGCGAACAGGGTGCCGGGCCGGGGCTCGGCGAGGAGCGACGAGCGGCCGTCGAGAGCGCGGGCGCCGCGGTTCAGGAGCGAGACGATCCCGCGGGCGAGCGGGGCGACGGGTGCGCGCTTTGCGGCGAGATTGACGTAGATCCCCAGGATCATTCCGACGCAGGCGGCGGTTCCGGAGCCGGGACGGACGGTGACCGAGCGCCAGTCTGCGTTGTTCGCGAAGAGCCGCTCGAGGCCGGCGTGCGTCCAGCGCCAGAGGTCAACCGGGTTCGGATGGTAGACCTGGACGCCGTGCGTCGACGCGAGGACTCGCCCTCCCGGGGCGGTCACGCGTGCCAGCTCGCGGACGGCTGCCGCCGGGTCGTTGGCGTGCTCGAGCACCTGCGTGCAGAGAACGACGTCGAAGCTCTCGTCGTCGACAGGCAGGCTCTCGACCACGCCCTCGAGTTCCGCCGCCGGGTTGTCCACGTCGACGCCGACGTACTCCGCGGCGTACGGCTCGAAGAACGGGTAGTACGGCTTCGGGCCGCAGCCGACGTCGAGAACGCGGTAGCGACCGAGGTCCGCGGCGGCCTGCTCGGCCTCCGCTCGCAGCCACGCCGCGAGCGGCGCGCGCACGGCGTAGGTGGGGGAATCGAGCGGCGGATCGCGCCGGTCGGCGCCGGGCCAGGCCTCAGCCCGGGACACGCAGAGCTCCCGCGGCGCTCGCGGCCAGGCCGAGCCCGAGCCACGTCAGGCCGTCGAGCGGGATGCCGGCGACGAGGCCCACCGCCGACCAGATCCCCATCGCGACGAGCAGCCAGAACGCCGCGAGCAAGCCCTCGGGCGGACCCCGGAGTCCGGCTCGCAACGCGAGCGCGAGCCCGACGGCGAAGGTCCCGACGAAGAGGACGAGGCCGACGGCGCCGAGGTCGGCGAGCGCCTGGACGTAGCCGTTCTGCACCCCGTACTGCCGGGTCCTCGACGGGAACGAGAGCGGCGCCGCATCGGGGAACTTGCGGTGCGCGGCGGGGAGATGGCGCAGGTAGACCGACGGCTCCTTCGACGAGGCCTGCCAGCCGGCGCCGAGCACGGGATGGTCGAGGAAGATCCGGAGGCCGATGTAGGAGAGGAGCGTGTGGTGGACGTAGGTCTGGACGTTCTCCCGCGTCGACGCCTCCTCCTTGCGCACGCCGAGGAAGCGGAGGAACTGGTCGTAGTCGTTCCCGCGCAGCGTGACGACGCCCGCGGCGACCACGCCGCCGATCACGGCGAGGACTGCAAGCCGGCGCGCGGACAGACGTCGGAGCGCCGCGGAGACGAGCGCGGCGGCGGCCAGAGCGGCCGCGAGCCCGATCGCGGCGGCGGTCGAGCCCGAGACGACGATGCCCAGCGCGCCCGCGACTCCGGCGAGCGCGGCAACGGCGGGAGGCACGACGCGTGTGCGGAGAGCTACCGTCGTCGCCGCGATCCCGAGGGCGGCGCCGGAGAGCGCGGCGAAGTCGTGATGGCCGAGGAACGAGGGCTGGCGTCGCCCCGCCGGCCACGGCCCGGCGAGGTTCGCGCCGAAGAACTGCGCGACGCCGACGACGGTCGCCGCGGCGCTCCACGCCACGAGCGCGACGAGGACTACCTGGAGGTCGCGGCGGCTCCGGACGAGCAGCGGGACGGCGAGCGCGAGGACGCCGTACTCCGCGAACTTGCCGGCAGTAACGAGGTGCGTTCGCCAGCGATAGGTCTCGTCGAGCGCGACGGGATAGAGCGACGCCGCCAGGACGAGCGCCGCGAACGCCCCGCCGGCGAGCCAGATCGGCCACCCCGGGCGGAGCGGCGCGAAGCCGTCGCGGAGGCCCGCGGCGAGCGCGGCAAGGCCCGTCGCGAGGATGGCGAAGTCGGAGAGGTAGAGGTGCGCGTCGGTCGACCCGGCCGAGACGGTGAGGCCCGGCTGGTAGTCGACGTGAAGGAAGACGAGCGGGATCGCGAGGGCGAGAGCCGCGGCGCCCGCGGAGACGATCGGCCGTTCGACGGCGGCAGCGCGTGCTGCAGAGAGCGATCGCACGGCCACGGAAGGCCACTATAGAGGCGGCCTCTGCCGCCGCTCCCGCCACACTGTAGCCGTGAACCGCAGGCAGCTCCTGCGCAGGCGCGCGATTACCGCGGTGGCGACCTATGGCAGCGTCGCGTTGGGCGTTTTCGGCTCGCTCATCGCCGCGCGCGAGCTCGGCCCGACCGACTTCGGGCGGCTCTCGATCGTCATCGCGGCGGCGGCGTTCTTTCAGGT
>Ga0070741_10018838_pt1 | contig 11107 bp, 10 predicted proteins | sample Coa_R1_4_FD_66440 | JGI IMG/M metagenome (GOLD analysis project Ga0070741, IMG submission 66440) | Surface soil microbial communities from Centralia Pennsylvania, which are recovering from an underground coalmine fire - Coalmine... | ecosystem: Environmental > Terrestrial > Soil > Unclassified ...
CTACGGCGTCTACGGGTACCCGCCCTCCGTGTATGACAGCTATGCGGCGCTGCCTTCCTATGGGTACTTTTCGTCGCCCCTCGGACTGTATGGCACGGTGCCAGCGTACGGCAGTACCGGCCTCCCCAGCAGTTCGGTCTGTACGGACCCGCAGAGCGGCCAGCAGCTCATCATTCCCACCGCGAACGTCTTCCCGGCGATCGCTGGCAACTGCGTGCTGTCGGGGCCGGGGCAGTAGGGACGGCCGTCCGCGCCTATGAGCGGCGGCGCCAGACCCATCAAGCCGCTCGCCGCGCGATGCAAGCCTAGGCCGGCGAGCGCTGTTCGAGCGCGGCGCGACGGAAGCGCAGCCCGGCCTCGTACACCGCGACCGGCAGCGAGGGGGACCGTGGCGCCTGCTCGCGATCGGTCGTGTCCACCTTCGCGACGAGGAGCCACGGCCCCGGCTCCTCGAAGGCCCGCTCCAGGGCCGCCCGCGCGCCCGCGATTTGTTCCACCGTGCACGCCCGCGCAATGCCGCTCGCGCGGCCGAGCGCCTCGATGTCGGTGCCGTGCCGAGTCGCGGTGGTCGCGCGACCGCTGCCGGTTGTGAGGTAAGCGCCGTTGTCGAAGACCAGGATGATGAGGTTGAGCGGCTGGTAGCGGCCGACCGTGGCGAGCACGCCCGGGCCAGCCAGCAGCGAGCCGTCCCCCTCGACGGCGACGACCCGCCGCTCGGGCCAGCCCAGCGCGATGCCGAGCGCCATCGGCGTCACGTACGGCATGTCCATGTTGTAGAGCGTGAGCGGATCGTCGGCCAGCGTGGCGATCGGGTAGTTGGCAAGGCCCGGGCCGATGACGAGCGGCACGCCACGCCGTCGCTCGGCCAGAATCGCCAGCACTTCGATGCGGTTCACCTTGTCGCTCCGCCGCGCATCGTCTCATGGCCCCAGTGGTCACGTGGGGATCGGCCCCGGCGGAAGCTTAGGCCGCCGGGCGGCCGCTGGCTAAGCTTCCCGGATCACAAACGGCGGCACCAGGATGGCCACCGGGATGCGCTGCCCCTCGACGGTGTGCTGCGCCTGGACGACCACCGTGCGGATCTGACTCACGTCGAACAGCACGTGGTACGGAATCTCCAGCGCGCGCAGCACTGGCTCGGCGACGAGCCGCGTTGCGCCGTGATAGTCGTACCGCTCGCCCAGCGTGCTGCTGTGGCCGGCGACGATGAGCGTGGGCGTGCGCTGGACGATGCCCCGCGCCAGGACGAGCCCCGAGAGGCCGATGCCCGAGCCTTCCATCAGCGCCACCGGCCGCTTGCCGGTCAAGAAGGCGCCCATGGCCATGGCAACACCTTCGTCCTCGCGGGAACACTGGAAACAGGGAATCTCGCCCCGCGCCAGCATAAGCTGCTCGACGCCATCAAGCATGCTGTCCGGGAGGAACACGGCGAAGTCGATTCCCGCGGCCCGGAAGCCCTCGTGGAACGCTTCGAGGGCCTCCGCGCGATAGCGGGGGCCGGTCGCCCCGGCGCCGGCCCGCACCTCGTAACCGGCGGCCATGCTAGTGCTCCTGGGCATCACGCGGGCGGCGCATCGGCAGGGTGATCTCGCCCCCGTCGTAGCGGGCAACGACGCGCACCAGGAGGCAGGTGATGTTGTCCAAGCCGCCGTGAGCATTGGCGGCCTCGATGAAGGCGATGGCCGCTTGCTGGAGGTCCGGCTCCTCGCTGATACGCAGTAGCTCGTCGTCTGGCACCATGCCGTGCAGCCCGTCCGAGCACAGCAAGAGCAGGTCGCCCGCCTGCAGCGGACCCACTTGAAACTCATCGGTCTGGACCCGCGCCTGATGGCCGATGGCCCGCGTGATGATGTTGCGCTGCGGGCTGGTGCGTGCCTCCTCGGCGCTGAGCACCCCGGCCTTGAACTGCTCGTTGACGAAGGAGTGATCGTCGGTGATCTGGTGCAGGGCGCCAGCGCGCACGAGGTAGGCCCGGCTGTCGCCCACGTTTGCCACGATGGCCAGGTCGTCCACGATCGTGCAGGCGACGAGCGTCGTGCCCATCATTCCCGACTCGAGCTTCATGCTCTCGTCGTGGACCAGGCTGTTGGCGGCGTTGAAGCCGGCCCGGAGGGCCTCGGCTGGCGGGAGGTCGGGGGCTGCCGCCGCATCCTGGGTGTAGTAGGTATCGAACAGCGCTCCGATGGCCAGCCGGCTGGCGACGTCGCCCTTCTCGGCGCCGCCCATGCCGTCGGCGACCGCGAAGAGGTAGCCCTGCCGAGCCGCTCGCTCGTCGTAGGCGTCGGCACGCAGGCCAAGCGCGTCCTCGTTCCGTGCCCGTCGCAGCCCCACGTGGGTCGCTCCCGTGGCCTCCAGGCGGAGGCGCCCGTTGTCCAGGTGGAGCAAGGGGGGCTGATTGGCTGCCTGCAAGAGGCCTCCTCGCGGCGCACCCTCAGCGACGGACGACCGCGCGACGGCCGTCCGCGGGGCGGCGTCAGTCATTGCCGCCGTCCCGGCCTAGTGGCGTTCGACGGTCTGGGCGGCCGCGCGCGAGCGAGCCCAGGCTCCGCGCCAAGCTAGTCCGGACAATAGCAGGCGCCTCGCGATAGTGTCAACCGGCGGCCGGCGCGCACGTCCTGCCCTCCTGCTGAGTCACGTGACCGGGCCTTGGCCGAGCGCCCGATCGAGGTTCACGGCCGCGCTGATGAGCGCCAGATGCGTAAACGCCTGTGGAAAATTGCCGAGGGCTTCGCCGGAGGGGCCAATCTCCTCGGCGTATAGCCCCAGGTGATTGGCATACGTGAACATCTTCTCCATGATTAGGCGCGCCTCCTCCGTACGGCCTGCGCGCGTCAGGCACTCGACAAGCCAGAAGGTACACATGCTGAAGGTGCCCTCGCGGGCGCCCCCTAGCCCGTCGTCGCAGGCCGCGGGATCGTAACGGTACACCAGGCTGTCCGACACGAGGTCTTCCAGCGTCCGGTCGAGCGTTGCCAGGAAGCGTGGATCGGTCGGCCCCATGAACTTCACGAGCGGCATGAGCAGGTTGCTCGCGTCGAGGATGTTACTGCCGTAGTACTGGACGAAGGCGCGCCGCTCCGGGCTCCAGCCGCGCTGGACAATCTGTTCGTACACCTGGTTGCGCGTCTCGCGCCAGGTGTGCTCGTCGGCGGGCAGCCCGCGCTGGCGCGAGATGCGGAGCGCGCGGTCGAAGGCAACCCAGGACATGACTTTCGAGTGGACGAACTGATGCCGGCCGCCGCGCACTTCCCAGATGCCCTCGTCGGGACGGTCCCAGTTGCGGGTGAGCCAGTCCATCAGGCGGCGGAGGTTGTTCCAGAGATCGTAGGAGATTGGCAAGCCGTGCTTGTTGTACAGGTAGACCGAGTCCATTAGCTCGCCGTAGATGTCGAGCTGGAGCTGATTGTATGCGGCGTTGCCGATGCGGACCGGCCGTGAGTCGCAGTAGCCCGAGAGGTGGGACAGGACTTCTTCCGGCAGGTCGTGGCGTCCGTCGATACCGTAGACGATCTGGAGCGAGCCATCAGGCTCTAGCTCGCGAGTCCGCGCCTCCAACCATTCCATGAACTGCCCCGCCTCCTCGGTGAAGCCGATGCGAAGCAGTGCGTAGAGCGTGAAAGCCGCGTCGCGGATCCAGGTATACCGGTAATCCCAATTGCGCGTGCCGCACATGGTCTCGGGCAGCGAAGTCGTGGGCGCGGCGACGATAGCACCGGTCGGGCGGTAGGTGAGCAGCTTCAGGGCCAGCGCCGAGCGCAGCACCATCTCGCGCCAGCGACCGCGGTAGGTACACCGGGATAGCCAGCGGCGCCAGTACCGTACGGTAGTCTGGAAGGCCTCGTCGATCTCGCCCTGGACGACGGGGGGCAAGCTCTCGGTGCCCCCCGCGGGCGCGAGCACGAACGACGCGCTCTGGCTCGCGCCGAGCGTGAACTCGCCGGTCACGCCTCCAGGCGTGCCCTCCAGCGGCACATTCGTGCGCAGCGCCATGCGCAGTTCGGGCGCGTGAGCAGGCGGCGTCGTGGGGACGAACAGCGCGCCCGCGGATTGGACGATCGTCTCGTGGCTGGCGCGACCGTAGTCGAAGGCGGGCAGACATTCGGCGCGGAAGCGCATGGTGCCCCGCACTACGCAGACGCGGCGAATCAGACTACGGGCGGCGTTCTCGTCGCCGCGGCCCATTGGCATAAAATCGGTCAACTCGCCTACACCGTCGGGAGACAGAAAGCGGGTAATCAGCACGTTCGTGTCGGGGAAGTAGAGCTGCTTGGGTCGAGCCATCGTCCCCACCGGCGTGATCTGAAAGCGCCCACCGCGCCGTGCGTCGAGCAGGCTGCCGAACATGCTGGGTGAATCGAACCGCGGGTAACAGTACCAGTCGATGGAGCCGTTGATCCCCACCAGCGCGACGCTTTGCAGGTCGCCAATGAAGCCGTAGTGCTCGATGGGCAGGTATTCCGAATCGCCAAGCTGTACGTCGGTCATCCCATGCTCCGCCTCAGGCTCTGGTGTTGGCGGCGCCAGTGTAGCGTGCCCGGCAGGCCCGCGGCTAGCAGGCGCCAGGCCAGGCCCGGCACACGTTGGGGCAGCGGCTGGGCTGAGGCGCCGCGCCGGCTTCAGGGGCTGGGGGCCTCGTGGGGCCAGCGACCCAGGTACTCCGAGAGCCAATTGATTGTGCCACGGGCGGCGGTCAGGCGCGATTGGTTGACCAGGTGCGCGAAGGTGTCGGGCGGCGTCCGCGCCTGCCGCTCCTCCAGCACTCGCAGGTACTCCTGGCACGCGGCCACCTGGCGCCGCAGCAAATCGTCGGTGTCGTGGGCCGGAATGCGCGACGAGAAGAACAGTTTGAGGAGAAAGTCGAGGCGGATGTCCCGGATGCGGTTCACCGGCTGATCGAGCCAGCGCCAGAACTCAGCCTCGCCCTCGGGCGTGATGTGGTATACGCGGCGGGGCGGCCGGTTGCTCTGGACTTCCGTGGTGCCGCCGATGTAACCCAGGCCCTCGAGGCGCTTGAGCTGGGCGTACAGCAGGCTCATCGGGAGCTGACACACCATCCCCAGGTCGCCTTCGGGGCCGAAGTGCGCGGCGATCTCGTAGCCGTGGCGCGGTCCCAGGAAGACCAGCCCCAGCATCGCGTGCTCGGCAGGCGTGAGGCCGGCTGGTGGCATGGCGGTAGTCCTCGCCTGATCCGCCGCCGCGGCCTACTTTGCCGCGGCCGTGAGCGGCTGGCCACGGTAGTGCGGCGGCGCATCGAGCGCGGCCGCCTCGCGCGCCGCGAGGGCGACGACGCTGGCGGCAACCGTCGCCGCGCGGAAGCCGATCCCGGCCTCCTTGCGCTGCCAGTCGCCGGGATGCACCCCTGCGAGCTTTAGCCCGGCCGGAACGGCAATGTCATCGTGCACGAGACCGCGCAGACTCCCGGCGATAGGGGCGTATAGCGGCGTGCCGTCGAGCCAGCCAAGCGCGTCGCCCGCGGCGACGACCTCGCCGATCGTGCGCTCGGTCCGCCACCGGCCGGCGCACGCCGCCCGCACGTACTCCTCCGCCAGGCTCCCGGGGGCGCGCGACAGGGGCGCATGGGGCCGGGCCGTACCGTCGGTGATGATCTGCCCGAGATCGGGGCCCGGGCAGGTTTCGACGACGAAATCGACGTGCTCGCCGGCCCGGAGGTCGGGGCCGAGACCAACCACGAGCGCCGCCTCGCCTCGCTGGCGCTCCGACGGCAGCCCGCGGCGCATGCGCGCGTCCACGACGAGCGCGGGGCTCACGGCGGCGACGAGCGGAGCGAGCGGGCCGACGTAGAGAGGGATAACGGCCGGCGTCTGGGCGAGTTTGTAGGCCCGGGCTGGCGAAGCGACGCGGAACGCCCGCACGCCCTCCCGAATCACGCAGCCGGTGAAGGCCGCCTCGGCGAGGCTGAGCTGCCGCCGAAGGACCGTCGGCCGGGGCAGCTCGCCCACGATCACCCGCCAGCCGGCGCGCCACAGCGCCACGGCGGTGGCCGTCCCCAGCTCACCGCCCCCCTTGACGAGCGCGGTGGCCCGGCCGACGCTGGCAGTGGCTGGAGAGAGAGCGTGCGGCCTGTCTATCATCCCGCCCCCGCGCACAGCGTAGTCCGCGATGGAATTACTCACTGGCTGGAATAATCATACCACAGGGCATAGATCAGGACGCGCCGAGGCCGGGACTGCTCCTCGCTACGGCACTACAGGTGTGTTACAGCCCGTTGCCCGCCTAGGCGCCAGCCCGCGTCCTGCGGCCGCCGGCCGCGAGGGGCAGGATGGTACAATCTACGGGGCAGGCGGCGCGGGCCTGCCCGTTGTTTTATGGGTTTTTGACGCCAAGCCAGCGGTTTTGCCAGGGTACTATGTGGCTCAAGCGCCTCTCGCTGACCAACTTCCGTAGCTACGTGCGACTCGGCCTCGAGCTGCCGCCGGGCATCGTGGTATTTCATGGCGCCAACGGGCAGGGAAAGACGAACCTGCTCGAAGCCGTACACGTGCTGGCCACCACGAAATCGGCGCGGGCCGGTAGCGACCGCGAGCTGCTGAACTGGCTGGCGCGCGGCGAGCCAATGGCGTTCGCTCGCATCGCCGCGAGCGTCGGTCGCCAGGACGGCGAAGTCCACGTCGATCTCGTCCTGCGGGCAGAATCCGACGGCGAGGCGACGAACGGCAACGGGGCGACGATCAGCAAGCAGATCCGGGTCGGCGGGCTGCCGCGTCGCGCGGTCGAATACGTGGGTACGGTGAACGCCGTCCTCTTCTCGCCGGAGGACGTCACGCTGGTCGGCGGGCCGCCCGCCGGACGCCGCCGCTACCTCGACATCACCCTGTCGCAGGTGAACTCCCGTTACCTGCGCGCCTTGCAGCGCTACAACAAGGTCCTCATGCAGCGCAATCACCTGCTGCGCCAGGTGCGCGACCGCCGTCAGCCGGCGGCGTTGCTCGAGCCGTGGGACAGCGAGCTGGTCACGAGCGGCGCCTATCTCGTCGCCGAGCGCGGGCGGCTGCTCGCCGCCCTCAATGCGCGCCTGCCGGACCTGTACCGGGCGCTCAGCGGCGGCACGGCCCGGCTGGAGGCGGTGTACCGGTCGAGCCTGGACGCGCCGCGGCCCGCCAGCGCCGCGGTGGTCCCGGGGCCAGAGGCGGCGCGCGTGGCCGAGGCGCCCCCGCCGGTCTGGAGCCCTACCGCGCTTGGGGCCACGCCGGTGGGCCTGGCCGAGCGGTTTCAGGCCTGCTTGCTCGCCGGGCGCGAGCGCGAGCTGACGCAGGGCGTGTCCCTGGTCGGGCCGCACCGCGACGACCTGGAGTTCCTGGTGGACGGGGTGCCGCAGGGCGTGTACGGGTCGCGCGGCCAGCAACGCCTGAGCGTGGTGGCGCTGAAGCTCGCCGAGGTGGAGTTCATGCGGGCCGAAACCGGGGAGTCGCCGCTGCTCCTGCTCGACGACGTGCTCTCTGAGCTAGACCCCGCGCGCCAGCGATTCGTGCTCGATACCCTGGGCCACGATGGGCAGACCCTCTTGACGACTACCGACCTCGGCGGGCTCGACCCGGCGTTTCTCGCTCGGGCGCGCGTGTACCGCGTGGAAGACGGGACGCTCCACGCCGCGGCGTGAGTCGAGGCTCTCCGCCGTGCGGAATCGGCGCTACACGGCGAGCGTGCTGGGCGCGAAGACCTCTTCGATCGCCACGCGGCGCGGCGTCAGCCCCTGCTCGTGCGAGTACTCCGCAACGGTCTCCAGCACCTTCCGGTTCGCCTGGATGCCGTAGGGGTAAGGGTCCTGCGTGAAGGCCTTGCGCGCCGACGCGGGCAGGAAGCCGCAGCGGAAATACGGGCCGGCCAGCTCCAGGGCGCGCGCCCGTACGGCCTCTTTCGCCTGCAGGAACGCCTGGTAGAGGTTCATCGCCACCCAGGGGTGCCGCTCGACGATTTCCCGCCGAATAACGACCGTGTGGTTGATGGGTTGGATGCCCGTCTTCTCGAAGTACCGGACGGCCTCGGCGGCCGGGTCGGGGAACAGGCGCCGCGCCTTCGGGTGCCGCGCCAGGTCGATCGAGCTGCGGTCCACGAGGTTGGCGTGGCCCGCGTAGAACGCCGTCGCGTCTAGCTCCCCGTCCACGATCATCTGCCCGATGTTCTTCTCGGAGGGGATGTACTGGAAGTCCACGCCGGGCGGCGGCTGGAAGCCGGTGGCGCCGCCGTGGCTCGTCTCGGGTGTGCGCTCCATGTACCAGTGCATGTCCTCGGGCCGCACACCGAACTCGTGCTGCAGGGCGCCGCGCGTCCACAGCGCCGCGGTCTGCTGGTACTCCGGCACCCCGACGCGCTTGCCCTTCAGGTCCTCGGGGCGCTCGATGCCCGCGTCGGCGTTCACGAAGATCTCGGTGTGGAAGAAGCGCCGGATGGGGAAGACGGGGATCGCGACCCAGGGAGAGTCGCCCTTTGCCGTGACGATGTACAGCGACGAGAGCGACATCTCCGACACGTCGAACTCGGCCGAGTGGAGCTGTCGCCAGAAGATCTCGCCCGGCGTGGAAGAGGTCGTGGTCAGCTCGATGCCCTCCGGCTGCACCGTGCCGTCGAGCAGCGGCGTCGAGCGATCGTTCGGCGACATAATGAGGCTGAGCTGCAGTTTCGCCATCGCGCCTCCCGCTGGGGTCCAGGCCCCGCCGCAGCCATGATAGGGCGCGCCGCTCGGCGCGTCAACGCGCGGGCGAGCCGGTTAGCGCTCGGCTTCCAGCCGTGGCAGCCGCTCCAGCGCCTCGGTGGGCGCGTCGGCACGGGTGTATACGCCCGCGCGGCCGTTCGAGCGGATGCGCCAGAGGTCGCGGAGCATGCGGAGCGAGTCTTGCACCAGCTCCACGCTGCTCTGCTCGCCAAGGTAGAGGAAGTAGACCGGCAGCTCGACGAGACGATAGCCGCGCGCCCGCGCTACGTACAGCGCCTCCACGTCGAACGCAAAATCGTCGAGGCAGAGGCGGGCGAACACGTCGCGCGCCACGCTGCCGCGAAACGCTTTGAAGCCGCACTGCGTGTCGCTGACGCCGAGCTGCAGCAGCCAGTTCACAACCGCGATGTAGGCGCGGCCCACGAGGTAGCGCTGGTAGATGTAGGAAAAGTGGCGCGGGTGGAGCGCGAAGAGCGTGCCGGCGTGGCTGCGGGAGCCGATCGCCACGTCGGCCCCGGCGCGCAGGGCGGCGAGAAACGGCGCGGCGCCCTCAATCGGGTAGACGAGGTCCGCGTCAGTGTACAGCACGTACTCGCCGCGGGCGTGCAGCACGCCGTTACGGATCGCGTACCCCTTGCCGCGGTTGCCCGGATTGCTGACGAGGCGGACGCAGGTGTGTTGCTCGGCGAAGGCGCGCACGATGCTCGCGGTCGCGTCCTGGCTGCCGTCGTCGACGACGATCAGCTCGTGGTTACCGGTCGCCTCCAGATATGCGGTCACGCGGGCCACGGTATCGCCGATGACCGCGGCCTCGTTGTATGCGGGGATGACGACCGACAGCTCGACCGGCGCTTGCTGGGGCGCTGCTCCCTGCGGAGCAGGCGCAACCTCCACGCTCATGCTGAAGCATCCGCGGCACGAGCAGGGCGCGCGATGAACAGCACGTGGGGGTAAGGCAGCCAGGAGTCGAGGCGCACTACCTCGCTCTCGAAGCCGGCCATGCCCAGCAGCGCCTTGTTCTGCGCCGCGCTCAGGAAGTAGAGGCCCTGGCCTTCCGTGAGCCCCAGGCTCGTCATAAGCTGCTCCTCCAGGCGCGCCCAGAGATACTTCCAGCGTGGCCGTCGGTCGTTCGTCTTGAGCAGCAACAGTCCGTCCGGCGCGAGTAGGGCGCGGCACTGCTTGAGCAGCGCGAGTTTGGCCGGGCGCGGCAGCAAGTAGAGCACGTCCAGAATCGTGATGATGTCATACGGGCCGTCGGTCACGTCCGCGGCGCTGCCGACGGCGTAGCGCGCATTTGGCAGACCCCGTGCCACGTGCTGGGCCACGGCGATCTTGCTAGCCATGGGATCAACGCCCAACACCTGGCGGTCGGGCGCTCCGAGCGCGAGTAGGTTGCCGAACAGGCCGTGGCCGCAGCCCACGTCGAGTATTCGCCCGGCCGGCGGCACCCAGGCAGCGATGCGCTCCAGCGGGCACAGCCAGTGCCGGGCCTGCACGTGCAGCCGCACGCCCGGCGCCTCGTCGCGGTAGAGGGCCAGCGCCTGGGCTATGGCGGGCCGCGCCGAGGTTGACACCGTCGCGACGGGCATGACAGAGTCTCCGAGTGCTGAGTGCTGAGCGTGCGCGGGTGTGCGCGACCGACGACCGCTATCCGGCGCCTAACCGCGAAATTGGCGGCGGCTGGTCGCCACAGGGCAGTATACATGACGCTTTCACCGGGGCCCGACCGATTCCGCTCGCTGATCGTCAATGCCGATGATTATGGCCTCAGCGCGGGGGTGAACGCGGGCGTGCTCGCCGCGCACCGCGCGGGCCTGGTCACGAGCGCGACGCTCATGGCGAACATGCCGGCCGCGGCGGAGGCGGTGGCGGCCGCCCCGCCCACGCTCGCGCTCGGGCTACACCTGAACCTGACCACCGGCGAGCCGTGCGCGGGCGCCGCGCGCGTTCCGAGTTTGGTGGACGGCAGCGGCCGGTTCCTGCGGCTCGACCGCTTGCTGCTACGCCTGAGCCGACGAGCAGTTCGGCTCCGTGACCTGGAGCGGGAGATCGCGGGCCAGCTCGAGCGCGCCCTCGCACTCGGCGCGCGCCTCGACCACCTCGACGGCCATCACCACGTCCACGTGTACCCGACGATCGGTCGGATCGCGCTGCGCCTGGCGGCCGCGTACGGAGTCGGTGCCGTCCGCTGCCCGCTGGAGATCGGACCCGGCACGCGCCAGGAGGCGGTCCGTGATCGCGCGCGCCGGCTGGTGATCGGGGCGGCTGCCCGGCGCCTGCGCCACGAGGCGGCCGCCGCCGGCTTGCGGACGAACGACCACTTTCGGGGCCTGGCGCTCGGGTTGGCCTTTGCCACGCCGGCGCTCGTCGCGCTCCTGGAGCGGCTGCCCGCCGGTCTCACCGAGCTGATGGTCCACCCCGGCTACCCGGACGCCG
>Ga0070741_10018839_pt1 | contig 11106 bp, 10 predicted proteins | sample Coa_R1_4_FD_66440 | JGI IMG/M metagenome (GOLD analysis project Ga0070741, IMG submission 66440) | Surface soil microbial communities from Centralia Pennsylvania, which are recovering from an underground coalmine fire - Coalmine... | ecosystem: Environmental > Terrestrial > Soil > Unclassified ...
GCTCGCGTTGACAATCACGGAACCGAAGTAACGACGATCGAAAAGATTATCGACGCGCAGGAATTCGCTGATGTCCCAGCGCGCGTTATGCTGCACGAAACCCGCGCGCCAGTTCGCCACCGCGTAGCCGGGCGCCGCTTCGGAGTTGGCGTCATCGACGTATATCTTGTCGCTCCAGCGAGCCTCGAGCGCCGTTTCGAAGCCGTGCGGCTTCTCTCTCCAGGAAATTTCTCCGTAGGCCGTCGCGCGCGGCACGCCGGGGATCTTGTTGCCGGAGGGAATCCGCGTCTGCACCGTGCAAGGAGCCGCGCTGATACAAGCGAAGAAGGGTTCGCTGTACTCGGCGCTGACGTAGGCGAGCGCGAGATAAGCTCCGAAACCGCCGCCGAAACTGCTTTCGAGCGCGAGCTCGGCGCCACGACGATCAGTCCGGCCGGCGTTTTGAAAAGTCGAGCGCCCGCCGCTATTGCTCGCCACCACGATTTCCTTGTTGGTGTCGATTCGGAACAGCGCAAGATTCAGCCGGGTCTCCGAACCCAGGAATGACTTCACGCCGATTTCATAATTGTTGCTGGTGCTCGGCTGCAGCGCGAAATTGAGCCCCGCGGTGCCGTCCGGCTTGTACGCCAGCTCGGCGAACGTCGGGGTCTCGAACCCTCTGCCCACGTTGGCGTACACATTCACGCGCGGCGTCAGATTGAACAGGACGCCGGCGACGGGGTTCGTCGCGCGGTAACTCACGCTCCCGCTGTCGTCTCGATTGGTGCCGGTTATGAAATGATCCATCGACTCGAAGCGGACCACGCTGTGGCGCACGCCGAACGTCCCGGTGAGCCGCGGCAAGAAGCGCCACTCGGCCTGCGCGTATTCGTCCAGGTTGTACACGCGGTCGTCCTCGTCTCGCTTGAGCGCTCCCTGGACGCCAAAACTATTGATAAACCCTTTGCGCCGCTCTTCCTGGTTGTCGTACGCGATACCGGCGGTGAGCGCTAAAGGAGCGCCGCCAAGCACAGTCCGATGCGTAAAGCGCGCGTCCGTTCCGCCGAACTGCCGATCGAGGTCGACCACACCGCCGGAATGCAGCGGCCCGTTCTGTGTCGCGATGGGTATCGCCAAAAACTGCGTGACATCGCGATTGCCGTTATAGGCCATCAGCCGCAGCGAGTTGCGCTCGCTCAAACGGCTTTCGTAAATCAACCCTTCCTGATTGTGGTCGATGCTCTTGCGCGTGTTGAACAGGATGGCGTTGTTGCCGGCCGCGCGCGGATTTGCATCGGCCTGGGCCTTGGTCAATCCGAGCGGGTCCTGGGTGTCGGGTTGGCGGAGCGCGGTGGCGACGAAGGTCAGCGAGGCATCCGGATTCAGCGTGTAGGTGAATTTGCCGTTCAGCTGATCGCGCGTCGCGGCGCTGTGGTCGCGATAGCCTTCGGTGTCGAAGCGCGACGCGTGGCCGATATAGTTGAGCGCGCCCGACTCGCCGCCGAATTTGATCCCGTACTTGGAAGTGTCGAAACTCCCGCGCAGCGCGTCGGCGCTCAATGTCGGCACACTCGGGCCGTCTTCGGTGAACAGCGCTATCACGCCTCCCGAGGAATTGCCGTAAAGCGCCGAAAACGGACCGCGCATGACCTCGATGCGGCGCGCGGTGCTGAGATCGAACGTCGCCGCCTGGCCCTGCCCGTCCGGGCTCGTTGCCGGTATGCCGTCCGCGAACAAGCGTATGCCGCGCACGCCGAACGTCGAGCGCGCGCCGAAACCGCGCGAGGAAATCTGCAAGTCCTGGGCGTAGTTCTGGCGGTTCTGCGCGACGATACCCGGCACGCGCACGAGCGTTTCCGAAAGATTGACCTGCGGCTGGGCGCTTTGAATCTGCCGCGCGTCGAGCACGTCGATCGACACCGGCAGGTCGAAGCTCGATTGCTCGATGCGCGTCGGCGTTATGACGATCGGCGCCATGCGCACCGCGGGCCGCTCGGTTTCGGAGGCGTTGTTGGGCGGGGTTTCGTCGGCGTGCGCACAGACGATGGAAAGCGCTGCGAGCACCACGACCCACTTCCTGCCGCTGATGCGCGTATTGAAGCTCATGTTTTCGTTGTTCTCCGCGCGCCGAGGGCAGATGAGTATACCGTTCGCCCCTTCTAAGTAAATGACAAGTGTGGCGGCGGCTCGCCCGCTCTGCGGTACTGTCACCTCGGCGACATTTGATGCCTTGACCCCTGTTCGGCGGAGGCATGAGAATGAGCGGCGCCCAATCGGCGCAGCTCGAGAGACGCGCATCCCGACGCCGGCTCGCAAAACGCACACTTATAAGATCGACGGCAACCCGAGGAGTCACGCCATGAAGAAAGTCTTCCTTGCTGGATATTTGCTGCTGCTGGCGCCGCTCGCACAAGCGGCCGTCACCGCCAAAGACCTGGAGAATGACGCCAAAACGCCGGACAACGTACTGACCCAGGGCATGGGTTATGACCTCAAACGCTACAGTCCGCTGAATCAAATCAATCGTCAGACCATTAAGCGCCTCGTTCCCGTATGGAGCTACAGCATGGACGACGATCGCGGCCAGGAGTCGCAGCCGCTGATCGTGGACGGCGTGATGTACGTGACGGACCACAAGAGCACGGTCGCGATCAACGCGACGACCGGCCGCCAGATCTGGAAAAACGTGATTCAGTATCCACCCGAGACGCCGCGCATCGTTTGTTGCGGCATCTTGAACCGCGGCGCCGCGGTCTACGGTGACAAAATTTACCGCACCACGCTCGACGCCAACGTCATCGCGCTCGACATCAAGACCGGCAAGGAAGTGTGGCGCTCGAACGCCATCGACTTCAAAACCGGTTACTCCATGACCATGCCGCCGCTCGTGGCGAACGGCGTGGTCGTCACCGGGGTTTCCGGCGGCGAGTTCGGCATTCGCGGTTTCATCGACGGCTGGGACGCGGAGACCGGCAAGCAGTTGTGGCGCCGCTATACGGTTCCCGGTCCGGGCGAAAAGGGCAACGAGACCTGGGTCGATGATCAATGGAAACAGGGCGGCGGCGCGGCCTGGCTCATCGGCAGTTACGACCCGCAGCTCGATCTCATGTACTGGGGCGTCGGCAACCCGAGCTCGTGGAACGTGCAGCGGCGCAAGGGCGACAATCTCTATACCGGCTCGGTGATCGCCGTGCGCCCGAAGACCGGCGAGATCGCCTGGCATTACCAGTTCAACCCGAACGATCCGTTCGATTACGACGGCACCAACGAGATGGTCCTCGCCGATCTCAAGATCGACGGCAAAGTGCGCAAGGTCATCATGCACGCCGATCGCAACGGCTTCTTCTACGTGCTCGATCGCACCAACGGCCAGTTGCTGCGCGCCAATCCGTTCGTCGACAAAATCACCTGGGCCGACGGCATCGACATGAAGACCGGCCGGCCGATCGAGTCGGCGGCGACCAAAAAGATGCGCGCGACGGGCGGACCGATGGAGCAATGGCCGCACCTGTTCGGCGGGAAAAACTGGATGCCGATGTCGTACAACCCCGGCACCGGCCTGGTCTATATGAACACCATCAATCTCGGTTGGAACTACAAGCCCGTGGATCAGCCTTGGGAGCAGGGCGTGTTCTGGGCGGGTATCGATCTGACGCAGCCGCCGGCGTTGCCGAAGGATGGGAATCTCGGCTATTTGAAGGCGGTGGATCCGCTGACCGGCAAGGCGAAATGGCAAGTACCGTCCGACATGCCGCGCTGGGCGGGAACATTGACGACGGCGGGCGGCGTGGTATTCACCGGGAATTTATACGGCGAGTTCCAGGCGTTCGATGCGAGCACGGGTAAGAAGCTGTGGAGCTTCCAGACGGGTTCCGGAATCATCGGGCAGCCGATCACGTGGAGCTCCAAGGGCAAGCAGTACGTTTCCATCCTGAGCGGCACGGGCGGCGCTTACGTGATCTACTCGGGCGATCCGCGGCTCGCGGGCGTTCCGAAAGGCGGCTCGGTCTGGACGTTCGCCCTACAGTAAATAATTGTTATAGCCATGGCGGCGCCGAAGCTTCCGCTTCGGCGCCGCTCTTTCCGTGAGTCTTGCATCCCATGTTGCAACTGCCGATTCGCGCATTACTGCTTTGCAGCGGCGTCGCGTTCGCGATTCCCGCCTTCGCGGCGGAGGAATTTCCTCCCGAACAGGTCAAACGCGGTGAACAGTTGTATGTTATCAACTGTTCACGCTGCCATGGCGTGCGCCTGGTCAATCCCGGCGGCTTCAGTTTCGACCTGCGTCAGTTCCCGCCGGAACAGCACGAACGTTTTGTCAATTCAGTGACCAAAGGGAAAGGTAACATGCCTGCGTGGGGAGACCTGCTGAAGCAAGAAAAGATCGAGGCGCTGTGGGCCTACATCCAGACGGAGGCGAAGAGACGACCATGAACGCAAAGCTAAACAAGGTGTACGCGCGCGCCGGCATGGCGCTTCTGCTCGCCGGCATGGCGCTGCCCGTCGCCGCCGCTCCGTTCGCTTACGTCTCCAATGAAAAGTCGGGCACGGTGTCGATCGTCGACACCGCGAACGACAGCGTGATCGGCGAGATCCCAATCGGAAAAGAACCCCGCGGAATGGCGGTATCGAACGACGGCAAGCGCCTGTACGTCAGCACGCAGCCCGACGGCGTGGCGGTTGTCGATATCCCGGGGTCGCGAGTGGTGGCGAAGATCGTGACCGGGCGCTCGCCCGAAGCCGTGGATATCGCGGCGGACGGCCGTTGGGTCGCGGTCGCCGACGAGGAAAGCAACGATGTCGCCGTCATTGACACCGCCGCTTTACGACGGGCCTTCGTGGTGCAAACCCGAGGGAAAAATCCGGAACACGCGGTGTTCAGCCCGGACGCACGCTGGATCTACGTGGGCGCCGAGGACGGTGAGGTCGTCGACATCATCGACGTGGCGGCGCGCAAGATCGTGAACAGCGTGAAAGTCGGCAAGCGCCCGCGCGGGATCGCCTTCACGCCGGACGGCAAGCGCGCGTACGTCGCGGCGGAAAATTCCAACACCGTGTACGTACTGGATGTCGCAAGGCAAGAGGTGATCACGACCATCGCCGCCGGCACGCGCTCGAACGGCCTCGCGATGCATCCGAGCGGCGCCAGGGTTTACGTGTCCAACGGCGGCGACGGCACCGTGTCGGTGATCGACACCGCGGCGAATAAAATCACCGCGACGATCGAGGTCGGGAAGCGACCGTGGAACATGGCGCTCACGCCGGATGGAAAGAAGCTCTACGTGGCCAACGGACGGTCCGACTCGGTTTCGGTGATCGATACCGAGAAAAACGCCAAGCTACGGGACATTCCCGTGGGCAAAATGCCGTGGGGCGTGACGGTAGAGTGATAGTCGCTCCCGCCGCGCGCTACACGCGCACGGCCGTCGTGCTGCATTGGCTGATTGCGCTGCTGGTCGTGGCGCTGATCAGCATCGGCCTCTACATGACCGATATTCCCCGCAACACGCCCGCGCGCGGCTGGTATTACAATCTCCACAAATCGCTTGGCCTGCTCGCCGCCTGCGTGATTTTGCTGCGCGTCGGCTGGCGCCTGCGCTTTAACCCGCCGCCGGACTCGCACGCATTGCCCGCGTGGCAAACAACGGCCGCGCGTATCAATCATGCGCTGCTCTACCTTTGCCTACTGCTCATGCCGCTGACCGGCTATGTCGGCTCTTCCTTCAACAAGTACGGCGTCAAGTTCTTCGGACTAGCGCTGCCCCATTGGGGCTGGGAAGATCCCGCGCTGCGCGAGTTTTTCTCCGGCGCCCATCAGCTCATCGCCGGCGCCTTTATCGGGCTGATCCTGCTGCATGTCGCGGCCGCGCTTTATCATCTTTATCGCCGGGACGGCGTCTTCACCCGCATGTGGTTGCGCCGAAGTTAATTCGCCGTCGCGTCGGCCGCGTGGGTGATACCCATGGTTTCCGCGACCGTTCGTGCCCGCGAACTTCGCGGCAGGGCCGCCGTCGAACCGGTATTGCGACCACGGAGAGGCCCATGCGCAAGCGCATGTATTTTCTGCTGCCGGATACGGCACGCGCGAAGACGGTATTCAGGGAATTGCTGCGGGAAGGCATCGAAGAGCGGCGTATCCACGTGCACGCCAAGGAAGGAACGCTCCTCGGCGAGCTGCCGGAAACCACGGTGCTGCAGAAATCCGACGCAGTGCATGGCGCCACTCTTGGTCTGCTGGCCGGCGCCGTGACCGGCGCGCTCGCGGGCGTACTGGTCCTGCTGTTTCCGCCGTCGGGTCTGGCGACCGGCTTCGGTGTGGTGCTGGCGATCGCCCTGCTCGGCGCCGTGATGGGAATCTGGGTGTCGGGCATGATCGGCGCCAGCACCCCGAGCACGCATCTCGATGCCTTCGCGGACGAGATTCAACGCGGCAAGATTCTGTTGATCGTGGATGTGCCCCGGGAACGCGTGGATGCAGTGGCGCGCGTGATTCGTAACCACCACCCGGAGGCCGATCTGCGCCGCACGGAATCGACCCTCGTCTCGCTATTCCCGAAGTGATCACGAGCGCGAGGCGCGGGATCAAAATCAACTGACGCGCCGTACGCGCGCGCGGGGTGTTATGCTTCCCGCCGCATGAGGGAAGCTCCTGCGATCGAGACCTTACTCGCCGCCAGGGCGAGCGCGGTGGTGGTTATCGCGGCCGGCGCGAGTTCGCGCTTTGCGGCGATCGAGCTCGCGCGATCCTTGGGTCTCCCCTTCCACGATCGTGCTCCTCCGGAACCGGCGCTGCTGCTGGTGCAGACCGATACCCGACTCGAGCTGCACGATTCGAGCAGCGGCGCGCGCCTGTACGTCGAGTTCACCGCGGCGGAGCTGCGGCGTTATCGCGCCGGCGGCCCGGGCGGCGATCCGTTGCGGCGCGCGCTTGGTCCCGGAGATCGCCATGTCGTAGACGCGACGGCCGGACTGGGCGGCGACGCCGTGCACCTCGCCGCGCTCGGCTACCGCGTCACGGCGATCGAGCGCCACCCCATCGTCAGCGCGCTCGCACAGGACGGCCTGCGGCGCGCGCGCGCCGCAGGACTGCTCGGCGAAAATCCGCTCTGGCGCACGGGCGATGCGCGCGTCGTTCTTCCGGCGCTTGCTCCGTCACCGGCCGCAATCTACCTCGATCCCATGTTCCCCGCGAAGCGCAAGAAATCCGCCGCCGTCAGAAAGGAAATGCGTTTGCTGCGCCTGCTCGTCGCCGACGACAACGACGCCGCGGCGCTGCTCGCCGGCGCGCGCCGCGTCGCGACCGACCGCGTCGTGGTGAAACGGCCGGTCGATGCTCCGCCGCTCGCGCCCGGAAGCGCGGCGTCATACCGCGGCAAGCTGGTTCGCTATGACGTCTACCGTCCCGAACGTCATGACTGAGCGCGCGATTACGCAGCCGCTTTTCTATTGCGCGGCACTGAACGACGACGACATCGTGCTGACGGGCGATGAAGCGCGTCACGTAGCCGTGCAACGGTTGCGGGCCGGCGATGCGATCGCGGTTTTCGACGGCTGCGGGCAGGTGGCGCGCGGCAGAGTGCACGCGATCAGCCGGAGCGCGGTGCGCGTCACGGTCGAAGAGCGTTGGCGCGAACCGCGCAGCGCGCCCGAGCTCGAGCTTTACTGCGCCTTGCCCAAAGGCGATCGCGCGGGCGTGCTGCTCGACATGGCGACACAGCTCGGCATGGCGCGATTCACGCCGGTGCGCTGGCATCGCAGCGTCGCCGTCGCCGGCGAGCGCAGTCAGGAACGATGGCATCGCATCTGCCTCGAAGCCTGTAAGCAAAGCCGGCGTCTCTACGTGCCGGAGATTGCGCCGCCGGCCGCCGCCGAAGCGGCGGCGGCCGCCGTCAGGGAGCGCGGTGATTATTTATTCGTGGCCCATCCGGGAATGGATGCGCGCCCTGCGCTCTCGTTGGACCTCGATGGCGCGGGGCGGATCGCCCTTTTTGTCGGACCCGAAGGCGGATTGACGGAAGACGAAGTCGCGGCGCTGCGTGGACTGAACGCTCAATTCGTGCACCTCGGCCGTGCGATTTTGCGTATCGAAACCGCGGCGGTGGCGTTGCTCGCCGTCACGAACGCGCTGCTCGCAACAACCACCGTCGGCAAGCGCTAGCGGCGCGTGCATGAAGGAGAACGTGGCTCGAGGAAGGACGCGAATCAGCTCGCGACCGGGCGGTCGCGATGGCGTTAACGAAGCGGGCGAACTACGCGTTATATCCAGGACGGCCCAGAGGTCGGGGCGCGGCGGCGCCCGGCGTCATCACGAGATCGACGAGCCGGAAGTACACTTCGCCTCCCATTTCGCCGAAGGTCACGGCGGCTCCGTCCTCGGTGAGGCGCTGGAGGGTTGCCGGCAATCGTACGTAAGCGGGAACCGCGTCCTTCACAGGCAGTGAGAAGCTCAGCTCGACCAGACCTGCGTAGGGAAGTAACTCGGGTTCGGCGCTTAGAAACGCACCGCTCAAGCTGATGTCGCGCATCGTGCAGACAACACTCTGCGCGCGATGCTTAAGCACCACGTCGAGCGCTACGGCCAGACGCGGACTTTTTCTGCGTTCGACACTCATTTCCCCCTCCACTCCTGCACGAGTCGCGCGGGCGGTATTGTAGTTATGGACGTCTTATAACGTTTTATTAACGCAGGAAGACAATACGCGAGAAAAGTGGGGGTGTCCAGCGAAGCCCTCCGACTATTCGGGCACCAGCCACTCGACATGCACCTGGCCGCCCGATCCCCGGCCCAAGCGGTTCGCAAGCGGCTCAAGCAGCGCCGGTAACTGGGTATCCAACTGCCACGGTGGGTTGTAGATAAGCATCCCACAGCCGTTCAGCCGAAACGGCGTGTCGCGCGGCCACACGGCGAGCTCCGCGCAGAGGATATTACGCATATCCTCCGCGATCACATCCGATTTGAATCGGGCGAGAGGTGTCCCGACCTTGAGCGGATACCAAATCGCATACGTGCCTTGCGGCCACCTGCCCACCGAGAAGATCAAGGCGCGCCGCAAGCGCTCCCACTCCTCGGGGTGCTCGTACGGCGGGTCGATCAATACCAGCCCGCGTCGTTCGGGCGGCGGCAACCACGCTTTGAGCGCGGCATAGCCGTCGACGCATTGCACGTGCACTTGCTTATCGCGAGCAAACAGCGCCTTGAGCTCCGCGCACGCCTCGGGCGGCAGCTCGGCCAGGTACATGCGATCCTGCGCGCGCAAAAAATGGCGCGCGATGCGTGGCGATCCCGGATAGTAGCGCAGCTTGCCGTCGGGATTGTCCGCGCGAACGGCCGTTAAATAATCGTCGACCCCCTCATTGCCAGACGCGTCGTCCCACACGCGCGCAATGCCGTCACGATATTCGCCGGACTTCTGCGCCTGCGGCGCGTATAAATCGTAGCGCCCGGGCCCCGCATGCGTTTCGAGATAGGCGAAGCCTTTATCCTTGCGCTGCAGCGCGCGGAGCAGTCGCACCAGCAGGACATGCTTGAAAACATCGGCGAAGTTACCGGCATGAAACAGGTGGCGGTAATTCATGGAGAGATAGCCGGGTGAAGCGCGCTCATCCGGAGCGGCGCGGCCGAGAACCGCCGCTTAATTTTGTTTGAGCCAGCGCGCCGCGCGTCCGGCAAAGTAAGTGAGGATCGCATCGGCTCCGGCGCGCCTTATCGACAACAGGGACTCCATAACGATGCCGCGTTCATCGAGCCAGCCATTTTGCGCCGCCGCCGTCAGCATGGCGTACTCGCCGCTCACCTGGTACACGAACGTAGGCACGCCGAAAGTCTCTTTGACGCGCCGGACGATGTCGAGGTACGGAAGCCCCGGCTTGACCATCACCATGTCCGCGCCCTCTTCCAGATCGAGAGCGATTTCGCGCAGCGCTTCATCCGAATTGGACGGATCCATTTGATAACTGTGCTTGTTGCCGCGCCCGAAGTTCGTCGCCGAGCCGACCGCGTCGCGAAATGGGCCGTAGAAACTCGAGGCGTATTTTGCGGAGTACGCCAAAATGCGCGTGTGAATATGCCCGGCTTTTTCGAGCGCTTCGCGGATGGCGCCGATGCGCCCGTCCATCATGTCCGAAGGGGCGACGATATCCACGCCCGCCTCGGCGCATACCAGCGCCTGCTTCACCAGGATTTCGACCGTTTCGTCGTTCAAGACATAGCCGGATTCATCGATCACGCCGTCCTGCCCGTGAACGGTGTACGGGTCGAGCGCGACGTCGGCGATAACGCCGAGCGTCGGACAGCGCTTCTTCAGCTCGCGCACCGCCCGTGGGATCAGCCCCTTCGGGTTGTAGGCCTCTTTCGCCTTGTTGTCTTTCTTCTCCTGCGGGACCATCGGGAACAGCGCAAGCGCCGGAATGCCGAGGCCTTGCAGTTCCTCGGCGTAAGCGAGCAGACGATCGACGGTGAGCCGTTCGATGCCGGGCATCGACGCGACCGGTTCCGTGCGCTTCTCGCCCTCGATGACGAACACCGGCTGAATCAGATTATCGACGTGCAGCCGATGCTCGCGCATCAGGCGGCGGGAGAATTCGTCGCGCCGCATGCGCCGCATGCGCGTGCGTGGAAAACCCGGGATACCCTTAGTCGTCATGGCGCACCATGTTCCCATTATCCCAAAAACGACGAGGGCCCGGTGACTTCCGGGCCCTCGGCGCCGATTTCATCCGTCCGGCTATTTCGCCTTCTTGGCCTTCGCCTTGGCTTTGGGCTTCGGTTTCGCGGGCGCCTTCTTCGGCGCTTTTTTCTTGACCGGTTTTGCCGCTTGGACCGGCACGACTTTCTTCGGCGGCTTTTTCCCCGCCGCCGGCGCGGCCGGTTTTGTCGCCGGGCCCGGCTTGGCGGGCGGTCTGGACTTCACGGGAGTCGCGGTTTGCGCCATCACGCCGGCGAGCGGACGAATCTGCGCCTCCACGATATCCGTGATGTTCTTGAAGATATCGTTAATGGCGCCGATGCCCCGCACGGTCCGCAGCTTCCCCTGCGCCTTGTAATAGGAAACCAACGGCGCGGTCTGTTCTTCGTACACCGCCAGCCGCTTGCGCACGGTTTCTTCGTTGTCGTCCGAGCGCTGCGTC
>Ga0070741_10018840_pt1 | contig 11105 bp, 6 predicted proteins | sample Coa_R1_4_FD_66440 | JGI IMG/M metagenome (GOLD analysis project Ga0070741, IMG submission 66440) | Surface soil microbial communities from Centralia Pennsylvania, which are recovering from an underground coalmine fire - Coalmine... | ecosystem: Environmental > Terrestrial > Soil > Unclassified ...
TCGGACTGACCTCGGGCAGCGAGGCGTTTGGCGTCATCGTCCAGGCATCCGCCTCCGACCCGGTCAGCACGTATTTGGCCAGCGACGTGTTCACCATCCAGAACAATGACTCTGGAAGCTCAGATACGGTTTTGGCTGGGTTCGACTGTTATGCTTATCCGGGTGATGCGGCCATGACCTGGTTGTTTGCGAATAGCAATTTGCGGTGGGTGGGATACTATTTGTATCCAGCTCCCAGTCGAAATGTGGCTGCGAACGGAGGCAATAGTTGGATGGGGCAGTTGCATTCGCTGAATGGGTGGGTTGTGTCTCCCATCTATGTCGGAGAGCAAGATCCCGCCCACCAAGATCAAGATCCAGGCAATTCCTCTAACCCCTCCGCAAATAAGGGGACGGCTGACGGCTATTCGGATGAAGTTAACTCGGGAGGAATGGCAAATTCAGCAGTCCCATTGTTGAAACAGGAAGGGTTCCCGGCTGGCACTACGGTTTACTTGGATGTTGAAACTTCGGGAACGCAATCGCAACCAGAATTGGATTACATTGCATCTTGGTGTGCGGCCGTCAAATTAGGCAATTACAACCCGGGAATCTATTGTCTTGAGTCGGCATATTCATCAATCGCCTCAGCAGCGCCAACCGCAACCTACTGGATTTCCAACCCGAACAATCCTTCTCCTCAAGGCTTCACGTTTCCGACGATGCCCCCTACGGGTTCAGGTGTGCCGACGGCCATAGCATGGCAATATGAAACCGCACGCAGTTATACTATTGCGCTGCCCACATCAGTCGCGGCGGCGGGTAGCCTTCAAGTCGATCTCGACGTGGCAAACGCATCTAGTGCGACCGGAAGCGCCACGACTCCAGCCCTTGGCGGGCCAATCGTAACCGGGACGCAGATCTCGTTTTCTCTCCAAACAGTCCCCGGCTTTGATTACGTATTGCAGTTTACGCGCGACTTGTCGAATCCAACCTGGCAGGACATCCAAACAAACTCGGGCGGGGGATTGATGAGCTTCGCTGACGCAATCGGCTCTCAGTCTAACGGGTTTTATCGAGTTCGTAAGCAACCGCACAACTAAACTAGGAAGGCGTAAGAACCACCCCGGCACAAATCGCATTGCGCCGGGGCTTTCTTTTCTGGAGTTGACTGCCGGCCACCTGCTCCAAATTCAATAAACATTTTTTGGTGCTTGCACAAAATCGAACAATTACCGAGTCATACACTTGACTCAATGCCTTTGAACCTTGAAACGATCGGAGCGTCGAATAAACACTTATTCCATCACTGATCCGATCCCAATTTCCTAGCCAATATTTATGCGGGTTGCGCTGCAAAATAGCTGCTGAGGAAAAAATGTGTAATCACCTTTTGATTGCCCGGGGGGCTCTGGTTGGCTACTTGAGAATGAGCTTGAGTTCCGCAGGAGAGAGGGACATTCAAAGCAAAGCCCGTCGTGATGATGATGAAGTATCCAAATGGGAAATCCCAAGCAAAAGGGAAGAAGGCTGGAACGGCGCCGCCGCTTAAAGCGGCCAGCGGCGCTGGATTTACGTTCGAGGACAAGGTCGCTGCCACTTTATTCTGTGAGATGCTGGCAGGGAAACTCTCGCTGGGAGCTGGGTTTGGTGTGGTCGAACGATTGGAACGCCAGGCCGGCGACTGGGAGCCTTTCGGGGACATCTTGATAACTGTCAAGAATCTCGAAGGGAAGACCCTCAAGTGCGGTTGTTCCGTTAAGAGCAACCGCCCTATTACGGCAACCGGATGCAGCGCGGAATTATGCCGGAATCTGTGGAACGTGATGGCCAAGCCAGTATTTGCCCGCGATGCAGATAAGCTCGGGCTGTTCTGCGCCGAACTTGTGAAGTCGGTAGACCAGCCACTCAATCAATTGTGCCGCCAAGCCCGTGAGGAGGACGACCCTCGGCGCTTGGATCAAAAGATAACCGATCAAAAGCACCGCAAAATTTACGATTCATTCGCGAGCCCGACTCTGAGGGGTATCGAACGGGATGCCCCTTCACGTTCTTTGTCGCCTGATCCCGCGCAATTTTGATTTTGAGAATGTCACGTCCAGAAGCGAAGCCGCAGCCATTTCAATTTGTCGCGAAGTGTTGCGGCCGTCAGAAGCAACCGACGGCAAGGCAATTGAGCTTTGGGAGGCCTTGCTGATCATTGCCCAGGACCTCCGTGTTTCCGGCGGATCAATCACTCGCGACCGGTTGACAGCAAAACTGCGAAACAGATTTCCGCTTCAGGGCGATCCGGCGGATGCGGCTGCGTGGGAGAAGGTTCACGCATTCTCCGATGAATGGTTGGAGGAGGTTGATACGACTCTTCCGGGCGGGTTGAGTCTTCCGCGCGCCGATGAACTCAAGGGCTTGCGGGATTGCCTGACTCAGAAACATGCCTGCCACGTTGTCGGAGATTCCGGTTCAGGAAAAAGTGCGCTGGTGAAAGCTTTACTCAAGAACACTGATCCAACGGATACCGAGGTTGTCTGGATTAAAGCGGAATTATTCGGTCAGTTTTGCAGCTCCGTGCCCAACTTCCTGGAGGCAGCCTTGCGGGTTCGAACCCCAAACGCGTTCGCGGTCTTTGACGGCGCGGAAGGCTGCTACGATCCAGTCCGATTAAAAGCGATCGCGCAAACCATTGCGGCCCTCACCAACTCGGACGATTCCCCGTGGCGCGTCATACTCACATGCCAAACGCCGGAATGGGCCCGCGTCTCTCTGTCCATGGTAAGAGTGCTGGCCGGGAAACCTGTGCTTACAGAGAAATACGAATGTGGCCCGTTGTCCGCGGCAGATTTTGAGTTGGTTTGTGCTTCCTGCCCGTCGGTGGGTCAGCTGTCGAAGCAGCCCTCTCTACAGCGCTTGCTGAAATCACCTAAAATGTTGGACATATTGCTGAGCGGCCAGCTTGCCGAAGACCGGGCGCTGGCAGGCGAAGCGGACCTGGTGGATTGGTGGTGGCAGCACCAGGTGAAACAGTCAATGCCGATTGCTGCGGAGGAAAACGTCGCACGCCAACTCGCGGTGCGCATGGCTGATGAGCTTTGCACAGAATTGGCCCCTGACTCTGTCGCCGGTGCTGAAACCGCCGCCGCTACGCTGGTGCGCAATCGTGTCTTGCGAACAACTCGTGACGGGCGGGTCAGATTCGATCACGATTTGCTCGCCGATTGGTCACGAGTGATGTTCCTGCGAACGCTGGGCGCCAAAGCACTCGATTTCATGCGAACCCACGCCGAAAATCCACCGTGGCTGCGCGCGATCCGGCTTCTTTCGCAACACAATCTTGAACGTATAGCTGACTTCGAAAACTGGCGCGCCGTTGTGGCGTTGTGCTGCGCGAGCCCAAATAAGGACAAAGACCCGCCAGCGGAAAACCTTTCGGTCTTGGATTCCTGGCTTGAGGGTATGGCTTATTGCGCGGATGTTGCACAAATTCTTGACAACCTAAAAGCCGACCTTTTTGCGAATGACGGCTGGCTGCTGGGCCGCTTCATTCGCCGTTTGTTGCATGTGGGCACCGTGCCTGATCCTATAATCCAAGACAACTTTCGCCAGATGGATCCAGATTTGGTGGAAACCGTTGGGACCATGTATCGTCTGCCCCAAGCTCGACTATGGGCACCGGTGATTAAGTTTTTCATAAAATACAAAAACGAGACTACCGATTACCTACCGATTGAGTTGGCGGAAATCGCCTCAATGTGGTCGAGGTTGGAACAGTATTTGAATGCGGCTTGGCCGGCTTTGGCTGACCTCGTTCTCCTGAGCGGTGAAAAAGAATTGCGCAGAGAAGTCGCGGGAGAACATCGCTTCGATCGAGGCCCAATCCGACTCGCCGGCGGGCACGAGTCGCGTGTGAAAATATATGCGGCGGCATTGAGAACCGCGTCACAATTCCCCGATCGAGTGGCGAACTTGCTTTTGAAGGCTACGGGGCGAACTCATTGGGACCCTGGCGATGTCGGCCCGAAAGCGGACGAGGGGTGGCGCGGTGAATGGCATGATCGTTCGACTTTTGGAAGATGGAGCGTCTGCATAAAAGAACCTCCTGAGTCCTGGCCGGACGGCCCGCGCAGACGGACGAGCGACGATTTTTTCCATGCCTGGTTTGGATCTGGCGTTGCGCAAATATTATACAAAAAGCTGCCCGCTGCCGCCTGCGAGGCAACGCTGGGATTCTTGATAAGCTGGCCGAAGTCAGAATTGATCAAACTGAACGAGGGTTTCGACCACTTTGGTCACGATGTCAGGCATCGAGGATTTAAATTCGATGCCGCTCAAATGGCTTCTCCTTTTTGGACGAAAGGGAACTTTCTAGTATTCCTTCGCGAAAGCTGGCGACCTGCGTTGGACATGATCATTCGACTCGTGAACTTCGCAACTGACCTGCATCAAGACTGGTGGCCGCACTCCAACGTCTCATTTGCCACCCCTGCGGGGACTGTCAAGTGGAAAGGCCATCCCCATGTCTACGCTTGGCACCACTTTAATATGAACAGTGCTGACGCTGTGGTCTGCGCCTTGATGGCGCTCGAGAAGTGGATCGACGAGCAAATCGAGGCAAAGAAGCCCATCGCCGAAGTGGTGAACGTGCTATTCGTCAAAAGCAACTCCTTTGCTGTGGCGGGTTTGCTCATCAGTCTTGGCAAGCGACATCCTGAGTTGTTCCTCAACGAGCTGAAACCCTTGTTGTTTATTCTGGATTTTTATTTCTGCGACATCCATTCCACCCGAAATTACTTTGGCGCCGGGAATGGCCACGGCGAGGGCAAGGTTGTGGACGAGCTTCGTCAGCAATGGAGCCAGTTGCCAGGGAGGAGAATACCCCTCAAAGAGCTGTGCGTCGAATGGATGCTTACCAAGCCGGAATTCGCGCCCGTTTTTGATGAGGTCGCGAAGGCCTGGCGCACCGAGGCCGCCAAGGTCCCAGAAGGTTCCGAAGAACGGCTGCCGCTGCTTCGATGGGCGTCTGATTTTGACCGGTCACTTTGGAAAGAAACAAAGTCTCCAGATGGCCGCTCAGGATGGGTTTGCAATAGGCCATCCGAGTTGCAGGACGATAAGAAAGCAGAACGGGTGCGGCGCATCCAAAACCTGATCACCTTGCCTCAACAGTGCAGCGACTGTTTGGACCGGAACGTGCAATTGCCCGATGAACAGTTGGAAGCCATATGGACCCAACTTCACGAGTGGGTTCCTTTCGAGGAACTTGGTGCAATGGAAGGCGAGGACGCCGATGCGGTCACCCTCCGAGACCACCGCCATGCCCGTGCGGGTTTACTTGCGGTGATTCTTTGCGTCGGAGATTCTTGGTTGAGTAAGCATTCGGGGCGTCGGGAATGGTTGGAAAATGAAGTCCTGAAGATTCTGGCTGATCCGCCAAAAGTGTTTTGTTTCACTCCTGACGACATCCATGACGATTACGAAGGTTTGTTGGCTCGAGCGGTTGTGCGTTGCTGGTCACGCTCACCCCAAGATCCAAATTGGCGTGGACATGTGGCGAGCTTCGTAACCGCGCATCGCTACCGCACGGTTCGTCGTTTATTTCAGGAGGCATTCAAGCTGCGCTCGGCGCTTGGAGGTGCCTATCGCGAGCTTGAGGCGTTCACTCTAGCCTTTGCCGCTGAGCGGAAAAAGGCAACCCAGCTCTTATTTTTGCGGACACGGGCGAAAACCGACGCAGCCCAACTCGCGAAATGGGGTGTTAAATGGTTGAAAAAGTTTGCCGCCGGCAAGGGACCCAAATGGGTCTCGGATTGGTCGCAGGCCGAGGCTGCCGAACCATTTTATCACGATCTCAATCCGCATCAGAAGTCATCCCGCCGAGAGGAGGTGTATCGTCGCAGTTACGGCCTTGATATGGGAGTGGTTCTGGCCATGTGCGGAGGTTTTCCCGCTTTGGCGGAGGCGCAAAATCCCGAAGAGCGCGATCACTGGTTGAGTGTTTGCAAAGAAATGGTGGGACTCCTTTGCCGCACGCTTCCAAGTGCGGACCCCGTGGCCCCTGCAGAGGCGGAATGGAACTATCATCATTGGGCACCGGATGAGGCGGTTTTCCAGACCGTGAGCCGTCGACTGTTTGAATGCAATCGGGACGAGCAGAAGCAATTGTGGGAGCCAATCGTGTCTTTGCCTGTCGCTGCTCATCACCATATCTGTTCTTTTCTGAACCATTTACTCATTGAATCCCTTCGCTTCGAACCATACCGGATTGCGGAGCTTGTTCCCGTCTGGCGGGGTATCGCCGAACGAGTCTTTGCCTCCAAGGCCCCAAAGGGAGGGTGGCGGGACCACATCGAAATTCAAAGGCATGTATTGCTCTACGATTCGATTCCCTCGGCGCGCGAGGAGGTTTTTGGACCGGTAGTGGAAGACCTTCGCCCCTTCTATAAACAACACCTTGGGGCGATCGCGCATGATGCCTATGACCAATCGTCATTTTCGGCATTCCTGCTGACAAAAGCGGGTGAACGATTGCTCGTCGATGCGCTGATTTGGTTGCAGCCTAAATAAGGGTAGCCGGCTCATAGGAGAACTGACCAGACTGGAATGCGGTTGTATAGCTATAACCGCCCTGAATCTTGTGAGTTTTCTGACGGGTTTAACAAGCCACATTATCCTTGGATTGCGAGCTATTACTATACATATGAGTGCATTAGTTAAAGATAGCAAGTCATCCAACATCCACGTCGACGTCCAAACAGCGGAGGGTCCAAAGCGGATCTCCACCCGGACGCCGGACAGAGAATCGGCCAAGATCATTGGCGCAGCCCTGCAGAAGTTCGTCAGGGCCAACGAAGGCAAAAAGGTGACGCGGGTGAAAGTCGCCGAAATGGCCCAGGCCCTGGCCAAAGTGGTCAACACCGAACAACTCGAGTCGAGTCCGCTCAAGGATATACTTCCGGTCCTGACCAAGCAGGCATCCCTGTCTGACGGTGATTTCAGGATAAAGAATATGGTAACAACACGACTGATCAAATTCATGGAGGCCCAGGGACTGGACACCATCGATATTTGGGATGTCACCAGCGTTCAGGTTGGGTCATTTCTCAGTGCGGAGACCAAGGCGCGCAACTGGAACGATCGGAGCAAACGCACCTATGGCCAGGCCCTCGGCACCGTCTTCGAAGTTGCGCTCGCTTACGACTTGGTGCCAACCAATGTCGTGCGCAACGTCAAGCTGCCGAAGCGTCCCAAGAATTCTCCCCATCGCCCTTTTACCGGCGAGGAACTGGTCAGCACTTACTTCGCCGGTGACCAGGAATGGAAAGAAATGTTGGTCTGTGGCAGCGCCACCGGCCTCCGCATCGGTGACGAGTCGCTCCTGGTCGTCGGGGACATCGACTTCGAGACCGGATTCCTTCGTCCTTGGGCTCGCAAGTCGGATGAATTCGAGCCGAAGCCCCTGCCGGACTGGCTCCTTGCGGAGTGGAAAAAGCGCTTTGAAGGCAAGGACCCAAAAGAGCCACTATTTCCACGGGCCTATGGATGGATGTTCATCAAGGGCAAGGTGAATTCGTCGCGGGTTTCCAGCGAATTCGTGGAGCTGCTCATTCGCGCCGGCGTTCGCCAGCGCGGAAAAGTGCGGGGCGTGGAACGGATCGGGGCCAACAAATATCTCCCCCTTTCCTTCCAGTGCCTCCGCCACACCTACACGACGATTTTGAAAATCAGCAACGTGTCAGAGGCCGTTGCGCGCGAGTTGGTGGGGCACAAGTCCATCGTTATATCAGACACCTACACGCACATTGACGAAACCGTGCTGAAGAACGCGGCCAATCGCGCGGAGAATCCCTTGCGCGAATTGCTAGCTACCCCTGTCAGCGCTCAAATGTATCTCTTTGACACCGGCCATGTGCCCTTGGGCACCTGGATTATGCGGTTTGCCAACCCGCGCAGCTCCTGCAAGGAAGCATACCCGTTGCCGCTGGAGCACGTTCACCGGGCGGGCATTCCGAAAATCCTGCGCTTGCAGGAATCCGATCGGGTCAAGTTGGCCAACAACTAGACTCCCACGGATTCCATGCAATCCGAGCTATTGATGGGTGTATGGATACTATCATCCCCCCACTTGGCGGAAACCAATACACGACCGGCCCGCTGGCAGCGCCAGCGGGCCCTCGCTTTGATCCTGAGTTTCTCCGTCTTCCCAAGCCACGCGAACGAGACCCGCTCTTTGGTCTCTCGCGCTCCTACCTCAACCTCCTGATTCTACCGTCTTCGGAAAACAACTTTCGTCCGCCGGTGCGCAGCGTGGTATTGCGACGCAAGGGGGCGAAGACAGGCGTGCGATTGGTCGACGTGCAAAGTCTGAGAGGTTTCATCCTGAGCCACGCCCCTTCGGAGGCCGTCATGTCCGCCACGATTGATTCAAACATATGAATGACATTAACAGCATTACGCTTTTGGGCCGCCTGGTCCGGGACCCCCAGCAGCACTTGGCCGGCACGCCGAATGCCACTACGGCGTTTTCGGTAGCTGCCAATTACCGTTACCAAACTAGAAGCGGAGAGTGGAAAGACGAGCAGGCATTCGTCCGCTGTGCTGCCTTTGGCCGTTTAGCCGAAGCTGTGACTCGTTACCGAAAGGGATCCTCTGTATTGGTCAGTGGCCGCTTGCGCACAGAGAACTGGGTTAAGGACGATGCCAGCCACTCCGGGCTGGTTCTCGTCGCGGCCACGGTGCATGGGGTGGATAGAGCGAGTCATCTCCCCGACGCGTCGGATAAGAGCCCCAGCGCCGCCCCTGTGGGCGGTCTAGGCAAAACAGTCCCGTTTTAGCCACATACCCGATCGAATTCCCATGACACATATCATCGACATAGAAACAGCACCGCTGCCCGAGTCCGAATTGACAGAACTGCTTCCAAAATTCGACCCGAGCGAAGTAAAAGTGGGTAATCTCAAGGACCCGGAAAAAATTAATGCTAAAATTGCTGAAGCGGAGGCCGCCACCCGGAAGGACTTTTTCGAGAACGCAGCACTTGATCCGCTCACGGGGCGCGTTTTGGCCATTGGCTTGATGTCGGAGGCTGGTTCGTTTTCGACCATTGCCGATGACGATGAGGCCGCGCTATTGCGGCGTTTCTGGAACTTCTGCCAGTTAAACGCTGGTCGGCGGCGCCTGATCGGCTTTAACATTTTTCTCTTCGACCTCCCTTTCTTGATGCGCAGATCTTATAAATACAGGGTAGATGTCCCTTTCAACCTGCGGCGCGGTCGGTATTGGAGTGAGAATCTGGTGGACCTGCGAGAGGCATGGCAATTGGGAGACCGGCAGGCGAGAGGTTCTCTGGATACCATTGCCCAATTTCTCGGCGTAGGAAGAATGAACGGCACGGGAGCTCAGTTCGCTGGACTTTGGCAAACCGATCGCCCTGCGGCCATGTGTTACCTGCAAAACGATCTAAGACTGACACTCGAGGTGGCAAAGGCTCTCCACGTTGTTTCACCCGGGGTGTCGTTGTGCGATCCCGTTGGAGCGGAAATCCCCGGCCTCAACTGACCCAAATTCGAAATGATCCGATTGCTGTGTTATGAACCGCCCTCCGAAGTCCTGGAATTGAGCCCAGATGATCTAACTCGACACGTTCTTGGACTGGGCGCAACTGGTTCCGGCAAGACGACCGGACTGCTGAATCCGTTACTCAAGCAGGTAATTGCCTGGAAAGCGGACGATACGAAAATAAAACCCGGAGTCCTCATTTTAGACCCCAAAGGCGATGACACGGAGCAACGGATCAGAAATTTCGCGGAGGAGGCTGGACGAGGGGATGATGTAGCCGTCCTGTCCCAAAACAGCGATTGCTACTATGACTATTTCGCCGGTTTCAGTGGCTTGCATCAAGTAGAAGAATTCACGCGTCGACTCCTGTGCGGCAGTCGGGACATGGGGGCCGAAAACTCCTACTGGACAGAATCGAGATTCGGTTTGGCCAACGCCGCCCTTACGCTTTTTGTGTCAACCGGAGAGAAGCCTACATTCGACAATGTCGTCGAATTTCTTTCATCATGGATCTACTCGCCGAATTCCACGAGCGTCAACGATAGCATCGATTTCGTTCGGCGACTTCTGCAGGGCTTTAATCTAAAGCCGGTTACCCGACGGCGACTGCAATTGGCGATAGAGGAGACCGCGAACTGGCGAAATCTTGATCCACGGACAAAAGAATTGCACAAGTCCGTTTTCTCAAACGCCTTTCGGAGCTTGCTCTCGCCGGCAGCCAAGGACCTGTTCGACGGCTTGAAGGGGCGACGATTCGATCCCGCGAACGTCCTGAAAGGCAAAATATTAATCGCGTCGTTGAACGCGGTCGCCAATCCCCAACTTGCCGAGTTGCTGTTCAAGTCGTTGAAGCGCGACTTCTACAATGCCGTTCTGGCGCGACCCCCGGTGAGACCCGACAACGACCGGCTTTGTGGACTTATACTGGACGAATTGCCGCTTTCCGTAACTCCGGAGGACGTGACATCGTTGGCCCTCCTGCGGTCGGCCGGAGGCTTCGTGGCTGCTTGCGCGCAGGGAATCTCCGGATTGGACGATGTCCTCGGACAACGGCAACGGCGGGCGTTGCTGGCAAATTTCAATTCCTTCTTTTATTTCAGTTCGCGGGAGGATCAGACGGATGAACACGCGATGCTGACTTTGGGGACCCATGATATCAAGGATGAGCGTCCACAAATTAATGAATTCGGCGACCTTCAGATCCTCAACCGCCCGAACGCTGCACCGCTCCAGTGGATTTGCCCCCCGGGCGCCTTGGCTCGACTGGCGCAGCATCACGTTTATGTTAGATTGGCCAGCGGAGCCGTGACAGAACGGCCTGTTTGGCTGGAAACGATCTTCCACGAGTCACGGCCGGCGTCGGCAGTGGTGGAGGCGGACGATCTTGCCAACGCAATTGCCATGGTTAAATCACAAAGGGATGACGCCTCCACGCAGGTCCCAGGGGTCGCCTCGTTGTTGTTGCATATGCACCGCCGCGGCCAGCGCTTGTGTTTGACGCCAGAAATAGTGTCCGCGGCTTGGCAAATCAGTCTTCCGGTGGAATCAAGGAACTCCATTATCGCACGAATTTCACT
>Ga0070741_10018841_pt1 | contig 11105 bp, 5 predicted proteins | sample Coa_R1_4_FD_66440 | JGI IMG/M metagenome (GOLD analysis project Ga0070741, IMG submission 66440) | Surface soil microbial communities from Centralia Pennsylvania, which are recovering from an underground coalmine fire - Coalmine... | ecosystem: Environmental > Terrestrial > Soil > Unclassified ...
GGCAGCGCACGGCACGCGATTCGTCCACAACCACCAGATGACGAACCCTTCGACGAGTGCAACGACGAAGAGCAGCAGCGCAAACGCCTTCATGTTATTGCGTACCTCCGCCGGAACCGGCACAGCCTTTGGGAAGCGACCCCGTGTATTGCAAAACGGTCGCCGGCGGCATCGTCAGCAGCGAACCGTGCTGCGAGAGCGGTTCCGCGTTCGCGAGGTTCAAGAACACGTTGACGACCTTTGTGAGTGCCGACGGAAGCGTGTACCCCACGCCGGCATTGAGTTGCATGGCGAGCGTCGCTTGGCGGCAGTCCGCGAGGACGGCCGACGACTGCTTGAGCGCCGTCATGGTTTCCGAGATCGACATGTACGGGCCGGTCGAGAATCCGGCAAATCCCAAACCGACGAGCAGCTGTTGGCTGAATCCGAAAACCAGCGAGTTGATTCCCACCGAGATGCCGCTGACGTTCGAACTCGGCGTCAACACGTCGATCTTCGGATAGTCCGCTTTCCACTTTCCCTTGATGTAACCGACGGCGAACTGACAGCAGGCTTGAAACGTCACGCCGCCGGTGAGCACCGAAGTGCGTGCGCTGAAGCCGGTGCTCAGCGCAAGTTCTTCCATCACGTGCACGCCGATGGGCGCGATGAAGTTGAGCGGCAGCGTTGCGTCCAACGGGATGGGCTTGAGAATGTGAATGTTACCGGCGAACGCTTGGTCCGCGGTCGCTTCGAAACGCGTCGTGAAGCCGGCTGCACCGTTGATATACATCGCGGCCGTCTTAATGCCCGATAACCCGATGTCGACGTCGAACGAGACGTTCGGGCGTTTTATGAAAAAGACCGCATTCGCGTAGACGTTCAAACCGTTGCGGCTGTATTTCAGCTGAACGCCGATGCCGCCGCATCCGATGATGCACGGCAGCGCGTCCATACCGTCGACGTCCACCCATCGCTGCTCCGGCTCCCCAATGGTTGCCGGCGGTGCTGGAACGCCGTTCGGCTGAGACGCCGGCATGCCGCCCATCGGGCCGCTCGCCGGACCGGCTTGCGCGACGCGGTCGTCCGCGAGTTGAAGAAAGCGTTGCGTCACGCGACCGCGCCGGTCGTACGTGGCGACGCGAAATGGTTTCCACGTTCCGTTTTCCGCCACGACGGCATAGGTGACCGATGCCAGCCGCAAGTGCTGCGTCGTCACGCTCGCGCTGGGCACCGAACTCGGCGATACCGTTGGCGCTACGCCCGGCGACGAACTGGGTGACGACGGGATGACGTCTTGCGTGAACTGCACGGGAAGATCCGGCGCCGGCGCAACGACGAGTTTGCTCGCGTCGAGCGGCCCGTTGTAGACGAAATGCCCTTGCTGGATGATGTCGGTAATCTGAACCGGCTCGAGAACGACGGCAACGTCGTCGCCGGTGCGGCGGACCGCGGCCGCGCGTCCGACGCAGCGCTCGGTGGCGAAGATAATTTTTCCGGACGCGATCTGATCGACTTGCGGAGCGTTCGCAGAGAAATGCCAAACGATGCCGTTGGATTCCATCGAGCGTAAGGCGGTGTCGCCGTGCTCCATGACGAGAACGCCCGGCTGATACGTTACTTCCCGACCGAGCTTCGGCGGTCGCCCAAACCGCAGCTCCGTTGCGGTGAACGAGCGCGGATCGACGACCTGCCCGACGGTGGCGCCGGCTTCCGCTTGCGGTGAGAACGCGGCCGCCAGGTCGGAGTCCATCGGCGGATTCGTGTTCGGTGCATCGGTCGGGGGCGTCGTCGGCCATCCCGGCGCCGCGCTCTCCGGAGGCCCGGCTTGCGCGGCGGCGGCAGTCGTCGCTTGGGCCGCCGGCCCGTTTGCCGATGCGTGACAGCCGGACGACGACGCAAGCAGCGCGACGGCGACCGCTCCGGCGATCGCGCGCTCCGTTGCAGGCTTTGTGCGGCGCGTTCGTTCCATGCGACGATCCTAGACCGTTCCTATGCCGCCCGCGTGCCGCGCAAGATATCCACACCGGCCGAGGAAAGGAGCGCAACCTATGACGACCCTCGCGCACGACCCGGACCCGCAAGAAACCCAAGAGTGGATCGACGCGATGCGCGGCGTTCTCGCAACCGAGGGACCCGACCGGGCGCGCCAGCTGATCGGACGGCTCGTCGACGAAGCACAGCACGGCGGCGTACCGATCTCGCTCGGCCTGGAAACGCCCTACGTCAACACGATCCCGGTCGAACAGCAAGCGAAGATTCCCGGCGACCTCGAGGTGGAGGCTCGCATCCGTCACTACGTGCGCTGGAACGCGCTTGCGATGGTCCTGCGCGCCAACAAAGTCAGCTCCGAACTCGGCGGCCACGTTGCCAGCTTCGCGTCAGCGGCGACGCTCTACGACGTCGGCTTCAACTACTTCTTCCGCGCGCCGTCGGAGACGTTCGGCGGCGACCTCGTCTACTTACAAGGTCACTCCGCACCGGGCTTCTACGCTCGCGCGTTCCTCGAAGGGCGCATCAGCGAAGCACAGCTCGAACGCTTCCGCCAAGAAGTTGACGGTAAAGGACTCTCGTCGTATCCGCACCCCTGGCTGATGCCCGACTTTTGGCAGTTTCCGACGGTCTCGATGGGGCTCGGGCCGATCATGTCGATCTATCAAGCGCGCTTCATGCGGTACTTGCACGACCGCGGATTGATCGACGCGCAAGACCGGAAAGTTTGGGCGTTCCACGGCGACGGCGAAATGGACGAGCCCGAGTCGCTCGGGGCGATCTCTCTTGCCGGCCGCGAAAAACTCGACAACCTCATTTGGGTGATCAACTGCAACCTGCAGCGGCTCGACGGGCCGGTGCGAGGCAACGGAAAAATCATCCAAGAACTCGAGCGCGTGTTTAAGGGCGCCGGTTGGAACGTCATCAAGGTGATTTGGGGACGCAGCTGGGATCCGCTGCTGCGCGCCGATACGAGCGGGCGCCTCGTAGCGCTGATGACCGAATGCGTCGACGGCGACTACCAAACATTCAAATCGCGGAATGGAAAATACGTTCGCGACGAGTTCTTCGGACGCTATCCCGAGACGGCTGCACTCGTCGCCGACTGGACCGACGACGCTATTTGGGCGCTGCAGCGCGGCGGACACGATCCCAGCAAGATCTACGCCGCGTATACGCGTGCGGTCGCGCATCGCGGCCAGCCCACGGTCGTCTTGGCAAAAACGATCAAGGGCTACGGTATGGGCGAAGCGGGCGAAGCCCGCAATATCGCGCATCAAGCCAAGAAAATGGAAGTCGAGGCGATGCGCGCTTTTCGCGATCGCTTTAACATCCCGGTCAGCGACGCCGACATCGAGAAGATCGCGTTTTACCGCCCGGCCGAAGACAGCCCCGAAATGGCGTACCTGCGCGATCGCGTCAAGGCGCTCGGGCGCGTGCCGCAGCGCCGCCGCACGTCGGCCTCGCTCGCCGTCCCGGAACCCTCGGCGTTTGAAGCGCAGATGGCCGGCACCGGCGACCGCGAGATCTCCACGACGATGTCGTTCGTGCGCATTCTGAACACCATCGTGCGCGATCAGACGATCGGCGCACGGGTCGTTCCGATTGTCGCGGACGAATCGCGCACCTTCGGTATGGAAGGCATGTTCCGTCAACTCGGCATCTACTCGTCGGTCGGCCAGCTTTACCATCCGCAAGATGCCGAGCAGCTTATGTGGTATCGCGAAGACAAGCTCGGTCAGATTCTGCAAGAGGGAATCAACGAAGCCGGCGCTTTTTCGTCGTGGATTGCCGCGGGAACGTCGTATTCGAATCACGACCTGCCGATGATTCCGTTCTACATCTTCTACTCGATGTTCGGATTCCAACGCATCGGCGACCTTGCGTGGGCAGGTGGCGACAGCCGCACGCGCGGATTTCTTCTCGGCGCGACCTCGGGACGCACGACGCTCAACGGCGAAGGCCTGCAGCACGAAGACGGCAGCAGCCAAGTCGCCGCCTCGTTCATCCCGAACTGCCGCAGCTACGATCCGACGTACGGCTACGAAGTCGCAACGATCGTCCAGGACGGTCTGCGGCGCATGCTGACCGATCAGGAAGACGTCTACTACTACATCACGCTGCTCAACGAGAACTACCCGCATCCGCCGATGCCCGAAGGCGCGCGCGACGGCATTCTCCGCGGAATGTACCTGCTGCGCGACGGCGGTAAAGGCGCCAAGAATGAGCCGCGCGTCCAGCTCTTCGGCTCTGGCGCCATTCTGCGCGAAGTGCTCGCCGGTGCCGAACTGCTCGAGAACGACTGGCACGTTCGCAGCGACGTCTGGAGCGTCACCAGCTTCAACGAGCTGCAGCGCGACGGCGTGGCGACGCGCCGCTGGAACATGCTGCATCCGCAGGAGACGCCGCGTCGTTCTTTCGTGGAAGAGTCGCTGCAAGGGCGAGGCGGTCCGGGCATCGCGGCGACCGATTACATCCACACGTTCGCCGAACAGATTCGTCCCTTCGTCGGCCGCGCTTACACGACGCTGGGCACCGACGGCTACGGCCGCAGCGATTACCGGCGCAAACTGCGCGAGTTCTTTGAGGTCAACCGGCATTTCGTTGCCGTTGCGGCGCTAAAATCGTTGGCGGACGACGGCAGCGTGCCGGCGGCGACCGTGAGCAAAGCGCTGAAGCAATACGCCATCGATCCAAACAAGCCCAACCCCATCACCGTGTGAGAAGCGTGCAGTGAGCCAGACGATCGACGTCAGCGTTCCCGACATCGGCGATTTCAAAGACGTGCCGGTGGTTGAAGTGCTGGTCAAGCCCGGGCAGACGATTACTAAGGAAGCACCACTCGTCGTCCTCGAGAGCGACAAGGCGTCGATGGAGGTACCGTCGACGGCATCCGGGACCGTAAGCGACGTCAAGGTACGCGTCGGCGACAAAGTCTCGCAGGGAACCGTCCTGCTGACGATCGCCGCAAACGGCGGCACGACTGCCGCAAGTACCGCAAAACCGGCGGCCTCTCCGGCGCCGGCACCGCCCGATTCGAGCGGGAGCGGCGGCGGAACGACGATCGATCTCGTCGTGCCCGACATCGGCGACTTCAAGGACGTACCGGTCGTCGAGGTGCTCGTCCATCCAGGACAAACGATCGTCAAAGAAGCGCCGCTCGCCGTGCTCGAAAGCGAGAAGGCGTCAATGGAAGTTCCCGCGTCGGCGGCGGGGACGATTGCGTCCGTAGCAGTGAAGCCGGGCGATAAAGTCTCGCAGGGCAGCGTCATCGCCACCCTTCACACCAGCGCCCCGGTAACCCCGACGCAACCGCCGGAAGCGGCGGCGCCGCCGGCGCAAGCGGCACAGCCGCAGCCGCCCGCAACGCTTCCAGCGCAAGCACCGCCGCAGCCGCCCGCAACGCCCCCAGCCGGCACGCCGGCGGTCGCGGCGCAGGAAGGCAGCGTGCATGCGAGCCCCGCGATCCGGCGCTTCGCCCGCGAACTCGGCGTGAATCTGGCCGGGCTGCGCGGCAGCGGGCCGCACGGACGCATCACGCGCGAAGACGTGCAAGGATTCGTGAAGACGGCGCTGCAGCGCGCCCCGTCCTCCGGCGAGACCACGTTTGCCGGACTTCCAGCGTGGCCGAAGATCGACTTCGCGCAGTTCGGCGAGATCGAACGCAAGCCGTTGCCGCGCATCAAGAAGCTTTCCGGTCCGAACCTGCATCGCAACTGGCTGCAGATTCCACACATTACGAACTACGACGAGGCCGACGTCACCGATCTCGAAGCATTCCGCAGCGACATCAATGCGGAGCAGACCAAACGCGGCGGCGCCAAGCTCACGATGCTCGCGTTCCTCGTCAAAGTGTCGGTCGCCGCATTGCAGCGCTTCCCGGAATTCAACGCCTCGCTGGAAGGCGACGAACTCGTCTACAAACGCTACTACAACATCGGCTTTGCGGCCGATACGCCCAACGGGCTCGTGGTGCCGGTGCTCAAACAGGCAGATTCCAAGGGACTGCTTGCGATCGCCGCCGAGACGTCGGAGCTCGCGGCCAAGGCGCGCGACGGGAAACTCGGGCTAGGCAACATGCAGGGCGGAACGTTTACCATTTCGTCGATCGGCGGAATCGGCGGCACCGCGTTCACGCAAATCGTCAACGCCCCCGAAGTTGCGATTCTGGGTGCGGTGAGAACGGCGATGAGGCCGGTTTGGAACGGCAGCGAGTTCGTTCCGCGCCTCATGCTGCCGATCAGCGTGAGTTACGACCATCGCGTCGTCGACGGCGCCGGCGCGGCGCGCTTTCTCACCTACGTCGCCGCGCTGCTCCGCGACTTCAGACGCATTTCGCTATAACGGAACTCCGCCTAGCGGTCGTCGTCCGGCGGGTTTGAATCAGTCGGGCTATACGGGCCGGCCGGAATCACTTGGAACGGTCGCGGCGTCGAACTGCCGTTCGACATGACGTCGTTCACGGGATCCGCGGCTCGTTCGTCCGCGGCTCCCAGGCTGCTGAGTCCGAAGCGGTCTTCAATGAACTTCAAGATCGAAGCCTGTTCGTATTGACGGTGGGTGACGAGACCTTTTTTCGTATAGGGCGAGATCATGATGACGGGTACGCGAATACCGAGTCCGTCGTAGTCTTTGAACGGCGGCGCAACGTGATCGTACCAGCCTCCCCAATCGTCCCACGTAACGAAGATGACCGACGAATCCCAGTACTTACTCGTACCGATTGCGTTGACGACCGAGGCAACCCAGTTAGGGCCGGTGTTCTTAGTCAAGCCGGCATGGTCGGAGTTGCCGGACGTTGGCGTGATCCACGTCACCGCCGCATCGTATGGCTTTTCGCCGCCGATATCGCTGATGAACTGTGCGGGCACATCGACAATCTTTCCACCCGGAGCTTGCGCATCGTGCGGAATCCAGTCGAACGGATTCCACCACGTAGAGGCGTTGCCTCGGGGCGCCATATAGTAGCGCCACGGCAGCGATTGCGCGGCAAGTTCGTCCACGATCGTGCGATAGCCGAAACATGCGCTCTCGCTCCGTCCGATCGTCCGCTCGTCGGTGATGGTTTCGACGCGCGGGGTCACGCCCGACGCGCAAGCCGCTTTGGGTTTGGTAAAGTTGACCGCACTCTGCGCTTGTGCGGCCACGAGATACTGATGCGATACGAACGACGCGTCGATGTTTGACGGGAACATTTCGTCCCCGAACGCGTACTGCTCTGCCATGGCGAAGTACGGTTTCGTGTAGGATGGATCGACGTAGGCGTATGCCGTGCCTTTTTCGCCGTTAAACGAATCGAAGCCGTCCATCGGGCACTTGTCGCGACCGACCGTGCAGCCGGAATCTTTGAGGAAGGCAGCCAGAATGTGTGAATGGTCGTCGGTTACGAACGATTCTGCCCGGAGCTTGATGCGCCGGCCATTGGACATGCCGTACTGCACGGTGTCCGCGCCGGGGAAGCCGTTGAACAGATTGTCGACGGACCGATTTTCTTGCACGATGACGAAGACGTGAGAAATGCGCTGAACCTTTCCCTCACCTTTTACGCCTGCAGCGAGGCCGGCAACGGGCTGCGCCGATTGAGCGGACGACGGGCCTGAAGGGATGAGGCCGCCCGAGGTATTTCCGACGTGCGAGCACGCCGCAGCACAAACCAAAGCGAGCGCGGACGTCATGATTCCGAATTCTTTTGCCATGTTGGCGCTCGTTCGGAACTACGGCGCTCTACGCATTTTCAGAAATAGCTCAGGAACGCACGAACCTACGGGCGCCGATGCGTCAAGTCATTTTTTGCGGCTCTTACCGGGTCGTGCGCCGCTCGAGAAGTCGCGACGCCGCGTTGTCGACGATCAGTCGTGCTGCGATCACGAGCAGCAACGGCACCATGAAGAGCCATTGCGTACGGATGTGATACTCAAACGCGACGGTATAAAAAACAAAAATCAGCGTCCCTAGCGAGGCGAGCGTGGCGCGCCCAAAACCCCATCGCAAGTCGCCGGCCGACAGCGTCGTCCAGCGGACGCGCAGACCAAACCACAGCATGATCGAGAGCAGCGCGTAGACGACACCGTAGCTGGCCAGCCAGAGGCGGAGCGCGACGGTGGGATTATCGCCGATCGCGATGAGGTGCACGCAGATCTGCTGAAAGTAAACCATCAAAACGAGCGCACCCAGCATGGCGAAATTCACGATCACCATCGCGTTGTTCAGCACGAAGAAGCTCTTGAAGAGCCGATGGTGGATCCACCATAGGATCGCGATGAGGACGAACGAGATAACGAAGCCGCCGGCGCCGATGACGATCGAGGGCAGTTGGGCCGCCGTTTTCGGCACGACGAGATTGAGCCCCATCTCCGCGATGCAAAACCCAATGACGATATCGGAGAACGCTTCGAGCCGGTGGAGCGTGCGCTCGTCGCCGTTCATGCGGTTACGTCCGTTCTCCGTCGTCCTTCGACTGCGCATCGCTCCGCGATGGTAGGATGACACCAAGGGTTGCGCGCGGTGACACGCGGGATGGCGTCAAAGGTTGTGCGCGATGACACCGGGGTGGTGCTCAGGATGACGTCATGAGTTGGCGCAGGACGTACTGCAGGATGCCCCCGTTGCGGTAGTATTCGGCTTCGTCGGGCGTATCGATTCGCACGCGGACCGAAAACTCGATCGACCGGCCGGTTTTCGGGTCGGTGGCCTTGACCGTCGCGTGCATGCGCGGCGTGATACCCGCGACGATGCCGGTGACGTCGAAGATCTCCTCGCCGGTAAGACCGTACGTCGATTGCTGCGTACGATCTGTATATTCGAGGGGCAGCACGCCCATGCCGATGAGGTTGCTGCGGTGAATGCGTTCGAACGACTGCGCGATGACGGCCTTGATGCCGAGCAAGTGCGGTCCCTTGGCGGCCCAGTCACGCGACGATCCCGAGCCGTACTCGCGCCCGGCGAGCACGACGAGCGGGGTACCTTCGTCACGATACTTCATCGCAGCATCGTAGATCGGCATCTCTTCACCGCTCGGAAGATGGCGCGTGAAACCGCCTTCAACGCCGGGAACGAGATGGTTGCGCAGCCGCACGTTCGCGAACGTGCCGCGAACCATGACCTCGTGATTGCCACGCCGGGAACCGTACGAGTTGAAGTCCTTCGGCTCGACGCCGCGCTCTATGAGATACTTGCCGGCGGGACTAGTGCGCGCGATGCTGCCTGCCGGTGAGATATGATCGGTGGTCACCGAATCGCCGAGGACGGCCAGCGCCCGTGCGCCGGTGATGTCGCGCGGCGGGAGCGGCTGCGCCGGCATGTCGACGAAGTAGGGCGGTTTCTTGACGTATTCCGAGACAGGATCCCACGCATAGCGCTCGCTTGTGGGGACCGTCAGCTTCGCCCAGTTATCATCCCCGCGAAAAACGTCGGCATAGCGCGATTTGAACATTTCGTCGCTCACGCAACGCGCCATCACTTCGTCGATCTCGGCATCGCTCGGCCACACGTCCTTCAGGTAGACCGGCGTGCCGTCGCTTCCGCGTCCGAGCGGTTCGGTCGTCAGATCGACGTCCATCCGGCCGGTGAGTGCGTACGCGACGACCAACGGCGGCGACGCCAAGTAGTTGGCGTGAACCTGCGGATGGATGCGTCCTTCGAAGTTACGATTGCCGGAAAGCACCGCCGCGACGACGAGATGCTGGTCGGCGACGGTTTCGGCGATGTCGGGCGGAAGCGGCCCGGAGTTGCCGATGCACGTCGTGCAGCCGTAGCCGACCAGGTTGAACCCAAGCGCGTCGAGGTATTCTTGCAAGCCGGCTTTCGCGAGATAATCCGTCACGACCATCGATCCCGGCGCGAACGACGTCTTCACCCATGGCTGCGTTCTCAATCCCCGGCGGAGGGCATTACGCGCGAGCAATCCTGCGCCGACGAGCACCGCCGGATTCGACGTGTTGGTGCAGCTGGTAATGGCGGCGATCACGACCGCGCCGTCCGAGACGTCGGAGGCCGTTTGGGCGATCGTGGCCGTTCCGCCGCCGCCTTCGTCCTGAAAGCGCGCGACGGCATTACTTGCGCTGCTGCGCTGCGCGATCCACTCTTCCATCGCCGTGGCGAACGTGCGCTTCACGTCGCCGAGTGCAACGCGGTCTTGCGGACGGCGCGGGCCGGCAAGGCTCGGTTCCACGGTCGAGAGATCGAGTTCGAGCAGGGCACTGAATTCCGGATCGGGCGTCGCATCGGTCCGGAAGAGTCCTTGCTGCTTCGCATACGCTTCAACCAGCGCAACGTGCACCGGGGAGCGGCCCGTGAGCCGCAGATAGTCGAGCGTGCGATCGTCGACCGGAAAGATGGCAACGGTCGAACCGAACTCCGGCGACATATTGCCGATGGTCGTGCGATCCGCAACCGGAAGCGCGGACAAACCGCGCCCGAAAAATTCGACGAACTTCCCGACGACGCCATGGGCGCGCAGCATTTGGGTAATCGTCAGCACGAGATCGGTGGCCGTGACGCCTTCGCGCAGTTCGCCGTCGAGGCGCACTCCGACGACTTCGGGGATGAGCATCGTGACCGGCTGTCCCAGCATCGCGGCTTCCGCTTCGATGCCACCGACGCCCCACGCGAGCACGCCCAGTCCGTTGACCATCGTGGTATGTGAATCGGTGCCGACCGCGGTATCGGGATAGGCGACGGGATGCTGCGACGCATCCTCCATACCGAACACGACGCGGGCGAGATATTCGATGTTCACCTGATGCACGATGCCCGTGTCGGGTGGAACCGCGCGGAAGCCGCGCAACGCCGACTGTCCCCATTTCAAAAACGCATAGCGTTCGTGGTTGCGCTCAAACTCGAGCGCCGCATTCTGTGCTAGCGCGGCGTTCGAACCGAAGTAGTCGACCTGCACCGAATGATCCACGACGAGTTCGACGGGCTGCAGCGGATTGATCGCCTTGGGATTCCCGCCCATCTCGGCCATCGCGTCGCGCATCGCCGCCAAGTCGACGACGCACGGGACGCCGGTGAAATCCTGCAGCAGGACGCGTGCGGGACGAAAAGCGATCTCCTTCTCGTGACGCGCCGCGGGCGACCACCGCGCCAGCGCTTCGACGTCGCGGCCGGTGACCGAACGCCCGTCCTCGCAGCGC
>Ga0070741_10018842_pt1 | contig 11105 bp, 8 predicted proteins | sample Coa_R1_4_FD_66440 | JGI IMG/M metagenome (GOLD analysis project Ga0070741, IMG submission 66440) | Surface soil microbial communities from Centralia Pennsylvania, which are recovering from an underground coalmine fire - Coalmine... | ecosystem: Environmental > Terrestrial > Soil > Unclassified ...
GTCTTCCTGATGGGACTCAATCACATGGACACCCTGCATCCACAGTTGGTCGGGGATCCGGCATGGCGGGAGTTTGTTGCTGCTCATATTGCGATGCTGCTCGGTCTGCCCACACCGGCAGTGCAGCAACCGTCCCTTGCGCGAAGACCTCTATCGGCCCGGAGTGCTGGCTCTCGCCTTAAGGAAACGTAGCAACCCGAGCGATAAACCTGGCGGCTCTGATAGCGTTATACAAGTAATGCTTGGCTGCTGAAGCATTCTCAAAAGTGCCAACCTTATTCGCCTGGTACCGAGCTCCGCGGATCTCTCAGCATTACTTGTGCAACACCACTGTCAACAGCGCTTTATCATCTCAACGTTATTCTTCTCTGGATTTCACGCAGTCGTTGTTTTGACCTCGGTGCCGGTTTTTTCTGCCGCCTGCCGCAAATAGGAAAGGAACGTCGTGGGCGCCGCCAAGTGGCGATACGTATTCGCCTGTGGTAGGACTTGATTATCTTCTCGATCATCCGGCAACAGGAGAGGCGGAGGAAGCTTGACGATGATCTGCTGATACTGCCGGCAGAATTGCGCGGCGACGTTGTGATAAAACCAGTCGCGACGCGCCAGGTAGCGGCGTTCCAGACCGCGCACTTCCCGTGTCATGCGAGTCGAACGGTCGGCCCAGCGCCGTAAGATGGCTAGTATTTCTTCGTTTGCCTGAGCCCGTTCCAACACTTGCCACACATGCCAGAGGCTCTTTTCTCGTCGGCGGCTCATATGCTTCAGAAGATCGCTCACCGCCGCCGGCAACTCGTAACGATTCTCGATCTCCTTTAATAGGCCCTTGGTCTCGCCCAGACAGTGATCTGCTTGTTGCTGTAATTGTCGTTTGTACCACCACGCCCTCAGAATCTCCTTGGGCAGAAACAGCGGTTCTTCTTGCCCGTTGACATCGGCAACCACCCCGAGGCGCAGTTGCCCTTCTCCTCCGGTCTGTTGAGAGAGATCCAGCACCATCGTCGATCGCTGGCTCTCTGGTGCAGGCCGCACCTCAGGCGGGACCTCCATCGTGAGATGCAGCGACCAGACCCACCGCGCAGCCGTCAGGCGACCGCCGTCAACGGTGTTGCGGAACCCCATACGGAGGACTTGTCTCCCGATGAAGGCTGCATTCTTGAGCACCGCGTCTTGTGGCAGCGGCCGATGGAGAAGGAGTTGAAAGGGCAGCGCAGTGGCACCGACCTGAAACACACCGCTCGTACGCGCCAGGCGTTTTCGTTGACGCTGGGATAAAACTGGATCAAACGCGGCGGCGGCCACGGGCTCCAGGGTCAGACGTTGACTGCGCCCAAAGATCCCGGCGATAGGGAATCCTCCTCCGGCAAAGCGATGGTGAAAGTGAACCTCCGTCGGCACTCCCTGTTTCCGGATAGGCGCTTTTCCCTGTCTGCGCAAAAATCGCGTCACCGTGGCAAGAAACTGCGTCAGGATAAATTCTCGGTACGCCCACGTCACAGGGTATTGGGTACTCACGTGGCGGGCTTCCTCGACAAAGGACTGCTGTAACTGCGACAACGCCGCCCGAGTGGTCTTCTCGCTGTGTATGTCCGGGGAACGGTCACTCGGGGTGACAATCTCGCGATACCGCGCCTGTCGTCGGTCAAACGCGTCGACCAACGCATTCCACAGCATGCGTGCCTGCGTAATCTCTTGCTGTGCAGCAGATGGAAGGTTCTCCCAGGTCTCGTAGACCGGGCGGAGGGAATACGTAGAGGTGCGGATGGGCCAGTCTGCGCGTTTACGTTGACGCATGGGAATCAGAAGGCTATAGGCTGTAGAGGAGTCGGCTCTGAAAAAGTACTGCACTGATGTGAAAACAGGATCTTTGTTGCAAAATCGACGCGTGCTTTTGCCAGATTTTGCTCTTTGGGCTGAGTTCTCGCAATGTGCGCGCGGCGCCCTCGCTTTCCGTCGCGAGCGGCACTCCCACGAGTCTCCAAATGCGGCAAAAATGGTCCTTCACGTCCTGTTATGAGCCTCGGATGAACCACCACCGACTGTTTCAGGGACAACGAGAGTACAAAGTACTGATGGAACCAAATCTCGATCCGCACTCCTCGCACCGAGCGCCGGAGTGGTTTGGTAGGGCAACATGAGCGCCGCCCTACCGGTTCAGTCACTAGAGCAGATAGTACGTCAGCTCAAACCAGAACTGATCGCGATCGGCATAGGCATAGAGCCCGCTCCAGCCCTGACTCATGCTGCTGCCAGGATACCACGCGACCCCGGCCGAGAGCTCGACATTTTCCATCCCCAATACGTTGCGCCACCACCACTGCGAGAACAACAACCAGTCCTTCGCGCGCGGCTCGAACACCACCGCATTGCGACTCTCGACCCGGCTGGCAAACAACCCTTGGTTGGAAAACCCGAGCGTGAAGAGATGCTCCCAGTGATGGACGCGACACTGCGAGTTACTGTAGTGCCGTTTGCCGTCTTTGGCGGAGAGTGCGGCGGCCTCTTCCGTGGTGAGCCCATTGCCTCCGTTGTCGACAATGTAGCACAGCGGATTGGCGACGTTACTCCATTGATTCTTCATCAGCCACTGACCCGACAGAAACCACGCTTGGTCGGCAAACGAGTGATGCAGGAACGGGATATAACTAAAGAACTTGTAGGTCCGGAGCAAGTCAAAGCCGACCATCGACCGCCACACCGGCGAGTAGGTATGCCAGTTTTTGTTGTTCGAAAACGCCAGGTTCTTTTCGTACGCTTCGCTCCCCGGAATGAGATTGGCATTGCGCCCGCTCCCCGCTGACAGTTTCCGGACATGCTCCTTGGTGCTAAAACTCTGCTCGATGCGGAACACCGCGCCGGTATAATCGAAGTCATTATAGGTCGACGTAAACCCGATGACATGCGTCCGCGTCCAATCGTGGTGCGCGGCAAAACAGCCGGTGATGGGGTCACGCACCGCGTTGTGTTTCCCAGGTTTGGGCTCGCCATTCGGCAACAAGGCGCCGTTGGGTCCGAAGCGCGCGGGATTGTTGTAGCCGTTGAGGTCGGCGCCGACTAAGAGCGTGGTCTTATGGCCATCTCGCTGGGAGGGATCGATCTTGGGCCCGTCCATTTGCCCCTTCTCGTTCAAACAGCGGCGTAACCCTTCCTCAAACGTCCCTACGGGAGTGCCGAGCCCGAGCCGTTGCGCGACATCCGCATCCCCATACACCTGTGCGCCCGCGTTATCGGAATTGTCGAAGGTGGCGGACGTACCCACCGGAATATTGGCGTAGTTCAGCGAAAAGTCGAAGCCGCTGATGCTCGTCCCAAAGATGCGAAACCCGCCCGCCATGGTACACGGGTTCCACATGCCATTCAGTGCTAACGTGCACTCTCCTCTATAGATCTCGGGAATGTACGATCGGCGTGAGCCCGCAATATCCGGGGAGTCCGACGAAGTGTAGAAGTCGGGGGTGCCGGATCTGGGGTTTGTCGTCCGGCCGATAAAGGACCAGGGATGACGAGACGCGGCGCGGCCCTTCCAGCTCGGATTCCATGGCACAAACACCCGCGAGCCATCGGCCCGACGGAACGAACAGGCGTGCGAACTATAGGGGATCAGATTGTTGTTGTCGTCTAAGCAGCCCTTGATATGAAACGGCGCACGGAAGCCGCCGGCATCAGTAATCAAATCCGAGTTGGGCCCACGAAATCCGGGGGTGAAAAACGGTTCGATGAACACGTTGGAGAACCACGAGCCCACGTCGCCGACGTTGTAATTCAGTTTCAAGGCCCAGATCGGCGAACGGAATTCGTCGAATTTTTCTCCCGCTGGTCCGTTCTGATCAATGCGCAAGGGGTTGACCACGTCAATCGAGCGGAATAAGTCCGACTCCCCCCACACAATCTGTTGGTTCCCGATGCGGGCCGAGAGCTTCCCTACCCCCACTTGCCCAAAGTCGAGATCAACAAACAGGTCGCGAAACCCATTTTCTGGGAACAGATAACTCTTGCGCTCGTGGTTATCATACCGCTTGGCATATGACTGCCGCAGCGTCCACACCGGATCGGCCCGGAAGCGATAGCGGGCATTTAAGGTCGCATTCTCGACAAAGGGAATGTGCAGCTTGTCTTGGCCCAGAATCTTGCCGTTATCAACAAGCTTATCGTAAATAAACCAGAAATAGAGCTCATTGCGCCACTGCACCCAGTTGAGATCATCACCGCCATTGGATTGAAACGTATTGCGCGTGCGGTACCACATCTGCAATTCGGCATTGCCGATCCGGGTCGATGCCCATGCTGCGGTTGCTACCCCCCAGGCCAGTATGCCGACCACCAGGCCGATACTCAGCTGCGTGCTTCTTTTCCCTACCCTCCAAGTCATGATTCCCTCCCTGCTGTTCTTTCGCTGTGTGCACGGTCTCCGACGTACACACGTAGCCCATGCTGTTGCGAGGTGTGTTCACCCCTGCCTCATGACAATTGTTAGTGCGTCCTGATCTCCCCCTCCTTTCCAGCCCTCCTACGTCGTTCTCCCCACCAGGCGTACGGTGTGAGATGAAGGCACTGTCCCCCCTGGAGAGCCGTCCAGACGTCGCTGATGCCGGCGCACTGTCTCCAGACAAATTTTTGGGCTATAGATTCAGCTTTATCCCCGCTGAACTGGGTCTATTCCTTGCTGAACAGAAGAGAGCAAGATCGGGACCAGAGAGGCCTGACCTGCTCGTGTTGCAGGGATAAGTACAGAGAATCTCAACACAAACCACACAAAGCATCGCGTTTACTCACACCCTGTTGATGTGTGCACTCGTCGTTTGTGTGTCGCAATCTGCAACTTTGAGAGAGATTGTTCAGAAAAACTGAGGACAAAGAAATTTTGCAAAATGCAATATTTTTGCAAAATGCAAAAGCGAGAAAGTAGGACTATGCCCAGAGCTATTTCTCCTGCCTTTAGCTTACCCAGCCGTGAAGAGAGGCGAGCCATTGCTACAGTTCGCGAGACCTTCTTGTCTGGAAAGATCACCCGACTAGAACATCTCCGCCCTGCTATTCGCGAATCGTGGCAACGGTGTCATCGCTTACACGTGGATCCAAACCTGCAAACTCTCCCTCTGCTTCTTCCCGCCGAGCAGTTAGAGCGGGAACAGGAGGCAGTGGACCTGCTCTCTGCCTCGGTCCCCGTGTTTGAAACGGTCAGTAAAGATTTGGAAATGGAGCGTTTTCTCCTTGTGGTCAGTGACCGTCAGCGACGGCTTGTCCATCTCAATGGGAATGCAGAGTTGCTACAGCAGGCCTACGCGCTGAATGCGGTTCCCGGCGGCACGATGACCGAGGAACTCGTCGGCACCATGGTCGCCAATGTCGTGCTCTCGCACGGCCAAGCAGATTATGTGGCGTGGAGCGAACATTACTGCGAAGCCTTCCATCCGTGGGTGTCGCTCGGCGCGCCTCTTTCTCACTCGTTGACCCACGAAGTGATCGGCGTGGTCATCATCAGCGGGGAGGAACCGACACGCTTCTTTACGAAAGAGATGCTCGGCCGTTTGGTGCAGCGGCTGGAGCAACGCCTCTATCATGAGGAACTGCGGCGGCGGGTCGCGCTGCTTGACGCCTACCACCGTCTTGTCCTGCGCTACCCGCAGGACATCGTGCTTGCGCTCGACCGACGGGGGCATGTGTGCGGCGCGTCTTCGCTGACCGCACAGCTCGTGACGCATCCGCAGACGCTGCTCGACGCCTCGCTGCTGCGTGTGCCGGGTCTTCAGGTCCACGGGCTCCGTCCAGTATCGCAAATCGACAATGAGGAGTCGTACGAACTGTTCATTACTGCGGCGGAACGTGATCTCACTCACCGAGCCGCGGCCATTCCGGTGTGGCCGGCGCACGACCAGCGACAACCAGTCGGAACGATTGTGGTCCTGCCAACGCCGCGCGCTGCGCGGCAAAGTCGCGTGCTCGCGGCTGCTTCGTCCTGGCGTGCGCGCTATACGTTCTCAGACTTGATCGGGCAAACTCCCGTGTTTCAGGAATGTCTTGCCCTGGCGCAGCAAGCGGCCCAGCACGACTTTCCGGTACTGCTGTTGGGCGGATCGGGGTCAGGTAAAGAATTGCTCGCTCACGCCATGCACTCCGCCAGCACCCGCCGGCACGGGCCGTTTGTTGCGGTCAACTGTGGCGTGGTGAATGATGAGCTCTTAGCCGCTGAGGTGTTTGGCTATGTTGAGGGCGCCTTCACTGGGGCGGCCAAAGGTGGGCGGAAAGGCAAGATTGAACTGGCCCACGGTGGGACTCTTTTCCTCGATGAAGTCGAGGCCATGTCACCGAAGATGCAGGTCAGTCTGCTGCGGGCGTTAGAAGAAGGGACAATCACCCGGGTCGGCGCCGAGTGGCCAGCGGCCGTGGATGTGCGGGTGATTGCCGCGTCCAATGAGGACCTGAAAACAGCAATCACCCAGAAACGCTTTCGTGCCGATTTGTATCACCGCCTGTGCGTATCACTCATTGCACTGCCCGCGCTGAAGGAGCGGACCAATGACATTCTCCTCTTGTCGCGTCATTTCCTTGCGCAGTTAGGATTCTCCAGCCTCAAGCTGTCCCACGACGCCCTGGGACGGCTGAAAAGCTACCCGTGGCCTGGGAATATCCGAGAACTTCGCAATGTGTTGTTACGCAGCGCACAACAAGCGAGAGGAGGCGTGATCACCCCGCAGGACCTCCCCACAGAGGTCACCGTGGTCAGTGCCATACCATCCGCGCCGATAAGTGGGTCGTTGCGCGATAGCGAGCGGGAGCTGATTCTGCGCGCGCTTACTGATACGCGGGGTCACGTCTCACAGGCCGCTACGCGCTTAGGCGTTCATCCAACGACGCTCTACCGCAAGTTAAAACGGTATGGGCTTGCACCAAAGAGCAGTGAACTGGCATTGGCACGGGAGTGTCAGGGTACTCATTCGCGCACGGAGTGAGCAGCAGGCATGTTCGAGGGCATGGTCAGATATGGAAGGCGAAAACAAGACCGCACCTCTCTGAGCCCAATCGAACATTACGTGGTGAGTTCGCAGGGCAAAGCTTCTAGCCACGAGGAGAGAGTGTGTGGGTACACTGCGTTCTGCAATTCCTAGCGTGTCCCTGCCGTGAGGCGAACCCTTCCGAACCGTCCTGTATCCTCTGGACTTGGTTCCGCAGCCGAGTCAGATATCAGAGACTGGTCCCGCGCTTGACGCGACCGCCTATGGTTGGAGAAGGCTTGGGTGCTGGGGGCCTATCCAACTTGTGAGACTTGCGCCGCCCTCACGGCGACGCGGTCGCAGAGACAATGCCCTGAGACTGCCCCAGCAGCCAGGTTCGCTGAGCGGGGACGCTACCCAGACTGCGCGCAGTTCCTTGTGCGCTTTGTCCTCGTGCTAATCCTCCGGCTTCAGCTCCTTCTCCTAGACTCGGTCGTCTTGGTACTCGCTCCCTCCTTTCCACATCGCCCGCAGCACGGCCAGAATCTTGCGTTGCGTAGTGAGGCGCGCATGCGCGGAATCCATCAGGGCTGGAAAGGCCACGTCCTTTCCGACAAAGCCGTATATATGGCCGCAACTGCACCTCTCTTGTCTTCATCTCTTATCACCTTGCAATGGGGGACGGTCCATATATGGTGCAAACCTGGGGTGACAGTGATAATTCTGCAGCATGAATCTCCCCACTGAGTCTGCGCGGGTATTGTTCAAAGGCCGCCATCTCAACTCTGAGATTATCACTCTCTGTGTCCGGTGGTACCTCACCTATAAGCTGCGTGACCGAGATTTGCAGGCGATGATGGCTGAGCGGGGAATCTCCATTGCCCATACGACCATTCTGCGCTGGGTGCAGCGGTATGTTCCGGAATTTATGAAGCGCTGGCAGCGCTACGCCCGACCGGTGGGGCCCTCGTAGCGGTGCGATGAGACGTAGGGATACTGTTGGCGAACGCAGACTTTACGCTGCGAGCGCCGCAAAGTGGGAGACGCGGGTTTGCGCGCGTGGGCGGTCAACAAACCACGCGGCCAGACGATCCAGATTCATGGCCGCCGCGGTTGCGACCTGCTGCACGTGCGTTTTCGCCAGGCCAATATAGCGGCTGCGACGCAGCCCAAAGGCCCGCACTCCTTGTGAGAGGGTCCCCGCGACCCCCGCCCGTTTCGCGTAGAGCTTACGCCCCTCCGGGCTCGCCAAATACGCGCGCATCTGCGTGATGGCTTCCTGCCGGGGTTGAGGCTGTATTTGGAGAATACGGGGTTGGGCTTTTGCTCGCGTGCACAGGGCCCGTTGAGGACACCCCGTGCAGAGCTCTTTGGCGAAGGTCACGCGAATAGAATGATGCCCATTGGCGGGGGTATACGGCCACCACCCGACCGACGTGTGGCCTTGCGGACAGTGGGCCTGCCGAGCTTTCCAGTCAATCCTAAACTGCTCCACCGCATAGGCCCCGTCCACTTTCTGCTGCCAGCGGGCGTTGTCCCGCACCGGTCCCACCAAGGTAATCCCGCGCTGCCGTGCGCTCTCACCCAGCAGCTCAGCGGCAATATCGCCCGCATCCGCGAGCTGGGTCTTAGGAGCGCGTCCGCGCTCGACTAACGCTTGTTGGATAGCCGCGGTACATGTGGCTTCGGCTCCATGGGCAGGAGTGGTAGTGACCTGCGTAATCAGATGTACTCGCTTGGCATCGCAGGTCTCACTGAGGTGGACGGTGTAGCCGACCCAGTCGTGGCCGCGCTTGTTGCGCTAGCGCGCCTCGACATCATAGGGCGTCTCGATCGGCGTCGTATTGGGAGCTACCTCCTCCTTCGTCGCCAGGCGCCCTTGCCCCGCTGCCTCTTCGTCCTCCCCCTGGGCCTCACGACGATAATGACGCGGCCACACGTGGCGTCGGGTCTGGACTTCTCCCAACTCGCGGAGCGAGGCCGGTGTCTCAGGCGCGTCAAGCCAAGCTAGGAGGCGCAGGCCATCCTCGCCGATCGTTTGCCCCTTCCTCTGCCGTTCACCCTCAGTGCTCGGGCGGCGGCTGTATTCGATGCGCCGCCCATAGCGCTGGTACCACGCCTCAGGCGCCTGGCGCTTGAGCCACTCCGGGGCCACCGCCGCCACGGCATTGAGCGCCAGGCGGAGCGTCTCCGCTGCCAGCTCCAAGCGATTGAGCACGCGCACGGCTGCTACGACATGGGTCGCGTCGGTCCGTTGGCGGCCGCCCGCGCGGAGGAGTCCCTGGGATTGGCATTGGACCAATAGTTTGTCGAGCAAGCGCTCGCTGGCTTTCCGCTGGCTCAACCGTGTCCGGACCTCGCTCAACACCGAATAGTCAAAGCCGGCGTCCGTCAGTTCTACCCCCAAGAGATATTTCCAATCAATGCGGGCCCGCACCGCCTCTGCCGCTTGGCGATCCGAGAGATTCTCGCGAAACTGGGGCACCGTCACCAATGCTAGGCGCCAGGGCGGCAGCCCCGGTTGCCCTTGGTCCGGATACAGATCGGCAAAATCGTCAGCGCTGAACACCGTGCCGAGTTCCTCCCGTAACCTCAGATAGACATTCCCACGGGGGAACGCCGCACGCGCCACTTGGGCAGTGGCAGCCGGGAGGGGACCGATTGCTCTGGGTTTGAGTGACATCGTGACACCTCCGCTGGAGTTCGTCGGCTGAATGCCTAGCCTCCATGCTACTTAACGCCATCCCTTCCATTCGCCAACGGTATCCGTACATTCGGATCAAAGGGCAATGGAGTTACTTGTACCGCGCGGTGGATCGGGAGGGACAGACCGTGGATTTTTTCTTGCGTGAATACCGCGATAGTGCTGTGGCCAAGAGCTTCTTTGCGCGGGCGATCAAGAAGCGGGGCATTCCACAGAAGATTACGCTCGATGGCTATGCCGCCTCACACCAAGCGGCCGCGAAGTTACAAGACGAGAGCCGTCTGCCAGCCGCTCTCGTTGTGCGGACGAACCGCTATCTCAACAACCTGATTGAACAGGACCATCGTCATGTGAAACAACGAGTGAGGCCGATGCTGGGGTTTAAACGCTTCGATTCTGCGGGTGTCACGATTTTCGGCATTGAACTTGTCCACCAAATCAAGAAAGGGCAATTTGATGTCTCGGAACTCTATTCATCGACGACGCCAAGTCCGCAAGTATGGGAGGCAGTGCTAGCTGCCTGAACGCTACGTTGCGGCACAGGCTCGCTCGCCTTCGCGCTAGGAATTGCACCAGAGCCCTCGTGGGCTTACTGGCAGTCCCTTATCCGCGCGGGGTACGCCATCGGCAGCCACACACGAAAGGTCGAGCCCTGCCCGACGACACTCTCTACCCTAATGCACCCTCCAAGGATCTCTAGCAGTCGCTGCACGATATGGAGGCCCAACCCGCTGCCGCCGTGCGCCCGCGCCGGGGACCCGTCCCCTTGGCGAAAGGGCTCAAAAATGTACGCCTGGGCCTCCGCGGAGATCCCGATCCCCGTGTCCGTGACGCTGAATTCGACCCCCCCCTGCTGCGCCTCCGCGGTGACCGTAATACTGCCCTCGGTGGTGAACTTCACCGCATTGCTGACCAGATTCTTAAGCACCACTTTGAGCTTGTCGGGGTCCGTGTGGAGAGGCGGGAGTCCCGGCACGACCCGCCACCCGCAGGCGAGCCCGGATTGGTCGCAGAGCCCCTGCAGTTCGGCCCGAACCTCGGCAAGCAGCGCCGCTACCTGGACCGGCCTCACATCGACGGGCAGCCGCCCCGCTTCCAAGCGGTTTAAGTCCAGCACCATGCTGATGAGGTCGGATAAGACGTGGGCGTTGCACGCGATCCGCCGCAAGATATCCATTTGCTGTGAGGGCAGGTCCCCCACTGCCCCGTCGATAAGCATGTCGGTGTAACCGCGGATGACATGAATGGGAGTGCGCAGCTCATGAGACATAGTCGCCACAAACTCGCTCTTCAGCCGGTCGGCCGTTTCCGCCATGTCCTTCGCGTGCCGCAAGGCGTTTTCCACCTGGCGGCTCTCCGACACATCACGAAAGACGAGTACCGTGCCGTACACTTGGCCGCTGGGGTCCCGAATCGGCGCCCCGCTATCCGCGATCGGCACCTCGCGGCCATCCCGCGCGCACAGGACG
>Ga0070741_10018843_pt1 | contig 11104 bp, 8 predicted proteins | sample Coa_R1_4_FD_66440 | JGI IMG/M metagenome (GOLD analysis project Ga0070741, IMG submission 66440) | Surface soil microbial communities from Centralia Pennsylvania, which are recovering from an underground coalmine fire - Coalmine... | ecosystem: Environmental > Terrestrial > Soil > Unclassified ...
AAAAATCCGCGCAGCGCTGACGTCATACTCTGGTCAGCTTGCACCTTCTGATCGACTGTGACCGCCTGCTGGAACATGCTGCGAGCCTGCGTGATCTTCTGCAGCGTGTCGCGTTCGTAATCCATATAGCCTTTGACGCAGTCCAGCAGCTTGCTGAGTTCATCGTGCCGTTGCTTGAGCATGACATCGATATTGGCCCAGGCTTTCTCGATGTCATTTCTGAGCGCGACAAGCCCGTTGTAGATGGTGACCGAGTAAGCCAGCAGTCCGCCGGTCACAAACAAAAATCCAAGCACCACCAGTCCGTTCATAATTCTCCTTAGCTTTTAGAGCCAACCAAAACGCAAGGCCAAGATGTATGCCGAAAGCAGCGTCAGTATCGGGCCACCCCAGATCATTGCTGCCGATTTCCACCCCAGCGACTTCAGAACATCCTTCTGGCTTCGCCATGAGATAAAAAATGCCGGGTTGTGCGAGCCCTTCATCAACACTACCGGAGGATGCAGATCGAACTGCTCAGGCGCAGGCGCTACCGCCGTTCCGTCGCCGCCCGCCGCAACCCCAGTCATACCTACGGCGTCAGTGATTCCCGCAGCTGCCCAGGCTGCAGGATTCGTAATGCCGGCCTTAGTAAGCGCCGTAGCAATTTTTTGCTGCTGCGACATATCTATTGCGGCTTTGGGGCCTGCGTCACCGCTGAGTCGGATGACTTCAGTACCAGCCGCACCATTGCCCGTCTTGAAGGTGAACGTATGTGTGGTGCTGGTCAGCCCTGTCTGCCCGAGTGAAGCCTTCGCCGTGCCGTTGATTTTTATAGAGAGTTTTATTACCGAGTTTTCATTGCGTACTGGAGTAGCACTGACTTCAATTCCGGGATTTTGCGCAAGCGTGCCGAGAATGAACAGTGCGTTCTTCGGCTTGATGCAGTACTCCTCGACCTTGATTTTCTTGTCGTCGGAGATGCCATGCCGCGTAAGGAATGCAGCAACGTTCGCCGGAACCTCAGGCGCCATTGAGAAGAACGAATTGCTGAACTCCTGCTGGAAGTCGCGGTGAATGTCCAGTTCCGCCCCTTGCGGATTCACCAGCACGCGCCCTGTGTTGTCGTCCAGGTAAAACGGCAGGTGCATGCTTTCGTCAGCGACCTTCACCCACTCTTTGCTCTTGCCGCGCTGTTCGTATTTCCATGCCTGCGTGCGGTAGTAGTAGCAGGGCTTTGCGGTGATCGGCGCGATCATCGTGTAAGGACCGCACGCCAGCCCATTTACTTCGACCAATCCCATGGCCGCGCTGCGGACTTTCGCAGTGGGAGTGTCCATGATGAGGCGTTTGCGTTGCAGCAGACGGAATCCGCGCACGAACAGGTAGGCGCCTGCTGCAGCGCCGAAAGCCGCCCATAACGTGGGTTCGCTGTGAGAGGAAGCAACTATTACCAGTAGCAAACTCGCGCTCCACACCCCTGCCGTAACGCAGGCAGAGAGCGTCTGCCGGAGCGTAGCGGGAGGCTGCGTGAGCTCGCATCAGAAAAACCGTTGTTTGGCTTACGTTGGTAACCGCGGGAATTTCATGACGGACAGGCAGGAAAGTGGGGCAGTGATTGTCCAGCCGCTAAAACGCCGACTACTCGCTACTGTTTTTCCGCATCCATTACACTAAAGCCCAGAACTGATGCCCATCTCCATCCCCCGACTTCGCCGCTGGTTCGTGGTGGCAGCAGCGCTGATTATGCTGCTGGTCGGCGGTGCTTATTTCTACGCCCGCCAGCGGGTGCGAAATGCGCTTAAAGAAGTTCCCAACAAAATCGGAGTGAATGTTCAGCAGACCGCCAGCGGCTTCACCGTCTCACGCTCGGAACAGGGCCGGACGATCTTCAAGGTGCAGGCAAGCAAGGCCATTCAATTCAGGCAGGGAGGAGTCACCGAACTGCACGACGTCGCGATCACCCTCTATGGCCGCGATGCCGGCCGCTTCGATCAGATCTACGGTTCCGATTTCGAATACAACCCGGCCACCGGTGAAATCGCCGCAAAAGGCGAAGTTCAGATCGACCTTGAAGCGAACCCTGAGGGGCTCGCGAAGCCCGACCAGGCCCCTCCGAAAGAACTCAAGAACCCCATTCACATCAAGACCCGCGGCCTGGTGTTCAATCAAAAGACCGGCAATGCACATACCGATGATTCGGTCGAGTTCAGCATTCCGCAGGCCAGCGGATCGGCCGTGGGTGTCAATTACGTTTCCAAAGACAACGTCCTGACTCTGGAGTCAAAAATCCACGTGGATTTCCATGGCCAGACTGCCGCGACGGTGACGGCCGCACGCGGGGTCATTACCAAGACTCCTCGCGCGCTGCAATTGGAGCGTCCTCGTGTGGACAGCGGCTCGCGTACATCGACCGCTGATAAGGCAACGCTCTTTCTGCGCGACGACAATACCTTGGATCGCGTCGTGGCTGAAGGTAACGTGCAAGCGAATTCGCCAGGTCAGGACGGACTGCGTGCCCGGGCGCAGCGGGCGGAAGTGCTCATGGCGCGACAGCGGGACACGATCCGAAATGCAATTTTCAGCGGAGATGTTCAGATCGACAAAGCTGGTGCTCAGCCCGTCCACGGGAATGCCGGTCGCGTCATTGCTAATTTTGTCGGCAAGAACCAGATCGCCAAAGTACGCGCTGAGGAGAACATTAAACTCACGCAGCACCAGCAGGCGACTTCGTCATCGAGCACTGGCCAGGATATTGAACTCACCGCGTCTGGTGTTGATCTAATGTTTGCCGCCGGGCGGCACATCAATCGCGCTGAGACTTTGGGCGCGAATCCTCAGATTGCAATCCGGCCAGCTTCATCGTCTGCCGGCCAGCAGACCCTGGTAACCTCGGACCAGTTCAACGCGAATTTCGATCGTGCCGGGCATCTAACCTCCGTTCACGGCGCTCCCAACGCGCGGGTCACGACCACCACTCCCGGCCAACCCGATCGCGTGACCACCAGCGCCACCCTCGACGCCACGTTCCGCGCGGCCAAAGGCATTGAAGCGATCGTGCAACAAGGTGGATTCGTCTACACCGACGGTGATCGGAAAGCCTGGGCAGCCAGCGCGCGCTACACGCCTGGCGACCAGACGATCGCGCTCAGCGGCTCGCCACGCGTGGTCGAATCCGGTATGACGACGACCGCACGCAGCATGCGTCTGAACCGCGCAACCGGCGACGCGTTCGCCGAAGGCGACGTGAAGAGCACCTACAGCGAACTCAAACCACAACCAAATGGCGCGCTGCTCGCCGCGTCCGATCCAATCCACGTTACTGCCCGAACCATGACTGCACATCGCAGTCCGGCAGTTGCGACCTACACCGGAGATGCTCGCCTGTGGCAGAACGCAAATATTATCGAAGCCCCATCCATTCAATTTGATCGTGACCACCGTTCGCTGATCGCAAGTGGAAATCCTGCCCAGCCGGTTTCAACTGTTGTGGTGCAGGTGGACAAATCCGGCAAGGCGACGCCCGTGACAATTACCTCGAGTCGCCTGACGTACGCGGATGCGGAGCGCAAGCTGCATCTGGATGGGAGAGTGGTGGCGAAAGGAGCGGATGCAACTATTACGGCGAACCGGGCAGACTTGTTTTTGATCGCTCGCGGGCAGCCAAGCGCCGCTTCGGTGCTTCCCGGATCGGGACAGCTCGACAGAATTATTGCTGAAGGACAGGTTGTGATCTCTCAGCCGAACCGCCGGGCGACAGGGGATCGGCTGGTCTATACGGCCGGCGAGGACAAGTTCGTGCTGAGCGGCGGATCGCCTAGCATTTTTGATGCCGAACATGGCAAGATTACGGGGGTTTCGTTGACTTTCTTTAGGCACGATGATAGGGTGCTCGTGGAAGGAAACGACACATCCCCCACCGTCACGCAGACGCGAGTGGCACGTTAAATGCACAGTCTGGCCACCGACGAAATCGGAAAAAGCTATCGCGGTCGTCGGGTCGTGAACGGGGTCAGCCTGCGGGTGTTGCAGGGCGAAGTTGTTGGATTACTTGGACCTAACGGCGCCGGCAAGACGACTTCTTTCTACGCCATCGTTGGCCTGATCCCCCCTGATACTGGTCGCATCCTGTACGACGAAGCCGATATCACGGACGTTCCCATGTACCTGCGGGCACGTCAGTACGGCATCAGCTATCTCCCCCAGGAAGCTTCGGTATTTCGCAAGCTGACGGTCGAAGAGAACATCCTGGCGGTGCTGGAAGCACAGCCGATTTCCTGGCATGAGCGCCGGGAACGCATGGAGCGGCTGATCGACCAGTTGGGGCTTGAGCATATTCGGCTCAACCGTGGATATGCTCTGTCCGGTGGCGAACGGCGCCGTGTGGAAATCGCGCGCGCCCTGTGCATAAGTCCGACTTTCATTCTGTTGGACGAGCCGTTTTCCGGGATTGATCCCATAGCCGTGCTCGACCTGCAGAAGATCATCAGCGATCTGAAGGCGAGTGGGATAGGCATTCTGATTACTGACCATAACGTCCGCGAGACGCTATCAGTCACAGACCGGGCGTACATCATTAATGAGGGGCGTATTTTCCGGCAGGGAACTCCGGAACAGTTGGGTAGCGACCCCGAAGTGCGGCGGGTGTATTTGGGCGAGAGTTTCTCGCTGGTGTGAAAGCTAAATAGACTGGAACAAACGACCGAGCCATGGTGTTGTTGCAACCCAAGTTGCATTTGAAGGTTTCGCAGCGGCAGATCCTTACCCCGGGTCTGGTGCAGATGGTCAGTGTGCTTGCGCTCAACAAACTTGAGCTCAGGGACATGATCACCGCCGAAATGGTGGAGAACCCTGTCCTTGAAGAACTCGAGGATTCAGTTCCTCTGCTCGATGATGTAGGCCGGCGCGAAGAAGATCGTGAGCGCGCCGCGGCCGCGAGTACCGAAGAGAACCCCATCACTGCGGCCGAGAAAAAGGATCCGTTCGAGGAAATCGATTTCGGCTCGTTCTTCCAGGAGTATCTCGACCCCGGCTACCGCAGCCCCGGCGACATGGAGGAGATCGAGCGGCCATCGTTCGAAAATTTCCTTTCCAAGCCCAGCAATTTATCCGATCACCTGAAGTGGCAGCTTGGTGCGTTGCCCGTCCGACCCGAAGTCCGGGAAGCGGCGGAACTCGTTATCGGCAACCTGAATGAAGATGGATACCTTATCGCCAGTGACGACGAGCTGATGGGAGTTGCGCCGCCCTCGCCACCAGAGGTTGATGCCAGCATCGCTCAGAATCTGGTCAAAGAGGCCGAAGCTCTCGGATTGGCAGAATCTGCGCCGGATGCGGACTCCAGCTCTGAATTCGCTGCCGATAACGGCGATCTACAGGGTCTGTCCGACGAGTCGACAGAATGGGGCCAAACTGCTCAGCAACCGACGGTCGCAACCGCGGTCGCGCCGGCGCTGGAAGTGTCTGAGCCAGTTCATGCGCCGGTAGTCACAGCCGCCGAGGCATATAAGCCAAGTTTCGCCTTGGCTGATCTCCACGAAGCCATTGAACTGGTGCGCCAGATGGATCCGCCGGGAGTGGCCTGCCGCGATCTTCGCGAATGCTTGCTGTACCAGCTGCGCTATCACCAGCAACATCTGGCGGAGCATCAGAACGGCAATGGCACAGCCCAGGTGCTTGCCGATGCGATCGCCGTGGTTGAGCAACACCTCCGCGCCCTCCAGCTCAAACAATATAAAGAGATCGGCAAAGCCATTGGTCGTCCCATAGAAGCGGTGCAGACAGCCCTGGATTACATCCGTACCCTGGATCCGCGTCCGGGACTGCGTTACAACAAAGTTCAGCCGCGGCTGATCGAGCCTGATGTTGCCTTCATCAAACACGGCGACGAGTGGCTCTGCATCATGAACGAGGACGATGTCCCGCAGCTCCGCCTCAATCCCGCATACAAGCGCCTGCTGACCAAAGATACCAACGATAAGGACACCCGCAATTACGTCAAAGAGCGTTATAAGTCCGCCATCCAGCTGATCAAGAACATCGAGCAGCGCAAGCAGACGATCATGAAGGTTTGCTATTCGATCGTGGCGCGCCAGCAGGACTTTCTTGAAAAAGGCATCGATCAGTTAAAACCCATGATGATCAAGGAGGTGGCCGAAGAAATTGGAGTGCATCCGTCCACCGTCAGTCGCGCGGTGGCGAATAAATACGCCCACACTCCACAGGGCGTGTTTGAGCTGCGGTACTTCTTCAGCGAGAGCGTCAACGGGCCCGAAGGCGGCAACACTTCGTTGCTGATCCTCAAGCGGCGCGTGAAGAAGCTTATCGAGGAAGAAGATCCCTCCCGGCCGTTGACCGACGAGCAGATCACCCGCATCCTTCAATCGCAGGGTATCCAGGTCACTCGCCGCACGGTTGCGAAGTACCGGGAAGACATGCGCATCCCGAGCACCCACCAGCGCAGAGTGAAGAAGTAGCAACAATACCGGTTGTGCCCGCACTACAAATTTTTTGGAGGGCGCAATATGAACGTGGAATACACGGGAAGACATTACGACATTACTCCCGCGATCCGTAAGGAAGTTGAAACCGGCCTCGCCAAAATCCGCAAAATCCTCGCTGACAAATTTGAAACCAAGGTGATCCTCGCCGTCGAGAAGCACCGGCATAAGGCCGAGATCACCATCAGCCCGCGCAATGGGCCGCTGGTTGGACTCGCGCAGGCTGGAGACATGAAGTCCGCAGTCAACCGCGCCATCGAGCATCTCGAGAAGCAGGCGGTGAAATACAAGACGCGCTGGCGGACACGCAAGCGCCAGGCCGGACGCAAGCTGAATGGTGAATCGACAACCCTAGAAACCGTCGCGGCGGCAGTGGGGCTGGAAGAAGATACTGCTGTTCCGATCACTGTCCACAAATTTCCCGCGGTGGCCAAAACGACTGAGGTCCATCTGGTGCACTCCGATGAAGCCGTCGCCATGCGCCCTATGACGCTGGAAGAAGCGATCAAAGAAGCGCACTTCCGCGATCGCGATGTGTTCGTTTTTCGGGATCCTAAAGGAAAAGTAATGGTGCTGCACCGCACCCGTGACGGAAAGATGGAGCTGATCGAAGCTCCGTAAACGGCGCCTTCTCTAAAAGAACACGTTTACGCGGATGTGCTTCGTGCCTTGTCAACAGCGGCAGGCGCAATCGCGTGAAGTGCAGGAAATGAAACCGGGGTAGTCAAAGTTCGTTCGGGTGGTGCAATTCCACTCTGCACAGCTTTCATCACTATCTCGAGTGCTTGACCGGAATTTGGTGGGTCCACAATGGTTGCCGCGAGCAGTCCGCTCTTGACCCACGCCTGCCCGGTTGCGGGCATACCATCGCAACCTATGTATCGAAGGCTTAGCCACCGGTCGCGAGTCACGCCGTTGGGGAGTTCCTGAAAGGCTCTCCTCGCCCCTATCGCCATCGAATCATCCTGAGCAGCAATCACATCGATGCGGCTCTGCTGCGATGTGGAAAGACGCAGCCAGGAATTCACCGCGCGGTACGCGCTATCCTCGGTCCAGGCAGCCCGCATCACCTTGATTCCGACATTCACCGGCTTCGTCTCATACATGCCAGCCGCTCGTTGCTTCGCCGCGGAGTTCTCCGCAGGCCCTTGGATGTGCAGCACCGTCCCGCCATTGGGCAGAAGCGCCGCGATCTGTCGCCCCTGAATGCGGCCGATCTCTTCATGGTCCGAACTAACGGAAAAGATTGGAACGCGGTAGGTTCTTCGTAACTCCTGTGCGTATTCAATGTCGCGGTTCAAAACAACCCATCCGATCTCGGCTGTCACCGCCGCCCGCGCCACCTGCGGCAGCCCGGTTCCTCCGGCTGGTTCCACGACAATGGCGTCCGGGCGGGAATCCCTGCGCGACTGTATGACATTCAGCAGCTGTTGGCTCTGCTTAATGCTGTCGTTGTCCGCGTACACAACTTCGAGTTCGATCCCGAGCCGCCGTGCCACAGCTTCAGCCGCCTTGGCCTGCTCCACCTGATAGTCATTTTGGTTGTTGGTTAGCGAGAGCAGAACTTTTAGTCGTTTCATGGGTGCCCAAACCAGCATATCGCGCGGGGGTCATCCTGCGCATGATCACCACAGTAACCTACCCCCTCTAGTGCTAGAATTCGGCACTCCAGGAGGAATGCATGATCCGCTATACACTAATCGTTTTAATAGCACTGGCGCTGCCGGGGTGGGGGCAGTCGAAGCTCTCGGCTCGATGGGAGGAACTTACCGCCGCGGACTTTCGTGACGCCATTCATCAATCGCAGGGTACATGCCTTCTGCCCTTCGGCATCCTGGAAAAGCACGGCCCTCATCTGCCGCTCGGAACTGATTTGCTAGACGTTCGCTATGTCGCCTTGCATGCTGCCGAGCAGGAGTATGCCGTCGTATTCCCCGAATACTACTTCGGGCAGATCTTCGAGGCTGAACATCAGCCCGGCACAATCGCATACAGTACGCACCTGCAACTGGACTTGCTGCAGGAGACCACCAACGAGATGGCCCGCAATGGATGCAAGAAGATCATTATCGTGAATGGACATGGCGGTAATGAGAATCTGCTGCCGTTTTTCGCCCAGACCCAGATGGAGAAGCCCCACGATTATGTGGTCTACGTTCTGCCGATCATTGATCCTCCACCCGGAGGTCCGGCCAAGAAGGACACCGTTGATATGCATGCCGGAGAATGGGAAACTTCGGCGGTGCTGATCTCGCGTCCTGATCTGGTGCACATGGACCGGGCCGGCCAGGAGTCGGGTGCCGATCAAGCTCGCATCAAATTGCCGGAAAATCTTTACACCGCGATCTGGTGGTACGCGCGATTTCCAAATCACTATTCGGGTAACGGTACGCTGGGAAATAAAGAATTGGGCCAGTACAGAATGGATGGGTGGATCAAGGCGATTGTCGAGTCTATTCGCGCTGTCAAAGCGGACAAGGACAGCTTAAGGTTGCAGAACGAGTTCTACGAACAAGCCAGGCACCCGCTGGATACAAAACAGTAACTGCGGAGGTCAGCCTGCCCTCAGCACTCCACCTAAGCTCTCGAGCGCCTGCACAATCCGCGCGGACCATTGCGAGACTTCGTCTTCCCGCAACGTGCGCTCGTGAGATTGAAACGTTGCGCGCACCAGCAGCGAATACTTTCCCGGCAATACGGTTCCGCCGCGAAAGATTTCTACGGGAACAAAGCCCCGCAACTCCCGCAACTGTAGCGCGTCGACGGTGTTTGAAATCCGCTCCCACGTGACCCGGTCGTCAAATACGAACGAGAAATCGCGCTGCACTGCCGGGTAGCGCGGTAGCGGCTCGTATCGTGTATGCCGCAGATCGTGATTGTAGAGCCGGTCGAGATAGAGTTCGGCAATGTAGACGTCCTGCCGCAGCTTCCTGCCCCCCGCGACATCCGGGTGCAACTGGCCGAACTGCGCAACCGTCGCACCGTCCATCACCGCGCGCGCGGAACGTCCTGGGTGGTAGTAGTCGGACGTCTGAGTGTCGAAGTGAAGCGACTGGTATTGGAAAGAGCGCAGCAGATTCTCCACATCGCCTTTCACATCGAAGTACGAAAGCGGGCGGCGCGTCTCGTGCAGATTGGCTGGCGTCGCACTGCCAGTAGCGCCCACACAGATACGTTTCAGTTCGATTGCCTGCTCACCTGACGCCTCGAAAACATTCCCTGCTTCAAACAGGCGGACATCGTCAATTCCCCGATTCAGGTTGTAGGCGAGCATGTTCAGCATGCCGGGCACAAGCGAGGTCCGCATCACCGACGCTTCTTCGCTGATCGGATTCGCCAGCTCGATCGGGGTCGCGGGCGAAAATTGCTTTGCATCTTCTCGCGAGATGAAAGTAAGCGACACGGCTTCGTTGTAGCCGAGCGCCAGCAGGGAAGTGCGCAATTTCCTCTGCTTCGGCGCATCGTCGGTCTCGATGACGGCGCCGGAGAAAGATGGCAGGGTATTGGGGAACTTGTCGTAGCCGTGGAGGCGCGCGATCTCTTCAATCAAATCAATCTCGCGCTCCACATCCAAACGCCAAGTTGGAATGTTGACTGTGAACTCGGCGGCGTCAAGCCGTTCCGGAATCACATGGAAGCCGAGCTTTTCCAGAATGCGGACCATGTCATCCAGGCTTACGTGAGGGCCAAGAATTCGGTGTACCTCACTGACTCGCAGCGCGATCGGAGCCTGATCCAGCTGCCGCGCGATGCAGTCGATCGCATCACCTTCAACCTGTCCACCGCCAGATTCAAGAATGCGCTGCGCCACACGTGCGCAGGCCAGCCCGGTCGCCCCGAAATCCGCGCCACGTTCAAATCGGTGTGAGGCGTCTGTGTGAAGCCCATGCCGCTTAGCAGTCTTGCGCACCGTGACCGGATCGAACCACGCCGATTCGATCAGCACATTGCGGGTTTTCTCGGTGATCATCGAGTCGAATCCGCCCATCACTCCGGCGAGCGCCACAGGCTTGGCCGCATCGGCGATGACGAGATCCTCAGGAGAAAGTTTTCGATCTACACCATCCAGGGTCTTCAAAGTCTCGCCGGCCCGCGCACGCCGCACGATGATCTTTCCGCCTCCAAGGAGATCGAGATCGAACGCGTGCGTAGGATGTCCCATCTCCCACAGCGTGTAATTGGAGGCGTCGGCTGCGTTGTTGATGGGACGCTGCTCGACTAGCTCCAATCGTTCTGCGATGTGAGCAGGGGAAGCCGAGATTTTCGTATCGCGGATGATCCGCGCCGTGTACCTCGCACAGCCCTCGCTATCTTCGAGTGCGATCGCGAACCCTGTCTTTCCGCGCGCACCTGGAAGGGAAGGCTCAATAGCCTTCAGCGGAACTTTGTAGATCGCCGAAGCCTCCCGAGCCAAACCATAGTGGTTCATCTCGTCAGGACGGTTGGTCGTGATCTCTACCTCGAAGACGGTGTTCTCGCCTTCGCCGCTGATGCCCTCGACCGCCGCGCCCACATCGGTGAGGTCTTGCGCAAGCTGGCCGTTGTCGACGGGAACGTCAACGAACTCGCGCAACCAGGCTGGAGAAATCTTCATGTCAGTATTATTTTTTGTTTGTCATCCCGAG
>Ga0070741_10018844_pt1 | contig 11104 bp, 5 predicted proteins | sample Coa_R1_4_FD_66440 | JGI IMG/M metagenome (GOLD analysis project Ga0070741, IMG submission 66440) | Surface soil microbial communities from Centralia Pennsylvania, which are recovering from an underground coalmine fire - Coalmine... | ecosystem: Environmental > Terrestrial > Soil > Unclassified ...
AGATAGACGTACCGGCCTTCCGGCAGCGCGTGGGTGACCGTCCAGCGATCGCCGACCCGCGTGGCCGGAATCGGGGCTTGCGACATCGTGAGCTCGACCGTCTTGGCTTGCGGCGCCACGAGCGTGAACGTGGCCGTCTCGCCCCAGTGGGGGCGTCGCAGGTACTGGTGATCGGGATCCACTCGTACCTTCGATATGGTTCCCAGCTCGGACACGTCCAACGTGTCGGCGCGTGTCGTGAGATGCACCGACCGGCGCTCGACGCCCGCCGATGTCGTCAGCTCGACATCGAGCGGCAGATCGAACAGGACCTCCGGTTGATTCTGCGACACAATCAGGTGTCCGTTCTCAACCTGGCCATCGACATCGGGCACATAGCGGCCCGTGAGCCAGGGCATGATGAACGCGGTCATATCGTGCCCGGCCGCATGTGACATGGCGGCGATCAGCTGCTCATATCCGTCCGGCCCGAGGCCGCACTTCCCGATGTACTCGCGCATGCCGCGATCGAACACCGAGTCGCCGAGGACGGCGTTCAGCGAATGTAGCAGCCAGGAGCCTTTCGTATAGTGGATACGCCCGTTATCCGGATTGCCGAGGATGCTCTGCTTGCCCTCGAACCGCTTCCCCGCGAAATACGCTGTCGCGGTCCGCTCCCAGAACGCGCGCTCGAGCGCCGGGCCGTATGTCTGTCCCAGCATCGCCGCCTCGGCGTACGTGGCCCACCCCTCGCGCAAGAGATTCGAGGCCAGACCCGACGCGTTCATGGTCCACATGTGCGAGATCTCGTGCGCGTAGGCGTAAGAGGGCCCGAGATTCGGATCGTCCAGGAAGACGGTGTGGTCTCCCGCGACGGCCGCGTCGTTCATGCGTACCGCGAACCCGCTGCCGTGTAGCTCGCGATCTTCGATGGCGGCCTGATAATGTGGGGGGTCGGGCGGCTCGCCGAAGCGGCCTCGCAGATACGCGTACTCCCGACCGGCGATGTCGGCCAATGTGTCGATCGAGAACTTGAAATCCGGCGTGACGAAGGTCTCGTACGTCAGGTCTCCCACCTTTTTCACGGCCGGCTTCCAGTCTTTATCGTAGATCAGCGCGAGCAGGAACTCCGGCCGTATGGTCTCGCCATGCACGATCCGCCGTCCGTTCTCGATGCGCTCGGTCTGCGGCACGGTCGTCGACAGGTGATACTCCGCCGGAATCGTGGCCGTCACCGTCATCGTCGCGAGGTCGTTGCCGCTGTCGTAATTAAAGAATGGGTGCCACGCGTCCGTGTTGTGCATCGCGCCGTACGCTAACGCCACGGTATCGGCGGGAATGGTGTAGGAGAGCACGAGACGGGAGCGCGGACGGCGTGGCGCGTGCATCCAGAGCACACCGCCGGCGAATCGATATGGCGACGATTGGCCGTCGAGCCGCAGTGACGTGATGCGCGCGGCGTTGTTGAGTCGAACGGCAAACCCATATGGACTGCCGACCGTGATGCCGAGAGAGTCCAGGATGCGACTCTCGGCCCCCGGCGCGATGGCGACATGTAAGGCTTGTGTCCGGATCAGGTTCAGTGTGTCAAATGGTATTTGACGCGTGAGGCGCCACTGGTCCGCTGAACGGCGCGCCTCGTAGAGGCCCGAGAATCGGCGGACGGCGTTGGTCTCATCCCCACCGGCGGTGAGCCCGTGCCCTGTACCTTCATGCACGGTACCGGTGATCAACAGCACGGCCTCGTCGCCGTGGATTGCGAGCACGCGTCCGATCCCGGGCGTGCGCGTCGCGTGATCGTCCATCGCGCGGTGGACGGCGATACGTCCCACGGGATCCGGATAGACACTGTCGAACGCCTCGGCGGTGGCGGCCCTGGCAAAGCGGGCGAGCACGAGCCGAGCGAGCGAGTCGGGCGTCGGCGCACCGCGTGAGGCGCTATCAGCGTGCAAGGCAAGGAGCACGGCGATGGCGGAGATGGCGAACATGTCGTGGAATCCCGTCTGGCGGAAAGATTTCTCCATTATTATCATTTGTCCGGACTAAAGCAATTTGTCCGTACCAATCGACCCAGTGGGCGCCTCTCGGAGGAGTGACTATGGGGAATCGTGGTCTGTTCGCGCTCGTGCTCCTCCTCCTGCCCGGATCGCTGCTCGCGCAGGCCGGCACCGTGATCGGCCGCGTGACCGATGCCCGCTCGGGCGATCCGATCGGTGGGGCCGCGGTGCGCGTCGAAGGCACGGCGCTGATCGTCGAGACGAGCCGCGACGGCCGGTTTCGACTCACGCGCGTCCCGGTGGGCCAGCAGGTGGTGACCGCGCGGGGCATTGGCTACAAGATGGGCGGGCAGACCGTCACCGTCTCCGCCGGCGCCGAGGTGACGGCGGATTTCGTGCTCCAGTATTCGCCGGCCAACCTGCAGCAGATCGTCGTCACCGGCACGGCCGGCGATCAGACGCGCGCCGCGCAGGGCGCGGTCATCGCGAGCATCCCCACCGACTCGCTCGTCGCGAAAGCGCCGGTCCAGTCCCTGACCGAGGTGCTCGGCGGCCGCGTCGCCAGTGTCAACGTCCAGGAGGCCTCGGGCACGACCGGGACGGCGCCGCGGATCACGATTCGCGGTCCCGCCTCGATCTCGCTCTCCGACGCGCCGATCGTGTTCATCGACGGCGTGCGCATGGAGAGCGATCAGCGCCGCGACATCGGGCAGCAGGGCGGCCTCGAAGCACTCGGCGGCCAGGCGGTGACGGCGCTCAACGATATCTCGCCGGACGACATCGAGAGCATCGAGGTCGTCAAGGGCCCGGCCGCCGCGACGTTGTACGGCGCCGACGCCTCGGCGGGCGTCATTCAGATCATCACGAAAAAGGGCCGGCTCGGCGCCCACCCGTTTCGGCAGACGTTCAACGCCGAGTGGGATCAAGTGCAGCCGAATTTCACGCCGTACGCCGTGTACGGCACCTGCATCGCCCCATTCGTCGCGCCCGGAGGGCCGCCGCTTTGCCAGGGCAAAGCCGCCGGCTCCGTGATCTCGTACAATCCGCTCGTCCAGAGCAAGGTCTTCCGCGACGGCAACCTGGGCCAGCTATCGTGGAGCGGTCAGGGCGGGACGGACAACTTCGGCTATTACCTGTCGGCGACCGCGAACAACGAGCAGGGCACGACCCCGAACAACTACCTGCGGCGGCGGACCGCCCGCGGCAACATGCACTGGGTCATCTTCCCCACGCTCTCCGTCGATGCGACGGCCTCCATCGGCTTGAACGATACCCGCGTGCCGCAAGGGGATGATTCGCAGTACGGATACCTCGCGGACGGCGAGCTCGAAACGAGCCCGTTCGCCGCGACCCTCGGGCCGAACCATCAGCCCGAAGGCGGTTCGTCATTTCCCATCGTGGGGCTCGAGCAGATCAATGACGATATCCGAACGATTCGGACGACCCCGAGCCTGCAGGTGCAGTACGTCCCCTTGCCCTGGTTCAATAACCGGCTGACCGTGGGCGCCGACCTCTCGTCGACCCACGCGGTGACCTTCTTCCCGCCCAACGATCTGGGCTGGTACAGCGGCATGCAAGCCGGCGGCTATATCGAAGATGCCCAGGAACCGATCAACGTGTATACGATCGACTACCTCGGCAACATTCACACGACGTTCGGGAAGAGCGGCTGGATCGCCTCGAACACGTCGTTCGGCAGCCAGTACATCGATCGCGTCGACAATTACCTCGCGGGCGTCGGCATCGGATTGTCGACGAGCAGCTCGAATCTCGTTTCGTCGGCCGCGACGACGTCCTCGGTGCAAAACTTCGTGGAGTCGAAGTCGCTCGGCTTCCTGGCGCAGGAAGAGATCGGGCTCTCGCAGATACTCTTTGTCCAGGGGGGTTTCCGCGTCGACCAGAACTCCTCGTTTGGTCAGGCCTACGGCGCGTTCTTCCTGCCCAAGGTGAGCGGATCCCTCGTGCTCTCGCAGGCGCCCTTCTGGCAACCGATCGCGCCGGTGATCTCGACGATGCGTTTCCGCGCGGCCTACGGCGAAACGGGGCGTTCGCCGCAACCCGGCGCCTCCCTGGCGACGTACGCGCCGCTCCCCTACGTCACGTCGTCAGGTGGGACAGCGCCCGGCTTTGCCCTCGGCAGTCCCGGCAATCCCAACCTCAAGCCCGAACGCGGGACGGAATTCGAGGCGGGCGTCGACGGTGGGTTCTTCAAGGATCGCTTCGGATTCGAGCTGACGTACTTCAACAAGCACACCGACAATCTGCTGCTGCAGGAGCAGATCGCCCCCTCGCTGGCCTACACGGTGTTCCCGTTCGTGAATGCGGGCCAGGTCGACAACAGCGGACTCGAATTCACGGTGCGCGCCACGCCGCTCGACACCCGGAACCTGCAATGGGACGCGGCGTTCACCGGCAATACCCTCCGCAACAACCTCGAGAGCTTGGGCGGCCTCACCATCACTCAGTTGTCGCTCCTCACCCCCGACATCACGCAGCAGTATACGATCGGCAAGCCGCTCGCCTCCGTCTTCTCCAGCAAGATCCTCGGCACCACATCGACCGTGGCGACGGTCACGAACTCGCCAGTCTATGCGGGGCCACAGTTTCCGACCTTTCAGGCCAACGTCAGCACGACGGTCACGCTCTTCAAGACCGTGCGTCTCTACGGCAACCTGACCACGCAACGCGGCGGGAAGATCCTGAACGTCACGCAGTACATCCAGGACGTGCTGGGCACGAGCCGGCAGACGAACGCGCCGGCGAGCCAGGGCGGATACTCTCACGCGGACTCGTTGCGACGGTTCGGACCGTTCCAGACCGTCTCCGGGCAGCCCGTCGGCGGCGTGGTCGACGCGTACTTGCAGCGCACCGATTTCACGCGGCTTCAGGAGCTCTCGGCCACGCTCTTGCTGCCGCCGAGCCTCGCGCGCATGCTGCATGGGGCGACGGCGTCGATTACGATCGGAGGCCGCAATCTCTGGCTGTCCAAGGCGAGCGACTATCAGGGATGGGATCCGGAGGTGTCCGCGCGGAGCGCCCCGTTGGGGCCGGCCGGTCCGCTGAGTGCGCTCAATCAGCAAACGAATTTCGAGGAGTTCACCGTCCCGCAACCGCGGCGGTACTACGCCCGCGTCAACCTTACGTTCTGAGGGACCTGAGCCATGCGCATGCATCTGGCGATCTCGCTCGCGTCCCTGGCGCTCATGGGATGCGATCTCAACGTCGCGAATCCGTCCGTCATCGACGCGACGAAGTTCAATCCCAACGCCGATGGGTTCACGCTCTCCATGTCGGCCCAGACGAATCTCTTCCAGGGGTTCCAGGCCGTCGCCCTGAATGGGGGGCTCATTGCCGACGAGCTCTGGACCGGGGCGATCCACCCGCAAACCCTTCACCTCAACAGCCGCAACTTCGTCGGCACCGACGACATCAATGTCAGTATCTTCGCGCCGTTGAGCATCGCGGTCGCGAATAACGTCAACGCGGTGCGGGTACTGGCCGCGGGCAGCGGCGCGGCGAGCGACTCGAATTACGCGCGCGTGTCGATGAATGCCGGCTACGCGTTCGAGCTCATGGCCGAGATCATGTGCGCGAGCGATGTGCAGAAAGGGCCCAAGCTCACCGATACGCAGCTCCTCGACTCGGCGGTCACGCACTTCACCAAGGCGATCGCCGTCGCGACGGCCGCGAGCAACACCGCCATCCTCGAGGAGTCCCAGATCGGTCTGGCGCGCGCGTATCTGCAGCTCGGCAATAACACCAGCGCGGCATCGACGGCCGCCCTGGTGGATACCAGCTTCGTCGCCTTCGAGATCAACAACGGCAATCCGGCGAACGCCGGGCTCTTGGGCAACATCATGTTCGGGACGCAGAGCATCGGGCAGCTCGTCGTGCCGGAATTGTACCGCCATCTCAACGACCCGCGGGTCCCCGTGGACAGCAACGGCAGTCCCGGTTGTCCCACGACGAGCGGTGTCGCGTGCGTGATTCAGACAAAATACACGAGCTACGGGGATCCGATTCGCCTGGCGTCGGGACTGGAAGCGCGGTTCATCGGGGCTGAGGCGCAACTGCACGGTGGCGCAACTGGGCCGGCGCTCGCGCTCATCGCGAGGGAGCGGAGCGCGAACGGGCAGCCGCCGTACAGCGGTGGCACGGACGCCCAGTCCGTGCTGACGGAACTCCTCAACCAGCGGGCGCGCGAGTTCTGGATGGAGGGCAAGAAGCTCGGCGACATCCGCCGCAATCCCGGGGTCTCGCTCCCCGCGATTCTGACTGACTCCGTGGGCGCGCCCTTTTTCGGACCGACCGGGGGAAATTTCGGCAATACATTCTGCGCGCCGATTCCGCCGGAAGAGATCAATGCGAACCCGAACTTGCAGTGAGAGCCGCGTCGTAAGCATCGTCAGGGGGACGATGTGGACACCCTTCGATTCGACCTGCGGGCCGCGTTCACGAGCTTGAGGCGCGAGCCGCGCTTCAGCACGCTCGTCGTCGGCACGCTCGCGCTGGGCATCGGCGCGGCCACCGCGATCTTTACGATCGTCAATCGTGTGGTCCTGCACCCCGTGAGCTATCCGGATCCGAACCAGATCGTCTTTCTGGGCTGGAGCTGGAAGAATGGCAGCAGGGCCAACGCGCTCTCGGCGCGCAAGTTTCTGTTCTGGCACGATCACGCCCACGTGTTCGACGGCGTCGCCACCTTCCAGCCGTTCGTCGCCAGCCTTGGCGATGCCGCATCCGAGCGCGACGTGCTCGGCCTCCGCGTGTCGTCCGATTTCTTCCGCGTCGTGCGCGCGACGCCCGTGCTCGGCCGCGGCTTCGCGCCGGAAGAGACGCGCACGAACGGCGCGCCGGTCGCCATCCTCGCCCATTCGCTATGGGTGAGTCGCTTCGGTGGCGACGCCAACGTCCTCCAGCATGCTGTATCCATCGACGGCCGCGCGTACACGATCATCGGCGTCATGCCGCCGTCATTCCGCCTGGCCGGTGGCTCGAGACAGCCCGAGCTCTTCGAGCCGATGGCGATCGGGGACGCCGAGCTGGGTGACAATGGAAACAACTATGTCGTGATGGCGCGCCTGCTTCCGCGCATATCCCTCCCGGAAGCGCGGGCGGACGTTGGCGCGCTGCTCGAGCCGTTCCGAAGCGCCTACCCGGACCTCGCCGGGCCCGACGACCGAGGTGTTCGACTCGCCGACTTTCGCGAAATATTCGTTGGAGATCTCGCGACGACGTTGTGGGTGCTGTTGGCGGCCACCGGCTTCGTCCTCATGTTGACATGGGCGAACGCCGCGAATCTGGCGCTCAGCCGCGCGATCACACGCCGGCCAGAGCTCGCGGTGCGCTCGGCGCTCGGCGCGACCCGCGGTCGCCTCCTGCGCCTTCACATCCTGGAAGGGCTCATGCTCGGCGCCGTCGCCGCGGCGCTCAGCATCGGGGTCAGCTCGGTCGCCCTGCGCGCGCTGCTGGGACTGGCGCCCACACAGCTCCCCGTGAGCGATCCGACGCGTGCCGACCAGTGGGTCATCGCGTTCTGCGGCGGCCTCGCGCTGCTCGCGGGGACGGTACTCGGCGTCGTGCAGGCGACGCCGACCCTGCGGTTCGACTGGTCACGGGGCTTGAGCGCCGGCCGGACGCTCGGTCTGCTCGGCCGACGCGTCGGGCCACGGCTCTTGACCGCGCTCGAGTCCGCGATGGCGATCGTGCTGCTCGGCGGCGCGGGGCTCATGATGACCACGCTGACTCGTCTGCTCGGATCGGACCCGGGCTTCGCTCGAACCGGCGTGATCACCGCGCGAGTCTCCCATGTGCCGACCGGTTACGAATCGGCATCGGCGGTCTGGGCCTTCGACCGGCACGTGTTGGACCGGCTGCGCACCACGCCAGGAGTGCGTGATGCGGCGAGCGTGTCGACGCTGCCGCTCGAAGGCAGCAGCAACCTACCGATCACGGTCGACGGCAATCCGGCCTCGACCGAAGGCTCGACCGAGTGGCGAGCCGTGAGCCCGGGATATTTTCGGACCATCGGCATCCCGATGATACGGGGCCGCGATGTCAGCGACATCGATGGTCCCGGATCGCCCGGAACGGTCATCATCAACCGTTCGCTGGCCGAACGATATTGGCCTCACCAGGATCCAATCGGCCACTACATCGCCGTGGGCCAGTATCAAGGGAAGTCCATGGGTGTGGTGCTGGATGAGCCGCCGCGTCAGGTCATTGGCGTCGTCGCCGATGCCCGGCTTTTGGGTCTGGCGTACGAGGCTCCGCACACGGTATTCGTGCCCCAAGCGCAGGTTCCGCGAGGCATGGTCAGCGTGCCGGGTCTCGTCGTCCGTGCGGCTCAAGGGATGCACGGCGAGTCCATCATCGCGGAGGCCGTGCGCGAAGTCGATCCGCGAATGCCCGCGCCGAGGTTCGCCAGCATCCACGAGATCATCGCCGGATCGGTCGCCGAGACCCGCTTCAGCACCATGCTCTTGGGCGTGTTCGCGGCGCTCGCGCTCGGGATCACGATCATCGGCGTCTACAGCATGGCGGCGTACTCGGTCGCCAGCCGGACGCGCGACATCGGTGTCCGCCTGGCGCTCGGCGCGGCGCCGCATACGGTCGTCGCGCATGTCATGCGATATGGCATGCTCCCCGTGATCGCGGGGCTTGGCGCCGGACTCGTTGCGTCGTTCGGTTTGACGCGCGTGCTGAGGGGCATGATCTACGGCGTCACCGTTCACGACCCCGCGACGATCGGTCTCACGACCGTCCTCTTGCTCGCCGTCGCCGTCGTCGGTACCTGGCTGCCGGCCCGTCGCGCGGCCCGCATTGACCCGGTGATCGCGCTACGAAGCGACTGAGAGGCGCCGCTCGAGCCAGCGGCCGTAGCGGACGATCGCGCCGCTGCCGATGACGTAGAGCAGCCCGACGAAGAGATACGCCTCGGTCGAGAATCCCAGCCATTCGGGGTCCTGGGCCGCGAGGCGCGCCGTGTTCAGCAGATCGAACAGTCCGATGATCACGATCAGGCTCGTGTCCTGAAAGAAGCCGGCGGCGATCGACACGAACGACGGGACCACCACGCGGAGCGCCTCCGGCAGGATCACGAGCCGCATCGCTTGGCCCCAGCTGAGGCCGAGCGCCAATGCGGCCTCGAGTCGCCGCTTCGGGACGATCTGGAGGCCCGAGCGCACGGCCTCGCTAAGATACGCCGCCGCGAAGAGCACGACGGCGGTTTGTGCGAGGGCCAGTTTGTCGAGCTGAATGCCCGTCGGCAGCGCGAGCGGGAAGATCAGGACCGCGAGATAGAGGACGGCCACCAGTGGAATGCCCCGCACGACTTCCACGACCGCGGTCGCGGCACCATGCGCTATCGGCCGTCGCGACCTTCGGCCGAGCGCGAGCAGGATCGCGATCGGGAATCCGGCCGCGAGGCCGATCGCCGTCAGCATGATCGTGATCGGCAGGCCACCCCACTCCTGGGTCGACGCCGCCGACATGAACCAGTACGCGACGCCCAGACCCACGGCCCACGCGAGCAACAAGGTCGGCCGCCAGAGTCGCGGCGTCAGCGTCGCGATGACGAGCGCCAGAAGCACGATCGTCGCCGCTCCGGCTCGCCACCGGATATCCGCTGGATAAAGTCCAAAGATGATCAATCCCAGCTTGTGTCCGATGAACGCCCAGCACGCACCACCGTTGGCTCGACACCGCGCCGCCGTCCCGGACCATGTCGCGTCGATGAGCGCCCAACGGAGAAACGGGACGCCCATGAGCAGCACCACCGCCACCGTGACGAGAGTGAGCGCGGAATTCAGCGGCGTCGCGAAGCTACGCCGTAATGCGCGCATTGTATCGACCCATGGCGTAGGCGACCGTCAAACTGGCGCTCAAGTACACGATGACCATGATCAGCATGGTCTCGACGTTATGCCCGGTTTGATTGCCGATCGTGTTGAGCACACTCACGACATCCGGGAATCCTATCGCGACGGCCAAGCTCGAATTCTTGATCAGGCTCACGCAATTCTGCGCCAGCAGCGGGACCATCGCGCGGAGTGCCTGTGGCACGATGACGAATCGCAGCGTCTGGAGGCGCGAGAGGCCGAGGGCGTGCGCGGCTTCGGTTTGTCCTTTGGGAACGGCGAGTATGGCACCGCGGACCACTTCGGAGATGTGCGCTGATTGGTGCAGCACGAGCGCCATGAGCAGTGCGGCGAGCTCCGGCGACAACTCCGTGCCGCCGACAAAGCCGAACCGGGTGTGCCGCGGTAGCTCGGTCAGACTCGGGAGGTAGAGTCCGCGATCGGAGAGAAACACGCCTGGCAGCGGCGACAGCGCGTGATCCGCCGTGGGCAGCCCATGGAGCAGCGCGGAAAGAAAGAGCAGCAGGAGCAACAATGGCGTGCTGCGGAGTATCTCGACGTAGGCTCGGGTGAGACCGGTGAGCGTTGGATTGGTGGATAGTCGCGAGATGCCGACGACGAAGCCAACGATCAATGCGAAGAGGCAGCCCAGCGCCGCTACGCGGGCGGTATTGAGCAGGCCAACGATGATGGCCCGACCCATTGTGTCGTCGGGCGCGAACCGCAGCCAACCGGTGTCGCCAATCGCGAAATTCGCTGGCTGCGTGAGAAACTCGAACCCGATGGTGAGACCGCGGGCTTCGAGGTTGGCGGCGGCATTTCTCAATCCCCACGCCACCAGCACGATACCAACTATGAGCCAGATCCACCGTCTCATCGAAACGGTGGCGAGTAGAGAAGCCCTCCAGCGTTCCAGAGTTTATTCACGCCGCGCTCCATGCCCAATGGAGTCCTTGGACCGAGATCGCGATCGAAGATGTCGGCATAGTTTCCGACGCGGGCGATGACGTGAGCGGTCCACTGTGGATCCAGCCCGTCTCCGGTGATCGCGCCGGGGTCCAGTCCGAGAAACCGTCGAATTTCCGGATCCGTGCTGGTTTGAAACTGCGCGACGTTGGCCTGGTTGATGCCCAGCTCCTCGGCCTCGACCGGCGCGCGAAACACCCAGTTCACGATCTCGAGCCACTGATCGTCGCCCGCGCGAACCACGGGCGCGATCGGTTCCTTCGAGATGAAATCCGGCAGCACGACGTAATCGTTGGGATGCTG
>Ga0070741_10018845_pt1 | contig 11103 bp, 13 predicted proteins | sample Coa_R1_4_FD_66440 | JGI IMG/M metagenome (GOLD analysis project Ga0070741, IMG submission 66440) | Surface soil microbial communities from Centralia Pennsylvania, which are recovering from an underground coalmine fire - Coalmine... | ecosystem: Environmental > Terrestrial > Soil > Unclassified ...
GTTTACCTCTAGCTTTTTACCGTACACTGTACGATAATTTCGTACGTCGTACGTCTCCTACCAGAGGTGACTTATGCTCGAATCGATTAGCCACATAGCCCTCGTAGTAAAGGACCCCGCCAGGACAGCAGGGTTGTTTCACGACCTCTTCAGCGCCCGAGCGGTTGAGCGCAAGGACGATGAGGGTCATCTCGAAACATTCATCAGACTGGGAGGCACCTGGGTTGTGCTGGTTGCTGCGCCCGTTCAACGGGCCCGGACCGGGGACCACATTGCCTTTCAGGCAACACCGGAGATCCTCGAGGCTACGGTCACCAAACTTCAAGCAATGGGGCGCGAGTTCATACGGGCGCGCTCCAATAGGGCCTTGTACTTTTTCGATTACGACGACCACGTGTTCGAATTGGATACCGAGGACATTGACAGGGAGCTCGGAGGATAGAACGCGGGCGATTTTCAAGCGTCACAGCAGCGTTACCAGGGGTTCACACTGTCGGTCGCGGATCTGCCGAAAGCCGCAGGCACTCATCGAAGCCAACGCCAGGAGGCGCTTCCGCACATGCGGATATACAATCGGATGGAGTATCGAGCATGAAAATGAGCGCACGAACGAAATTGGGACTCCTGCCCCTGTTGGCGACAGTGATCTCGGCATCGCCGACCACTGTCGCGGAGCCGCGTTCGGACGCGGCATTCGACATTGCAATCACAGTCGATGATCTGCCCGCGCATGGCAGCCTCACTCCGGGAATGACCAGGGTGGAGATTGCTCGCGAGCAGATCGCAGCGCTCAAGGCGCATAAGGTTCCCGAGGCCTACGGTTTCGTCAATGCAATCCATCTTGCTCGTGAGCCCGGAAGTGAAGCGGTCCTGATGGAGTGGCGTTCAGCCGGCTTCCCGCTCGGCAGTCACACCTATTCCCATAAGAACGTGAACGAAGGACCCATCGAAGCCTTCGAGTCGGACATCCTGGCGGATGAGCCGTTCCTGCAACGCTATATGCCGCAAGGTAATTGGCACTTCCTGCGATTTCCCTACCTCAGCGCGGGTGATGCGGCCCATCATGATGGTGTCATTGCCTGGTTGAAGGAGCATCGGTATCGCATTGCCGATGTCTCGGTCAGCTTCGACGACTGGGTGTATACGGAACCGTACAATCGCTGCCTCGCTAAGAGTGACAGGGCCGCTATCGAGGAGCTGAAAGTGCACTACCTGGAAGGTGTGGATGCGAGCATCCATCGAATGAAAGCGCTTTCTCTCAAGGTTTACGGTCGCCTGATTCCGCAGGTTCTCTTGAGCCATATCGGCGGGTTTTCATCCGTCATGCTTCCTGAGACTCTCAATCGGCTCACCGCGGCAGGTGCCCGCTACGTGACGTTGAGCCAAGCACAACGCGACCCCGCATATGCCGAGACGGACCCCCGCGCGGGGGACGGTACGCTCATGGAGCGTATCGCAGCCGAAAAGGGCATAGATATTTCAACGCTGCCGGTGCCGGCAGATAACAGCGCGGTCGCCCAGATGTGCCGTTGAACTGCGCGTCTTAAACATCGGCCCGGGAGAGTTCCGATATCCGCGTGGACGGTAATGGCGGTCGCCCCTTCTCAGCCGTTTGCGTACACTCGCAACCCTCTCGAAAGTCATGCGCGCAACCCAGCAACCATCGGGTGATTTGAGGCTATGAGCAATCCGTGGCTCGAAATTCCTTTGGCGGATTACGAGGGGCACATGTCGCTGCCCTCAATCGGGCAGTCACGATTGATTGCAGACCAGTTGGAAGCCTTAGTCAGAACGTGCTGCCCGCACAGCGTTGGAATCATCGGTTGCGCAGGCGGGAACGGACTCGACCGTCTCGCCGGCACCAGCGTCAGCCGGGTGGTCGGTGTGGATCTCAACCCGGAATACATCGAACAAACGCGGGAGCGCTACGAAAAGCGTTTTCCGGGCTTGGAGCTGTACATTGCTGACATCCAGACAGCGGCATCACTCTTCGAGCCCGTCGACCTCCTATTCGTCGCGTTGGTACTCGAGTACGTCGATCTTGACCAAACGATGCGCTCCCTCTGGCGACACTGCAGGAATGATGGTGTCCTGGCTGTAATCTCACAGCTACCGCACGAGACGATGAAGGAGGTCTCACCCTCGCCGTACAGCACTTTGAGTCGGCTGGCTCCCGTGATGCACCTGATATCACCCCAAGATTTGCAACTGCGTGCGGGATACGCCGGGTTCTGTTCCGAACACTCCAGCACGATCTTGTCGCCGGGCGGAAAGGCCTTCTCGGTGGCTACTTTCCGCCGGCGCTCTGAGATTGCCGGAGGTGGCGACGGCGCCTGAAAGTCGCCCCAGTTTCGGGTGGCAGATGTCAATTTCCGTGTTTGCCTTGTCTCGAGGATTGATGTTCCAAGGGAGCAGCGCTTCGAGGGCCTCGGCGCCTCAACCGTGCATATTTCGGCGATCAAACATTCAATGCACCGGAACCACCCATTTCGGTCGATTTCCGGTAGACGTTGCGGGCGAACTTCCGGTAGACGTGCTGCTTGACTTCACCCTTGCCACAACGGCGCCCGTGGCCCTAGAAGGAAGTGCCCATGCGTATTGCTGGACTTGGTCAAGGCTTGTTCGCCATTGGATCAGCGGGCCTCGCGATCTGGAGCCTCACGTACGGCGATCTCGCGTGGGGAGCGCAGTCCTTACTCACATGGATTCCGTCGCCGAAAACCTGTGTCTACGCATCCGCCCTGGTCACATTAGTCGCCAGCGCCGGACTTTGCTTCACGCGCACGGCCTTGCCAAGCCTTTTGACAATCGGCGCGTATCTGGCGATCGGGGTGGCGCTTTCCGTACCCCAGATTCTCTCTGAACCGCTAAGCATTGGCGCGTGGTATCCCTTTTGCGAAGCCCTCACAACGCTTGTCGGGGCATCGATCCTTTACGCAATGTTGCACCGGAAGTCTCGAGGACTTGGGACGCTAATCGCCAGAGAGGGCTTCGTCCGCACAGCGCAGGTGTTGTTCGGCCTCACCTGCGTCTTCTATGGCTGGTCGCACTTTGTCTACGCGGAATACACCGCGGGGATGGTACCGACATGGCTGCCTGGTCACTTGGCATTCGCTTACTTCACGGGAGTCGCTCACATCGCCGCAGGAATTGCGATCATCTTCAGGTTGCTCCCTCGTCTAGCAGCAATCCTCGAGGCCATCATGATGAGCTTGTTCGGCCTTCTGGTCTGGGTACCGAGCTTCTTCGCGATGCCGCGTCCCAAATGGGCGGTACCGACAGAACATCAATGGTCAGAGCTCACTGTAAACCTGATGTTGGCGGCCTCGGCGTGGCTTGTCGTTCTTTCTCTAGGGAGGCGGCCCCGGCTCCCCGAAGCACGGTCGGCGTAGGCGGTTTGATTGCTCCCCGCTTGATGTGACAGCAGATCGATGGCATCCAGCGGAGTCAGGCCGCTGAGCGCGCTGCCCCCAGTCCCTGGAGCCACTCCAAATCTCCGCGTTTCACCAAAGCCACAACGTTAGAGCCCGGCTTCGATGCGAAAGTGAGAATCGGCATGCGCATACCTGAGCATGTGGCGTCCGAGATCCTCGAAGGAGCGCTTCAGGAATACGCGCATCCCGACGCCGGCAAGGAAGTGCTGAAATCGGCTGCGTGTTAGCGCCATGCTTGCACTACGTCTGCCGATGCGCTGAAGGCGCGCGACATGCGGTGCCCTTTCCGCGGAATACCGCTCGAGGATCGATGGCACATCCGATTTGCCTGCCTCGCGTAAAAGGCGCGCTAGCACCATTGCGTCCTCAAATGCTTGATTAGCGCCTTGGCCGACGACCGGCAGCATCGCATGCGCTGCATCTCCACACAGAGCCACGCGGCCCGCATGGAATGCGGGTAGCGGGTCAATGTCGCCGATGTGCCAAATGAAGGGATTGCCCGGCTCCCACGATGCTGACTCAATTGCATGATGGACGCGGGCATCGCGTACATGCCTTGTCAGCCCTCGGGCGAGGGCCTTGGCGTCCGCGGCGCTGGAGACCTGGCCAGTGCGCTCCGAAGCCGCCATGAGCATGATTACCCCGAACCGGCCCTGCCCAGCCGCCGAGAGCACGACTGAAATGCCAGGTGCGCTGATCTGGACAAACTCGCCGTTACGCAACTGCTCGGCGAATCGACGCTCGCCCGCGGTGTTCCCGTTCAGATCAATCTGAGCGCCGAATAAGAGCGCATCGAAGAACGGCACGAATCCTCGATGCTCCGGAAACAGATCGTGGCGGATCTTGGAGTGAAGTCCATCGGCGGCGACTACAAAGTCGAATTCGCGCGTTTCACCGTCCGAGAATTGCACATGCACCCTATCTCGCGACCCATCATCCACGACCGCTAACACTGTTCGATTGCATTCCGGCGGCCCACCCTCCAGTGCATGTAAGAGCGTCTTGTGCAGGTCGGCACGGTAATAGGACGTCCCCGTGTAACGACCGGTTGGCGGAAACACGATGCGCTGGATGACCCGATCGGTGAGTCCATCCAGGAAGACGAAAGCACGGATCGGGACCCCATGGCCGCACTCACTAAGCGCGTCCAGTAGACCGAGCTGCCCGAGAGCGTACTTGCCGTTGGGGAGCACATTGAGCTGATAGCCGGTCGAGCGAGCCTCCGACGCTCTCTCGAGCAAGTCGACCGAAACGCCTGTCCGTCGTAGCGCTTGTGCCATTGCCAAGCCTCCAATCCCCGCGCCGACTACCGCCCCGCGCATATAGCCCCCTGTCGAATAACACGCGCAACGACTGACCTCAGCATGCACTCCCGTCAGTGGCCGATCAATGCGAGACCGATGGGTTGCCGATTCTTTGCGGTTGCATTCTCATCCCCATCCCCGCAGCCAAACACTCAGTGCGCCGGAACCTGCACGCCTCCACCGATCGGGCAGCTAACTCCCGTCCCCTTCAACCCACAATACCCCTCCGGATTCTTCGCCAGATACTGCTGGTGAGAGTAACTGCGTTTCGATTTTTCCCACAGATTTATAGCTTCAAAATCCATTCGTGGTCGAATCAGTAGAATTATAGGACAGGACTTCGCACCAATATAGTCGAGTTCTACTTTATGGATTCCTTGCGCCATCCACACCGCCCTGCAACGTCGTTCACCACATCCTCACCCGCGAACTTCACGCATCGGTAGCTGTTCGTCAGACGGTCGATTGCCAGGATCACCCAAAACTCATAGTTCTCCTGCCTCGCCCCATCGAAAGGCATTACGCACATGAACTTGATATGCGTCTTGATTGCATATTCCGGCTCATCGTGATCACGCTTTCCAGCACAACGTGAACGCGAATTCCGGCAGATCGTGAACAGTCGATCCGCGGCCGGGCGGACGCCCAAGAGCCTAATATTCCCAGCTCATCGCGAGTGCCCGAAGAAGTTTGGCGTGGAGCGGCAGCGGCGCTCGCATGCGTTCACGATGAGCTGGAATCAGTGATCATTTTGGCCGGAATACGCATCTTGATCGCTGGGAGCCGTTCCGCGCCTGCTGCTGTGGTTCCGTACATCGAGTCGGGGCTTGAGTCGTACGTAGCGGTGAGGTTATAGATTTTCTCACACATGGCTTCGAGCCCTATTTCCCGATCATGGATCGCATTCGAGACTGCCTCCTTCAGCTCATTGTGAATTGGAGGCTCTTGCGCCACCGTTGTTGGAGCTGCTTGTAGATGAGGCGAGTTAGATGGAAGTGATAGAAGACCAACTCCAACTCCTGCACCTATGACAAATACGACGCTCCAAGCAGCAATCAACCGCCACCTCGCAGTGCTCTCGGATATGCCAAGAGTTTCCGCGTACCTGCCCACCATCTTGTTCCAAATCATGGACGCTCTCCGATGACTATATACGGCAGGAGCGTAGGCAATCGCGGGATCGGAAAAACGTGAGTGAGCGCTACGTTTTTGTTTCGTTAGCTATGGAGTTCAATAAAAAAGCCGGTCGCCTGCCTGGCCACCGGCTTAACCTCGTTCTTGAGGTGGGATTCGAATGTATTTGTGGTTAGGACTACATAGCTGTATAGATTCACAGTTGAGATGCTAAAATACTGCCAAGGTTCAAGGGAGAGCCAAGACAGTGCTGCTCGATGACATCGTTGGAATCCTGGCCGACGAGAAAGGGAGCCTAAATGCTGCCCTACTCAAGACAAAGGTGCTTCTGCATACAATCGGCAAGAAGGAATTGGCTACCTGGGTATCCAATGAGCTGAAGGGATACCCAGATGAGGCGAGCCTGCCCTCGTACCGCATTTGCAGCGCCGAAGTTCATGGTCACCTGAGCAATCCCGGCTGGGATGCAAGGGACTTCGTCCTACCGATCCTTCACCTGAGTGAAGGACACAAAAAGAACATGACGGTCTCCCCGTGTCTGATGTCCATCGAGAGTATCGAGGAATCTGTTCAGCGATTCAGAACGAAGGGCGGGAAGCTGATTCGCCACATGCCGCCAGAAGCTGGAGCGCTGTTCAGGAAGGTACTTGCACCAGGCACGAACGTCTGGTCTTTGTGGATTGAGATCAATATGGTTGACGTCGAGAACATACTGACCGAGGTACGTTCTCGCCTTTTAGACTTCATGCTCGAGCTACGTGATGTTGTTGGCATTGATGTCCCCGAGAAGGAGTTAGCAGCAAAGGCAGCCATAGCCGACACAGAAAAAATGTTCGCGACTGCTGTTTACGGTTCAGGCAATACAATCATCATCGGCAGTCATCATATTCAGACAATCACGAACCAGAAAGACGATCTTGACGGACTGATACAAGAGGTCGCGAAGCTTGGGTATCAACAGAAAGAGCTTGATGAACTTCGCCAGGCAGTTTTAGAAGATAAGGCCGACGGTAACACGCCTGACATAACCGAAGGCAAGACTGAAAAGTGGTTCACCAAAGCCATCAAGGAAGCTGGTAAGGGCGCCGTAAAGGTCGGCGTGGATGTTGTGGCCTCCGCGATAACAAGGGCGATTGAGCAGTATGCCAAGGGAAGTTGAATGATCGCATTACTTCTTTTCTTGATAGTACTGATGCTCGGCATCCACTGGTTTCCATATGTCACTTTACCTGCTATCGCACTTCTTACAGCGTATTTTCTGATCTTATGGCTAAGGGTTTTTATTCCTGATTGGCTTGAAAAACGAAGGAATGAAAAGGCTCACCAGAGGCAGTTGGATAAAGAAGAACCGCTACGTGAAGAGTTTTGGGAGAAGCAGAAAGCTATCCGTGATAAGTACGACCCCAACCGTGAGTGGAATGAGAGCACGTTACTCCCTCCGGAGTATGAGCAGGAGATGAAAGAACTGAACGACAAATATGGAGCGGTAATGGATCGGTGGTATGGACGATAACGCCACCCCTCGATCGCTCCTGGCGCTTGCCTCTAACTCTCGGGTCGCTTTTGGAAAGAGGATTCGTAGGCACCTGCTCGTTTTGCGGTGGATTATCCGTCCCCAGAAGAAGCGTCCGCGAACCCATCGAATGGAGCGATTCTAGCTACTACATCGACCCTCCACGACCCCTCAATCAGTTAGATCATGGTCGACAGATGTCAGACGAACGAGCTGCAAGAATGCCGCTCTGCACAATATCTCGCGATTGCACAATCCAACAGTCGAGATATAGTCGAGGCCGATAACGCTAACAACGAGTTCCGCCACAATTGTAAGCGGACGGACACCGAGGAGCAGACCAAGGAAAATACAGATGGACGATAAGCAGCTCGAACGTTGTACGACTACACCAAGTTCCACATCGGCATTTACCTTTCCGCAGCTGGTGGACTCGCCGCACTCATTTCTGCGGCCGCCGGGAGCGCAGGTAGGCAGGCTTACCTCGCTTCTCTGGTTGGTGCGCCATGGGCCCTTGTGACGTCGTTTGGTTTCATGGTCTTAGCTGGTGTGGCGGGTGCGGTCGTGGCTACTTCCGCGATCGAAAGCGCGCAGTATGTCACCTTCTCGACTACCAAACAGGGTGCGTATGGCCTCAAACCCTTTTCAGGCAAAACGTGGGTAACAATCGAGCACGGTTGTTTCTGGTTAAGCCTCCTGTTTCTCGCAATAGGAGTGTTCTCTGCGAGGGCAGGTTGGAAGTGGCTCTGAAATGACATCCATCGTTGCGACTTTGCGGTGGACTATCTACCGGTATCCCACCCGGTGGAATTCCAGTAGACACCTCTACCGTCCAAATCTCGGCATTTTTCTGCAGCCAACTGGTCAGTGCGCCGGAACCACCACCTTTCCACCAATTGGACACGAAATTCCTGTGCCTTTTAAGCCGCAGTAACCGTTAGGATTCTTGGCAAGATACTGCTGCAGCATCTACCCAACAATGACGCGGGCAGCCGCGTATTCCGCAGGATGCAGATACCCCTAGTCCTTAGGTAAACGAGCTTCTAGTTTTAGCCTGAGATTTTCGAGAACATCGTCCGCTGCCGAGCTCCATACGAAATCCTTAACAACTCGGTCAACGTCAGTAACAAAAACCACCTCTTTCTCCTTGAATCGCTCGCGCCAATGCTCGAGGGTGACTGGAAGCTTGTCGCGATATTTCTGCTCTGTCGTGAAGTACCTCACTCTCTCGCCATCTATGTACGCAGCCCAGAGCTGGCCGCACTTCCCCCGCATTACGGCGGCCTCTTTGATCGTGAATAGTCCCCTTGGAGCACCTACCGCCACTTTGGCCGGAAAGGTGTCCAAGTTCTTAGTCTCACCAACCTGCTGGAAACAACTTGAAAAGTCGCTAAAGTACTGCCCAGAAATAGTGTACAACCTTTGCAGATCCAGTTCGTCCAAGAACCCTGCATCGAAAAGAGAATCATGTCGACGTTTGAATCGTCCGCTGAACGTCGCTCCCACCCCATGAAATTCGATGCATCCCCCGATCTCTTCAATCTCAATTTCGCGCTCCCAGCCATTAGTCGACCTTCGAAACGACAGTTCGCAAAACTTACCTTCGTGGTTGGCAATCCGCGAATAGGCGAGATTGGGAGAAACGAAGCGCGCAGAGCCAGTAATTTCCCCGCTGTGCGTACCACTGTAGACAGTTAGGCGGAATAAGAAGCCCGCAGCACCGGTTTCCCAGATGAACAAGCGGCCGCCAAACGATCCTCCTCTGCTCTCGATTTCCCATACACCCCACCAGATAGGAATGCCCTTTCCTGCGAGGACTTCAGTGGAAGCTGCACCTTTTAGAGCAGAGGTAATTGCAGATTCGAGGCGCCCCTGAAGAAGGGCTCGTGCCTCGGCTCGATCACTTACCGTTGGATCGACTCTATATGTGATGATGCGTCGGCCTCTGAGGTCAAAAGGCAGATCTTCTGGCGGCCCGTAGAAAGCATTTTGAACCAACAGAATTCGGTCCCAGCCAAGCAATGCCACGGCAAACCCCAGTTCAAGCAGGACGTTCGGATTTGGTGACTTGCGGCCCCTCGCACGAGGGTTAATAATTGTAATGTCAGCCACAAACGCATCTGCAATCACAATTTTGGAGAAGATCGAGTCAGCGATGGCCGGCGACCCCGGAACTCCCGCAGTATCGCGATCGAGGACGGGCTGCACCGATAGTGCGTCATCCTTTGCGATAGCGCGCAGAGCTCGCTTCAACGAGTCTTCTATTAGGTTTCGGTTGGCTGACGAATCAGTGTCCGATTGCCAAGAGTAAAAGATGCTGCGCATCGCCATAGAAGCGGCCCCTAAGGACAACTGATGAGCGCTTATCGGCCTATCGGCCAATGCGCTTGATGTGAGGGTTTAAATTACCACGGATGTGCCACTCGAACGAATGGATCACATGCAAACCGCTTACGACTTGGGTCAAATACATGACCGTACTTAGAAGCCTCGGGTCCTGAATTCGGTTGTTCTCTGCAACGCGTTCAACATCGAGCCACCGTAGCGACGTGCTCGCTTTACTGGTGACTATCTACCGGAGTCCATTTCGGTAGATTTCCGGTAGACGCCTATACCGTCCAAATCTCTGCAGATTTCTGCGATCAGACACTCAGTGCGCCGGAACTTGCACGCTTCCACCAATCGGACAGCTAATTCCAGTGCCTTTTAGCCCGCAATACCCGTCAGGACTCTTCGCCAGATACCGCTGGTGACTATATCCGCCGTTCGATCTTCCCTGCGGATTTATCGCTTCAAAACTAACTATTGGCCGGGGCAGTAGAAATATAGAACACGGAAATGCGTCAATATATAGTCGAGTTCTACTTCATTGCTCCCGCCCCATCCACACTGAGCTGCAATCTCATCGACGACATTCTCACCGGCGAACCTGACGCCTCGGTAGCTATTCGACAGGCGGTCGATCGCGATGTCTATCCAAGCAACACAGTGTACCTTATGCCTCTCGCGCACCTTTCCGCTTTGCTCGTTGTCGCCTCTCTGCAGCATCACGTACTATTTCCGCGTACCTCGTCTGCGGCATTGTCCGGAAGATCCTCATTGTTCTGGTATTGATCCGGGCAAGAGCCAACATAAATGATTCGCGGCTACCCATGTGAGTACCATCCTCGTAGATGTACGAATCCCTTGAAATGCTCTCGTTCTGAAGCGTGTATGATTGGGTAGCGATGTCAATCGCTCGCCTCGCTTCCTGAAGGGAGACAGAATCAAACTCAATGAGCGAATCGCCGGGGTTCACACGCTTGGTTTCGCCATTAAACTGTCGAAACAGTGGGCCCATGCCTGGGCGATCGCGCCATTGATTTTGCAAAGTCTCGGACAGCATTTCCCCGGGCACTCCGGAATAACTGCCATCAACTTCTCTCTGCAATACCGGCTGACAGAGCGTCACGCATGATTTCATCAGGCCGGGAGCGACCGGATGAACAATTCTCTTGCGCTGGGTGAAATCCGCGAGAACAAGGGCGCCGCGGACCTCCTTCGAATGCCGAACGAGCTTCGGATAAGGGAAACCACAACGACTAGCGCACATCCAGTCCCACGACGCATTCAGGAATAGGATGTTGTTAACCCGTAGAGTGAAAACGGAAGGCTTCCAATGAAACAGTCGAGACTCAGCAACGTATACGTTCAGTCCGAACTGGTGATCGCCGATCGT
>Ga0070741_10018846_pt1 | contig 11102 bp, 7 predicted proteins | sample Coa_R1_4_FD_66440 | JGI IMG/M metagenome (GOLD analysis project Ga0070741, IMG submission 66440) | Surface soil microbial communities from Centralia Pennsylvania, which are recovering from an underground coalmine fire - Coalmine... | ecosystem: Environmental > Terrestrial > Soil > Unclassified ...
GAAGGTGAGGCCGACCTCGGTCTGGATCCGCTTGAGCTCGATCTGCATCTGCCGGCGCAGCTTGAGGTCCAGCGCGCCGAGCGGCTCGTCGAGCAGCAGCACCTGCGGCTGGTTGATCAGCGCCCTGGCCACCGCGACCCGCTGCTGCTGGCCGCCGGAGAGCTGGGCCGGCTTGCGCCTGGCCAGGTGGCCGAGCTCCACCAGGTCCAGCATCTGCTCGACCTGGTGCTTGACGTCCTTGATCCCGCGCCTGCGCAGCCCGAAGGCTACGTTCTCGAAGATGTCCAGGTGCGGGAAGAGCGCGTAGTTCTGGAAGACGGTGTTGACCGGCCGCTTGTACGGCTTGAGGTCCGTCACCTCGCGCTCGCCCAGGAAGATCCGGCCGCGCGTCGGATCTTCGAGCCCGGAGACCATACGCAGCGTCGTCGTCTTACCGCAGCCGGAGGCGCCGAGCAGCGCGAAGAACGAGCCCTGCGGGATCGTCAGGCTGATGTCGTCCACTGCGGTAAACGCGCCGAACCGCTTCGTAACGCGCTCCAGCCGCAGGTCACTGCCGCCCGCTTTGCCGCCTGTGTCGCCGATCGCGCCGACGCCCGCGCCTGTCTCGATGGTCGCCATGTTCGTCACCATCAGCCCGTCACCTGGAGGTACTTCTTCGTGTACTCGTCGAGCTTGGCGACGGTGATCGCCATGAACGGCTTGGCGGTGGTCAGCTCCTGCGGGGTCGGCACGATCAGCGGGTTCGACGCGGCGGTCGAGTCCAGCGTCTTGAGCGCGTCGACGGCTCCCTCGACCACCGGGATGTAGTTGATGTAGTCGTCCAGCTCCGCCGCGACCTTGGGCTGAAGGTAGTAGTTCATCAGCTTTTCGGCGTTGGTCTTGTGCCGCGCGTAGTTCGGGATGCACATGTTGTCGTACCAGGACAGCGAGCCCTCCTGCGGGAAGACCGTCTTGAGGTAGTCGATGCCGAGCGCGGCCACGTCGCCGGAGTAGGCCATGGTCACCACGGTGTTGCCCTGGGTGAAGTCGGAGAGGTAGTCGTTGCCCGAGTAGGCGCGCACCTGCCCGGCGTCCTTCGCCTTCTGGATGTAGGCGATCGCGGCGTTGAAGTCGTCGTCGGTGAACTTCGAGGGGTCCTTGCCGAGCGCCATCAGCGCGAAGGCGACCGTGTCCTCCATCTCGGCCATCAGCGAGACCTTGCCCTTGAGGTCCGGCCGGGTGAACAGCTCCTTGATCGAGGTGATCGGCGTGGAGATGAGCTTGGCGTTGTAGGCGATCACGGTGAAGCCCGAGGCCCACGGCACCGTGTACTGGCGGCCCGGATCGACCGGCACGTTGGCCATCTGCGCCGTCATGTTGCCGTGGTTGGGGATGTTCGCCAGGTCCAGCTTCTGGATGTAGTCGTTCTCGCGCAGCTTCGGGATCATGTAGTCGGACAGCACCATGAGGTCCCGGCCGGTGTCCTTGCCGCCGGCCAGCATGGGGTCGATCGTCGTGTAGAACTCGTTGTTGTCGTTGATGTCCTCGGTGTAGTTGACGGTGATCCCGGTCTGCGCCTTGAACTCATCGAGCGTCGGGTGCTTGTTCTTGTCCTTCGAGTCGATGTCGATGTACGCGGGCCAGTTGGAGAAGTTGATCACCTTCTCGGTGGCCGAGTAGTCGGTGCCCGCGTGGCCGGTGGCCTGTGCGACCGGGACGGTCTTGTGCGCGGGCGCGGTACCGCAGGCCGCGAGCGACCCGGCGCCGGCAACCGCGAGGCCGCCAACGGCAGCGTTGCGCAGAATGGAGCGCCTGCTTACCGCAGCCGATTGTGCATAAGTCGCGGACGAGCGTCGTAGCGAACCGGCCTGTGCGGCGCGGGCGAGAAGCTGAGCCTGCTCCTGCGCCTCTTCCAGCTGCTGCGGTGTGGCTATGTGTGCGGAGCGTACGGCCTCGGACATCGTGGAAGGGCCTTCCTGCTGGAGACGTGGGGTATATCAGTCCCGTCACGCGCCCGCGGGCGCGGTAGAGAGGAGGAGGGGTGACTGGCTCAGCCGCGGCGCCGGGTCAGGTGCCTGACCCCGCGCGCCAGTGATCTACCGGTCGTATTCAGATGGTGAAGATGGTCCGGTGCCAGGCTTTGCGCGCCGTGCCGGTCACGTCGTGCATGACGTGCTTGACCTGCGTGTACTCCTCGAAGGAGTAAGCCGACATGTCCTTGCCGTAGCCGGACTGCTTGAAGCCGCCGTGCGGCATCTCGCTGACGATCGGGATGTGATCGTTGATCCAGACGCAGCCGGCCTTGATGTCGCGGCTTGCCCGGTGCGCGCGGACCAGGTCCTTGGTCCACGCGGAGGCGGCCAGGCCGAACGGGGTGTCGTTGGCCAGCCGGATCGCCTCGTCGTCGCCGTCGAAGGGCAGCGCGACGAGTACGGGGCCGAAGATCTCCTCGCGGACGATCTCGGAGTCCTGGGGTGCGCCCGTGATGAGCGTGGGCCGGTAGTAGGCGCCGTCGGCCCACCGCGTCCCGCGCAGTTCCGCGGGCTCCTCGCCGCCGACGACCACCTTGGCGCCCTGGGCGCGTGCGCGCTCCACATACGCCGCGACCCGGTCGCGCTGGCGGTGCGAGCTGAGTGGGCCGAGGTCGGTCGCCTCGTCGAACGGATCGCCGAGACGCACCTTCGCGAAGAGGTCGGCGACGCCGGCGACGAACTCGTCGAAGAGCGAGCGGTGCACGTACGCGCGCGTCGCCGCGGTGCAGTCCTGCCCGGTGTTGATCAGCGAACCGGCCACCGCGCCGTGCACCGCCGCCTCGAGATCGGCGTCGTCGAACACGACGAACGGCGCCTTCCCGCCGAGCTCCAAGTGCACTCGCTTGACGGTTTCCGCCGCGAGCTGGGCCACCCGCTTCCCCACCGGGGTCGAGCCGGTGAAGGAGACCATGTTCACATCCGGGTGCCCGATCAAGGCCTCGCCGGCCACCGGCCCGGTACCCGTCACCACGTTCACCACGCCGTCCGGGATCCCCGCCTCGGTGCAGGCCTGCGCGAACATCAGGGCCGTGAGCGGGGTGATCTCCGCGGGCTTGAGCACGATCGTGTTGCCCGCCGCGATCGCCGGAAGGATCTTCCAGGCCGCCATCTGCAGCGGGTAGTTCCACGGCGCGATCGAGCCGACGACGCCGATCGCCTCGCGCCGAACCGCCGACGCGTGGTCCGCCGAGTACTCCGCCTGCGCCTTGCCTTCAAGGTGCCGCGCGGCTCCGGCGAAGAACGCCACGTTGTCAAGGGTTCCCGGCACGTCGAAGCCCGTGCTGAGCCGGATCGGCTTGCCGGTCTGCGTCGACTCGGTGCGCGCCAGCTCGTCCGAACGCCCGTCCAGCAGCGTCGCGAGCCGCTGCAGCGCGGCAGACCGCTCCCCCGGGGCCGCGCCCGACCACTCGGGGAAGGCGCGCCTGGCCGCCGCGACCGCCGCATCGACGTCGTCCGGGCCGGCGAGATCGGCGAGGACGACCGTTCGCCCCGTCGCCGGGTCGATGACCGCCTGGGTCTCGCCGCCGCGAGCCCGCTTGAGCCCGCCGCCGATGTACTGGTGCACGAGAACGCTCCCGGACCCATCCGATCGTGGTCTGCACTGCCTGACTGCTCGCCGCCGTTGCCGGCCGGCCGCCGGGGTTCACAACCTGTCGCCCCGGCTCGGCCGGCACCCTCCGCAGGTCACGGAGGCCATAACCGAGGATCGTGACAGACCGCCGCCCCTGGAACAAGGGATTCCGTCGAGGAAATTCGCTGCGGCGACGGAATCTCGTGGAGTCCGTAACCGACTCCGCTCACCTTCGGGCACTTGCCTCCGCCGCGTCCAGGTGTCAGAGTGCATCCCACTGCGGCCTGGACCAGACACTGTGTCCTGCCGCAGGTAACCGGCTCGTGAAGGCCGGCTCACCCGCTCGCCGCCCCGTCCGCCCGCGAAGGCAGCCTCCGATGCCCGACGACTCCGTTATCCATCCCGGCTTCCCGACCGTCGCCGAAGTGCTCGCGCTCGACGCGGTGCGGGCGGGCAATCCGCGCGTCGTCGCGGGCGCGGCCGGGCTGGACCGCAGGGTGCGGTGGGTGCACGTGACCGAGCTGACCGACGTGCGCGAGATCCTGCGCGGCGGTGAGCTGGTGCTCTCCACCGCGATCGCCTGGCCGGACGACCGCGAGGCGCTGGCCCGCTTCGTCGCCGACCTGGCCGCCCTGGGCGCGGCCGGGCTCGTCGTCGAGCTTGGCCGCCGCTATCCCGAGGCGCCCCCGAAGCCGCTGCTGCTCGCCGCCGAGAAGCACCGGCTTCCGGTCATCACGCTCGGCCGCGATACACGTTTCGTCACGATCACCGAGGCCGTACACGCGCGGATCATCGACACGCAGCTGGCGGAGCTGCGCGCCTCGGAAGAGGTTCACCAGACCTTTACCGAGCTGGCGGTCGAGGGCGCGGAGCCGGGCGAGGTGGTGCGGCAGATCGCCAAGATGGCGGACCACCCGGTGGTCTTGGAGAACCTGGCGCACCAGGTGCTGGTCTACGACGCGACCGGTTCGACGGACGAAGCGCTGCTCGACGGCTGGGAGGGAAGGTCACGCGCGGTGCGTCCGGCGTCCCGCACCGCCTACGACGAGCGCTCCGGCTGGCTGACCACGGTGGTCGGGGCGCGCGGCCAGGACTGGGGCCGCCTGGTGATCGTGTGCGACGGAGTCCCGGCGCCCGCACCGACCCGGCTCACCATGCTCGCCGAGCGCGGCGCCGCGACACTCGCCCTCAACCGGTTGATGCAGCGGGACCGCGAGTCGCTGGAACGCCAGACCCACCGGACGCTGCTGACCGCGATCCTCAACCACGACCACTCCGCGGCCGAGGTCGCCCTTCGGGCCCGCGCGATCGGCGTCGGCCTCGACGGCAAGCGGCTCGTCGGCATCGTGCTGCGCCTGCGCGGCTCCTCGCAGACCTCGTCCATTCAGGGCGCCACCATCGAGAACCAGGCGCGGCTGCGGGAGCTGACGGACCAGGCGGCCGCGGCCGTGCGCGAGAAGCGGCTGTCCGCGCTGATCGGCTCGGTGGACGAGCATTCGGTCGGCCTGCTGCTCGCGCTGGGCCCGCAGGACCGCGAGGACACGGCGCTGGGCGCGTTCGCCACCACGGTCCGCCGCCTGGCCGGACCCGACGGCGGCGAGTTCGCGATCGCGGTGGGGACCAGCGTCGGGGCGGTCCGCGACGCACGCCGATCGCTGCTCGAAGCGGTGCAGGTGGCGGATGCCGCGATCCGGCAGGTAGGCGGCCCGCCCTACCACCGGCTGGTGGACGTGCGACTCAGGGGTCTGCTTCACCTGCTCAGGGATGACGCGCGACTTCAGACATATGTGGAGCGCGAGCTGGGCCCGCTGCTCGCGTACGACACGGAGCGCGGCACGAACCTGGTCGCGATGCTCGGCATATATCTGGATCAGGGCCGCAACAAAAGCGCGGCAGCCGACGCCGCCCACCTGTCGCGCCCGAGCTTCTACGAGCGGCTGCACCGGATCGAGCGCGTGCTCGGCGTGGACCTCGATTCGGTGGAGTCCTGCCTGTCGCTGCACGTGGCTCTGCTCGCCCTCGACGCGGTGCGCGACCGCTGACGTCTCTGAAGCGTCATGCAAGATACATCGACGCGATCTACACGTAGCGCGGCTACCTGAGCGGATGCTGCCCGAAAGGGCGGTTTCAGCCACAGGCCGTGACCAATCCGCACTCTGATCTCTACGCTGCGCTCAGGTTGTGAGCCGTACGGGGAGGAAAGTCATGCTCGACCGCTCCATCGCGCCGCCGCCCGAGGAGGCGCAGCCCACCGTGGTTGCGCAGGGGCAGGCCGCCGCGATCGAGACGGCACCGCCGAGCGCCGCCGACACCTCGGGCGGGGCGGCGCACTGGCCGGCTCGTCTGCTGCGGTGGACCCGCCTGGATCGGCTCAGCCGCACCGACCGGGCCGCGATCGGCGTGGTGCTCGGCGCTCACGCGGCGCTCGCGATCGTCGTGTACTGCTCCGCGTGGATCCAGGGGGCGAACAACAGCCACCTCCCGCTGACCCGCGGCTACCAGCAATGGGACGGGAACCTCTACGTCAACTACGCGCAGCACGGGCTGTTCTCGGGCGCCTCCGCCCCGAACAACGCCGCGTTTCTGCCCGGCTACCCGCTCCTGCTCGCCGTTGTGCACCTGTTCGTGCGTAACTGGCTCGACTCGGCGCTGCTGCTCTCCCTCGTCGCCGGGTGCGTCGCCGCGGTGCTGCTCAACCGGATGGCTGGCAGCAACCGGGCCGCGTTGTTCCTGTTCACCGCTCCGGCCGCGGTCTTCCTCTGCGTTCCCTACAGCGAGTCGCTGTTCCTGGCCTTCGCGATCGGAGCCTGGTACGCGGCGCAGCGCGGTGACTGGCCCGTCGCCTCGCTGCTGGCCGGGCTCTCCGGCCTGACCCGGATCGACGGCCTCGCCCTGATCCCGGCGCTGGTCCTGTTCGCGCTCCTGCGCGCCGAGCGGGGCCGCCGCCTGAGCTCGGCCCTGATCGCGTCGGCCGCCGTCGTCGGACCGTTCATGTACCTGCTTTACCTACGCCGCGCGACCGGCAGTTGGAGCGCCTGGCAGCAGGCCAACCGCAAGGGCTGGAACCTGTGGATGGACTGGCCCTGGATCGCGCTGCGCAACACCTGGCGCGGCGCGTACGAGTACGGCGACGGATCGGGCGCCTACGCGTGGTCCTTCCAGCTGGAGCTGGTGTGCACGATCGCGGCCGCTGTACTCGTTTTCGTGCTGTTGGCGCGGTGCGAGTGGCCCGAGGCGACCTATTGCGCGCTGGTGCTCGCCAGCATGGTGTTCGTCAACATGCAGCAGGCGGCGGATCGCGGCCTGCTGCTCTGCTTCCCGCTCTATCTGCTGTTCGCGCGCGCCGCAGAACGCCGAGCATGGATCGGGAACGCCTATGTGTGGCTCTGCGCACCGGTCGCCGTCATCGCGGCATTCCTGTACTCGGCCGGCATCTGGTCGAACTGAGCGCGGGCCGAGTCGCCGGACCCTTACCCCTCTTCGTCGTCGGGTTCGACGAGGAGGCGCGCGTAGTTGCCGAGCGAACGCTGATAGCGCGGCAGGTGCGGGGCCAGTGCGCGCAGGGCGAGGGACAGGGCCTCGCGCTCGCGGCCGACATCGGCCAGCGCGAGGGCGAGGAAGCCGCGCACGGCGTCGTCGAGATGGTCTGAGCCCGCTTCCATCTCTTCGGTCAGCAGCTTGACGCTCTCCTCGACGCGGCCGAGGTTACGCAGCGAACTGGCCATCTGGATCACCGCGCGGCGCCGGCGCTCCCCGGTCAGCCCCTGGTCGAGGGCCTGCCGGTAGAGCGGAACCGCCAGATCCGAGTGGCCGGTCGAGTCAAACGCGGCCGCGCGCTCGAACACGCCGACCGCGCTGCCGTCGGGCAGTTCGGCGACGAGGCTGTCGATCAGCGCGCGGAAGTTCTCTTCCGTGTGTGCATCGATCGAGGCCCACGCCTGCGCGGACCGCTGTTCCCAGGCCGCGTCCGGCGCGCTCTTCTGATGATCATTCATCGCGACAGCATAGATCACGCGCCGCGGCGGGTTCGGGGCGCTTCCCGCCGGGCCCGCGGCCTTCACGGCCGAGGCCCGGCGGTACGCGTCGTGCGGGAATTTCAGCCGATGTTGGACATGACGTGCTTGACGCGCGTGTAGTCTTCGAACCCATACATCGACAGGTCTTTACCGTAGCCCGAGTGGCCGAAGCCGCCGTGCGGCATCTCCGCCACCAGCGGGATGTGCGTGTTGATCCACACGCAGCCGAAGTCCAGGTCGCGGGAGCAGCGCAGCGCCCTGGCGTGGTCCTTCGTCCACACCGAGGAGGCCAGGCCGTACTGCACGCCGTTGGCGTATTCGAGGGCCTCTTCCTCGCTGCCGAACTTCTGCACCGTGATGACCGGGCCGAAGACCTCGTCCTGGATGATCTCGTCGTCCTGGTTGAGCCCCGAGACCACCGTCGGCGCGTAGAAGTACCCGCGGTCGCCGACCCGGTGGCCACCGGTGTGCAGCGTGGCGTGCTGCGGCAGCCGCTCGATGAAGCCGTGCACCCGGGCCAGCTGGTTGGCGTTGTTGAGCGGACCGTAGAGCACGTCCTCGTCGTCGGGCTGCCCGGTCTTGGTGCCGGCGGCCGCCTCGGTCAGCGCCCTGACGAACTCGTCGTGGATCGCCTCGTGGACCAGCACCCGCGTGGCGGCGGTGCAGTCCTGGCCGGCGTTGAAGTATCCGGCCACCGAGATGCCCTCGACCGCGGCCGGGATGTCGGCGTCTTCGAAGACGATGACCGGCGCCTTGCCGCCGAGCTCCAGGTGCACCCGCTTGAGGTCGGTGGCCGCGGTCTGCGCCACCTCGATGCCGGCCCGGACCGAGCCGGTGATCGAGGCCATCGCCGGGATCGGGTGCTCGACCAGCGCGCGGCCGGTGTCGCGGTCGCCGCACACCACGTTGAAGACGCCCGGCGGCAGGAACTCCTGCGCGACCTCGGCCAGCAGCAGCGTGGACATCGGCGTGGTGTCGGAGGGCTTGAGGACCACCGTGTTGCCCGCCGCGATCGCCGGGGCGATCTTCCAGATCGCCATGAGCAGCGGGTAGTTCCACGGCGTCACCTGCGCGCAGACCCCGACCGGCTCGCGGCGGATCGTCGAGGTGTGGTCGGCCAGGTACTCGCTGGTCGCCCGGCCCTCGAGCAGCCGCGCCGCGCCGGCGAAGAAGCGCAGCTGATCCACGATCGGGACCAGCTCCTCGCTCTCGGTCAGGCCCAGCGGCTTGCCGGTGTTCTGCGACTCGACCGCGGCGAACTCGGACGCCCGCGCCTCGACCGCGTCGGCCAGCTTGAGCAGGGCCTTCTGCCGCTCGGCGGGGGTCACCCGCCGCCACTGGCGGAACGCCTCCGCGGCGACCTTCAGCGCCGCGTCGACGTCCGCGGGGCCGGACAGCGGCGCGTGCGCGATCACCTCCTCGGTGACCGGGTCGATGATCGGACTGGTTCGCCCTTCGGCCGTGTCGACCGGCTTCCCGCCGACGATGTTGCGAAGCACGCGCGGCTCCATTGCGGACTCTCCTCGGTGATCCTTGTGGGGACGAGGGGGCAAGAACCCACCTGCGGTCAGCCTAGCCCGATCCGCGCCGCCGGGCGATACTTGAAAACTGGAAAGGCGAGGGAATCAGTGACGAAGAGCGCCCTGAAACACGAATTCCATTGGTTGAGGCTTGCCAAGCGACGGGATCTGCACCCATGATGAACAAGGTGCCGAGCGGACACGACCCGGAGAGCCACGATCCGAAGAGCCACGAGCACGCGGCGAGCGGCCATCCGGGCGCCCGAGTCGAAGCCCCGCGCCGGCGCCGCGCCCAGCAGGCGGCGCTCGACGACCTCTCGAAGGCCATCATCGAGCAGCTCCAGCAGGACGGACGCCGGGCGTACGCCACCATAGGCAAGGCCGTGGGCCTGTCCGAGGCGGCGGTGCGCCAGCGGGTGCAGAAGCTCCAGGAGTCCGGGGTCATCCAGATCGTCGCGGTGACCGATCCGCTGACCGTCGGCTTCAACCGGGAGGCGATGATCGGCATCCGGTGCGAGGGTGATCTCGATCCGGTGGCCGAGGCGCTGACCGCGATGCCCGAGGTCTCGTACGTGGTGGCCACCGCCGGATCCTTCGACCTGCTGGTCGAGGTGGTGGCCGAGGACGACGACCAGCTGCTGGAGATCATCAACAAGGGCATCCGGGCCATCCCGCAAGTGCGCAGCACCGAGAGCTTCGTCTACCTCAAGCTGCATAAACAGACATACACCTGGGGAACGAGATGAGCACCAGCCAGTCCGCAGCCTACGACCATCTGTGGATGCACTTCACCCGCATGTCCTCGTACAAGGACGCGCCGGTCCCGACGATCGTGCGCGGTGAAGGCGTCTACATCTACGACTCCGAAGGCCGCCGCTACCTCGACGGCCTGGCCGGGCTGTTCGTCGTGCAGGCCGGGCACGGCCGCACCGAGCTGGCCGAGGCCGCGTACAAGCAGGCGCAGGACCTGGCCTTCTTCCCGATCTGGTCCTACGCGCACCCCAAGGCGGTGGAGCTGGCCGAGCGGCTGGCCGGCTACGCCCCGGGCGACCTGAACAAGGTCTTCTTCACCACCGGCGGCGGCGAGGCCGTGGAGACCGCGTGGAAGCTGGCCAAGCAGTACTTCAAGCTGACCGGCAAGCCCACCAAGTACAAGGTCATCTCGCGCGCGATCGCGTACCACGGCACCCCGCAGGGCGCCCTGTCGATCACCGGCCTGCCCGCGCTCAAGGCGCCGTTCGAGCCGCTGGTGCCGGGCGCGCACAAGGTGCCGAACACGAACTTCTACCGGGCCGCCGAGATCTCCGGCATCGAGGCGCTCGGCGAGGACCCGGAGGCGTTCGGCCGCTGGGCGGCGGACCGGATCGAGCAGCAGATCCTGTTCGAGGGCCCCGACACGGTCGCCGCTGTGGTGCTCGAGCCGGTACAGAACGCGGGAGGCTGCTTCCCGCCGCCGCCCGGATACTTCCAGCGGGTGCGCGAGATCTGCGACAAGTACGACGTGCTGCTCGTCTCCGACGAGGTGATCTGCGCCTTCGGCCGGCTCGGCACCATGTTCGCCTGCGACAAGTTCGGCTATGTACCGGACATGATCACCTGCGCGAAGGGCATGACCTCCGGCTACTCCCCGATCGGCGCCTGCATCATCTCGGACCGGCTGGCGCAGCCCTTCTACGAGGCCGACAACACCTTCCTGCACGGCTACACCTTCGGCGGGCATCCGGTCTCCGCGGCCGTGGCGCTGGCGAACCTGGACATCTTCGAGCGCGAGGGCCTGACCCAGCACGTGCTGGACAGCGAGGGCGCGTTCCTCTCCACCCTGCAGCGGCTGCACGACCTGCCGATCGTCGGCGACGTGCGCGGCAACGGCTTCTTCTACGGCATCGAGCTGGTCAAGGACAAGGCGACCAAGGAGACGCTGACCGACGAGGAGTGCGAGCGGGTGCTCTACGGCTACCTGTCCAAGGCGCTGTTCGAGAACGGC
>Ga0070741_10018847_pt1 | contig 11102 bp, 10 predicted proteins | sample Coa_R1_4_FD_66440 | JGI IMG/M metagenome (GOLD analysis project Ga0070741, IMG submission 66440) | Surface soil microbial communities from Centralia Pennsylvania, which are recovering from an underground coalmine fire - Coalmine... | ecosystem: Environmental > Terrestrial > Soil > Unclassified ...
GCCCGGACCTTCCCCACCCCGGGCAGGGACTCGAGGACGGTGGACACCTTCATCTTGCCGACGGTGTCGTCGTCCTGCTTGGACAGCACGTCCTTCAGCGTGCGCTTTCCGGACTTCAGCTCGCCCTTGAGCTCCGCGCGCTTGCGGCGGGCCTCCGCGGCCTTCTCCAGGGCTTGCCGACGCTGTTCCTCGGTCAGGACGGGTAGAGGCATGACGCGCTCCTTCTCTCGGCTTGACGGTCAGGGTGAGAGCCACGCGAGTATAGTCACGGCCCCCCGCGCGCAGCAACGCGGCGTTGCGCCCGCGACCAGCGGTTTCGGCGCCGTCCCTCAACCTTCGAGTGAGGGTCGAGGCGCGTCCGGGGCAGCTCACCGAACGGACGCGACGATCCCACGGGCGACGGCCGCCGGATCGGAGGAGCCCGTCACCGGGCGGCCCACGACGAGGTAGTCGGCGCCCGCCTCGATCGCCTCGCGCGGCGTCAGCACCCGCACCTGATCGTGGCCGTTCGACCCGGGAGGGCGGATGCCGGGCACCACGAGGCAGAACTCCTCACCCATGACCTCGCGAACCTCCCGGACGTCCTCCCCCGACACCACCGCAGCGGCCGCCCCGGCCGCCCCGGCCTCGAACGCGAGCGAGGCCGGAGACGCCAGGCCCTCGCCGCCGAGGCTGGAGAGCACCGTCACCGCCGCGATGAGCGGCGTCGCGTGGCCGGCCTCGGCCGCCCCCTGCCCAGCTCCTCGCACCGCGGCCGCCACCATCGCCTCGCCGCCCAGAGCGTGGACGGTGAGCATGGCGATCCCCAACCGCGCGTAGTTCCGCGCGGCCCGTTCGACCGTGGTCGGGATGTCGTGGAGCTTCGGGTCGAGGAAGACGGGGGCGATGGAGCGGAGGCGCTCGACGATCGCGGGGCCGTGCGCCGCCAGGAGCTCGAGCCCGACCTTGAGCATCCCGACGTGGGGGGCGAGGGCGCGCGCGAGCCGCACGGCCCGGTCGGCGTCGGACAGATCCAGCGCGACGACGAGCGGATTCTCGGGCCTCGGGATCACGCGAGGGCCTCGGGGTCCAGCCGCAGCCGGTGGCGCAGGTCGGCGGGCGAGGCGAATCCCCTCTCCTTCAGGTAGCCGAGGACCCCCTGAGCGATCGCCGCCGGCGCCGAGGGGTCGACGAGCGCCGCCGTCCCCACCTGAACCGCCCAGGCGCCCGCGAGGAGGAACTCCACCGCGTCCTCGGCGGTCGAGATGCCTCCGACGCCCATGATCGGCACGTCCGGAAGGGCCCGCGCCACCCGGAACACCGCCCCGACGGCGATCGGCTTGATGGCCGGTCCGGAGAGCCCGCCGAGGGCCGAGCCCAGACGGGGGCGGAGCGTCCGGGTGTCGATCGCCATCGCGGGGACCGCGTCGATCAGCGTGAGCCCGTGCGCGCCCGCGCGAACGCAGGCCCGGGCCGCCTCGACGACGTCCGGGACGAAGGCCGGCAGCTTCGCGAACACCGGATAGGACGACAGCCTGGAGACCGACCCGACCACGTCGGCCATGACGTCGCGCCTGGCGTAGAAGGGGAGGTCGTCGTGCTCGCGATCTCGCGCCGACAGGTAGACCTCGAGGGCGACGATCCCCGGCTCGCTCTGGAGCGCGCTCGCCACGCGCAGGTACTCCTCCATGGTCGATCCGGCGATCGAGGCCACGACCGGAACGCCGGTCTTCGCAAGGCGCGGAAGCTCCTCGACCAGGAACTCGCGAACACCGGCGTTCTGCGCCCCCACCGAGGTGACGATGCCCGAGGGCGTCTCCGCCACCCGCGGGGTCGGTGCGCCCTTGCTCGGGCCGTAGGTGAGGCTCCGCGTGACCACGCCCCCGAGGCGGTGGACGTCGATCAGCCCGGCATGCTCGCGCCCCGCGGGGAAGCATCCGGAGGCCGCCAGGACCGGAAGCGGGAACCGCACTCCCTCGAGGTCGACCGCCAGGCTGTGCCTCACCGCGGCCACGCGCTCACCACCGGGAACCCCTCGGGCGGCGTCGAGAGCGTCCGAGGCTCGTCGCCCATCCACCGGTCCCAGAAGATCCGGGCCGGGTTGAACACCGGGCCGTCGGCGCACACGCGTAGGTTGTCGTACCCCGAGCCGTCCTTGCGGATCACCGGGATCACGCAGGTCTGACAGATTCCGAGCCCGCACGCCATCTGCTCCTCGACGGCCACCTGCGCGGGCAGGCGCCGCTCGATGCAAAGCTCCGCGACCGCCCGGAGCATTCGTCTGGATCCGGCCGCGTACACGACCTCGGCGCCGGTCGCGTCGAGCATCCCGACCAGCACGTCCTCGACTCGGCCCCGCTCCCCGAGGCTGCCGTCCGCCGTCACGATCGCGATCTGCTGCGAGAGACGTTTGGCCTCGATGGGGTTGAACACGTGGTCCTCGCTCGACGCGCCGACGATCAGGTCGACCCGCTTGCCGCGGGCGCGCAGCTCCTGCGCGAGGAAGTAGATCGGCGCCGAGCCGTGCTCCTCGGAGACGAGCAGGCAGTTGCCCAGACGACGCGGATAGGCGAACGCCTTGCCGAGCGGGCCGATGACGTCGAGGAACTGGTGCGCCTTGGACTCCGCGAGCCAATCCGTTCCCGGCCCGCGCGGATCGAACACGAACTCGAGCGTGCCGGCCCAGCCGCCGCGCCGCGAGGCCTGATGGATCGAGAAGTGCCGCCGAAGCACGAACCGACGATCCGCCGGCATCGCCACCGAGACGAACTGACCCGGCCTCGCGCGCTCGGCGATCTCGGGCGCCACCAACGTGAGCGAGTGATAGGCGCCGAGCTTTCGCGTGTTCAGGATCTCGGCCCTGACCCGTCTCATCGACGGTACCCTACCGCCCCGCGACGGCGGCGGACCGGGCGAGCGCGTGGTGCTCCTGGAGCGATCTGGGCTCGCCGAGTCCCTCGCGCAGGGCCTCGATCCCCCGCAGGGCGGCCATGACGCCGGGGAGCGTGGTGACGCACGGCACGCCGGCCAGAGCCGCCGCCGTGCGGATGTAGTAGCCGTCGGTCCGCGCTCCACGGCCGAACGGGGTGTTGATCACGAGGTCGACCTCCCCCGCGCGGATGAGGTCGGCCACGTTGGGGGTGCCTTCGGAGACCTTGCCGACCCGCGTCACCGGGACTCCGGCGCGCTCGAGCACCCCCGCGGTTCCCCTGGTCGCGAGCAAACGGAACCCCAGGTCCGACAGGCGCCTGGCCGGCAGGAGGATCGCTCGCTTGTCGCGGTTCGCCACCGAGACGAACACGGTCCCTTCACGGGGCAGCCCGGCGCCGCTCGCGACCAGCGCCTTGGCGAGCGCCGCACCCGGATCGGCGTCGATCCCCATGACCTCCCCGGTCGAGCGCATCTCCGGTCCGAGGACGGTGTCCACCCCGGGGAACCGGCCGAACGGCAGGACGGCGGCCTTCACGGCCGTGTGAGGCAGGTGGCGGTAGTGGGCGGGCTCTGCGGGCACCAGCCCCTCGTCGGCGAGCTCGGAGAGGGTTCGACCGACCATCACGAGGGCGGCGACCTTCGCGAGCGGCACGCCGGTCGCCTTCGAGACGAACGGAACGGTCCTCGAGGCGCGCGGGTTCGCCTCGAGGACCCAGATCCGTTCGTCCTTCACCGCGAGCTGCAGGTTCATCAGCCCGCGGACCTGCAGCCGTGAGGCGAGCGCGCGCGTGATCCGCTCGATCTCGTCGAGCTCCTCGTCCGACAGGGTCGAGGGGGGGATCGCGCACGAGGAGTCGCCCGAGTGCACGCCCGCCTCCTCGATGTGCTCCATGACGGCGCCGACGAACACCGACGCTCCGTCGCTCACGGCGTCCACGTCGATCTCGATCGCGCCCTCGAGGAACCGGTCGATCAGCACCGGGTGATCGGGGCTGGCCTCCGCCGCCGAGCGCACGAACCGTTCGAGCTCGTCCTCGCCGTACACGATCTCCATCGCCCGGCCCCCCAGGACGTAGGAGGGCCGCACGACGACCGGGTAGCCGATCCTGGTCGCGATCTCCCTCGCCTCCTCGAGGGTCCGCGCCTCGCCGTGCGGAGGCGCCGGGATCCCGAGCTCGGCGCAGACCGCGGCGAACTTGCCCCGGTCCTCCGCGAGGTCGATCGCCTCCGGGCGGGTCCCGAGCACCGGGTACCCCGCGGCCTCGAGCTCGTGGGCGAGCTTGAGCGGCGTCTGCCCGCCCAGCTGCACGATGACGCCGATGGGCCGTTCGGCCTCGCACACGGCCAGCACGTCCTCGACCGAAACCGGCTCGAAGTACAGCCGCCCGCTCGTGTCGTAGTCCGTCGAGACGGTTTCGGGGTTGCTGTTCACCATCACCGCCTCGTAGCCGGCGTCGCGGAGCGCGTACGCGGCGTGCACGCAGGCGTAGTCGAACTCGATCCCCTGGCCGATCCGGTTGGGGCCGGCCCCGAGGATCACGACCCTCGGCCGGTCCGACGGACGCACCTCGCTCTCCTCCTCGTAGGTGGAGTAGTGGTAGGGCGTCCGCGCGGGAAACTCGCCCGCGCACGTGTCGACCGTCTTGAAGACCGGGACCACGCCGAGCTCCGCGCGGCGAGCGCGCACCCGCCGCTCGTCCGCCCCGGTCAGCGCCCCGATGCGCCCGTCCGAGAGCCCGAGGCGCTTGACCAGCCGCAGCTCCTCAGCGGACAGGTCCTCCAGGCCGCGGCCCCGGAGCGCCGCGCTCTCCTCGACCACCTGCGCGATCTGGTCCACGAACCAGGGGTCGATCCCCGACGCGGCCGCGACCTCGTCGATCGAGTGGCCGGCCGCCAGCGCCTCCTCGACGAGGTGGAGGCGGCGCTCGCTCGGCACCGCGATCGAGCCCAGGAGCCCGGCGGCCCCGAGATCCCAGCCCGGACGCTCGAGCGAGCGCCAGGCCTTGCCGAGCGCCTCCTTGAAGGTCCGCCCGATCGCCATGACCTCGCCCACGGACTTCATCGTCGTCGTGAGCGTCGGGTCGGCGTCCGCGAACTTCTCGAACGCGAACCGCGGGACCTTGACGACGACGTAGTCGAGCGTTGGCTCGAAGGCCGCGAGCGTCTCCCCCGTGATGTCGTTTCGGACCTCGTCGAGGCGGTAGCCGACCGCGAGCAGGGCCGCGATCTTGGCGATCGGGAACCCGGTCGCCTTGGACGCGAGCGCCGACGAACGAGACACGCGCGGGTTCATCTCGATCAGGACCATGCGCCCATCTCGCGGGTCGACCGCGAACTGAATGTTGGACCCTCCGGTCTCGACCCCGATCGCGCGGATGCAGGCGAGGGCTGCGTCCCGCATCCGTTGGTACTCGCGGTCGGTGAGCGTCTGGATCGGCGCCACGGTGATCGAGTCGCCGGTGTGCACGCCCATCGGGTCGACGTTCTCGATCGAGCACACGACGACGGCGTTGTCCGCCCCGTCGCGCATGACCTCGAGCTCGAACTCCTTCCACCCGGCGACCGACTCCTCGATCAGGACCTCGTGCGTGGGGCTCGCGGCGAGGCTCCGGGCGGCGAGCTCGCGCAGGGAATCGGCATCGTGGGCGAACCCGCTGCCGCCGCCGCCGAGCATGAACGACGGTCGGACCACGACGGGGAAGCCGAGCTCGAGCGCGATCGCGAGCGCCTCCGGCACCGAGCGGGCCGTCTCTCCGCGAGGCGTCGGCAGGCCCGCCTCGAGCATCGTCCGGCGGAACCCGCTCCGGTCCTCGGCACGCCGGATGGCCTGGAGGCTCGCCCCGATCAGCCGGACGCCGAGCCGGTCGAGGTCGCCCGACTCGGCGAGCGCCACCGCGACGTTCAGCCCGGTCTGGCCCCCGAGCGTGGGCAGGAGGGCGTCGGGGCGCTCCCGCTCGATCACGGCCAGCACCGACTCGGGCGTGAGGGGCTCGACGTAGGTGCGGTCCGCGAACTCGGGATCGGTCATGATCGTCGCCGGGTTCGAGTTGACCAGGCTCACGTGGAAGCCCTCTCGTCGAAGCACCTTGCAGGCCTGCGTCCCCGAGTAGTCGAACTCGCAGGCCTGCCCGATCACGATCGGCCCGGAGCCGATCACGAGGATCCGGTCGAGGTCGGTTCGCCGGGGCATCAGGCCTCCATCAGCTCGCGAAACTCGGCGAACAGGTGGCGGGCGTCGTGCGGCCCGGGCGCCGCCTCCGGGTGGTACTGGACCGCGAGGGCGGGGACGTCGAGGCAGCGGAAGCCCTCGAGCGTGCCGTCGTTCAGGTTCCAGTGCGTGAGCTCCACCCGCCCATGCCGCGTCTCGACCACGGCGGGGCCCTCCGCGCTCCCGGCATCGAAGGGCGGGTCGGCGGCCGGGGAGCCGCCGTCCCACGACGTCGGGTCCACGGCGAAGCCGTGATTGTGGCTCGAGACCTCCACCCGGCCGGTGCGCAGGTCTTTCACCGGCTGGTTGGTCCCCCGATGCCCGAACGGCATCTTGTACGTCCGGGCGCCCAGCGCGAGCGCGAGGAGCTGATGGCCGAGACAGATCCCGAACACGGGGACCGAGCCGAGCAGCTCCGCGGCCGCCCGTACGCCGTACGCGGTGGCCGCCGGATCCCCCGGTCCGTTGGAGAGCAGCGCGCCGTCGAACCCGCCCGAGAGCACCTCCCGGGCCGGCGTCAAGGCCGGAAAGACGACGCTCTCGCATCCGGCCGCGGCGAGCAGCCGCAGGATGCTCCGCTTGATGCCGAAGTCGAACGCCGCGACGCGGAAGACCCGGCCGCCCGACCGGTCGGCCGGACCCACGAGCGAGGCCGCCTCGTACGGCTCGGCGGCCGTGACCGTGCGGGCGAGGTCCGCCCCCTGCATCCCCGGGGACCGGCGAACCCGCTCCAGGAGCGCGTCGGCGTCGCGCTCGATCGCGCTCACGCCGCAGCGCATCGCCCCGTGCTCCCGGAGCAGGAGCGTCAGGCGACGGGTGTCGATCCCCTCGATCCCGACGACCCCCGCGTCGACGAGCTCCTCGCGGAGCGTGCGCTCGGCCCGCCAGTTGGAAGCCCGGCGAGCGGCCTCGCGGACCGCGAACCCGGCGACCTGCGGACGGGGCGACTCCGGATCCTCGCGGTTCACGCCGTAGTTGCCCTGATGCGGCGCGGTCATCGTCACGATCTGGCCCGCGTAGGACGGGTCGGTCAGGACCTCCTGGTAGCCCGACATCGCGGTGTTGAACACGGCCTCGCCGACGGCCTCGCCGACGGCTCCGAACGAGCGGCCTCGAAACACCGAGCCGTCCTCGAGCACGAGCAGGGCCGGCTCACTAGTCTGCCACAGACTAGTCATCTGGGTCCGGCCTCCGGTTCGCGAGCGGCGGGTTGAGGGTTCATCACCGCTGAGGCTTCCCGTCGACGACCACCGGCTCCCCGCGGAGTACGGTGTGGATCACCTTGCCCCGCAAGGATTTGCCGAGAAAGGCCGAGTTCCTGCTGCGTGAGACGAACGGCGGTTCCACGACCCATTCGGCCCGGGGATCGAAGACGACCAGGTTCGCGGGGCGCCCGGGCTCGATCGGTCCCCCGTGCCCGGAGGCGCCGAGGATCCGCGCCGGAGCGGTCGAGAGCGCCTCGATCGCCCGCGGGAGCGGGATCAGCCCCGGCTCGACGAGGTGGGTCAGCACGGCGGCCAGGGCCGTCTCCAGCCCGATCGTGCCCGGGGGCGCCTGGTCGAACTCCGCCTCCTTGTCCTCGACGGCGTGGGGCGCGTGGTCGGTCGCGACCGCGTCGATCGTGCCGTCGGCCAGCGCGGCTCGAAGCGCTTCGCGATCCTCGGGGGTCCGCAGCGGCGGGTTCACCTTGAAGTTGGTGTCGTACGTGACGAGGTCCTCGTCGACGAACACCAGGTGGTGCGGCGTGACCTCCGCCGTCACGCGAACGCCCGCCGCCCTGGCCCGGCGGAGCAGCTCGACCGAGCCGCCGGCCGACAGGTGCTGCAGGTGCAGGCGCCCGCCGGTGAGCCGCGCGAGCGCGAGGTCACGGAACACGACGATCTCCTCGGACTCGGCCGGCTTGCCGGTGAGCCCGAGCGTGTACGAGTGGATGCCCTCGTGCATCTGGCCGCCCTCGGCGAGCGAGGGGTCCTCGCAGTGCTCGGCGATCACCGCGTCGAACGCCTTGGCGTACTGAAGGGCGTTGCGCAGGACCCGGGCCGTCGGAACGCAGCGTCCGTCGTCGCTGAACAGCCGCACTCCGATCGCCGCCATCTCGCCGATCGCCGCCATCTCCTCCCCGGCGAGACCCTTCGTGATCGCCCCGACCGGGAACACGTCGCACAGCGCGGCGCGCGACGCGAGCGATCGGACCTCCTCGACGACCGCGGGCGTGTCTGCGACCGGGTCGGTGTTCGCCATCGCCGCCACCGCGGTGAAGCCCCCGGCCGCGGCGGCGCGGGAGGCGGTCTCGACGGTCTCCGCATCCTCCCGCCCGGGCTCCCGGAGGTGCGCGTGCAGGTCCACCAGCCCGGGAGCGAGCACGAGGCCGTGGCAGTCGACGAGCGACGCCCCCCGGAGGGACGCGTCCGGCCCGACGGCGGCCACCGCGCCCCCCTCGACGAGCACGTTCGCGACCTCGTCCCGGCCGGAGGCGGGATCCACCACCCGTGCCCCGATGAACGCGGTGCGCTCAGCCATCGGCGACCGCCCCCTCCGAGCCGCCCCCCAGCAACAGGTACAGGAGCGACATCCTGATCGCGATCCCGTTCGTCACCTGCTCCTCCATCACGGCCTGCGGGAGGTCGGCGACGTCGGAGTCGATCTCCACGCCTCGGTTCATCGGGCCCGGATGCATGATCAGGGCCCCCTCCGGCAGCAGGCCCACGCGCTCTCGCGTCAGCCCGAACAGCCGGGCGTACTCCCGCACGCTCGGGACGTACTGCTGGCGCTGCCGCTCCCGCTGGACGCGGAGCAGGTAGCAGACGTCGAGCTTGGGAAGGACCTCGTCGATGTCGAACGAGACGTGAACCCCCCACGCCGGCGCGTCGGGCGGGATCAGCGTGGGCGGGCCCACGAGGGTCACGTCGGCGCCCATCTTGACGAGGGCGAAGGACAGCGAGCGCGCGACGCGGGAGTGGAGCACGTCTCCGCAGATCGCCACCCGCAGGCCCTCGAACCGCCCCAGCTTCTCCCGGATCGTGTAGAGATCGAGCAGCGCCTGCGTGGGGTGCTCGTGCGTGCCGTCACCGGCGTTCAGCACGCTCCCCCGCACCCACCGGGTCAGCGTGTACGGCGAGCCCGACGACGAATGGCGGATCACGATCGCGTCCGCGCCCATCGCCTGGAGCGTGAGGGCCGTGTCCTTCAGGCTCTCGCCCTTGGCGACCGAGGTCCCGCTCGTCGTGAAGTTGATGACGTCGGCCGAAAGGCGTTTCGCCGCAAGCTCGAAGGAGATCCTGGTCCGCGTGGAGTTCTCGTAAAACAGGTTCACGACCGTGCGACCGCGGAGCGCGGGGACCTTCTTGATGACTCGGGTCCCCACCTCGCGGAAGGACTCGGCCACGTCGAGGATCCGGACGATGTCCTCCGCGGACACGTCGTTGATGGAGAGCAGGTGTTTGTTCATGGGCGCTCCTCCACGTACACGGCGTCCTCGCCGTCGGTCTCGATCAGGGCCACGCGGACGTCCTCGTCCTTGCGGGTGGGCGCGTTCTTGCCGACGAAGTCGGCGCGGATCGGCAGCTCGCGGTGCCCGCGGTCGACGAGGACCGCGAGCTGGATGGCGGCCGGACGACCGAAGTCGACGAGCGCGTCCATCGCGGCGCGGATCGTGCGCCCGGAGAACAGGACGTCGTCGACCAGGACGACGGTCTTGCCGTTGATGTCGAAGTCGATCCGCGTCTCGTGGACCTCCGGCGCCTCGGCGCGCATGCCGATGTCGTCCCGGTAGAACGTGATGTCGAGGGCGCCGACGGGGACCCGCGCGCCCTCGATGCGTTCGATCTCCTCAGCCAGACGGCGGGCGAGATCGTCTCCGCGCGCGGCGATCCCGACCAGCACGAGGCTCTGGGCGCCCTTGTTGCGCTCGAGGATCTCGTGCGCGATCCGGGTGACCGCCCGGCGGATCTCGGCCCCGTCCAGGAGACGGACCGAGCCCATCACGAACGAACGCCCAGCCGCGCTCGCGGCCGGGCGTGCATCGTCGCCATCTCAACTGCCTCCCTTCCCGGCCTCACGGGACCGGACTTAAAGGGGAAGAACTCTCGCTCCGCAGGATACGCGCCCGGCCGGTCCTCCTCAACCCCGGAGGTCGCGACGGGCAGGGTGCGGGCTCGAGGCGTACACTGGGAGTCGATCCGGATTCGGGAAGGCAGGGTCCTCGACATGAGCTTTGGACCGGAGTGGTTCGTCGTCCTCGGCGTCATCGTGCTGCTGTTCGGGGCGAAGAAGCTCCCCGAGCTCGCTCGCTCGCTCGGCCGGTCCTCGAGCGAGTTCAAGAAGGGGCTCAAGGAGGGGGCGGCCGGGGGCGAGGCGGGCGCATCGGAGCCGCAAGCCAAGACCCAGACCGAACCCCAGGCCCGGGCGACGGAGCCCGACGAGAGCTCCTAGTCCCGGGGGCATCCGAGGGCTCGCGCGCGGCGAATACCTGCGGGAGGTGCGTCCATGGACGTCGGTGGTCCCGAGATCCTGATCATCCTCGCCGTGATCGCGCTGCTCTTTGGCGCGAAGAAGATCCCCGAGCTCGCGCGCTCGCTCGGGCGCTCGGCCGGCGAGTTCCGCAAGGGGCTGCGCGAAGGCGACGAGAGCTCGGACGCGGAGTAGGCCGCGCCGGCAACGGTCTCGCCTCAAGGGGCCGGGGCGGCGATCACGCGTTGCTCGCCCTCGGACGCGCCCCGACGGCCAGGGCGACCTGCGTGAGGTCCGAGCGCATCACGTCGAGCGACGCCTGGAACGCGTCCATCCGCGTCTCGAGCCGCTCCTGCAGGTGGTCGATGCGAGCCTCCAACGCCTCGAACCGGCCATCGTTGGTCTCCCACCGACGGTCGACCGAGTCGAAGCGGCTGTCGACCGAGTCGAACCTCCGCTCGACGGCGTCCAAGCGTCGGTCGACCGCGTCGAAGCGGTTGTCGACCGAGTCGAAGCGGCTGTCGACCGAGTCGAA
>Ga0070741_10018848_pt1 | contig 11101 bp, 8 predicted proteins | sample Coa_R1_4_FD_66440 | JGI IMG/M metagenome (GOLD analysis project Ga0070741, IMG submission 66440) | Surface soil microbial communities from Centralia Pennsylvania, which are recovering from an underground coalmine fire - Coalmine... | ecosystem: Environmental > Terrestrial > Soil > Unclassified ...
GAGGACATCGCAAACTCAATTATGTTTTTTCCCCTTGTGGGAATACTCTTAGGTGGGATTTGTGGACTGGCTGAGTTCCTCATGAGGTATATGGTTGTCTCAGATTTAGTCCTCTCGCTCTTTCCCGTAATAATCCTAGTCTTACTCACGCGTGGGCTCCACCTAGACGGGGTTGCCGACTGCTTCGATGCGCTTCATTTTGCAGGACATGATAAGGAAAAAGCGCTGAGAGTAATGAAGGGAAAAACTATAGGTGCTTTTGGGGCTTCTGCTCTTGTTATTGTCATAGTCGGAAAAATCATATCCATCTCCGCCTTGCCCGAAGGATTTAAAATTGGAGGCCTGATTCTCATCCCCGCCCTTTCCAGATGGACCCCGGCGGTTGCGGCAAGGTTTAGCGCCCCCGCATCGGGAGAGGGGCTTGGGTATATTTTCACCGTTCATTCAACCCGAAGGGCATTTTTCATAAGCGGTTTATCGGCTTTCCTCTTTTCAATTCTATTGCTAGGACTAAAGGGGGGAATAATTTTTGTGGTCGTTTCTATCTTCAGCTTTGTTCTTCTGATCTTCTTTAATCATGCGTTTGGCGGAGTAACGGGAGACGTATTTGGCGCTGTAATTGAGATTTCAGAGGTATTCGGATTTCTAGTAACAGGAGCAATAATTAGATAATGCGTATTGGAACTACTTCTTATATATACCCCGATAACATAATCCCAAATGTAAGAAAACTAACTGGTCTCGTAGATGACATAGAACTCGTTCTTTTCGAAGGCAGGGATTATTCAAATCTTCCTAGCATAGACGACGTTGACACACTCAGGAAGATTTCGGAGGAAACCGGAATTTCTTATACAGTTCACCTTCCCATTGACATTGATATATGCTCAAAAGACACTGAGTTTAGAAAATTTTCTCTAAAGAGAACCATTGAGATTATGAGACTCACCTCTCCTCTAAATCCAAGAGGATACATAGTTCACCTCCCAAGAAGAGAGATAGAATCCGAAGAGATGTGGATTCTAAGAACCGTAAGGTCTCTTTCTGAGATATTTATTGAATTCGGGAATGAAAGTGTCTTCATTGAAAATCTAAGTTATCCCATAAAGCATATTCTCCCCATAATCGAGGAGTTTGATTTCAATCTCTGTCTTGATATAAGCCACGCTCTCAAATGTTCGGATAAATGGACTGAGATTTTTGATAAAAACTTCACCAGAATAAAAGTAATCCATTTCTACGGGCCTGAGATAGAAGGAGAGGGACATACCGGACTTCAAAGAGCAGAGAGAAATTTTATAAAGTCGGTTATAGATAGAATCAAGTCTTCGGATTTCTCAGGACTTCTTACGCTTGAGGTTTTTGGAATTGGGGATTTCTTTGAATCAAAGAGAATAATTGAGGAGGAAATCTCGGCTTGGGAAGAAAGATTCTCATCACGGGCGGAATAAAGAGCGGAAAGAGCCAATTTGCTCTAAATATTGCAAGAGAGATAGAAGGAGCGATTCCCCAACTACACTCCCCCTTAATTACTACCCCAGATCCCGTGGAAAAAATCTTTATAGCCACGGCTCTCCCGATAGACAGAGAGATGGAGGATAAGATAGAAAAACACAAGAGGGAACGCGGGAGTGATTTTAAAACCGTTGAAGAAGCGATTCACCTTGGAGATGTTTTTAAGGGAATAAATCCATCAACCGCTGTTATAGACTGTCTCACACTCTGGCTTTCGAATCTGTTTTTTGAAACCTCGGAGGCCGAGAGGGAATCAGAGATAGAAAGCTTCATCAAAGTATTAAAGGAATTTGAAGGAAACGCAATAATCGTAACTAACGAGGTCGGATGGGGAATTATTCCACAGGATGAAATCTCAAGGATGTATCAATCGGAACTGGGAATTCTCAATCAAAGGACAGCCCAAATCTGCGATGAGGTTTATATGCTTATTTCCGGGATACCACTGAGAATTAAATGAGAGGCCGTTATTTTTCTTCCTGCTCTTTTGACACCCCTGCCTCTTCAAATGTTGCCATTTCATTATATGCTTTGACTCCGGCTTCGATTATAGACATCCCAATCACTGCCCCCGTGCCCTCTCCAAGACGCATACTGAGATCGAGTATCGGCTCAGCACCGAGCTTTTCTAAAACTAAACCGTGCCCGCCCTCAGCGCTCATGTGTGAGAAAAAGATATAGTCCTTTACAATCGGGCAGAGCCGGAGCGCAACCATAGCCCCCGCCGTTGATACAAATCCATCAACTACAACGGGAATTCTCCTTGAAGACGCACCCAAAATCGCCCCCGCAATTCCTCCAATTTCAAACCCTCCGATTTTAGAGAGGACATCAATTGCATCCATAGAATTGGGGTTGTGTAATTCTAGTGCCTTTTCTACCACGTTAACCTTACGATTCCACGCCTCATCATTTATTCCCGTGCCGTGCCCAACCACCTCTTTTGGATGCAAGCCCGTAAAGGCACACATTACTGCCGCTGAAGGAGTTGTGTTTCCTATTCCCATATCTCCCACTGCAATGAATTTATACCCCCTCTTAATCTTATCCTCAGAGAGTTCTATTCCCGTTTCAATACATTTTACAGCCTCATCCGTTGTCATTGCCCAGCCCTTTGCAAAATTTTTCGTTCCCCTTCCCACCTTTTTTATTATAAGCCCTTCCGTACCCTCAAAATCCCAATCCACTCCAATATCTATCACAAAAACGTCGGCTCCGACGTGCCTTGAGAGTGCGTTTATCCCTGCCCCACCCCTGAGAAAGTTGTAGACCATCTCACGGGTCACATCCCTTGGATATGCGCTGATTCCCTCCTCAACTACACCGTGGTCGGCTGCAAAAACAAATACGGCTTTTTTGTCCAATCCCGGCTTTGTATTCTCCGTAATTGCTACTATGCGCTTCGCAAAATCCTCCAGTCTTCCAAGGCTCCCCTTTGGCTTTGTAAGATTATCAAGTCGTGATTGAGCAATGGCAATGTACTCTGAATTTAGAGGTTGTATGGAGGAGATAGTTTCACGAAAGAGTTTCATACCCCCCTCCTCTCTCCCCAGATGATTTTGTGAAGCTGGGGCAGAACCCTAACATTTTCCAGTTTGTCTTTCAGCACCCTTTCGGCAAGCCAATCCAACCTCGTTCCATAGACCGGCTGGAAAATTATATTCGCTCTAATTTTATGCTGCCTTAAAACATCCTTTGCGTATTTGTAATCTGTCTCATCCTTGATGACGAATTTAAGCTGATCCTTGGGACGGAGCTTTTCAAATAATTCAAAGTTCATTTTCTCTTCCATCCCTGAGCCGGGACACTTGCAATCCATACTTATTAGAGAGCTATCAGTCCAAAATACAGATGGAGGTTCTCTGTGGCCGCTCGTCTCAAGTATCATTTCATACCTGTCATCGGCTAAATCCCTCGCAAGAGCCTCAAGCTCCCTTCCTTGAATGAGTGGTTCGCCTCCAGTAAAGCAGACCCTTTTGCATTTAAGCTTATTTATCTCCGCCCTTACTTCTTCCAGAGTCATTTCCCTGAAATCCCTACCCTCAACGGCATACATTGAATCACACCACACACATCTAAGGTCGCACGCAAATAGGCGCACAAACACGGTGGGCAATCCGATTTCCACGCCTTCGCCCTGAATTGACAGGAAAATCTCGCTTATTTTCATTCTTATTGCTTTCCCTTGGAGGGACACGGCATGCCGTGTCCCTACTTTGTTGCCAGAATGAGCGGCGAGGGTGAGGGAACCTCAATCGTGGCGACCTTCTTAAAGCCAGCCTCTTTAAGCCACCCACGGTACTCACGCATAGTGAACACGTCTCCATTTTCTGTGTGCAAGAGCATGTTTAGACCGAACACCAGAGGAATCTTGGGACCGGTTCGCGTATCGTTTGGGATCATCTCAGCAATCAAAAGCAAACCGCCGTCCCTCAATGCACTGTATGACTTTTTGATAAGTTTCTTGCCCCACTTCTCACCCTCAGAGTGAATTATGTGGCCGAGAATCACAAGGTCGTAACGATTGCGCCCGAAATCTACCTCTCTCAGGTTGCCTTCAATATAATCGTACCTGTCGGCGACTCCGAGCCGCTCAGCGAACTGCCTGGTGATCTGTGTCACTTCTGGATAATCAACCGCCACAACGCGGGCATCGGGAATTGCCTCCGCAAAGGCAATAGACCAGGCACCAGAACCGGCTGCGACATCGAGGATATTTCTAATACGCTTTCGAGTTTTCTCAGTCAGGGTGGCAACCGCAGCGCGCGCCGCACCGAATGTCATAGGGAAAATGGCCGCAACGAGTTTTGGAAAAAACTCGCGTCCGCCCTGCTCATCATCCACGGTCTCAACAGGATGACCAGTTCTAATCACATCTGTAAGCCGTGACCAATTATCCCAGATGAGCTTTGTTTCGTAGATAAACCCGCCCATGTAAGATTCCTTGCCACGCACAAGGAAGGTTTTAGATACAGGACTGAGCCCATAATTTTCACCCTTCTTGTTCAAGTACCCCATTGCCACAAGGGCATTGAGCAGGTGATCTATGCCTCGCTCCGAGGCATAGGCCACGCGGGCGATTTTCTTTGCCGTCCGTTTGCCCTCTTCTATGTGAGTAAAGACATCCAGTTCAATACCAGCTACAAGCACCTGTGTTTCCCGCGCCGCCCACAGGTCTTGTATTATCTGTTGTGGTGTTACATTCATTTGAGTCGCTTCCCGTATCATCAGCTTGTCACCTCAATTTATGATTTGAGACCCATTTTATACATAAGTCACTTATATTTCAAAGGGGTCATTGCCAAAAACCTCTCCTCAACTGCCAATTTCTAAAAAAGTACGTCAATCACCTTTCATACTCCGTTGGGTCCTCAACACCCGCCTCTTGAAATGCCCTTTTTCTCTCCCTACAAGAGCTGCAAACCCCGCAGTGCATCTCTCCGCCCTTGTAACAAGACCATGTATCTTTGTATGGAACTCCCAGATCAATTCCCATTTTAACAATCTCCGATTTATTCATATTCACAAAAGGCGCAGTTACAACTAACAGGGAATTATCATTTGCAAGGCGCTCCGCATACTGAAAAGCCTCTACAAACTCGTGCCTGCAGTCGGGATAAACACCCCTGTCCGAATGGTGCGCCCCAAAGAAGACGTGGTTTGCCCCTATGCTTACCGCATATCCTATGGCTATCGAGAGAAATATTGAATTCCTGTTTGGAACTATAGTCGTTTTTAGCGTTTCATAGTACTCGGCGGTTTCCGGAACCTCAGGAATCTCAACCCCCGAATCCGTCAAAGCAGAACCCGAAAGAACCTCTTTTAGGCTCGAAATATCTATAATTTTATGGGCAACTTTCAGGGTATTGCAAACCCTGCGTGCAGACTCGATCTCCCTTTTATGCTTCTGTCCATATATAAAGGTGAGGGCATGGGTCTCATATCCTTCCCGGACTGATTTATAAACCAGCGTTGAGCTATCCATCCCTCCTGATACAATAAGAACGGCCTTTTTTCTCTCCATCTAGGAAAGCTTACGGGGATTTGTCGGCTCAACCGCTTCTTTACCAGTTGCTTGCGGTTCCTTAGCAGAGGCCTCTCTATTCTTTAAGACCATATCAAAAAAATCCCCTAGTCTATTTTCCAGCTCATCCACGCGCTTGAGCACGTCCTGTATCTGACCATCAAGCTCTTCGGCCTCAAGATTAATCTCCTCACATCTCCGCCATTCTATAATGTGTCCCTTTATATGGTCAAAAGCCTCGTGCATCGTTTTCATATCATCGGCTATATGAGACACACTCGCAACAATGGTTTTTCTCTCTCTTTCTTGATTTATAAGCCCAAGCCAAATGAGTGCTCCAATCAATGCGAGGAGCAGGATCCCCTGGACAATCGTCGTCTCAACCGTCGGATAGATTCCGAGAATATCCACCTGGGGTATAAAATCGAGCGGAGTTATTCCAACTATTCCGGCTTCCTGAAGCCCTCTTACCCCCTTTCCGGCAAGAACAAAAGAGAGGAAATAGAGCAGAAAACTCGTGATGCTGAAGAAGTACTTAAGGGGAATTCTAAGACCGAGTTTAAAAATCACCAATACCAGACCTATAAGTAGAACGGCTCCAGCAACAAGCCCCCATATCACTGCACCCTTAGAGTTATCGGCCTGAAGCCAAAGGGCCTGGTAGAAAAGCACGCTCTCAAACGCCTCTCTATAGACGGCAAAGAACGAAACGCTTGCAAGCGCAAATACGCTCTCTTTTGAAAGCGCCCTCTTTACCTTGCCTTGGATGTACTCCTTCCACTTTTTGACCTCGATTTTTGTAATGAGCCAGTAGCTCACGTAAAAAAGAACCCCCGCCGCAAAAAGAGAGGTCACGCCCTCTATAGTTTCACGCTGCGCGCCGCTTATTGATATAACGGTTTGAGCCAAAAACCACGTAATTAGCCCCCCAACAAGAGCCAAAATCCATCCGAGATGCACGTACTTAATAGCATCCCTTGCCCCTGTTGCACCGAGGAACGCAAGCACTGCCGCAACTATCAAAGCCGCCTCAAGTCCCTCGCGTATAAGAATCGCAAATGAGTTTATAAATGAAAGCGCCTTGCCAAACGGCTCACTACTCTGAATCACGGCTGAGGCACGTTTGAGATCACCTTCGATCTCTCCGTGAAGGGCTTTTACTTCCTCAACCGGTCTTTCATCCTTAATCAACCCCCTAAATTTTACGAATTTCGCCTCAAGAGAGAGACCGAACTTTTGATCTCTCGAAATAATCCTAGGCTCCACCTTCTCAAACTCATTAAGATAGGCATCGAGCGCTTTATCGTATGCTTCTTTTTTATTTCCCCTTTCGTAAAGTCCTACCGCCTCTTTGAGAATAGAGCTTGTTGCGGCTAAGGGGTCTTCATTTTCATTCTCAGATATGTCCCTTCTTAGAAAAGCAATCACCTTAGGCAACTCTCTTTCGTTCTTGATGTATGGCTTGAGCTTATCTGAAAGCTCGTCGTCTGAGAGCGTGGCAAGAACCTTCGGATCCCTCATTTCTTGCGGAATATTGGTCGCCTTGAATATTCTTTCCCCTTCTTCGCGCTCTCTCTGATTAAATCTCAGTGAGGAGACATAGAATGCGATGTTCCATTTATCATCCTCAGAAAGCGTGGGAAATTCGGGCATATCAGCATTTGCGACACCGAAGCTCATTGTGTTAAAGACCTTAAATGGAGAGAGCCCACTCATATCCCCTCCATTTGTAAAGTTCATGGGGGGCGAGCTAAGGCCAGAAGCACTGGGGCCGTTCCCCGCGCCAATTACGCCGTGGCATTCGGCACAGTCTTTTTCGTACAGACGCTTTCCCGCCCGTAACGATGGGTGAATTTTAGGATAAGGAACTATATTATAGGCCGATATGAGTCTATCACTTATCCCTTTTGATATTAATTCGATCTCTTTATCCGGTAACTTATTTTCTATCGCCTTTTTAAGTCTAGTCAGATCGGCCTCAACTCCCGCCTTATCTCCACCCGAGGCCTTTAGCTCAGAAAACAGATCAATCACATCCGAGGAGAACCCGAGCATCTCCTTATACTCCCTCTCATCCACAACCTTCCCGTTCTGAACGGCGTTTTTATAGTCGCCCCCGATATAATCCACCATGGAGAGTAACCTCTCCGCTTCCCCGGCGTATGAATTGGAAACGAGGAGAAAAAAGAGGAAAAAACCCGAATAGAGAAGGCTTATAACCCTGAGAAAAGCTTTAGATTCAACGTTGTTTCTTGTAAAATTTATTTTCAATCTCCCGTGCTTATCCCCATCTGGTATTTATATGATTAAACCCATAGAAATTGAAACCTATTTTCAATTTGAGATTACCACGCACAGAAAAGGTGTCAAGGAAAACAAAAAGGCCATTTGAAAAATTGACCGACTCTCATTATCTTAATTCCTGGGTCGCGCCCTCGTTGGGCTATCTCTTCTTTTTATGCATCAATACTGTGATGGTTATTTGCTGACCAGGTATCTGGTATGTCAGGCACACATCAGCCATCCGAAAAGATCGTATCATACAAATCCTTCCCGTAACTCGTTTGCAGCGGCTCACCCTCTATCAACTTAAATGGTCTTGTTCCGTCGGGTCGTCTCTCGGCCCGCAGAAAAGTGGCGCTGCCCAATTTCTGGTCAAAGAGGCTACGCGCAAAAGAATACAAATGGGTGACGAAGAAAACCTTCACGTGCTTATCAAGAAGTGCTCTAACGATCTGGACCGCAATTGCCGAGCCTTCTCGTTCATTGGTCGACGCGAATGACTCATTAAACAGCATCAGCGAGTTGGGTCTGAGATTATCAACGATCTCGCTCATTCTGCTGAGTTCTTCATCCCACTTTCCGCTCTCCATCCATCTATCTTCTTCGCGTTTGTAGTGTGTAAAAATGCCGTCGCAGACCTCAGAAGAAAAGGACTCGGCAGGCACGAACATACCGGCTTGCATCATCAGATGTGCAAGACCGACGCTCCGAAGAAATGTCGACTTACCGCCTGTATTCGCGCCTGTGATGATGAAGAGATTTTTACGATCGGCATTCAGATCATTACCAACCACTTTTCGTCTCGCACTCAAAGCTAGGGTAGCATCGTACAAGCCGGAGAACGATAGTTTCCGTTCACCGGCAGGTGCTGGGACGGGAACACACATTGGCTCTCCCAGATCGGCAAGTTGCACGTGCAAATTCAAGCAGCCGATATAAAAGGCCAATTCTGTGCGTAACATCTCGAAAAAACTGAGAATATGATCCGCGGATTGAGCGGTCGCGTTGGCGACCAGATTAACGACTCTGTCGTTCAATTCCGACAATGCCCTGCTTCCTTCTTCATCGCGAGGATGAATCTGGAAGGTATAGCCTGTCGGCTTTTGGGCAAACAGTTGCGCGAGCCAACCCCGCTTACCCTCATGCGGCTTGCGAAGCACATAATTTTTCCCTTTACCGCCTTTGCCCAATTGGCCGCTGATCAAGACGCCGTCGCGAAATTTTAATTGCTCCAAGTGCTTTTCGATTATGGCGAAATACTCGTCACTGAGTTCCTCCCTGAGCATTGCGAACAATCTTGAGAATCCATCAGACTCAAATTTTTCCGCCTGTTGATCTGCAATACCCCTCAGTTTCTTCATTATCCCTACAAACGCCTCAAGCATATCCACAGAGCGGCGAAGTATGCTCGCCGGATACCGGCTTGAGAAGCCCCAATAGTCTTTCTTTTTCGCTTCGACCGCCTCGACCGCGATCTGATATATATCCCTGACGATCTGTGCATTTTTCAGACAGTCCGAAAAAACATGCTGGCGGTGTAGTATGGTATCTAGATCGATGACGCTGGACAACACGGCTACCATTGCCACCTCAAATAAAAATTGGTCATCCGCTGCCATGGCATTGAACAAAATATCCAATCCCAGGTCTTGAGTCAGCGCTCTTTCATTCCAAGGTAAGAGCTGCTCAAGATCCAGTGCTCGACTCGCGCTCGTACGATACCTGTCCCGGAGGGACAGGAGCCGCTGAGGGTCAAAGTCGCGATCTCTGTACATCAGAAAGGCTTTCATCCCTTAATCCGTTCTTTGATCGAGTCGTAGTTCAGTCGGTATTTGTGAGCGATTGCCATCGCGTATGCGAGCCCGTCGGCAGGCCGCCTTACAATTTTGAATGTTCGAAATACCGGATTTTCAGGATCAACCACGCTGACCATGGATACGGTTTGCGGTCCAAACGACGCCAATTCGTCAACGAATGTAACCCAAACGCACAACACGTCCATCTCCGAGATTCTCTCCATTAACTTTGTGCTCAAAAAAATCTCGTCGTGCAGCGTTGTGGAGTTGAAAATCTCGTCCATGACAATGATAGAGCGCGATGTCGCTTGGCTGAGAATACCATGGATTCTTACAAGATCATCTTCCAGTTTGCCACGGAGATTCTCGACCTTTTCTATCCGTTCAAAATGGGTAAAGAGCTTATCGAATAGAAAGAGTTGTGCTCTGCTGCCCGGCACGGGACAGCCGATGCTTGCCAGATAGTGCAATTGCCCGAAAGCGCGGGCAAATGTCGTCTTACCCCCCTGATTGGGGCCGGTTACGATCAAGAACCGCTCCTTGCCCTTCAGGTGGAAGTCGTTGCATACGACAGATTTACGCTCCCTGATAAGTTTGTGGGCCAAGGCGATATCGAACCCATCATAGTCGTAAACCTCCTTGCTTTTGTCTGAGATATGCGGATAACAAAAATGTAATCCTGCTCGTTTTAACACTGCTGCGTAATCGAGGTACGCAATGTAAAATTGGACTTCTCGATCGAAGGCGGCAATCGTTTCGTCTATATAATTGATATTTTTACTATAATATTCGTCCAGATGTACAAACACATCAGGGTGTAATTTGGCGACGAACTCCAGTATCTTGGCTTCGATATGGCTCATGTCGTCGCTCATGCGAGACTTCACTTTATAATCCTCGACGGCGCCTTGCCTGAACTTTGCAAACGTTTCCTCGATCTCCATGCTGTAATCGAGCTGCGCCTCATATTTGCGAACTGTGAACCGGCCCTTCTCCGTGTTTATAAGTACGCAATATCTTATTGCCGACAAATCAGCCTTGAGTTTTTTCGTCTCCGAAAAAAGCGAAGTGAAGTGGACAGAGGTGGTATAACCCTTTAGATAATCGCGGAAGCCCACGAAACCGCGCGATTTAAGAACTGATTTGAAGAGATCATCTGCGAAGGAGTTGACAGCATCGCAATAGACCTCAACTGCTTCCAGGAACCATATTTGCTTCTCTTCCTCGTAATACAGCTTTTTGGCGAGGTGTCTGCGCATTTCTTGCATCTTTCGCGCGAAAGCATTCACTCGCTCAAACAGGAGCGCATTTTCGAGATCCTGCATTACCTCATGGCGATATTTGATCGCGTCAACCCGGCACAGGGGAGCATAAAAGAAGGGCTTCAAATTGTATTCTCCCTTCGCAGCTGTGATGTCATCCACTATTTGATTGCAATTTAAGTCCCCAAAAAAGTCGGGTGCTTCGAGTGTATCGTCTCCTA
>Ga0070741_10018849_pt1 | contig 11101 bp, 9 predicted proteins | sample Coa_R1_4_FD_66440 | JGI IMG/M metagenome (GOLD analysis project Ga0070741, IMG submission 66440) | Surface soil microbial communities from Centralia Pennsylvania, which are recovering from an underground coalmine fire - Coalmine... | ecosystem: Environmental > Terrestrial > Soil > Unclassified ...
GAACCTCCGGTTCCTGGAACGGCGGCTATGTGGAGGACGGCTCCAGCGTGCAGATACGGGTCGCCGCGCCGGGCCATCCGATTGCGAAGGGGCTCCACGACTTCGTCATCCCGCATACCGAACGCTACACCGAACCCTTCGACGTGCCGACGCCCGATACGCTCGTCTTCGATGGAACCTACGTGCGCCCGGACGGAACGAAAGAGAAGTCGCGGCAGGGCTTGCTGTGGCGCGCGGGCAGGGGCCATGTCTTCTACTTCCAGCCGGGACATGAGAGCTACCCGATCTACTTTCAGCCCGAAGTGCAGCGTGTTTTCCGCAATGCTGTGCAGTGGCTCCAGCGAGGAACATGAACGCTTCAGAGGATGCTATTGAGGTTTCCTATACGATAACGGCAGAGGATGTCGCTGCCTATTACGACGACTATCGGACCCATGTCGGCAACTCCAGAGCGGCCAGAAGACGGGATTGGTTCCGCTCTCTGCTCTTCTATGTGGCGCAGATCGGCGTGCCAGGAATCTTTTGCCAGCTGATTTACTTCCTGACCGATAGTCCCGGATTGAGTCTTCTCGCGCTGGTCGGTTCGGCAGTATTCTGGACCTACGCCTATCCAAAACTCCTGCGACGGCGTTATCTTGATAGGGTGCGCAAGAACAAAAGCTTTATCGGGAATCATTGTACGCGCATCACAGCCGAAGGGTTCTCGGATCGCACGACAAGAGGAGCCTGGACGCTTTTCTGGCCGCATGTCGAGGATATTATCGTGACGCCGCGCAACCTCATCTTTGTTACCGACGAAAAATGGCGCTCGGCTACTCCTATACCCCGGCACGCCTTCGCAAATTCCCAAGAGGTCAAGCAGTTTGTAGAGCGCGCAACGGCCTACTGGAAGCAGGGAACTCTGGCTGCGGCGGGGGAACTGCCGACTGGGCCTAATGTGACATAGATAAAAAATAAGGAGACGCTTACCCATGTCAACTAATCTCGGCTATAACGATACGCCGATGCTTCCCGGAGATAAGTATCATGTCCACGATGGAACGCGACCGCAGCCGCGCATTGTCCGTCCCGGAACGGAAAGCTCGCAGCAGACACCGGGACAGCCGCCTTCCGATGCCGTGATTCTGTTCGACGGGAAAGACCTGTCGCAGTGGGAATCGGTCAAGGGCGGGGCGGCGGCATGGAAGGTCGAAAACGGTTATATGGAGGTCGTTCCCCGCACGGGCGACATCCAGACGCGCGCGACGTTCGGGGACTGCCAGTTACATCTGGAATGGGCCGCGCCCTCCGAGGTCAAGGGGGAAAGCCAGGGGCGCGGCAACAGCGGCGTCTTCCTCATGGGCCGCTACGAGATTCAGGTACTCGACTGCTACGAGAATCCCACCTATCCCGATGGCACGACGGCTGCCATCTACGGCCAGTACCCGCCGCTCGTCAACGCCTGCCGCAAGCCGGGCGAGTGGCAGACCTACGACATTCTCTGGAACGGCCCGCGCTTCGAGGGCGACAGGCTGGTGCGTCCGGCGCAGGTGACGGTGCTGCATAACGGCGTCGTGGTGCATCATGCGACCCCGCTTTTCGGCCCGACCGGACACCGCAATCGGCCTGCCTACGAGCCGCAGCCGCCGACCGGCCCGCTGCGCCTTCAGGATCACGGCGATCTGGTGCGTTTCCGCAACATCTGGTATCGCCCGCTCAAGAACTACGACGAGGCATAGGCAGGAAAGGAGGCCGGGCATGAACCTGGCGCAGACGCAGGACACGCCCGCCGCAAGGAAAGAGGCGGTCGTTCAGTTCCTCAAGCGGACGGCGGCGGAGATCTCCGCCCGTTCGCTGACAGAGTTTCAGAGCCTGGAGGCGTGGGAGCGGCAGCGGCCTGACGCCCTGCGTGAGGTGCGGTATATGCTCGGTCTCGACCCGCTGCCGGAGCGCACGCCCCTGCACGCCCAGGTGACGGGGACGCTGGCCCGCCCGCGCTATCGCATCGAGAAAGTCGTCTTTCAGAGCCTTCCCGGACTCTACGTGACCGGCAACCTCTATGTGCCAAACGAAGTCTCCGGGCCGCTCCCGACCATCCTCTACGTCTGCGGCCATTCCCCGCATCCGCTCGGCGCGAAATATCACTATCAGGATCGCGCGCTCTGGTTCGTGACGCACGGTTACGTCTGCCTGGTTCTCGACACGCTCGAATTCGGCGAGGTCGCGGGCATCCATCACGGCATCCACGACCTGAATATGTGGCGCTGGCTGTCGCAGGGCTACACGCCTGCGGGCGTGGAGGTCTGGAACGCCATCCGCGCCCTCGACTATCTGGAGACGCGCCCGGAGGTAGATAGGCAGAAGTTCGGCCTGACCGGTATCTCCGGCGGCGGCGCGACGACCTGGTTCACAGCAGCGGTGGAGGAGCGCATCGCGGCGGCAGCCCCGGTCTGCTCGACCTACACCGTCGGGTCGCAAGCCGATCACTGGGTCGCCTCCGGGCAGTGCGACTGCATCTATTTCCACAACACGTTTCTGCGCGACCTGCCTCTCGTCGGCGCGCTGATTGCGCCGCGCCCCCTGCTGATCTGCAGCGGCCAGCGCGACGGCGATTTTCCGCCCGACGGCTACCATGCGGTCTATGAGCGGACGAAACGAATCTACACGCTGTACGGCAAGCCGGAACTCATCAAGGAACTGGACGACGATGTGGGGCATTCCGACCCGCCGCTCTTTTTGCAGGCCGCCCGGCAGTGGATGAACCGGCACTTGAAGGGCGACCCGACGCCAGTGGCGCTGGAGCCGTCGCCGGAGCCGATGCCGGAGACCGCGCAAGACCTGGCCTGCCTCGCCCGCCTGCCCGCCGATGCCGCCAACTACCGGATTCACGATCATTTTGTCCCGACGGCCCGCCTTCAGGCATGGGATTCGCTGGCGGAGTGGCAGCGGCACGGCGCGGGACGCCTGGCGGAACTGAAAGAGAAGGTCTTTCGGTGGTTCCCGGCGGAGCCGATTCCCTTCGAGACACAGCGCACCCATAGCGATGGAGGGTGGCTAAACCGATACGCCGACTACAAAGACGTCCGTATCGCCAGCGAGCCGGGCGTGCCGCTGCGTATCCAACTCCTACAGCCTCGCAACGCCGCGCCGGAAACGCCGCTGCTGGTCTATGCGAAGCGGGCCGGGGAGAGCTTCGCCTGGGTGGACCCGGACGAACTGCTGCCCCTGTTCGGGCGCGTTACCGTGCTGATCCTCAATCCCCGCCTGACCGAACACCCGGTCACGCCCTACGAGTATGCCGAGTTCGAGCGCACGGCCTCCTGGGTCGGGCGCACGGTCGCCGGGATGCAGGTCTGGGACATTCTGCGCGCCGTGCGCTGGAGCCTGGACGAAGAGAAGCTTGCGCCCGCTTCGGTCGCGGTCTACGGCAAGGGGGAGATGGGCATTCTGGCGCTCTACGCCGCCCTGTTCGAGCCGCGCATCCAGCAGGTGGTTCTCAATCAGCCGCCCGCTTCCCACCGGCAAGGCCCGGCGCTGCTCAACGTCCTGCGGGTGACCGATATTCCCGAAGCGGCGGCGCTCTTCGCGCCGCGCCGCCTGACCTTCGTGCCGGAGGCTCCCGCTCCCTTCGACTTTACGCGCAAAATCTACGGGCTGCACGGCCACGCGGAGCAGATGGGACACGCGGAGAGCCTGCCGGAAGCGCTCGAAGTCTGGAAATACGCCTGAGTTCCGCATTCAGAACAGCAGTTGATGCCGGTGCAGGGAGACGCTCTGCAGCACGCCGACGCAGGCCAGCGCGACGAGCATGTTGCTGCCGCCATACGAGAAGAACGGCAGCGGCACGCCTGCGACGGGCATGATGCCGATATTCATGCCGATATTGAGCAGAACGTGGAAGGCGAACAGGGTCACGATGCCGGTGGCGATCAGTTTGCCGAGAACGTCTTCGTCGGAGGCCGCGATGATAAGGACGCCGCGCAGCAGGAAACCGGCGTAGAGCAGCGTGACCAGCACCGAGCCGACAAACCCCAACTCCTCTCCGACATCGGTGAAGATGAAATCCGTCTGGCGCTCCGGGATGTAGCCGCCGCGCACCTGCGTGCTGCGCCCGAAGCCCTTGCCCCACATGCCGCCGGAACCGATAGCGATGCGCGCTTGAAGGACGTGATAGCCCGTCTCTTTGGGGTCGGCTTCCGGGTGGATGAAGGCGATGAGGCGGTTCTTCTGATAGTCTTTGATGAGATGGGTGTGCCACATCCCGACGAAGAGCAGCACGCCGACAACGAGGAAAGCGGCCAGATGCGCGATGCGCGCACCCGCCATATAGACCATGCCGAACCAGATCGCCAGCACCACCAGCGCCGTGCCGAGGTCAGGCTGCTTGAAGATGAGGGCGACGGGCAGCGCGATATAGAGGAACGAGAGCAGGAGCGTCTTCCCCTCTCGGATAGTCTCCTGCCGCCGTGTCAGGAAGACGGCCAGCGTGAGGATGACGAACAGCTTGGCGAACTCCGAAGGCTGAAACTGGAAACCGCCGAGGTTGATCCAGCGCGCCGCGCCCTTCGCCGAGTGGCTCAGGTGGCCCAGGTCTACCAGCGCCAGCAGGAGGAGATTGAGCAGGTAGATCTGCCGGGCGAAGCGAGCGTAGAGATGGTAGTCCACGAATGCGGCGGCGGCCAGCAGCCCCGTTCCCAGGACGATCCAGACGATCTGTTTTGTATAGAAGGGCGTCGGGTCGCCGCGCGTCGCGCTGAAGATGATCAGCACGCCCATCCCGGCGATGAGGAAGGTCAGGAACAGCAGCGGCCAGTCCAGGTTTTTACGCAGTCGCGCCTCGATCATAGCCCGAATCTCTTCCACGTAGCGGGTTGGTTTTCCTGCCTGGCCCTCCTTCCTCCCGGCCCCCTTCTCGCAGAATTGGGAGAAGGAGGAGAGTCCGTATTGGCAGCGTCTTCCTCCCTTTCCACTCATACCCGATTGGAAAGGGAGGAAGGAGACCGCGCTACAGTCCCCCTCTCCCAAGTTTGGGAGAGGGTTAGGGGATGGGCCTAATCCACAGGCCGGGACTCCGCCGGAACGACTTCCAGAGTCAGCTTCTCCGCGCGGCGCAGGACGACAAGCGGCATCCTCTGACCGACCTGCTGATCTGTCAGCAGCCGGTGCAGATCGTCAATGTTGGCGACAGGCCGCTCGCCGAAACCGACAATGACATCGCCCTCCTGCAAGCCCGCGCGCTGCGCCGGGCCGCCCGGCTCGATGGTCTGCACCTGGATGCCGCTCTCGACCGGCAGGCTATGGAAACGCACCAGGCGGCGCGGCAGCGGGATGTTCTGACCGCCGACGCCGAGGTAGCTGCGCCGTATTTTGCCATCCTTCATCAGCCGTCCGGCGACGAACTTGGCCGTGTCTATGGCGGTCGCGAAGCAGAGTCCCTGCGCGGGCAGAATGACCGCCGTGTTGACCCCGATGACCTCGCCACGCGACGTGACCAACGGCCCGCCGGAGTTGCCGGGGTTCAGCGCGGCGTCCGTCTGAATGACGTCATCTATCAGCCGCCCGGACTGTGACCGCAGCGACCGACCGAGCGCGCTCACGACGCCTGCCGTCACCGTCGCCTGGAAGCCGTAGGGGTTGCCGATGGCGACCACCAGTTGCCCGACGCGAATGGATTTCGAGCTTCCCAGGCGGGCCGGTATCAGGTCGGGCGCGTCAATGCGAATGACGGCCAGATCGGTCTCCGGGTCGTCGCCGATCAGTTCCGCCGGGAAGCTGCGCCCGTCGGCCAGCGTGACCAGCAGGCGCGTGGCATTGTGGACGACATGGCTGTTGGTCAGGATATAGCCGTCCGGCGTAAAAACGAAGCCGGAACCGCTGCCCTGCACCTCGCGGGGAGCGCGCGGGGCCGCCGCCATCCGCCCGCTCACTTTCTGCGTGACCTCGATATTGACAACAGAAGGCCCGACGGCTTCGACCGCATGGATGACCGCCTGCGAATAGGCGTCCAACAGCGTTTCGTCCGAAGGCGTATAACTCTCCGGTACGCCCCGATCCTCCAGAGTATGTCCGTTATTGGTTAATCGCTCCAAAGTCTGTGGCATGATCTTCCTCCTCCCCGGAGAGCCTCTTACCAAGCCTCCGGGAACTCTCTCCGAGCCAAACGTATCCTATCTATAGATACGCACCGAAAGGCACAATAAATCCATCAATGGAAGTTTGTATCTAAATAGGGTATACTAACCAGGAAGTAACTTTGGCACAGGAGAGATGTATGGAGTTGAACAGCGGCAAGTGTCCTGCCGAGGTTACACTGGCAGTCATCGGTGGGCGCTGGAAGATACTGATTCTCTGGCATCTGTTTCAGAAGGTCAAGCGGTTCTCGGAACTGCGTCGGGACATCGGCGGCATCACCCAGAAGATGCTGACGGAGCAGTTGCGGGAGCTGGAGCGCGACGGCGTCATCCATCGGAAGGTCTATCCGCAGGTTCCGCCGAAGGTCGAGTACTCGTTGACACCGCTGGGAGAGAGTTTGAAGCCGGTCGTGGATGCGATGGCCGCGTGGGGACTGCAACAGATGCAGGCGTTAGGAAGCGAGCGAACAGGCGATCCCATCCCTCAAAGCGACGCGCAGAAGGACGCTGCGGAGAGCGCCTGAACGCCGCCGGTAGTGCTGGGGGCGAGGAACCGGATCACGCCGCCCGATGAGGTGGAAGACAGCTTCTTCCCGTTCCCCTCGGACATTCTAGACACGATCCATACGCATATCGAGCCGCTGCCGGGGTATGTTGTCCAGCGCCGATGTGATACAGCAGAGTGGCTCCGAAGAAGCCGGGAGGGAGTGTAAGCGCGGGCCGAACCCCAATAGGCCGCAAAAGCTATCATGTAGCCAAACCCGTCAGTGCTGATTGCAGCACTGACGGGTTTCCTCTCTATGGCATACCAGAGGGGGAGCTTTCATGGCGCAAACGGCTTCAGACCCGCGTGTAGTGGGCCTTCATAAACTCCTGCCACTCCCCGTTCTCATCCTGGCCGTAGGAAGTCAGCGTCCGGTGGTTCTCATCGAGGATCTCGATCACGTCGCGATAGTTGGCCGTCTCTCCGTCTTTGATCATGTTCGGCCCCACGCAAGAGAGCGTCATCACCTTGCCGTCCGCGCTGAGTTCCCCGGTGTATTTCCACAAGTGAGAGGACACCGAGGCGAACATGCAGCCGCGATACTCCTTGAACGAGACGTCGTAGCCGAGGGCGGTGTAGTAGGTCATGGCCGTGCCGTCGGGCAGCGTCGTTTGGCCTTCGCCGACAGCCCACAGCCCGCCGAGGCTTTTGACGCTCTCCCGGCCCTGCGCCTTTTGTTTGGGCTGGCCGGGTTCCATCGTCATTTCCGTCTCGGTGCGCCATTCTCCGACGAGCTTTTGAAGCCACTGGTGTTCCTGGATCGGTTGGGTCGCCATCGAGGGCGCTTCCTGGGTTTGGGTACTCATACTCTTCTCCTCTCTGTTGCTGCCGCCCTGTCCTTCCGGCGGAGGAGCCATCAAAATCCACAGCAGGCACGCAATATCCGGCTCTGCGAACTATAGAACGTTCCGCTTTGTACGGGGCGGATCTAGCAGAAGCGTTGGGTTGGCCCCACATCGTTCTCACTACCGCAGACAACAGAGAAGCGGAAACCGGGCAGGCCCCAAAAAGAGCGGGGAAACTGAGTCCCTAACCGGGAATGCGCCACTCTGCATCTCTGCACAATTCTGGTACAATCGGAGTGGGGGAGAAGGAGCGAAGGTGGTAGCACCCCCGAAACAGTCCTCTCTTCTATGCCTGTCATCTAGGCTAATCTGTGTCCCTCTGTGGATTCATTCAGGAGCGGAGTTCTCATGCGTATCGGCATCGTCGCGGATGATTTGACCGGAGCGGCGGATTCAGCCGCGCCTTTCGCACGGCGCGGCGGGCAGGCGTTCGTCGGGTTTACGCTGGATCGGGGCGCTGCGTTGGGCCGGTACGCGGGCGATGCTCTCTCGCTGAATGCAGGCACGCGCGACCTCCAGAATGCAAAACCGACGCTCATCGCCTCGATAACGCGGCGGGCCGCACGCCGCCTGATCGAATTTGCGCCCACCCTCTACTACAAGAAAATAGACAGCACGCTGCGCGGACATCTGCGCGTGGAACTGGACGCCATGCGCCGAGAACTTCCGAACCGGCTGGCGCTTATCTGCCCGGCGTTCCCGGCCAACGGGCGCACGGTCGCGCAGGGCGTGCTGCATCTGCACGGCGTTCCCTGGACGCAGACCGAATTTGCTCCCACGCGCCCCCTCGCTGCGCCCGCCGTGCGCGCCGCCTTCGACTTTGCCGGGGATTCCACCACCGCCGAACTCTCTTTAGGGGCTGTTCGCGAAGGCGTGGACGCGCTCGAACACACTCTGAACCGCCTTGCCGACGAGGGAGTGCAGACCTTCTGCTGCGATGCCGTCACGCAAACCGATTTAGAGATTCTCGCACAGGTCATCTTGCGCCAACCAGATCGCTATCTTCCCGTCGGCTCGGCAGGACTGGCAGCCGCCATCGCCGCCTGCCTGCCTGCCGCCCCTCTGGAGAACCTTGCGTCACCCCCTTCCCTAGCGAGGAACGAGCGGGTAGGGAAGGGGGATGGGGGATTAGGTCAAGCCTTCAAGACCGGGCGTGTTCTCGTCGTAGTCGGCAGCCTGCATCCTGCCAGTCGGCAGCAGGCGGCGTTCCTGGCTGCAAAAGCGGGTATCGAACCGATTAGGCTTGAGTTTTCCAAAGAGACGACGAATTTCGAGATAGCGCGACAACAATTGCATACACAGATGATGGCAAAGCAGCGGATTGCCATGCTAATGACATCAGAACTACCTTCTTCAATGGAGCCTGTATACGGTTTGAGTAACTTTGTTGCCTGGGCTTTGGAGTATCCGCATCGTTGGCGTTTCTCTTGCTTAGTTGTTACCGGCGGCGACACAGCCCTGCATGTATTAGGACGTCTCGGCTCAGGAATACGAGTCACCGGCGAAACACAGCCTGGTGTCATTACGGGACATTTGAAGCGCAGAACAGGTGGAAAACTCGATGGACTGCCGGTTATAACCAAAGCGGGCGGATTCGGGATGGAGGAGACGCTGGCGCGGTGCGTCGGTCTGGTAGAATAGAACTATGGCACAGCACGAAGGCGAAATGCGAACGCGGCCTAAACTAGCCGTCACGATGGGCGACCCGGCGGGAATCGGGCCAGAGGTCGTCCTGAAGGCGCTGGCGGATACGGAAGTTCATCGCTTCTGCCGCCCGGTCGTTTTCGGGGATGTGGACTGGCTGCAACGAACGGCGCGCGCGCTGAACCTGCCGCTCTGCGTGGTGAAGGAAGCCGAAGATACAGATACGGCCTGGGACGGCAAAACGGTCTCCGTGCGGCAGGCGACCAGAGCCGATCTGAGCGGCGTGCAACCGGGCCAACTTTCGGCAGAGGCCGGAAAAGCGGCGGCGGAATCGGTCCTTGCGGCGGCAAAGGCGGCCCTGGCAGGCGAGTTCGACGCGATTGTGACCGCGCCGCTCAACAAAGAGGCGATCGCGCTCGGCGGCTTTCCCTATCCCGGCCACACGGAACTGCTGGCCGAAGTCACGCAGACGCCGCGCTACGGGATGCTGCTCCTCTCCGGGCCGCTGCGCGTCGTGCATGTCAGCACGCATGTCTCACTGCGGGAGGCCATCGCGCGGGTGAAGACGGCGCGCGTGCTGGAGTGTATCCGCCTGGGTGACCGCGCCTGCCGCGATCTGGGAATCACGAACCCGCGTATCGCTGTCGCAGGCTTGAATCCCCATGCAGGGGAACACGGGCTTTTTGGCGAAGAAGACAGCACAGAGATCGCACCGGCCGTCGCGCAGGCCCTTGCCGGGGGCGTGCAGGCGAGCGGCCCGCATCCGCCCGATACGATCTTCGCTCGCGCCGCCAACGGCGAGTTCGATCTCGTCGTCGCCATGTACCACGATCAGGGCCATATCCCGGTCAAGCTGCACGGCTTCGATACCGGCGTCAACGTGACCATCGGCCTGCCGATCCTGCGCGTCTCGGTAGATCATGGCACGGCTTTCGACATCGCCGGGAGAGGTATCGCGCGCGAACAGAGTATGCTCGAAGCCCTGCGCGTCACCGTGCAGATGGTCAAAGCGAAACAGAATGTGGCCCTCACCCCCGACCCCTCTCCCACGCTGCGGGAGAGGGGAGAGGCGAAGACCCCCTCTCCTTCCCTTTAGGGTGGGGGGGCCAAAGGAGAATTCCATGCAAATTGACCTGCCGATAGATATTTTCACCTATCCCGAAATCCCGCTGCCCGAAGTCTGGACGGTGGAACAGAAGTTCGACACGCCCGCGCTGACGCCCGATCAGATCACGGCAGCAGTACAGCAGGCTGTCGCGGAACTGGCGAAAGACGCGCGGCTGAAGCCCGGCGCGAACGTGGCCGTTGGCGTGGGCAGCCGGGGACTGGATAACCTCGTGCTGGTCGTGCGAACGGCGATCGCGGAACTGAAGGCGCGCGGGCTGAAGCCGTTCATCGTTCCGGCGATGGGCAGTCACGGAGGCGCGACGGCGGAGGGGCAGGCGTCCGTGCTGCGCGACTACGGCATCACGCCGGAGAACGTCGGCGCGGAGATACGCGCCACGATGGAGGCCGATGTCATTGGGCATCTGGAAGGCGAGGACGCCGGGCCGTATACCGGCTATCCGGTCTACTACGACCGCAACGCGCGCCATGCCGATGCCGTGCTGGTCATCAACCGCATCAAGCCGCATACGGACTTTGCGGGCGAACTGGAGAGCGGCGTTGGGAAGATGTGCGCGATCGGCCTGGGCAAGCAGCGCGGCGCGGCCAGCATCCATACCTACGGCGCGCGGGGCCTGCGCGAGATCATGCCGCGCATCGCCCGCTATATGGCCCGCCACGCCAACATCGTCGGGGGCATCGCGCTGCTGGAAAACGAGTTGGGGCATACCTCTGAGATTCACGCCGTTCCCGCTGCGCAGATGGGGCAGGAGGGCGAGAAGGCGCTGCTCAAACGCGCGCGGGGCATGTCGCCGCGCCTGCCGTTCAAAGCATTCGACATCCTGATCGTGGAT
>Ga0070741_10018850_pt1 | contig 11101 bp, 9 predicted proteins | sample Coa_R1_4_FD_66440 | JGI IMG/M metagenome (GOLD analysis project Ga0070741, IMG submission 66440) | Surface soil microbial communities from Centralia Pennsylvania, which are recovering from an underground coalmine fire - Coalmine... | ecosystem: Environmental > Terrestrial > Soil > Unclassified ...
TTGCCGGCGAGCACCAGCGGCCGCGGAATCGACAGGTGCGGGAACTGGCCTGCCGGCAGGTCCGCCGGGAGGAGCCTCGCGTACTCGCCGTCGCCGAGCGGCTCGTACCCGCGCGCGGTGTAGCGAAGGCCCGCTGCCATGATCTCCAGCCCGCGCAACGCGCCGTCGTTGAACGACTGATCGCCCCGGCCGCCCACGTCGAGCGCGAGCCCGATGGTGTGCGCTGCCTGCTTCTTCCTGCAGCCCAGGATGGCGACGAGGCAGAGGCCCAGGGCGGCAATCCGCTTCACGCAGCCCACTCTATCAGGGGCGCTTCACCACGCGGCCGCCCTTCACCACCAGCGAGACCCGCTCCACCGCCGAAGGGTCCTGGAGAACGTTCCCCGGCACCGCGATGACGTCGGCGAGGAAGCCGGGCGCGAGCTTGCCGATGCGGTCTTCCATCTGCAGCAACCGCGCATCGACCACGGTCGCCGCCTGCAGCGCCTGCGCCGCGGGGAGACCGTTCTTCACCATCAGCGTGACCTCGTGCGCATTGAACCCGTGGTGGGAAACTCCGCTGTCGGTCCCCATCCCGATGCGGACCCCGAGCCTCACCGCCGTCTGGAAGGTCCGGTACAGCGAGCCGGCGGCGGCGAACGCCTTCTCCGCGATCGCGGGAGGAAGCTTGTGCTCCTTCGCCCGCCGCTCCACGTCTTCCACCGCCATCAGCGTGGGGATGAACACCACACCCTTGCGCTTCATCTCCGCGAGCGTGTCCGGCTGGAGGAACGAGCCGTGCTCGATGGAGTCCACTCCGGCGGCGATGGCGATCTTCGCCGCCTCGTCGCCGTGGCAATGTGCCGCCGCCTTCTTTTTCCAGGCATGCGCCTCGGAAACGATCGCCGCGGCCTCGTCGGGCGTGAGCTGCGGGACGTCGACCGGGTCGCTGAGCGAGAGCACGCCGCCGGAGACCATGAACTTGATCACGTCGGCTCCGTACTTGAGCTGCCAGCGGACCGCGTCGCGGCACTGATCCGCGCCGGAGCAGATCCCTTCGGGGATGCCGCGGGTGCTGAGATGCGAAGGCGGAGCGGGAGACCCATCCGCGTGGCCGCCCCGGCTGCCGATCGGATGCTCCGCGATCAGGAGCCGCGGACCGTCGGCGAACCCGAGCTCGATCCCGCGCTTGAGGCCGAGATCGGTCAGATCGTTCGCGCCCAGCACGCGCGCGGTGGTGATGCCGCCGAGGAGCGTTCGCCGCGCATAGAGGTGCGCGGTCAACGCCTGCTCGGTGGGGAACTGCATCACCCGCTCGACGAACGCCTTGGCGAAGTCGTCCTGCGACTCGCCGGTGAGGTGCACGTGGGCGTCGATCAACCCCGGAAGCAGCGTCGCGTCTCCCAGATCGATCAGCTGCGCGTCCGCCGGCGCCTGCACCCCATGCCCGGCGGCGACGATGTGGTCGCCGTCGATCACCACCGTCGCATCCTCGATCAGCGTTCCCGCCGCCGCGTCGAACAGGTGCGCCGCGTGCAGGGCGAGCTTCGCGGGCGGTTTCGCAGGCGCTCCATTGCGCACCACCTGACCCGCCTTCATCACGAAGGAGACCTTCTGCACCGCGGCGATGTCCTGGAGCGGATCCCCGGGGACCGCGATCACGTCGGCGAGCAGGCCCGCCTCCAGCGATCCGGCCTCCACTCCGACCAGCTGGGCGGCGCTGATGGTGGCGGTCTGGAGCGCGTGCGCGGGCGAGAGGCCCCACCGCACCAGCCAGACCAGCTGCTCGGGGTTGGTCTTCCCGTGCTGGCCGACCCCCGCGTCGCTGCCGAACGCGATACGCACCCCGATCCTCTGCGCATTCCGGATCATCTCCGGCCAGGCCTTGCCGGCGGCGATCCACTTCTGCTGGATCGCGGGTGGATACGTCCTCGTGTTCGCCGTTCCGCCCGGGTCGAAGACGGGACCCGGGATGAGGAACACCCCCTTGCGCTGCATCAGCGCGAGCGTGTCCGGCTTGAGGAACGTCCCGTGCTCGATGGAATCGACGCCGGCCTGGATCGCCCGCTTCGCGGGCGCGTCGCCATGGCAGTGCGCCGCGGCCTTGCGCCCCCAGGCGTGCGCCTCCTGGACGATGGCGTCCATCTCCGCCTGGGTGAGCTGCGAATTGTCCACCGGGTCGCCCAGCGAGAGGACGCCTCCGGAGGCCATGAACTTGATCACCGACGCGCCGTACTTGATCTGCCAGCGCACCGCCGCGCGGCACTCGTCCGGGCCGTTGCACACCCCGCGCTCCACGCCGGCGGGCGGCACGCGGTCGGGCGGAAATGGATCGAGGTCGGCGTGGCCGCCGCGGGATCCGATGGCGTTGACGGCGATGATCATCCGCGGCCCCGGCACCGCGCCGCTCTCGATGGCGTTGCGCAACCCGACGTCGAGGAACTCCGCCGACCCGAGATCGCGCACGGTGGTGAATCCGGCGTCGAGCGTCCGGCGCGCGAACTCGGCCGCGTACTGAGCCTGCTCCGTGGGCCAGCGGAGGATGCTGTCCATGGTGTCGCGGTACCAGTTGGGGCCCGATTCCGCGGTGAGGTGGGTGTGCGCGTCGATCAGCCCGGGGAGCAGCGTGGCGTCGCCCAGATCGATCACCTCGGCGCCAGCCGGAGCCGCGCCGCCGACCTGCGCGATGCGATCACCGTTCACGACGACGAGCCCTGGACGCACGACAGTTCCACTGCGGGCGTCGAAGAGGCGCGCCGCCTTGACCGCGATGGGGCTTACGGCGAGGAGCGCGACGATCAGGAACATGAAAACCTCCGGTCCGGCGCTCGTATCACACCGGACCGGAGGCTTTCGACTGCTGTGCTGGTCGTGCCGGAGTGCTGCTAGCCGGCGTCGGGAGAGCCGCTGCTCATCCCACCCGAGCTGCCGGTGGTGCTGCCCGACGTGCCCGAACCGCTCCCGGAGCTGCCGGTCCCGGACGTGCCCGAACCGATGCTGCTGCCGGTGCCCGAGCTGCCGGTCCCGACGCTGCTGCCGGTCCCCGAGCTGCCCGACCCGATGCTGCTGCCCGTGCCCGAGCTGCCGGTGGTGCTGCCCGGCGAGCTCGCGGACGATCCGGTCGTCGCCGAGTTGTCAGTCGGAGATCCCGTCGTCGCCGAGTTGTCGGTCGGAGACCCGGTCGTCGCGCTGCCGGAGGATCCGGTCGTCGTCCCGCCCACGCTCCCGGACGTCCCGCTGCTCGTGTCCGGCGGCGAGGTGGGGCTCGTCGACGTCGCGCTGCCGGTCCCGACCCCTGTGCCCGAGCCTGGAGTTCCGGCGGACGTGCTCGACCCCGGGCTGCCCATGCTGCCCGAGCTGTTCGCGCTGCCCGAGGTGCCTGCGCTTCCGGAGCTGCCGGAACTACCGCCGCCTGTCTGTGCCAGGGCGCCAGCCGCCGTCAACGCGGCCGCCGCCAGAATCGTCGTTGCCAATTTACCGATGCTCATTCAGACAACCTCCTTTGAGCCCGGACGGTGATCACGCGAGGCGCGCATGGGAACCCGCGGAAATCCACGGACACATGCAAGGCGCGATCGATCAGTCCCGCGCCCGCTCGTACTGCGGGGGCCAGTGCACCTGCACGCCCAGCTGTCGCGCAGCCGAGAGAGGCCAGTAGGGATCACGCAAGAGCTGTCGCGCGAGGATCACCACGTCCGCCTGCCCGCTGCGAAGGACGTGATCGGCCTGTTCGGGCGCCCGGATCATCCCGACGGCGCCGGTCCTGATCTTCGCTTCGCGCCGGATCCGCTCGGCGAAGGCCGTCTGGTACCCCGGGCCGACGGGGATCTTCACGCCGGGCACCATGCCGCCGGACGAGCAGTCGATCAGATCGACCTCCAGCCTGGCGAGCCGCCGGGCCAGCTCGACCGATTGCTCGACGTCCCATCCACCGTCCGCCCAGTCCGTCGCCGAGATCCGGACGAACAGCGGCCCCGCCCAGCGCTCGCGCACCGCCCGCGTCACTTCCATCAGCGCGCGGACGCGGTTGTCGAAGCTCCCGCCGTACGCGTCGGTCCGGCGATTCGAGAGCGGCGAGAGGAATTCATGCAGCAGGTACCCGTGCGCCGCGTGCAGCTCCAGCACCCGGAAGCCCGCCTGCTGCGCCCGCGTGGCCGCGTCTGCGAACGCCTTCGCGATCCGCGCGATCCCCGCCGCGTCGAGAGCCTCCGGCACGGGATCGTCGGGCCGGAAGGGAACCGCGCTCGGCGCGTAGATCGGCCTGAACCCGCCGTCCTCGCCCGGACGCAGCGCGCGGCTTCCCTTCCACGGCTGCTGCGTCGAGCCCTTGCGCCCGGAGTGGGCGAGCTGCATTCCGGCGACGGCGCCTTGCCTGTCGATGAACCGGACGATCCGCGCCAGCTCCGGGACGTGGTCGTCCTTCCAGATGCCCAGGTCCTGGGGCGAGATCCGTCCCTCCGGCGTCACCGCCGCCGCCTCGGTGAAGACCAGCGCCGCTCCGCCGACGGCGCGCGAGCCGAGGTGGACGAAGTGCCACTCGTTCGCGAAGCCGTCTTCGCTCGAGTACTGGCACATGGGCGAGACGACGATCCGGTTGCGCAGCGTGACGTCGCGAAGCTGGAGTGGCTCGAAGAGCATGCCGCCTACGATGACGCCGCCGGCGCGGCGGTTCGATCGAGCAGTCCGGCGAGGTCCTGCGGCTCGGTGACGGGGAGCTGGCAGGCGCCTTTGAGGCAGACGTAAGCCGCCGTCTTTCCCGACCGCGCCGGGCGATCCTCCGCCAGGGGAGTCGCGGGGGGCGTTCCTTCGCGGTGCCGGATCAGCACCTGCGACGGCGCGAATCGCTTGCGGACGATGTCGAGCAGCTCGCGATCGCTGCCGTCCGCGGGCCGGACCAGCACCACCTCTCGCGGAACGGAGAGGAGGAAGTCGACCGCGAGCAGCATCTCGCCGAGCGCGGCTGGAGCTCCGGCGAGCAGCGCACCCGCCGATCGCAGGAGCTTTTCCGCCTGCTCCCGGAACTCCGCTTCGCCGGTCAGCGCCAAAAGCCGCAGCAACGTCAGCGCCGCGACCGAGTTCCCGGTGGGCTCCGCGCCGTCGTAGGCGGGCTTCTCGCGCGCGAGCAGGACCTCGTGATCGTCGGCCGTGCGGTAGAAGCCGCCGTCCGGATGGGCGAAGCGGCGCGAGAGCTGAAGGTGCAGCGCGCGCGCCGCGTCGAGCCACCGCTTCTCTCCCGAGGCCTCGTAGAGGTCGACCAGCCCGGCGGCGAGGAAGGCATGATCCTCCAGCATCCCGCGGTGCGTGCCGGTGCGAAGCAGGACTCCAGTGGCGAAGTGCGCGCGCAGCAGCGCATCCGCGGCGCGGGCGGCGGTCTCGAGGTAGTCCTTGCGCGCGAAGGCGAGCCCCGCGCGCGCCAACGCCGAGATCATCAGCCCGTTCCAGGCGGTGAGGATCTTGGTGTCGGTGAGGGGAGGCGGCCGCTGCGAGCGCGCCTTGTAGAGGAGAGGGCGCACGCGATTCAGAAACGCCAGCTCTTCCGGATCGGGCAGGTGATCGAGCGAGAGCACGTTCTTGCCCTCGAAGTTCCCCTCTTCCGACGCCCCGAACAGCGAGGCCGCGCGCGCTCCGTCCTGCTCTCCCAGGGTCTCCCTCAGCTGGCGGGGCGTCCAGACGAAGAACGTCCCTTCCTCGCCCTCGCTGTCGGCGTCGGTCGCCGACCAGAACGCTCCCGACGGATCGGTCATCTCGCGCGCGACGTAGTCGAGGACCTCGCCCGCGATCCGCTGGAAGAAGGGCTCCTGCGTCGCCTGCCAGCCCTCGACATAGGCGATGGCGAGCAGCGCATTGTCGTAGAGCATCTTCTCGAAGTGGGGAACCAGCCAGTGCGCGTCGGTCGAGTAGCGGTGGAATCCGCCGCCGACCTGATCGTAGATCCCGCCGAGCGCCATCTTCTCCAGCGTGAGCCTCGCCATCGCCAGCGCCTGCTCGTCTCCGGTCCGCTTCCAGTAGCGCAGCAGGAAGCGGACGTTCATGCTCGAGGGGAACTTCGGCGCGCGCCGCACACCGCCCTGTTGCGGATCGAAGACCTGCGCGTAGTAGGTCATGGCGCCGTGCAGGACGTCGATCGCGGGCAGGCCGGTCGGAGCGTCCGCCGCGAGGCTCTGCTGCACCGCCTGCGCGATCTGCCCCGCCGACTGCGTCGCCCGCTGCCGCTCTTCGCGCCAGACGCGGTCGATCTCGAGGAGGATGGTGCGAAACCCCGCGCGCGCGCCGCGGTCGCCATCCCGCGCCGGGAAGTAGGTGCCGGCGAAGAACGGCTTCGCGTCGGCGGTGAGGAAGACGCTCATCGGCCAGCCCCCGTGCTGGGTGAGCATCTGCACCGCCTGCATGTAGATGGCGTCCACGTCGGGGCGCTCCTCGCGGTCCACCTTCACCGCGACGAACCGCTCGTTGAGGATCTGCGCGATGTCGGGCGCCTCGAACGACTCCTCCTCCATCACATGGCACCAGTGGCAGGTCGCGTACCCGATGCTGAGGAAAACGGGCCGGTCGAGCGCGCGTGCCGCCGCGAACGCGTCGTCGCCCCACGGGCGCCAGTCGACCGGGTTGTGCGCATGCTGCAGGAGATAGGGCGAGCTCTCCAGCGCGAGCCGGTTCGTCCACCGCGGCGATCCGTCCTCGCGCAGGTGGTGCGTGCGAAACTCCTTCCGCCGGGCGACGGCTTCGCGAAGCCGGGCTGCGACGTCCTGCGGAAAGGGCTGCGCCCCGGGTCCAGGCTCGATGATCACGGAGGGCGTTCTACGCCTCGCGCACCGGGGTGGAAACCAGGCCGGGCGCCGAAACGTACAGCAGCCGGCCGCACCTGGGGCACTCGTGCAGGCGGTGCGCCGCCGTCACGTCGGCGCGCTGGAAGCCCTCGGCCGCGTCGGGGGCCTGCACCAGCCAGAGCACCTGCACGGGAGTGCCCGCCCTCCCGATCGAGAAGGTCGTCCCGCAACGGCACTGCAGATCGGTGGTCATGCCGGCAAGATTGACGCTCCGCAGCGGTTCGGCCACCCTGCCGCCCGATGCGCGCCTACGATCTGATCCGCAAGAAGCGAGACGGCGGCGCGCTCACCGGCGAGGAGCTCGGGTTCATCGTCCGCGGCGCGACCAGCGGCGAGATCGCCGACGAGCAGCTCGCGGCTTTCCTCATGGCCGTGTTCTTCCGCGGCCTGGACGTGAAGACCGAGCTGCCACAATGGCTCCAGGCGATGCTGCACTCGGGCGAGGTGCTCGACCTCTCCCGGATCGCCGGGCGGAAGGTCGACAAGCACTCGACCGGCGGGGTCGGCGACAAGATCTCGATCCCCCTGGCGCCGCTCGCCGCAGTCTGCGGCGTCCGGGTGCCGATGGTCTCCGGCCGCGGCCTCGGCCACACTGGCGGGACCCTCGACAAGCTGGAGAGCATCCCCGGCTTCCGCGTCGATCTGCCGGTGGAGCGCTTCATCGATCTGGTCGATCGGCTGGGGGTGTGCCTGATCGGCCAGACCGCGCGGATCGCTCCCGCGGATCGCAAGCTCTACGCGCTGCGCGACGCGACGGCGACGGTGGAGTCCGTCCCGCTGATCGCCTCCAGCATCCTCAGCAAGAAGCTCGCCGAAGGGATCGACGCCCTGGTGCTGGACGTGAAGGTCGGCCGGGGGGCGTTCATGAAGACCGCCGGCGAGGCGCGCCTCCTGGCGCGCACCATGGTCGATCTCTGCCGGTCGCTCGGCCGCGACTGCGTCGCGCTGCTCACCGCCATGGACGCTCCACTGGGGAACGCCATCGGAAATGCGGTCGAGGTGCGCGAGTCGATCGACGTGCTGCGCAACGCCGGTCCGCCGGACGTGCGCGAGCTGACCCTGCTCCTCGGCGTCGAGATGCTCCGGCTCTGCGGCGTCGATGCGGCGGAGGCCCGCTCGCGACTGGAGGCGGCGCTGGCGAGCGGCAGCGCCTTGCGCCGGTTCGCGGAAGTGATCGACGCGCAGGGCGGTGACGCGCGGGTTTTGGACGACCCGGGGCGTCTGCCGCAGCCGCGCTGCCGCCGCGAGGTCCGCGCATCGCGATCCGGCGTGCTCACCGGCCTCGACGCGCAGGAGGTCGGCCTCGCGGCCGTGGAGCTCGGCGCGGGCCGGGCGCGGAGAGAGGATGCCGTCGATCCCGCGGCCGGCCTTCTCCTTCGCAAGCGCGTGGGCGAAGAGGTGCGCGCCGGAGAGCCGCTCGCGGACCTGCACGCCGCGAGCGAGGGGCGTCTCGACGCCGGCGAGGCTCGCTGGCATGCCGCGGTCACCATCGGGGACGTTCCCCCGGCGGCGGCTCCGCTGGTCCTCGAGCGCCTGGCATAGGAGACTGGCACCGATGCGGATCCTCTATGGCGTCGTCGGCGAAGGCATGGGGCACGCCATCCGCTCCCGCGTGGTGCTCGACGAGCTGGTGCTGCGGCACGACGTGCAGGTGGTGGTCTCCGGCCGCGCGCACGACTACCTGGCGAGGCGCGCCGGGGGAGGCGGCTCCGACGCTGCGGAGGCGAAGGGAGGCGGAGGCCACCTCGAAGTGAAGAAGATCTGGGGCTTCACCATCGTCACCGAGGACAACGAGGTGCGGAACTTCCGCACGCTCCTCCAGAACCTGAAGGGCGCGCTCACCGGGGGGTGGCCGCAGAACATCAAGACGTACTTCGAGATCGCCGATCGCTTCCGGCCGGACGTGGTGATCAGCGATTTCGAGAGCTGGAGCTATCTGTACGGCGTCAACCACGCGCTGCCGGTGATCTCCGTCGACAACATGCAGATCATCAACCGCTGCCGCCATGACCGCGAGCTGATCGCCGGGCACGAGGCCTCCTTCCAGCTCGCCAAGGGGATCGTCAAGGCCAAGGTGCCCGGCGCGTACCACTACCTGATCACCACCTTCTTCCGCCCGGAGATCCGCAAGCCGCGGACCACGCTGCACCCGCCGATCCTGCGCCCGGAGATTCTCGCGGCCCGCACCGAGAAGGGAAGGCACCTGCTCGTCTACCAGACCTACACCGGCAACGAGGGCCTGCCCGAGCTGCTGCGGCGCACCGGGATCGAATGCCGGATCTATGGCCTGCGGCGGGACCTGCGCGAGGATCAGCGGGAGGACAACCTCCTCTATCGCCCGTTCAGCGAGGAGGGCTTCATCGACGATCTGCGCACCTGCCGCGCCGTGATCGCCAGCGGCGGCTTCACCTTGATGGGCGAGGCGGTCTACCTGCACAAGCCGATGCTCGCCGAGCCCGTCGCCCGGCAGTTCGAGCAGATCCTGAACGCGCGGTATCTGGAGAAGGAGGGCTACGGGCTGTGCGCCGAGCAGATCACCGAAGGGAGCCTCAACGACTTCCTCGGGCGGCTGCCCGGGTTCGAGGAGAATCTCTCCCGCTACTCGCAGGACGGGAACGAGGACCTGCTGGCGAAGCTGGAGTCGGTGATGGAAGCCGCGGTCAAGGGCGTCCCGGCGGAAGCGGAGACCTAGGCGCGGCTCGCGAAGGCGCGCGCTCTATTGCGCCTCGGTGGCGATCGCCAGCCTCTGCACCCCGACCACCTTGGCCGCCTCCATCACTTCCACCACCCGGCCGTGGGAGACCCCCGCGTCGGCCTGGATGATCACCTGCGAATCCGGAGAGTCGCGCAACAGCTTCTGGAACCGTTCCCTGAGCGCGCCGAGGTCGATCGCCTTGCCCTCGGCGACGACGGTCCCGTCCTTCAGCACCGCCACCGGGAAGTCGCGCGCCTGCGCCTGCAGCTCCTTGGCGGCCCCCTTCGGGAGGTCCACGCGAACGCCGGTGCCGCCGCCCTGCGCCTGCTCGACGACGATGCTGCTGCCGACCATGAAGATGATCAGCAGCACGAGGAAGATGTCGGTGAGCGGCGTGATGTTGATGTCGCTGAAGACGGAGGGGCCGAACTCCTCCTCGTCCTGGTGATGCGAGCGGCTGGGTCCGGAGATCGCCATCTCAGGCGTGGCCCTGGGCGATGGCGGGGCGGCCTTCCGGCTGCGCCGAGGGCGCGGAGCGGGGGGCCTGCATCGCGGCGGAGATCTCCGCGGCGTGATCGACCACCACTTCCGCCAGCTCGTCGGCCCGGAGCGTGAGGTCGAACGCCTCGCGGGAGATCCGCGCCTGGAAGACGTTGAAGAGGATCACCGCCTCGACCGCCACCGCGATGCCGCCGGCGGTGGTGATCAGCGCCTCGGAGATCGCCGGCGCCACCACCGCGAAGCCGCTCTGCCCGGTGAGCCCGATCTGGCGGAACGACCCGAGGATGCCCACCACCGTGCCGAACAGTCCGACGAACGGCATCACCGCTCCCAGCGTGCCGAGCACCCAGAGCGGGGCTCGCAAGGCCTGGATCACCTCGCGGCGCGCGCGGTCCACTGCGTCGGCGATGCGCTCCTGCCGGTTCGCGCGATCGAACGCGGCGCGGTACAGGGCCACGGTGGCGATGTGCGAGCGGTCGCATTCGTGGAGCGCGATCGCCGCGTCGCCCCGGAGCAGCGCGCGCACGATCTGCTCGTGCAGTTCCCGGGCCTTGTTGGTGAAGCCGCGCAGGAACAGCGCCCGCTCGACGCCGATGATCACCGCCGCGACCGATCCGGCGAGGATGATCAGCTTGGTGGCGACCATCACCGCCCCGCCGGACTTCAGCATCTCGAGCAGTTCGTGCATGGGACCTGTTTAACACGCGGATTGTCGGCCGCCTTCCGGCTGCCGTGGTAGAGGACGGCCGATGGCATCGTGGACCGGGCTGGCGCTCGACTGCGCGAAGGTTGCGCGGCAGGCGCTCGGCCTTTCGCAGGCGGAATCGCCGCTCGCGGTGGTGCTCGGATCCGGTCTCGGCGCGCTCGCCGAGGCGCTGGAGGGGAGTCTCGCCGTCCCGTTCACCGCGCTGCCCGGCTTTCCCCCCGCGACGGTTCCGGGTCACAAGGGCCGGCTGGTGTATGGAAAGCTCGCACAGACTCCAGTCCTTGCTCTGCAGGGGCGGATCCACGGGTACGAGGGCCACGACCCGGCGGTGGTGGCGTTTCCGGCCCGCGTGCTCGGCGTCCTGGGAGCGCGCGCGCTGGTGCTGACCAATGC
>Ga0070741_10018851_pt1 | contig 11099 bp, 6 predicted proteins | sample Coa_R1_4_FD_66440 | JGI IMG/M metagenome (GOLD analysis project Ga0070741, IMG submission 66440) | Surface soil microbial communities from Centralia Pennsylvania, which are recovering from an underground coalmine fire - Coalmine... | ecosystem: Environmental > Terrestrial > Soil > Unclassified ...
GTTGAGATCATGGACCGGACGAACGTGAAGACGGTGGTCATCCTGACCGGGATGTGGGGAGAGAAACTGCAACACGTGATCGACACCATGGTGAAGCCCTACCTAGGCCGGTTCATGGTGTTCACCCAGATCGATTGGTCCAAAATTGACGATCCGAACTTCAGTCAGGAGATGGTGGCACAGATCGAGGATGCGGTTTCGCGCGGGGCGCGAGGTTTGAAGGTGCTCAAGGACCTGGGACTGGGCGTGCGGGACAAAAGCGGTAAGCTCATCACTGTCGACGATCCCCGCCTGGATCCGATCTGGAGTGAGTGTGGGCGGCTGGGGATTCCGGTTTCGATTCACGTGACGGATCCGGAAGCCTTCTTCCATCCCATTGACAACACCAACGAACGTTACGAGGAGTTGACCGAGCATCCAGACTGGAGTTTTGCGGGCTCGCAGTTCCCTTCCAAGCTTGCGATTCTGGAAGCGCGGGACCGCGTCATAGCACGGCATCCGAACACGACCTTTGTCGCGCTTCACCTGGCGAATTGGCCGGAGAACCTCGACTACGTTTCGCAGGAACTGGACCGCTACCCCAACATGATGGTGGAGTTTGGAGCGCGCGAGGCAGAATTGGGCCGGCAGCCGAGACGAGCTCGGGAATTCTTTATCAAGTACCAGGACCGCATCATGTTCGGCACCGACAATGGCATGGACGAGGAGATGTATCGGAATCACTTTCGCTGGCTTGAAACCGCGGACGAGTACTTCGATTACTGGGGATATCCGGGTCAGGGGCGATGGGAAATTTACGGTATGGCACTTCCGGATGAAGTGCTGGAAAAGGTGTATCACCTGAACGCGGAACGAATATTTCGACAATTCAAAACTACGGCGACTTTGCAAAGAGGCACAAGATGACACGTTTGGTCCCGAGTCATAACGCACTGGCATTTCTGTTCGTAATCATCGGACTTCTAACCATCAGCTCGGGCTGCAACCGGCCGGCGCAAAAGGCCGCAGAACCGCATTCCGAGCCGTCGAAGATCAAGGCTACGGTGCAGGACGGAGGTCCGGCGGTGCTGACCACCAGCACTGCGGAATTCCAGGTGCTACCGTCCGGGTACATCAAGGGATCGCTACTGAAAGATGGAACCCAACTAAGCTTGGACGAACCGGAAACGGGTTCCCCGACCAGCAGTGATTATGTCGAGATCGGTGGAAAGCGGGTGGACTTCGTACTGGATTTCAGTAAGGCCAGCGTACTCGAGGCCGCGGGCAAAATGGGACACGGGAAGAGAATTGAAATTCCGGGGCACCCCCTCGGGCCATCTGGGACGGACCTGCACAGCGTGATGACCCTCGAAGCCTATGACGAGTTCCCGAACATTCTGCTGACCTCGGTGCAATACAAGAATGACGGGCAAACCGACGTGAAAGTAGACCGCGTGATCGGTCAGGGTCACCGCTTCAGCGCCGCGCTGGCGGATGCGAAATCCGCGCCTTTCGATATGTGGTCATTCCAGGGCTCGAGTTACGACTGGGGCAAAGATGACGTGTTTGAGATCAAGCGCGGATTCTCCCAACCGAACGAGTTTGGTGCGGTTGTAAAGGGAGGATACGGCGGCGGCATTCCCGTAGATGCGTTTTGGACCGGCTCCGTCGGCGAAGCGATTGGGCATGTCGAGACAGTTCCTCTGACACTCTCCTTACCGGTAAAGGTCGAAAACGATTCGCGGGTGCACGCATCGATCTCTGTTCCGGCGGATGTCACATTGAAAGCGGGCGAGACCTATTCCGCTCCTCGCACTTTCCTCTCGGTGTATGCCGGTGATTTTTATAAACCTCTGCGGATGTGGTCGAATGTGCTGCAAAAAGAAGGTTGGGAGTTACCCAAACCTTCGAACGAGGCTTACAACGTGAGTTGGTGCGGGTGGGGCTACGAATTCAATGTAACTCCCTCGCAAATGCTGGGCACTGTCCCCAAGCTGAAAGAGATGGGAATCAAGTGGGCAACGCTCGACGATCGCTGGTTCGATACTTACGGCGACTGGAATCCGCGGGCCGACACATTCCCAGGCGATTCGATCAAGAAAATGGTGGATGACTTCCACAAACAGAACATGCTGGTGCAGCTGTGGTGGCTGCCCCTGGGCGCGGAAGACGGACAGGGAAAATGGGAATCGCATAAGTATGTGGTGTCGAAGGTTGCGCAGGAGCATCCGGACTGGTTCATTGAGGACAAGGAGGGAAAGCATGCACGGATGACACGCGATCTAGCGGCGTTGTGCCCTGCCGTTCCGGAGGTCCAGTCCTATTTCAAGCAACTGACCGAGAAATTCATTCGTGACTGGGGATTTGACGGCTCGAAGCTCGACAACATCTACACCGTCCCCATGTGCTACAACCCGAAGCACCATCACAAATCGCCGCAGGATTCGGTCAATGCCATGGCCGATGTCTACAAGACGATCTATCAGACAACGCGAGCCATCAAGCCGGAGAGCGTAACCCAAAGCTGCCCCTGCGGCACTCCGCCATCGCTCGCGTGGCTGCCGTATATGGATCAGGCGGTGACGGCAGACCCTGTCGGAGCGGTGCAGGTTCGCCGTCGGATCAAGATGTACAAAGCGCTGCTCGGCCCGGAGTCGGCGGTCTATGGAGATCACGTCGAATTGTCGGAAATGAGCAGGATCGGGAACAACTGGAGCGAGCATGGAGCCGACTTCGCCTCCACGGTGGGAGCCGGCGGAGTCGTCGGTACCAAGTTCGTTTGGCCCGACCCCGGAGCAAAATTTAAACCGGTGTTGCTGACTCAGCAAAAGGAAGAGCACTGGAAGAAGTGGATCGGAATATACAACCAAAAGATGCTGTCCAAGGGAACGTTTCTTGATCTGTACACCATCGGCTACGACACACCGGAAGGGTACGCGATCGAAAAGGACGGCAAGATGTACTATGCGTTTTTTGCCCCCAGTGCAGCTCCGTGGAAAGGCGAAGTGGAGTTGCGAGGGTTGAAGCCTGGAACCTATCACGTAACAGATTATGCGGAAGGAAAGGACCTGGGCACGGTGACAGCAAGCCAGGATGCAGCGCCGAAATTGAAGACTGAATTTAAGGAGCATCTCCTTCTAGAGGTGGGACAGTAGATCAGTCTGCGGAGGGTTCGGCAGCCGCGGAAGAATCGTCGAGTATCACCACTCGTGTGAGATGGCGTGGATTGTCAGGATCCACGCCTTTTTTCAGTCCGGTATAAAGCCCGAGGAGTTGTCCCGCAAGCGTGTAAGGCGCGAGGCGCGCCAGTTCTGGCACATCGAAGCCAAATTCTATCAACAGATCTGAACAAGCACGAGCTCGATCGTCCGCGCGATTCGCGATGGTCAAGGTGGTTCCGCCAAGGGATTTGATTTCCTGCAATACTTCGCACTCTTCTTCGTACCCAGTTTCAGACAGAAGAAAAGTAACCAGGGTTTCCGGGCCGACGACCGACTTGGGCCCATGGCGGAACTCCAAGGCGTGAAAATTCTGCGCGTACGAGAGTGACATCTCGGTTACCTTGAGCGCGCATTCGGAAGCGATTCCGAAGAACGGGCCTTGTCCCAGAAAAATGTAGTCGGCAAATTGATTCTCATGGACAAAGTCACGAACCCGGTGATGAAACGCTTGCAACAGCGCCTGAGTGGCGGAGGGAAGCTTGTGCAAACTCTTTCCGAAGGCATGATTTCCCGCCATGTGACTGGCCAGGTATTGCAAACCGAGCAGCATCGAAGTGAAGGAACGGGTCATGACCGTGCTCTCTTCATCGGCCGGAGCGAGCATCAGCGTATTGGAGGCGATCTGTTCCAGGGGCCGGTCCGAGGCACAACTGACGCCAAGTGTGCGGACCGCTTTGTCTTTCTCGAGCACCTCGGCGGCTCTCAGGGCTTCGGAAGTTTGGCCCGATCGGGAGATAACCACCGCGGCGAGATTTTCTGTTCCCGTCAAAACTGAATCCGGAAACAGCAAGAGTTCGGAAGCGGGTACGGCCCGAGCCTTCATCCCGGTCAGCGTGGTCCAAGAGATCGCGGCGGACTGGGCTACGTAATAGCTGGAGCCGCATCCCACGAAAATCCATTCCGATGCGTCTTCGAAGTCACGAGCGATCTGGGGGAGAATTCCGCCGCGATCGAGTTCCTTCAGGCAATTGCTCCAGGTATGGGGCTGGGATAGGATTTCGCTGAGCGAGTGAGCTCCGGGCTTTTGTACCGCGGGACTCGGCGACCGTCCGTCCTGGTTGTCAGACAAGTGTGACCTCGATCCCTGCTTTTTTGAGCGCCCGCAGGTCTGCCTTGGGAATACCGTGATCCGTGATCACCTGATGGAGAGCGTTAGGGGGTGCAATCAATGACAAACTGCGACGTCCAAACTTGCTGGAATCGCAGACCGCGACAGTACGGCGAGAAACTTCGACCATCACCCGATTCACTTTCGCTTCCAGCAGGTTCGGAGTGCTTAACCCATAGAGCACGTCAAATCCATCCACTCCAAGGAACAGGATGTCGGCGTTCAGCCGCCGTAAGGTGTCCTCCGCAATTGGGCCCACCAAGGAGAAGGAATTTTTTCGCAGAGTGCCTCCGGTGAGAATCACCTCGACGCTGGCTCCGGAAAGCTCGGCGGCGATGTTCACGGAATTGGTCACAATCGTAAGATTTCGAAAGTTCCTCAGGGCGTGAGCGATGGCAGTGGTGGTGGTTCCGGAATCGAGAATGACGACTTGCCCCTCGCTCACCAAACGCGCCGCAGCACTCGCGATATGCAGTTTTTCCTTGCGATGAAGTTTTTCTTTTTCGCGAAGGCTGGGATCTTCCAAGGCGCCTTCGTGAGCCGGGAGTGCACCACCATGGGTACGATGCACAACTCCCTGCGCGTCGAGGACCTCAAGATCCTTTCGAATCGTGACTTGGGAAGTATCGAAATGGCGGGCGAGATCGCCGACCAAAACCCGGCCATCCCGCTTGAGCAGGTCGAGAATCGCCCGGCGGCGCTCTTCGTTCAACACTTAATCACTCGGAGAAGCACAAATAGGAGTTTTGAATACAGTTTCTTTTTATATCGTTTGCTTTCGTTTGTCCAGTAAAAAGAAAGCCGCGGCCAACTTCGGCAAGTTAGCGGCCATGACTTGTCATTTCGTCCTTTTCCCGCTCCCAAGGGCCATCACCTGTCTCGCGACGTTGTACCCTTCCACCCGCAAAGCGGCTTGTTCCGTTCCAGCAGTCGAGGCATTCCAATGAGCGACGATGTTCTTACTCTCATGGGGGAAAACCGTGATGTAGTTGTCATCGTAAGTGATAGGCAGAATCTCTTCACCATCCCGGCCCTTGGTCACCTCCACTCTCACGAAAAAGGCGATGCGATTCGATTTATTGACGAGCCCAATAGCTACGCCGTTTTCCTGAGAGACGCCGCTTATTTTCAACTCGGCGGTGGGCATTGTGTTGAGAGCGGACATGTCGCCCCACTGAACCAGGTTGGTTTTGAACTGCTCATCATTCTTGGGCCCTCCAAGATCATCATCCTGCCTGGACTGCCAGTAGACGTTATCCGCAACGAGGTGGTTGGCTTCGTCCAGGAGCTGGCACCGGACAAAATAGACCGCAGAGGCGATCTGAATACGAGGCACCGTCATGATGTCGGCGGAGCTCTGCGCGTCGATATTTCCCACTCGTGCGTTTTGAACATATTCCCGTTTTCCGTCGAGCCCGTAAAACGAAACTGATGCGGTCAGGTTCTTTAATGGCTGGTCACTGTGATTGGCAACATAGATATGAGCCCTCGACCGGTCGCCGGTTGCATAGTAGTCCCAGACAATAGCGACGGGCCGCAAGGCCTTCTTCGCCCCGAAGTACCCGCCGCCTTGCTTGAAGTAGTCATCGAACAGGTGCCCGAAGAACGAGGGCCAGGGATTATTCATCATCCAGTGCACAGTCATCTTGCGGTTGTTCCAGTGCGTGGCATAGCTCTCATACTGCGCACGTACGTCTTCATAATGTGCCAACTGCGCCTTTCGGGTGAACTCCTCCACATTGTTGGAGGGACCGTAGCGACGAGTCAGAACCCGTTGCACATTCTCCAGCGTACTGTTCCCTTCGTTGGCGCCGGAATGGAAATACCAGGTTTCGTTGATAGGCCAGAGTTTGTCCGGCGGAATAAACTTCTTCACGCTCTCCAATGGGGGAATAGTTTCGTTGTCGCCTTCTTCTGCCGAGGATCCGCGAGCTGGCCCGTACTGTTCACTGAACCAGTAATAAGGAGGGCGCCATACGTAGGGCCCGACCATGTGAATGCCGCTCCAGGTGCGGTTGTAATTGGATACCGTATCTACCGCCGCATTTTGCCAATGCACTTCGCGGAGAATCTGGTGGTAGTCGTTGAGTACGAAATCTGGCGGCAGGCCGTCGCTGCCATTGGCCCACACCACGACCGATGCATGGGATCGCAGCTCACGCAGTCGCGCACGAAGACTGGCGCGAGCCACCCATTGATCTTCGGCGGTCCACTGCTCCCAGTGCTCCCACTGCGCACAACACATCCATCCCAGCATGATGGGAACGCCCTCACGATCCGCGCGTTCGATCATGGTGTCGTCGGCGATCTTGAGTTCCCAACGAATCAGGTTGAGTCCCAAATCCTTCACATATTGCATGATCGCGGCATCGCGCGCGGGATCGTTTCTGAAGAGCAAGTCTGGACTGTAAACCCCGCCGCGGACCAGGTAGTCGCGGCCATTGATCTGCAGATAAAAATTACCTCCCGTGCCGAGCTGGGGAAAACTTTCATCCGAGTCGCGCTTTTGCACAATTTTGCGGATGCCGAAGTCAATTTCCTGGTCGTCTGAGTCGGCGCCGCTGATCTCAAAGTGCAGCTTCAAGTGGTAAAGGTTCGGCTTGCCCCACTGATAAGGCCACCATAGGTCGGGATCCACGACCGAGAGCTGTGAGACATCTTGTGAGGTGATCGCAACCTCCTGAGTCTCGTTCCGCAGCAGGGACACCTTCCGTTCGAAGTGAACACCCGGTTTTTCCGGCCGGGAGATGTCGCCCGTGAGTACGCCTTCTATGGGTTTGCCGGTTCGGTTGCTGACGTCGCAGTACACCGTGAGCGCTGCGGGGGAGAGCGCAGGCAGTGGCAGGTCGCTGGTGACGTAAGGGTCGCGAATCGTCACCGGCCCCGAAGTGCTGAGGTAAACGCGCTTCCACACTCCCGCATTTCGGTCAGGCACGAAGGGGATGTCGAGTTTGTGGGCAGGATCTTGAAATCCGATATATTTCCAATTGATCCAGTCCAACCAACTGTCCGCAAGTTCGATATCCTCGGCGAGTGCTCGCTCCGGCGTGATCTTCACCGCAAGTACGTTTTCCGCGCCGGCGTGAATGGCCTCCGTGACGTCAAATTCAAAATCGTTGTACATGCCAACAGCTTGCGCCTTGCTGGCGACCTTGTGCCCATTCAGCCAGATGTCGGCACGGTAGTTGATTCCTTTAAATATGAGTGAGTAGACATCCCGGTTTGCGGGGGCCGTGAAGGTTGTGCGATACCACCAATCCTGCTTCCACAGATCACCCGGTGTGGTGAGATTGGTACCGGTGTAGAGATCTTTGTACAGCCCGTTATCGGCTAGAACCTGGAGAACTGTCGCCGGCATGTGCGGAACGGGATACCAGTTTCTGGCATCGAAGTCCGGCATGGAAACTGTCTCGTCCGCGGCGGTTACATGGGTGGCCGAAATCATCCGCCAGCCGTTTTGCAGCTCCGTGACATGCGGGGAACTGGCTGCAAAACAGGACAGGGCAGCGTTCAGACAACACAGCACGAGAACCAGTCTTCTCTTCATTGAAGGGCTCCAAGCGGATGTCACGAAATGGAACAGAAGAGGATAAACGAAATAATTCGTAATCACGAGAAAGAAATCGAAATCGTAGACAGACGCTTCCCTATGTGGAAGTCGGCTCCCCCGCGCCCTGCTTGCTGAGCCAATTTGCTGCCAGTGCAATCCCCACGACGACACCGACCAACAGCAGTACCCATGGCCAGTACTGGAGTGGATGGCGGAGCAGGCGAATGAAATGACGCCCGTAATGGTCCGCAATCAGCGCAATGCCAGCATAGCGAACCCCACGCGACAGGAAGACAACCAGCAGATACTTGTTACGCGAATAACCCGATGCTCCCGCGGCGGCAAACAAAGCGCTGGTGGGGAAAGGAAATGGAATGGCCGAGGACACTACCAGCGCGCCTGTACCCCATTTCTCAAAAAACCTCAGCGGAGATCCGAACCGCTTCTTGCCAAACTTGTCCTGCAGGTACGCCTTTCCAGCGCGCCGCGCCAGGCGGTACGTGAGAAATGCGCCAATGAGTGATCCAACGGTGGCAACGATTGCGTATTCGAACCACGGATTGCGGTGACGCGCGGCAAGAACCGCGATCAGGATATCGGGACCGCCGAAAGTTGGAAGTGGGGAGCTATCGAGAATCGCGAAACCGAAAAGGCCGGCGGCGCCGGCGTGCTGAAGCGCCGCCGTAAATCCCTTCCCTTTACGAGACGCGCGCTGGACGAAGTGAGCTAGCAAGCCGTTCCGAATGGGTGACGGACATTCATATCACAAGCTGTGTCGACCTTAGCGGGTTTTCCGCTCGGAACGCACATTAGTGCCGCTACGCTTGAAATCGAAGTGCAGAGTCCAGTTACTAGCCACCTCGCGCCCGTCTACCTCGGGCGACTTGAACTTCCAGTCTTTGGCCGCTTTCATGGCAAGACTCGCGAAATAAGCGCTGGGGCCGTGATTTTCAAAGCGCGCGGCGGAAACATTTCCGGAAGGGTCCACTGACGCCAGCACGCTGACCCGAACTGTACCCTGAATGGTATTTCTTGCACTTCGCGGAACGTCGGGAACAACTTGCTTCACGACTTCGCCGGAAGAAACGCCGGACCGCTTTTCGGCAGGTGATGCCTCAGCCGGAGCGGAAGGAACCGCGGCCTTCTCCGAAGAGGATGGCTGTTCTGAAGGCTGCGACTGAGTGACCGTCGTGGGAGTATTCCCGGCTTCTGATGCGCTGGGGCGCCCAGCGAATTTTGCTGCCAAGAACACCGCAATCACGACGACTGCGCCAGCGATCAAGGGGAAAGTGAACCGTCGTTTCGCCGGCGCAGGCGACAGGTCCGTGCTCCCAACTGCTGGTTTGGGAACTGCCGGGACGGCGGGGTTAAGCGACGTCTGAATCCGCTCAATCGTCCAACGTCTGGCCGGATCGCGACGAAGACAATTCTCCGTAATCTGGCGAAAGGGATCGGGGAGAGATGGCGGAACTTTCGGGTCTTCCTGCTTCTCGTTCCAAACCGGCGGCCTCTGCGTAAGGGCTTCCACCAACACCACCCCGAGCGACCATACGTCGGAGGCCGGCGACAATCCTTGGTTATCAACTTCCGGAGCGAGGTAAACCGATGGCGTGCTGGACGTGCGAATCAGATCACCCGAAGTGTGCAACCCGTCGCTCGAAAGCTTCAATTGATCGCCGCTCGCGAGGATATTGGAAGGTTTCAGATGGCCATGAACGAAGTTGTTTTGATGCAAGTAAGCAAGAACGCCCAACAGGGGGCGAAGCATGTCGCGCGCTTCGCTGGCCGTGAGCGCCCGTTGCGGAAGGATCTGTGAGAGATCTTCCTCGGCAAACTCAGTCACCGCGTAAAGAAAAGAGTGCCCATTCTTCGCCCATTGTCCCGCCTGCAGGAGCTTAAGCAAATGAGGATGCGAGAGCTTGGCAGCAGCCTGCCATGCCTTCAACGGCTCGGTGGCGCTTGCCGAACTTGTTGGAATGAGCTTGATCGCCGCTTTTTGCTGGTTGAAACTGGTCAGAAAGACCGCGCATTGATCGGAGCCACACAGGTACTGCAATAGCGGAAAACTATCGTCCACTATCTGCCCACGCCATTGCTTCCAAACTTCAGCCATCTACTTCACGCCCACGACCGAACCCGGTCAGGCGTTCATTGTATCCGAGCAGGGCAGAGATAGCCGCGTTGGAGCATAGAAATCTGTGCAAACTCTCCAAAGAGAGTGCCTAATCTAATTGGCATTCTTCCACCCCGGTCCACGCAGGACCTGGCCGGCTTGAGTTCCCGTGAGGTGATCGCCCTCAAACTCAAGCTGGCCGTTGACGAAAACGTATTTCACGCCTTGCGAGAGTTGGGTCGAGTGTTCGTAGGTGGCCTTATCAATGATGGTGGCAGGATCGAAAACCGTGACATCGGCAAAGTATCCAGCCTTGAGCAGGCCACGGTCGCGCAGGCGTTCGCGCTGCGCGGGAAGCGATGTCATTTTGCGAATCCCTTGCTCCAAGGGCAGCAAGTGCTCGTCCCGCACGTAATGGCCGAGGAAGCGTGGCATGGATCCGAAATCCCGGGGATGGGTTTGCGGCTCAAATAGTGGCCCATCCAAAGAGGTCTCGCTGGCATCGAGGCAAAGACTCGTCCACGGCTGTTTCAGACCGTAGGTCAAGTCTTTCTCACTGGCGATAAAGTAAATCGCGCCAGTCTGGGCTTTGTCGGCGATGATGAAATCGAACAAAGCATCGAGCGGCGCTTTTTTCTGAGCCGCCGCAATCTCGGCCAGGGTTTTACCATTGAACGGCTTGAGGTCTGGATTCTCGACACCTGAAATCAGTACTCCACTGGCGCCCCCGCTTCCAAGGTAAAGATTCTCCCACTCCAGGTGCTCCGTTGCCATTTCCTCCTTAATCTTGGTGCGGACAGCGGGGTCATGCAGGCGCGCGAGCAATTTTTCTGTGCCGCCGTCTGCCACCCAAGGGGGCAGGCTCGAGGCCAGAGCGGTTCCTCCGGCGACATAGGGATACATATCGGCGGAGACGTCCTGACCAGCATCGCGAGCGGCCTGGATTTTTGCCACGATTTGCGGCATCGTTCCCCAGCGCGGCTTACCAATCACTTTCAAATGAAAAATCTCGACCGGCAGATTGGCTTCCCGGCCAATGCGCAAGGCTTCATCGATCGCAGCGACTTCACTTTGCCCTTCGCTGCGCATGTGGCTCCCGTAAATTCCTCCGTACTGTGAGGCGACCTT
>Ga0070741_10018852_pt1 | contig 11099 bp, 14 predicted proteins | sample Coa_R1_4_FD_66440 | JGI IMG/M metagenome (GOLD analysis project Ga0070741, IMG submission 66440) | Surface soil microbial communities from Centralia Pennsylvania, which are recovering from an underground coalmine fire - Coalmine... | ecosystem: Environmental > Terrestrial > Soil > Unclassified ...
CACGCGGTCGCGCCTGGCTCCAGACTGCCCGCCCGTCGGGCGCGCCACCTTCTCGCCACTCATACTCCGTAACAACGAGCAAGTTGCTCAGTTGTCATGATATTATACGAAACTCTTTAGATGTCTTGTCTCAACACGCGTGCACTGATCCTTCGAATCTCAAGTACAACTGCATCGGCATCCGGTCAGCCGTCCCCTTCTTCATCGGCTCGCCGCTCAAGCAGTTCTGCCTGCCCTTCCTGTGCCCCGACGACGGCGGCGGAGGATCTGACACATCTACCCCGACAGGCCCCCAGCGGCGGTTGCCGTTTAGTGACCGTGCACGTGTGACCGAGATCAACAAGACGCTCGATAGGATCGAGGCAGGCGGGCCATTTCCTTACGATAGGGACGGCACAGTATTTATTCGGAACGGCCATCCCACAGGGAAGCACTACGGGCCGCGACGGCATCTTGACAACACCCGGCGACATCCCCGAATTTGCCCAACTTGTGTGTCGGGGCAGGTGCCTGTGGCATGTCAGCCGAGTTCCGCGCACGGCCAGGTTTTCGCTGTTCGAACGGCAGAAGCTCTCTTTGCGCGACAGCGGTGGGTGGTGGACGACAACGGACGCCCCTGGCCGCGGCTGCGGCCGGGGGGCGATGGGATACTTCCAGAAACCCTCCCCGATGTGGGGCCCGGCGCGAACGACGCCGCCCGCGTCGCGCTTGTGGGGGGTGCTCACCGATCAGGCGGCGGTCGGCTGCCCTCGCCGCCCCTCTGTTGGGGCAGCTGCAGTTGTTGCCGCCGCTGCTGCTGGGGGGTAGTGGCCCCGACGAGGGCGACTTCGGAAGCTCATCGGTGGAGCGCTTACACGTCTCGAGCGCCAAACGCCGGGCTGTTCGCTTTACATGTTGCTCCCCAAGAAAGCGAGCGTTTGCGCCCATGCGTCCTTGGTGGTTCGGACATGCACTGGGTCGCGGTCCCAATTGTGGCCGACTCCGGGATAGTCGGCCCAGGTGACGGTCGCGTTCTTCTTGGCAGCGGCCGGTGGTTGAGAGGTGGAAGAGCCGGAGCCATCCGCCAGCGGTAGGCCAGCCGGATTGGCCTCCCAGGAGAACCGCTGAGTGTTCAAACGGGCCGACAGGCCGGTTGGACCGTTAATCCAGGTCATATAGCCGTTGGTGAACGCCGTCCAGTTGTCTGCCTTCCACCACACCATGAGGCCCTTGCTAGTGTGCTGTTGGGCGTCACCATTCGCCGCCGACGACTGGTTGTCGGTGCAGTCTCCGACGTCGGTCGGATCAAGATCGTGCAGCGTTTGGAAACCAAGTACGAACTGGCATCCGGCACTCTGAGCCGCGGCCAGTTGGACGCCGGGCAAGATCGAAGCCACGAACGCTACCACGACGAGCACAAAGCGCGAGACGCCCGTCAAGGATGACGACGGATTAGCTTGGCCAGGATGGGGATCGTTCATCGACGTGAATGTTAAGCGGCACCTCGCTGAGGAAGCATCCTCCGTTTGGATGATTTGGTCGCGGGAACTAGCCCCCGAGCCGGTGGACTGCGTGCAGTCGGCGACCGGGAGTACAGGTCTCGCGCCGAGGCCGGGCTTGGGCTCAGGCAGCGTTGCCTGGAGAACCGCCCGGAGTTCTCCGTTTCCTCGGGCTTGACGCATGCCTATATGGGTATATAATTGCGCTATTGGCACGAGCGGCGACGACCTCGGACGTCTTCAACGCCATCGCCGAGCCGCGGCGCCGGGAGATTCTGATGCTGCTACGGGCGGGTGAGCGGCCCGTGACAGAGTTGGCCCACGAGTTGAGAATGACCCAGCCGGGGGCCTCTAAACACCTGCGGGTGCTTCGTGGGGTCGGACTGGTGCGGGATCGCAAGGCAGGCAAGCAACGCCTGTACGGCTTGAACGCCCGCGGGCTGCGACCCGTTCATGAGTGGACCGGTGGGTTCGAGCGGTTCTGGAACGAGAGCTTTGACCGGCTGGATGCGTACGTACAGGACCTGAAGCAGGCAAGGCAGGAGCAGCAGGGTTGAGCGCGACGAGACGAGGCGAGGCGGCGCGGTCCGCGACGGCCGATCGCGAAATCGCGATCTCCCGAGTGATCGACGCCCCACGGGAGCTGGTGTTCGAGGCCTTCACCGAGGTGCGGCACCTATCGCGGTGGTGGGGACCGGAGGGGTTCACCATCACCACGCGGGCGTTCGAGTTCCGCGCTGGCGGGGTGTGGGACTTCGTGATGCACGGACCGGACGGGACCGACTACCAGGAGTGGATCTCCTGGACCGAGATCGTGCCACCGGAGCGGATCGCGCTGCTCCACGGTGAGTCCCGCGGTGACCCGAACGCCTTCGAATCGGTCCTGACGTTCGCGCCCGACGGAGCTGGGACCCGGATCGAGATGCGCACGGTGTTCCGCACCAAGGGGCTGCGCGACGAGGCGGTCGAGAAGTATCAGGCCATAGAGGGCGGCCAGCAGACTCTGAACAAGCTGGCTGATTACGTCACCGCGATCCTTTAGCTGGCGAGGAGATGGAAAATGTCACGTGTTCGGGTTCATAATTTCTCGATTTCGCTCGATGGATTTGGTACGGGTGAAGGCCAAACCCTCGAAGCGCCCTTCGGGCATGCCGGCAGTCGACTCCACGCATGGTTCTTTCCCACTCGCACCTTCCAACAGATGCAAGGCAAGTCCGGAGGTAGCGCCAGCATAGATGATGCCTTCGCCCAGAACTGGGCGCATGGCATCGGGGCAGAGATCATGGGGCGCAACAAGTTCGGGCACCAGCGCGGACCATGGGTTGACGAGGACTGGAAGGGATGGTGGGGCGATGACCCACCATTCCACACCCCGGTGTTCATCTTGACTCACCATCCCCGGCCGGCGATCACCATGGAAGGGGGGACGACGTTCCATTTCATAGATGCCGGTCCCGCCGTGGCATTGGAAGCCGCTCGGGAAGCGGCGGGTGGTCTGGATGTCCGAATTGGCGGAGGACCAACAACCATTCGACAGTTCCTGGCAGCCGATCTCATCGACTACATGCATCTCGCCGTGGTGCCGATCGTCCTCGGACGCGGGGAACGGCTGTGGGACAGTCTCGAAGGACTCGAGCAGCGCTTCCACGTTGAGGCCGTCAGCTCGCCAAGCGGGGTTACGCATCTCACATTCGCCCGCCGATAGACACGCTGGCCGAGGGTCTGGCGCGTCCTGAAATTGCTGGCAGACCTGATCACAGACCGCAGCGCGGCGTGTGGACGGCCTGACCTTTGCCTTTCCGAAAGGAGTCGACGGATGACGAGAACATTCCGGTTCGGGGTAGTTGCCCCGCTTGCAACTGATCTGCCGAGGTGGCGGGACCGCGTGCGCCGCATCGCCGACTGCGGCCGTCGCCGACGGCGGGCTGCTCGATGGCATCATGTACGCCACTGGCCAGCTGCAGGAGGGCATCCAGCCGTTCGAGACGAGATTCCGAGTTGAGTTCCATGAAGAGGCCGACGGACGGACGCGACTCGAGATTCGCCAGTGGCTCCCTGAGCAGCAGGCGGACCCCAGCGAGGAGGGCTGCCTCGAGGCGTTCACCAAGCTGGATGCCACGCTGATGAGTGGCCAGGCTGTCGGGGCCGATCGTCGAGGTGAAGCGGCCAAGCTGATCTACGTGTCGAACGTGTCCCTCGACGGCTACATCGAGGACGAACACGGCCGCTTCGACTGGACCGCGACCGACGACGAGCTGTTCGCGTTCATCACCGACCTGGTGCGGCCCGTGGGCACCTACCTGTACGGCCGGCGCCTGTACGAAACGATGGCCGTCTGGGAGACCGACCCCGCCCTGGGCGCACAGTCGGAACTCATGGGCGACTTCGCCAACGTGTGGCAGGCAGCGTCGAAGGTCGTCTACTCCACGACCTTGGACGCCGTTTCAACCGCTAACACCCGGCTCGAGCGGAACTTCGACCCCGCCTCGGTACGAGACATGAAGGCCTTGACCACCAGTGATCTCATCGTGGGTGGCGCCAGCCTGGCGGCGCACGCTCTCGAGGCCGGGCTGGTCGATGAGTGCCATCTGTTCATCCGTCCCATCCTCGTCGGCGGAGGCAAGCCGGCGCTGCCTCGCCACGTTCGCACCGACCTCGAGATGCTCGACGAACGTCGGCTCAGCAACGGTGTCGTCTACCTCCGCTACCGCATCCCGACTTGAGCGTCCCCAGCCACCAACATCGACGGGAACGCGCAGCCCCGCCCAGCTTCAGCTTGCCTGCAGCAGCTGGACCGCCACTCGATGTCCCGCGCCCTGCCATGCTGGAGACCATCGAATCTGTCTTCTTCCATCTGCCCCACGAGGCCACTCCCTTCAGCGTCTCGCTCACGCCATTAGTCGACATGCCGCATGGCTTCTTCAGCCCAGGGATCAACGCAAGATAGGGTCTCTCAGTGGCTCTGGATGGCTTGACCACTCAAGGTGATGAGCATCGTTTCTTTCTTTGGTGAGGTGAATCTTCGCGCTTGTCATCGGTTGCGCCCTGTCATGACGTGCGCCTGCGCCTGTCCGATTCCGGCGCATGAATGCAATGCCGGTTTCGCCCCGTTTTGGGCGTGACCAAGCATTCACTGAGCGCAGGCGTCGCGCTAACCGACACGCCCCCCGTTGATAACGTTGCGCGGCCTTAGGCGTGGGATGGTGCAACATTGGCCGGCCAATCCCGTCCAATCATCATGAGGACAGCGTGGCCGGCCCTACGCCTGATCCTGCTGGTCGATGGGCTGGTCTTTCTTGCGGCCGCGCTCATGAATTTCGGCGTGCACCTGTTGGTGTTCTCTTTCGCGGCACCCATCTGGCAAGCGGGCACAGGCGAGGCGGTCATTGCCGCCGTGCTGCTGGCGGCAGCGTTCAGCGCGCGTCGCGGCGTGGCCTGGACCGGCTTCTGGTTGTCGGCGCTGGGCATCGCCTTCGGTCTCAGCTCCCGGGCCGTAGTTGGCGCCGCCCGAAGCATTCACCTCCTGCTAGTGCCGCTGGCAGCGGTGCTGCTGGGTTTACTGCTCGCCAGCCGAGGACACAAAGCGGGGCGGGCATGACACGCCTGGCTGGGGGCCTAATACTCCTGGCGGCGTTGACGCTGGGTGGCGCCTCGGCCATTCACTTCGGGCTCGTCCTTGACGATCGCTTTGCCGGCGCCGCGGCGCCGGAGGGAATACTCGGGGTCATCTTGTTTGGCGGCTGGTTGGCTCCGACGCTCGCTGGCCGGCGCATGCATGCGGTAGCGCTGGGCGCTGCGACTCTGGCGTTGCTGGGCACGATCTACGGGTTGAGCGTGACCCTGGGCAGCGCCCGCACCGGCGACGTTGTCTACCACTTCACGCTGCTGGCGATGCTGCTCGCCGCGACGGCGCTGCTCGCCGTGCCGCGGCGAGCCCCGCTTCGGCACGATCATCGCCGCGCTGCCTCTCGGTCTGACTGACACCACGTCTCGACCGTCACGGTTTACAAACCTGGTCCCCGAGGATCGATTGGCCGGCCGACCATCTCGCGAAAGAGCCGCATGACCAGCGCTGGATCGATACCTCCGGCACTATCGTCAAGCGCAAGAACACGGTCCGCGTGTTCATCAGCCGCGATTCAAGCAGCCGGCGACGTCCGCCGCCAAGCCCTCAGCATCTTTTCAGGAAGCTCTCAGCCGGCCACAAGCATGCGGCCCTATCTTGGTCACGTTGTGATATGAACAACGCGGCTGCGTTAGGCCGCACAACTCCGACGGAGGGCTACAACGTGAGTGGTTGCAAACGACGCAAACCTGGGCATCCATCGCGGCAATGGTCGTGATCCTTGCGGGGTGCGGAGGCGCTGCTCCGGCAGCACAATCTCAACCCTCGCAAGCATCCGCCAGACAGGCGAACGCCAAGCCGAGCGAACCGGGCGGGCTCACCGATCTCCGAGCCGTCCCAGCTTTCGGAAGATGGAAGCAGCTTCACCGACACCAGGACAGGGCCTTGAAGATAGGCCCAAGCTGGCGGTGATACTCGTGACGACGGCCCTTCGGACTGTTCTGACTTAAGGCCTACTGGGGCACGTGCGCGTGAGACGGACGCCCGCTGCGCGCCAGCACGGCCATGCAGAGCGTCGAAGCCGCGATGCCGCAGCCGAGCAGGACCTTCGCTATCGCGACCATCAGGGCACCTGGCGAACGGGCAAGGCTGACACTGGCTCACGGTTCAGCGTCGCTGAGGTATCCGCTGCGGGCGGCGAGGCGAACCCGAGCCGGAGCAACGCCCGGCCGACCAGCACGTACCACACCAGCAGCGGCAGCAGCGCGATGAATCCGATGTACAGGCCGACCTCGGGCAGAAACATGCCCGGATTGAGCAGGTTGGCGGCGATGCCGCAGCTGCCGGCGACCTTGCCAAAGCGCGTGCTGCGCAGCATGACGGCGCTCACGATCACCCCGCCGGCCGAAACCAGCACGATGTACAGGTTGAAGCCGGTGCCTTTGTAAATGGCCAGCACCGTCTGGCCGGCGGCGACGGCGGCCGCCCGATCAGCCTCGCTCGAGGCTGCCAGGTAGTGGTCGCTCAGGGACAGCATCGAGAAGGCCGGTTGATGGCAAAGTAACCAGCCGTCCCGACCAGGCTAGCGACGACGCCCAGCGTCGTCCAGGAGACGCTGATCCGCCGCAGTGCCACATACAGGGCTAGGAAGATCGGAATTGCGAGCACGTTGTCGATGACCATCACGAGGTCGAGGTCGAAGATGCCGGCCAGGCGGTGCGCCTGGAAGAAGGCGAACCAGTCGCGCGTGTTGGCGGCAGTCGGATCGAAACCGGGCGGCGGCCACAGCATGAACACCGCGCCGGCGACGACCACGAGCCCCGCCGAAGTGAACGCCGCCGCGCCAGCGAGGCGATACAGCCACTTCCAGTCGTCTGCTGTGGCACTCGACTTCGTCACGTCCATTGCCTACTCCCTGTCGACTCTAGGCAGCCGCTCTGGAACAGCGGGTGAACCTTCACTTCGTGGATGGCGGCGACATTCTTGCAGGCCTGGGGCGCGGACGCGAGAACGAGAGGCACATGAACACAGGCCGCAAGCTCAAATGGCGTGCAGATGGGGCACGTCGCCTCGCAGGTCGCGTACCGCCAGAAACGCCGCGCGTAGGTTCAGACCGGCGATGACGGTCAGGACGGGTAAGCCGAGGAAGACCATGCCCAGCAGGTCGTAAAAATCACCTGCGAGAGCGCCCGTGATGAGCCACCTCACACCCGGAATGACAATTGCTCCCAGCCAGACAAGGGCAATGGTCGCCAGGATAAGAACAGCGACGATACCGGCTATCCGCGGGGCGACGCCCGACTTCCGGAGCGCCAGGCCGGCCGCAGCCTGGAGAACGACCGGCGGGACGGTGGTGTAGAGCCACACGACGAGCGGCATGCCTAGTCCGGGTCCGAAGATGACCGTCAGCGGCGACACGTGCTGCTCGGTGCTCACCATCACTACCGTGACTACGAACGGAACGATGGCCACCACCGTGAGAAGAGCAGCGGCGGATAGCGCCCATCTTGCCGCGGCCGGCAACTCTCGCCAGAAGCCGTGCGTTCCTCCGACGTTCATGAGACCTGCTCAACCTCAAGTCTGCAGCGGCCTATGTAAACAACCCGCTGCAGCGGCACGAACGCTCGATGAATCCCGCGACGGCGTACCCATTTCGGTGGTTTGCAAGCCCGGCCATTCGCGGACCATCCTGTGACGGCGCTGGTGCTCCACATCAACCGCGAGGTCCGTTCGCCTGGTAACTGCAAGCGTGTTCTCCGGCGATCGGCCGGCGCTCCAGGCGCTCTCGCTCTGCTCAGACCAAACACCCAGCGCTGCGCGACCTGCGCGTCGGCTACTACGAGGACGACGGTTTCTTTCCAGCTTCGCCGGCGATTCGCCGCGCCGTGCGCGAAGCAGCCGACGTCCTCAGCCAACAAGGCTGCCAGGTGACGGTCTTCTCGCCACCCGACGTGTCCGAAGCGATGGCCATTTTCTACGGCTTGCTCGGTGCGGACGGCGGTGCCGAGTGGAAAAACAAGCTGGCCGGAGGTCCGATCGACGCGCGCATGAAAGACCTGCTGATGCTGGCCGGCGCGCCCAATGTCATGCGCGGTCCCGTGGCCGCGATGCTGCGTTTGCACGGGCAGCCCTGGCTCGCCCGCACCATGCTCTGACGGGCAGAGCAAACGAAGCCCAGGTGGCAGAGCTGGTCCGCCGTAGGGATGCCTACCGCAACCGCTTTGCCGCGGCCATGAAGTCGGCCGGCGTCGATGTGCTGCTTTGCCGCCGTGCGCTGTGCCCGCGTTCCGGCATGGTGCGACGCGGCAGCTTGGCCCGGCGAGCGTCAGCTGTACGTGCCCTACAACTTGTTGGCCTATCCGGCGGGAGTCGTGAGCAGAACCATCGTCGGCGATGGTGAGACCTCCAGCCGGCCACCCAGCCGCGAAAAAGATTGCTGGACGCGGCACGAACTGTCGATGAAGGCAGTGCCGGGCTTCCCGTGGGAGTCCAAGTCACCGCCGGACCCGTCGGCGACGCACACGTACTGGTCGTGATGCAAGCCCTGGAGGAGTCATCGAATCAGCCATCGCTGAGCGCCGACTGAACGTCAAGCAGAAGTCCGGCGACGCCCCCACGATCCGCGAGCTTCGCCTCTACGGCCCGCTTTCTCAAAGCGCTGCTCGTCGAGACCTGAGCAGCTCTCGCCTGAGTCCCTGATGACACCGCCGGCGTGCCTTTTGCGCTCCAAGATGCTGCCGACCATTCCGCATCCTTATGCCGCGATGGAACCCCGACGCAAGACCAGCATGCGCAGGACAAGGCACATCGTCAGCCTCGTTCCAAGCTGCTGGCACGGATTTCGCGGCTCCTCAGGTCCGTCACGGATGCGCGAACGATCTCGTAGAGGCAGGAGTGCACGATGTCACGGAAAACACGCATGTCAGCTTTGGGCGCCGGAATCATCGTCGGGGCTCTCTTTGCGTCACCAGCAATAGCCCAAGTGAGTCCGCCGACGTCAGATAAAATCGGCAGCTTCTCTCAGAGTGTGGGCATTAACGCGACTTGCACCAGGGCGTATCTGGCAGCAAACAACAACAATTTCCCGCAGAGCCTGAGCCAGCTCACTCAGTTCATGACTCTAGCGCCGGCCGCGGACCTCTGCTCCCCCGGCGCCATAGCGAGCGCCGTCAACAACACGCCGACGCCCACTGCCGCTCAGCAGTCCGCGTACGCTCAAAGCGTCGGGCTGAATGTGACCTGTGTGCATGCCTTCGTGCTGCATGCGAACAGCCTGCCACAGAGTCAGAGCGAGCTGAATCAGTTCCAGCTGGCAGCCCCACTGTCCGACCTTTGCACGCAGGCAGCCGTGACTGCCGCGGGCAGCCCTTCACCCCCTGCGACCCATTGAGGCACAGCGCACTCGCAGCTCGCAAGACGGAGCGCCGTGCGTGGTGCCGAGGCTCGAGCGTCGCTGGCGGGTAGCGCGGATGCTCTCACGCGAGGGGGTGGGTCAGCCCTCTGGGCGAACGGATATACTGTGCGGCGCGTTAAGGAGTTCGTCGTGCCCTACGCCGTGGATTTCAACACCGTCTCAACCGTCGGTCTCGAGTCGTCGCCAGTCGCGGCCGCCCTCGCTGGTCTGCGGGCGAACGAAGCCCGCTACTTCAAGAACAAGTACGACCACGTCTTCACAGTGGAGCCTGCGAGCGACGCCCGGACGACCATCGACTGGGTGCACCGGATCCTCAAGGGAGAACGCGACATCGTAATCTCGTCTCGCCCTCTCGAGGCTTCGGAGTTCCAGGTCGAGAACATTCGAATCGCCTATGTCTTCTACGAGAGCGGTCTGTCGATCAACGTGATGTACACCGTCGACGATCTCAAGAAGCGGGCGGTCGGGTTCAAGCTGTCCGAAGGGATGGACGTCCCCGCGGAGCTCGCCTCGCAGTTCAAGTTTGCGAGACAAAAGTCAAAGCTGGCCGGAACCATTCGCGGTTCTTACTTCACCTTCAAGAACGAGTACTGACTCCCGGCCCAGCCCTGCGACGTCAGCAAGGCAGCGGTACCGGCGGGTGTAACGGCTGGCTCGGTTCGATGCGGGCTTTTGTGGCTCATGACTTGCCGTTGGCGCGACACGCCGGCGCCAGATCTCGCGGCGAGCGCGCTGTTGTGCATGGCTACCGAAGTAAAGATCCAACTGCGCTCAGGACGCCTCCTGAGAAGGATTTCCCTCTATGACGACGCGCGAGGATGAACGTGCGTGGTCCGGCCGCCAGATGTGAGTGCGAAAGCACGACGATATGCCTGGGGCGACGTGTTCAGGACGTGCTGGAACTGCTGGCGCAGCGAGACGGCGCTGCCCATCCCGGAGCGTTCGGCAATGCGCTCGATAGGTAAGTCCGTGGTCTCGAGCAGGGACTGAGCGAGCGCAATGCGCTGGGCCAGCAACCACTGACGTGGGCTGGTGCCGGTCGCCGCGCGAAAATGGCGGGTGAAACCGCGCCGGCTGAAATGCACCCGGGCGGCCAGTTCGTCGATGACCAGCGGTTGGTCGAAGTGCTGGCGCATCCAGACCAGGATTTCATCCATACTGTCGGGCGCGTCTAGGTCAGCTGCCGGATGTTCGATGTACTGAGCCTGGCTGCCGGAACGACGAGGAGCGATCACGAGCCGCCGCGCCAGGCGGTTGGCGATCTCGGCGCCATGGTCCCCGCGGACCAGGTGCAGACAGCAGTCTATGGCCGCGGCGGTGCCGGCCGATGTGATCACGTCGCCGTAGTCGACCCACAGCACCTCGGGTTCGACCTTTATCGCCGGATAGCGCGCCATGAGCTCGTGGGCGTAGCGCCAGTGGGTGGTCGCCTTGCGGCCATCCAGCAGGCCGGCGGCAGCCACGACAAAGGCGCCCAGGCACAGTCCGACGATTCGCGCTCCGCGGCCGTGCGCGGCGTGCAGCGCATCCAGCAGAGCTTTGGGCGGCTGGTCGGAAGGTGAACGCCAACTGGGAACAATCACCGTACCAGCTCGTTCGATGGCAGCAACGTCGTGATCTATGTGGATCGAGAAACCGCTAT